>Ga0065711_1026701_pt1 | contig 61973 bp, 28 predicted proteins | sample Hoacrofraction12_FD_59098 | JGI IMG/M metagenome (GOLD analysis project Ga0065711, IMG submission 59098) | Hoatzin crop microbial communities from Cojedes, Venezuela - Epithelial fraction 12 v2 (version 2) | ecosystem: Host-associated > Birds > Digestive system > Esophagus > Crop | place...
GGGGGCGGGCGGGCAGAGGCCCCGGGAGGCGGCTCGGTGCGTGGGTAGGAGCCGAGGGCTGCGGTGAGCTGCGGGCCGGCCGGGTTAACCGCCGAGCGGGCGGTGCGCGGCGGGTGTTGTCGGGGTGAGGCTGTGCCCGGTCTGGCCCGGAGGAGGCCCGCGGGTGCGGGACGCAGCGAGACAAGACGCGGAGGAACCGCTGTGGAAATGTGACCTGCAGCCTGCTGAGCTGGTGGGACCCGGCCTCCTGTAGCGCCGGGCCGAGGGTCTCCAGCAGGTAGCAGGGGCTGGTGCGAGTGCCGCACTGAGACTTGTAAACGAGCTGGTCTGGAGAAGCAGTCGTTTTTAGGTGATAACTGGACACCTCAGCGAGAGGCGTGCGCTTGCTGTCTGATGGAGTGACTTCACACACAAGCTCCAGTAACCGAAACGGGAAAATGTCTGTCCCCTGCTTCCATCTGGGAAAGGACACTGGGCGACGTGTACCTGTAAGAGTTTAGGCACCCGCAGGAGATAGATACACCCGTCTGGGTGCGCTAGCCTGCGGCCAGACTAGTGTGAGGAAGCAGAGGTGCAATTTTTTGAAGGTATCTAACATGGTTGTAAGACAAAAAAACCCAACTAACCTGGTAAGAAAAAATCCTTTGCAGGTAACACATTTTCTGCTTTGCAGAGTACTCGATTCACTTTGTTGCTTAAAAAGAAATTCCTGAGTAAAGAAACTTGCAAGTGATGGAAACTCCCGAGAAGACGCTCAGCCTTCACGTGGCAGAGCGATGGTTTTGTGCGGCTGGACACAGTTACGTGGCTGGGTTCCCTGAGTTTGCTGCAGAACTGGAGAGGGCACTGTGGGCTCTGTTTTAAGTTCCCTAAGCTCACTTCACAGGAAAGCAAACGTTTGATGAATTTCAATACTTCATTTTCACTCACTTTCACCCACAACATAGCCCTGAAGTGCAGCTTGGGGGAGTGTCACTGACAACAACTGCGGCTCCTTACTTTGGCCTCTTCCTATTGAAGTCCTGTTGACTTTGGTCGAGGCAGACTTGAGCCCTTTGTCACATAAAGAGGTTCAACAATACGACTGTTAACTGACAAGCCACCTAAAAATGAAAAACTGTGCTTCTAAGGCACATAAAGCCATTACAATTATTTATCATGACTGCAGTCACAGAGCTTTTAGCATCTGTATAATTCACCAAGTGAGTAAGTGCTGCATACAGTTTCAGTGCACAACACGTGCAAAATTCAGAATCATTCCATTTCCTTACAGATGTTTAAATTCTTAGCATGTGTTTCTTGTTTCCTATTTTCTTTTGCATACCTTTTAAAATTTTTAATGTGTTCCTCAGTAGAAAAGCTGTATTCTTACCCTGGAGTAGTGTAATCCGTAGCCTTGCTTTAGGAAATAATCTTGTAAAGTTCCTCCTGGGACATTTTGTTGTTTGTTTGGTCAGTAAGGGAAGAATGAGCATCTCGGAGAATGCTGCTTTTTTTAGTGTACCGGGCAGAATAAAGAAAACAAGTGTACAGAGTCCACAGGCTGGGAGTGTATCGGTTAATTAGCGGCTGGACATTGCTCGGCAGGAAGCCTGGCGAGGTTTTTTGTGCGTGTGTGTATGTGTGTTGTCAGCTCTCTTTGATCACTTGTGTGGTAAATAGACATGCAGGGTAGCTATAGCAACTTGTGCTGTAGGTTGGTGGGAACAGAGGGGACGGGATCCCCGGACAAAGGGTAGTTTGTTAGAGTGGTTGGTTCTGATTAGAAAAAGGTGGCACCAATCAGGGCATTTAAAAACATCAGTTTTGCAAAACACAAATGGATGTTACCGGATTCAAAGTAACGTTTGTTTCTGAAGCTCTGAAAGAGCAGATCATATGGAAGATTGGGGGGGAAGGGGAAGGGATAATAAAAAGCAGAAGCAAAACCCTGTAACACTTTTGAATGTAAGAATGTTCATGCTGGATGTGCTTTTTCTGGTGTTGAAGCATCTGTGCATTTTGCAAGAAAGTGTTTGTAGGAACAAAATTTCCACAGGTGATGCTACGGATAGTAGGGTTTTTAAAATACGGCTTTAGAGATGCAATGATGATAACGTGATGTTATGTGGTATGTCTGATCTGTCATCTTTCTCCAATTTCTAAAAGTCCTGTGTACAATGTGCAGTCAAAAGATACTTTACCTACTTCAGCAGCCTACCTGTAGAGGTCAGACTTGAAGCTCTCAAAATCTTCACTGGGTAGAATTTCAACCTAAAGCTAAAGCTGCAAAAATACAGAAGCAGGCACAGCCACTTTCCTCGTTAACTTTATGTAGAGTACTCTTAAACTAATGTTGGTTTGTCAGTGGCGGGTTATTGAGTAACACAGCATTCTGCATTGGTGGCAGCCTGAAATACATCAAAATTCAGCCTCGTCTTGAACAGAGCCCAGCCTAAAGCTTTTGTTAGTGCCTGAGTTATTTAGATGTGTATCTCCCTCTCTCTGATCCCCACCAGGCCTCCTACCTTTGATGAGATCTGTCTCCGGCTCTGCTGCGCTGGCTGCCGGCTTCCCACCGCTGCCCAGTCGGTCCCAGGGCTTCCCCGCCGGGGAGGGATGGGGAGGCAGGCAGCTGGACGGAGGGCTTCAGCAGCTTCTGAGCTCTGCAAAAAGTTGTCAGACCTCAGAGTCCCTCCGCAGAGTAGCACCAGAGGTAAGGGGTCTGCTGTAGCCTGAGGTCGAGGAAAATGAACTGCCTGGGAACGAGGAGCTGGCGGTGGTAGATGCTCAAGGGCTACCCTGAAGCTCAGTAAGTGCTTCAGCATTTGGAGAAATAGTTTGATTTGGCCATGGGTGAAGACTGAGCTGAGAGAAAGGAGCAGACCTGTATTCGCATACAGCCATGTGAATAGCCTTCTGAACGTGTGCTGGAGTTTGTCTGAACTGAATTTCAGCCTTCTGAGGGTACTCTATTCTTTAGCCCGTTCTTGGGTTCGAAGTCTTTTATTACAGTTGTGCAACTTAGAGTTTGTAATGCTTTAGCAAGCTGTAAGGAATTACTGTATATCTCTGAGATCCCTGGCTTGCAGTGCAGAATCCACCCTGTCTGAAAGCTGGGAAAGGCACTAAAGGGTCGGATGCTGATTTTGATCTCTTTAATAAGCAATAAAAATAGTTCTTAATCCTTTCAAATTCCTTCCTATTTGCTGTTGCGTCATGGTTGTTCATCGTTATTATTTATATCTTCCCAGGGGGATGTGGGAGGACAAAAATCTGGCAAATAGGTGATGTTTGTTTGGCCCTGAAGTACGATAAAACTTTTTTGATTGCACGAGTGTTGAGATAGTTGGGTGCAAGAATGATTTTAAGATAGTAAAGCAATAAAAGAGTCCAGGCTTTCACTTCTGGCTTAGCGGGACAGTGAACGAGGAGATCCACGGGGCTGATAGGATTTTTCATTGTAGTGTGATAGACTGCAATGAAAACATTTATGGAGTGATATTTCATGGCCCCAGAAAGGAGCTGGTGACGCATTATGACAGTTGCTCCCCATTTTGAGGGGGGGAAGCCGACATATTTCTCATGCCTCCGGCAGTGCCGACAGCTCCCAGCATCGCCCGCGCCGCCCTTCGGCACCCCCGTGCCCCGAGCAGGTGCCCGTGACTAATGGCATTACCGTGGCTCTTCGGGTCCGCAGGTGTTTCATTACTGAACAGCTGCAGCAGGAGCACTGAGAGCCCCCCACCAGGGCGGTCGGTTGGGCTCATTTGCAGTAACGGCGAGCCAATGCACTGCTTAGACTCCGGTGAAGAGAAAGCTTGCCCAGATGACACCCCCCCAACCATCTCTGGGATCTCTGTTTTTTTATTAGAGCTTTTATTCTGAGCGTTCGCTGAGGCTGGTGCTTTCTTCAAAAAAGTACTGAGAAATCCGTATTTTAGGGCAAAATGATTCTCAAAAAAATACCTTCTTTTTTCAGTAGTTGTCCCATAAGGAAACATGATCCCTCTTTTTTTTGTTAGTTGTGTTTTATTTGGTTGGTCTGTTGGGTGTGTTGTTTTGGGTTTTTTTCTTCCTGAAAGGTGACTGGAGATGTAAAAAAAAGGAGAAAATGAAAAAAGAAACACTACACATTTACATGCATATATATAAATATATTTAGAACTGGAATTGCCAAATTCAGCCACTCTGTTGTAAAAATATCCAGCCTCCCAGTTTCAAGGTACTCTTCATCACCAAGAGAGCTTCAAGAGTGTTGGAAGGGGTTTTATCATTGGAATATGTTGGGTTTTCCTCGCTAAGCTTATACCCTTTTTGCAAAATCTATGTACTCTACCAGGAAGATATAAACTCTGTTGACAACTTCTGCTTTGTGGACCACCAAGGTCTGCCTCTGTCTCCTGCCTCAGCTTTTTTCCTCCTACCCAGCCAGCCCTAGCTCCCTGGGTAGCTGGGGCCTCAAGCTCTCAGCCTGGTCTCTAGTCCCGCCTCAGCTCTGGAGGCAGGGATACAAACAGATGCCACTCTCGCTTCTCGTGTTTCTGTTCTTGTGGGAGTCACAAGAGACTGTAGGCAGAAGCCCACACAACTCTTCTGATAGTCTCACTGAAAAATATGTGTGGTGTATATCTGATGTGCAGAGGGACGATGAGAGTAGGGGAAGGGAAGGCTGCCCTCATCAAGCAAAAAGACAGTCCCTTTCAGAGCACCATGCGTGGACAAAGTGCTTGTGCAGGAACACATGATGGCCAAGCACAGAGCAGGTTTGTCCACAGGATGCTCGGAAGAGTGTACATGCCTGAGTTCTGCCTTATGTTACGTGGCATCAAATTAATGTGCACTTTGCTCTCTGACGGATGTTAGCTATGCGGACCTTGTTTTTGACAAATAATACGCAGCTTATGAAGCTTAGATTTTGACCTGTATGCAAAGTTATGCTGTTCCATCAGCCTTAGTAGCACCTATCGAAACGAGTGACTGTAAAGAGTTAATGACTTCATTTCTAACTGAATAACCTCAGAAGTATAGTTTAGGCAGAGATTTCAAACTGGGAGTTAAGCAGTTCAAAAGTGCACTATATTGTTTTGGTCTAATTAACACAACATGGTGATAAGACATTAAAGCAGAGTGACAACACTATACATTGATAACAGGGGACATTAATGCCTGCAGACACAGTCTACATTGTAAAAATCTGAAAAAAAAGGCTTATTATGTTAGATAGGTCAATGTGATTTGACCTAGTTTTGCCTTGCTGCTTGGAAATTATGTCAGTACTTGTTATGTCATCTCCTTGGATGAGCAATTTAACATCCTTTTTGCATTGCAGTGTTGTCCTAATATTTTATATATATTTACTTATTCTCTAAAAGGATCCTTGAGGCTAATTCTAGAGATGTGGGAAAAACTGATACAAAACAAAACCTCCTGAATCTGGCTTCCCTTTTATATATGTCCTGTGTGCAATAAAAGGGGCTGAATTTAGTCACAGCAAAATTATAGCTACAAATTCTGAAAAATATCTTGTCCCTTTTGCATAAAAAGCTCATTAAAGTGAATGAATAAAGAATGACTGTGCTAACTCTTGTAGCCAAGTATACTTTTCCCGTGCAGGTTTTTGATCTCTAGAAAATAGCATTTTTAGCTTTACCTGGATGCTTATGTAAACTAGAGTGGATTAAAGGAATCATGCCATATACTTTCCTTGTGATATGTAAGGTCTCATATTAAGTCATCAGTATTTTTCTTGGAAAGACTGAGGTGGTTTTTTTAGTCTTCAACAAATTCACAAGGCGTTTCGTTTGTATTTATGTTTATGCTGTTTTTTTTTTTCTCTTCTACCATCTGGACTTGTAAGACAAGACTTTTTGTTTGCCAGGACTGAAATTGTGGTACATCAGGGAACAACTAGAGGATTAAATGCTACTGTTCTTTGCTCTGATGGTAAAATAATCTGTTGCTGTAATAGCCAATTACAGTATGTTGGTAAGTGCTAGCAAGGAAACCTCTGTCTCTTCCTTAGCTTTACCTGTCTGCCCACAGCTATGCCCCTTACTGGTGTGTAACCAATGTAGGGTATTGCAAGGTTAGATCTTTTGCTTCTTAGCCCTGCTTGATCCGAAATGGGCAGCTCTGAGGCCTGATTTTGCTTCTGCTGAAGTCAGTGGGACTGGGGAGGTGGGTGGAATCCTCCTTCAAGATACAAAAAACAAAGTACTTATTGTAGTTATGTGAGAAGTATGTCTGTGAGTAAATTCGCACCCTTTTGATAAATGGTGAACAGATCAGGTGACAGTGTGAGAGCAAACACAGGCTTTCTTTCCTGATTTTTATTTTTATTTTTTACAGTTTTTATTTTCATTCATATTTTCTTGAATAATAAGAAATCTTTCTTGAGTTTCAGCATGAGCTTGTTCCTTGCACTGTTGAAATATTGTGATGAGGTAGGAGCTGTACAGATTCCTCACTATTTCTTCACGAATACATCTACTCTTCAAAAGGTCCCGCTTACTCAGATTTTTCAGCTCAAGTAAAATTTAAAATTGTAATAGCTGTACTTCAGATGCAAATGCTCTCGCATCCCTTGTTAACCAGCTTAATTGGAACAAATGCCCAATAAGAATGAGCATTCAGAGGTACCTCTTCTGTGCTATAACATTTGCTCTTGATCCCTAATTAAGCCTTGTTACTGAAGGTTAAAAAATCCTCCCATAACAAAACTCTCCTTGAATGTCTTGACTGCAGAAGAAGCTGTCATGGGAGAAGTCTGCTATTGCCTCCCATGCTTCTGCTACCTATAAAGAGAAGTAAAGTGTAAACTGCTTGTGAAAGATTAGCAACGACTGGAAATAAGTATCACATATCCCCAGAGTAGCAGAAGCTTCATGCTTGAGGGAGAAGATGATTGTGGACTGACAGCACTATTCATACAGCTAGCAAAACTGTGCACGGATAGGGATTCACAGAAAGTTCTCATTGGACTCTGGAGATTATCTGGTCCAACCTTCTCTTCAACACAGATCGCTACGGCAAGTTATTCGAACAATCTTGAGCATTTCCAGCACATGAGAGTCCACCACTTCCCTGTGCAGCCTCTTCCAATCTCCAGCTGCTCTCGTGGGGAAGAATTTTTTTTTTCTTATATCCAGACAGAGTTTCTCTCTTGTCCTGTCAGTGGGCAGCCTTGTGAAGAGAGTAGCTCCGTTTCCTCTATAACTAACTTGAAGTGTGATTAGATCCCCCTTGAGCTTTCTCTTCTCCAGGCAGAGCAAACCTGGTTCCTCCAACCTTTCTTCATATGCCATGTTCTCCAGCCCCCTAGTAATCCTAGTGAGCTCCACTGGACCCTTCCCAACTTCTCCAACTGAGGGGACCAAAACTGGTTGCAGTATTCCAGGTGTGGCCTACTAAGTGCCAAGTAGACTGAAATAGCCAGATTCCTTGACTTACTAACTGTACTGTAGCTGGTGTAGCCCAGGTGACTGCTGACCACCTTCCCTGCCAGGACACACCGCTGGCTTGCCTTCAGCTCGCTGCCTGCCACCATCCCCAGGTCCCTTGCAGCAGAGCTGCTCCTCAGTCCATCAGTCCCCAGCCTGTGCTGCTGCTTGGGATTACTTCTTTCCAGGTGCAGGACGCTACATTTATCTTCATTAAAGCTCATGTGGCTGTGTTGAGAAAGTTACTTTACAGCCTCCAAGAGAGGCTCCCTGGCTGATGTAACAAAAAAAGCCCCAAACCTTTTCCCCTCTTTAGCTTGATCTTATTTCATGATTGCCAACAAAACCCTTTAGTTTTTTCTCAAGCATCATCTGCCTTTCTGTGTGGGAAATCCTGGGGTATTAGATCACAGGCAAAGTTGTCTGTGTCCATGATTTTTTTCTATTGTCTGTTTCTATGTCTGTATGTGTAAATATCATAGAGGAGTTAGCTTTAGAAAGACAGATGGTGTTGTTGCGGTCTAGAAAATCTGGAAACTGTTACTGGAGAAAACAGGTTTGTGGAGAAATGCACTTTATTTCCCCATTTATCTTGAGCTGATGAGGTAGGCATGCCCCAAGAGAGACTAATAACCAATGACGCTGATTTTTTTCCCTAAGGTTCCCTTGAGTTTTCAAACTAATTCCAGTATATTCTCCTAGTCCAGTGATATTTTAACCTCTTTGGATCGAGCCTTCCTGCCCCAACCATGTCCCTACTCTGGGATTTCTATTATTGCCTCCTCATGACCCTGTCCCCAGTTTTTGTCTTCCATCTTTAACCTCCTGCTCCTTCCCCAGATGTCTGGACAACACTAGGGCAAAGAGGAGCTGTAGGGTAAACCCAGAGGGAAGAGAGAGGTCTCAAAGAAAGGGGGGAAATGCCATCTCAGTCCCTCTCCTTTTTGAATTGTGCTTTTAAGCTCGTCAGGGAGGTGGGCTTTGCCAAGCTGGACTCCTGTCCAAGTCAGTATGCAGCTGGAAATTTGAGCATGACAAAGAAGAAAACTGGTAGCACTTCTATAATCTTCTCTTCCCTTCCTTCTATCATTTAACTGGAATTGGAAATTTTCCTTGAAAGTCCTAAGCTTGAAAATATTTTTGAGTCTTTCCAAACATCTTTTGGTTGATGTTTGTGCCATCGGTTGGTGCTATGCCAGGGGATGACTAAATGGGTTTGCCTTTTTGAGGTACTTGAGAGGAGGTAAAGGAAGGGGAAGAGAAAGAGAAAGAAAGGGACATCTCTGGCTGTTTGTGTGCCATCCCTATATAACAACAGGAAAAGCAGCTCTGTATTTTTCTTGACAACAGTACATTTTAAAATACCAGGGTGCATTCCTGAGACTAGACTAGGTTACTCAGAAAATAAAGTACAGAAGAGAGGGACAGAGAGAGGCCCAGAGGGAAAACAACTGTGTGGGAGAGGAGACCAGGAGGAGCCTGCAGAGAAGGAAAACATTACCAGACTCTCTGTTTAAAATTGCGTTAGGAAGATAGAAGAAGGAGCCTTTATACAGAAATTGTGAATGAAGCTTGTTTTAAAGCCTTGAGGATGAAAATAGGACTTTTCAGTGCTACGGAATCAGAAGTTGCCGTAGTAAGCACGGATGCAAGAAAGAGGAATAGTTCATAAACCTCAAGAGCTTGGAGGGAGAGAAGGAAGGCAGCAAACAGAAAGGTAAGGAGGATGAAGAAGACCTCTGGAGACATACAAAGGGGGTTAAACACTCACAGCAGCCATTGTAACTTCCCATTCTTTCTTCACTAAAGTGTCTGACCTATCTCTTCTTGAAAGAACCATTCCTGATGGTACCTGTCCTTCACAGGCCCCTTTGCATTGCAGTGTAAAGGATTAATGGGACGATCAATGGAATTTTGTTTGATAGATCCTCTGGAAAACTGATGTCCTAACAAGCTTTTTTTTCTAATGGGTATTAAAGAGACACTGCAATATTCTGGGGCGTTGGGTTTTTAACATCTCTAAAAGCAGCTAAAATATAAGGCTTAGTTTTCTGATCAAACTGCAAAGCTTTTGACTTTTTCAATTTTGAGGTCATTACGTAGTGTGTGTAAGTAAAGATTTTTTTACCAGGCACTGAAACCTTGCACATGAGGGCTAGAGGTATACATAATCTGTTAAAAAGTCAAATGTACCAATAACTTTATGCATCTTCATTTCTAGAATTTATAAGACAGACTTATAGGGCAGCATGGATGTAAAAAAATTCTGGGATTTTTTTTTACCATAAGATGCTGTTGAAAAAGGGCTTCATTCCAATTATAAGACCTTTACTCCTGGTGATTTTGTAGGTCTTCCACTGTGTGAACAAAGACTCACCCTGCAGAAGTGACAATCCGGCTTTTAGCAGACAGAAAAAAACCCCCATGTTGCTTTATTTTGCAAACTTCTTACTCCCCAGAACGAATCTTTTCCCACACAATTTCATGACTGCAGTTATATGGGAAAAGCTAGTTTTTATGAGAAGATGTTTGATGTTGTGATATGTGATCTCAGCAAAAAGTACTATGAAAGATGTGACAGCAGTTAGAAGCTTATATGATATGGACAGATACTGTACAATTCTGTACTTCAGGCTGGGCAGAAGTCCATCCATTAGAGTGGAAAGGTGATGGCCTTAATGAATTTTTTCCAGCTTCAGACTGCTTCATTTGAAAGTGCTGTGCAAAGACTTACCCATTAGAGATTTAAAAAATACGTGTTAGTGTGCTTTGCTGTGCGGATATCCAGTGAGCAGTATTAGGATGGGATATGCACTGTAACAAGTCAAGCAAGCTTGGGGATTTAGTAATATTTACAATAGATGTTTGTTTACTTACTCTGTTCTCTTTCTTGTGTGGGGTGAAAAGGTTATGCATGTCTTCAGGTGATAATGGACAAATTATTTAATTATTAGAGGTGGGTTTGCTCCAGATCAGAAGGTTAAGCATCTTTGCCTCTTGTGTGGGAAAGAATGGTACTCAGGGTGATTAACACCCAGAGGAAATTTGTCGGAGTTTATTTTGGTTGGTCTGTAGTTGCTAACTCCCTTGGCTAATGGCATGCCCGGCTCCACGTCAATCACCATTTGCGAGCTTAACTCTGAACGGCAGTTATTGGTCACATATGTTGGCCTGTCAACTCTCGTTTCAGAAACAGGATGCAAAATGGTGCACGGGTAAACTGTAGCATTTTGGGGTTTTTGTTTCTATTTTGTTGCTGTTGTTGAAAGACACTGATTTTTAAAAAAGGACACATAGGAAGGCTCTTGGTGAAAGTCTGCTTATATGAAGCAAGAGACTCCGTGACACACTACTTCGTTTTGCAGACGGGAGAGGTTTGAGAGAGAGAGGTTAGGAGAATGGGAATAACTGAACAAATTCCCATGCCTGTTGCCACTTGTGCTCTAGGCTGACAGGTGGGTGTGGTATGAGGAGGCTCTAATGAGATTAAAGATTGTGTATTGATAAAAGTGATGACCTAACATCATACCTTTGGTTGTTGTTGATGACATGCACTGTTGACTAGGCTTGTTTCTGTAGAGAGTTGGAGGAGAGGGGGCTTTTTGTGTCAGTAGGGTGCTAGCTGATGTGTGGTCCAGGCGAAGCTATGACATTCTGGTGTGCTGCTGCTAGGAGAGGTGCAAGTACAGCAAATCCGCACCAGCTAGCTGAAATGAACTGTGAGTCAGGAAGGGGAGCTGGACAATGACATACTGGAGAGCCTCTGGAAAACTGTGGCGTGCCTTGGTCTTACCTGGAAATGGAGACTATAATAACGACTTTGAAAAATGTTTTGAAGTTTGCTTACAGTTTTACGTACAAAAAGCAGATGATTTCGAGGCATAGGAGACAGCTCCTTACCATGGGGTTGAAATGTATACTGTGTCATTATGGAATATGCTTCTCTTAAAAAGGTTCTCTTCCCCAGCAATATCCAATCTTCCTTCTCTCTCCAACTCTTTTAAAAAAAAAAACAAACAAACAAACAAAACCCCCAAAAACCTTCCAAACCAATCAACCCACTAAACTATTTTCATTTGCAGATGACAGAACCCCAAAATAAGGCAAAGTTATTGTGCTCTGGGATGTATCTGGACTGAGCAAATGTTTTGTTCAACTTGACTCTATTAAAGCACTAAATATGCTACTCTACTTACTATACGTAAAACAAAAATATTTGTATTTAATAGCAAAATTAATAGCGATAATTATTTTTTATTTATTCCTTAAAGGATTTCATTCAAGTTGACATACTCCTGTAAAATGTGTATATTTTGATGAAACTGAACTTCTCAATAGGGAGCTGTTCTGTCAAAGAAAATTTGATCTATTCCTGTGATCTGTGAATGAGACAAAAATACTTGTTGGAATTAAAATACCTGATGAAAAAAGAGGTGAAGAATTCACATGAATTTTTAAAAACATTATTTCGTTGTGAACTTCTGTGTCAGACCAGATAATATAAAAGAAATGTTATGAAGTATAAAATATAAATTTTTAAAATTTTATTAAAAATAAGAATGCTTGTGTTTAATTACTGATAAACAAGCCTCCAGTAGTCAGACGCGCTTAATCTGGTCAGGTCTCCTGACCCCAGTAATAACAAAATTGATGTTTTTTATAATCACAGGATTACTGTGATATTTTAGCTATTCTGGATGAGAAAAAGTAATGATATGGTGGATAAACATCCTTAGCCTAGGCTATAGCGAGGATCTTGCTAGCTACCTTAACGTAAACATTGCAGATACGTTGTTTCTTCATAGGCTTTGATAACAAGATAACCAACGTTTATTTTTTAATTCTTCCTCCCTTACCACACTTCTGTGCAGACAGTCATGCACATACCTTTTTAAGAAGTGAATAAAAAAAGCTTTAAAGATTGCATGAGGCATCAACAGAAGGCTATGTTCAGATGTCATTTAGTGATTGTTCTGAAGCAGAAATTGATGCTAAATTTAGTAGTGATATGTAGATAAGAACAAGGGACCAATTCCAACCTGAAATATAGTTGTTTAAATATAATTCGAGCAATAATGTTCCAGTAGCTCAGAATGGTACAAAGAAGTATCTCATAAGCTATTTAAGGGAGATGATATAAAAAATCAAAAGCCATAAAAGCCTCTAGAATGCCTGAGAATGAGAGAGATAAATTGCTGGTGTCCTTGCACTAGCAGGAAATTCTCTGAGGGGAAGTTGTAAATATTACTAGGAGGTGGACTGTGCTCATACTGAGAAGGGCTCCTCCACAAAATACTCTAAATCCCGAAATCTGACCTGGGGAATTTCTGTCCAGACTCTAGATGCATTATTGGTTTAACTTTGAGCATGTAAGATGTGTTGACCACATTTTCCAAACATTCAGAGCATTTCGTTTCAGTGGATGAAATAATTCACAGATGTTTTACTATGCCAAAATTTGGCTGTGGTTTAAAGCATCATGTTAAATGTTTGGTACATGGTTGTATTTTTAATATTTTGCAGGTTTGTCTTTATCTTTTAAATGCAAATGTGCTGAGACAGGAAGCTTGGACTGGGTCAGTGCGTGGCTCTGTTACAATTTCATGTCTCCATATGTCAGTGCTGCAACTGAGGAGTCTCTTATTCAGCTTGTTTGGTGGTGACCCCCAACTCTCTCCCAAGCTAATGACATAGGCGTAGGCATTAAGTAGGCCCCCAGTTCTACTTTCATGTCAGCCACTATACATCCCCTATTCACCTCAGAGGGAGGACACAGATTAAATCAGTTTATGCTGCTAGTTCTCTAGTACCTGTCTGTACCTCACTTCAAGTGCCCAGAAGGTCAGGGAAGCCTTTCTGCAGTTGGCTCGAAAGCGTCATGGAGGGGTTCAGCTGCAGCGGAGGAACAACAGAGATTGACCCAACAAATCTTACTAACAGACACAGGAACTTCAGTCTGAAAACCGGTGTTTTGTTTTGAAAAAAACAATAGAGTGAAAATTGTAAATACCTGAGTGAGCACAAGTTTATCTACCTTATTTAACTGGATTTTAGATGTCTGGGTCTAAATCTCTGGCTTATTACTTACATCAAGGAGGGGAGGACATATATAAAAGATGACCTGCAGGATCAGGCATTTCCCAACAAAGCTTTGCATAACTACTCTTTATACTCTGTGCAATCTATCTTCAAACTGTGTATGGATTGACATGCAGAGGTGAAGCCTCCTGGTGTTATGTGGGATGTTCAGTTTTAACTTAAGCCTTCCCACCATTTTTCTTCCTTTAAATAAAGAGTGGTGAAGGTTAATTTTTTTAAACATAGGTTTGATTTTGGCAGAACAATACAGAATAATGGAAATAATATTGAGCATTGCTTCTGTCTGAGAAGTCATGTTTAGTGAAGGAGTGCTCTGATAGTGTTTCGGCAAGGTCTAATACAATATGAGGGAACAGAGTGGGGGAAAGGCATCTCCAGTAGGTTCGGGATTTTTAAGAAAACAGTAAAAACAGCTTTCAGTACTTAAAGGGGGCCTATAGGAAGGATGGGAAGAGATGTTTTACCAGGGTCTGTAGTGACAGGACAAGGGGCAACTGTTTTAAACTGAAAGAGGGTAGATTTAGACTGGATATAAGGAAGAAATTTTTTATGATGAACGGAGTGAGACACTCAAACAGGTTGCCCAGAGGTATTGTGGATGCTCCATTGTTGGAAGTGTTCAGGGTCAGGCTGAATGGGGCTTTGAGCGACCTGTTGAAGTGATGTCCCTGCCCACAGCAGGGTGGTTGAACTAGATGATCTTTGCAGGTTTTTTCAACCCAAACCATTCTATGAATATATGATTTTTTTTTTTCTATTTGTTTATTTAGGCCCTGTTTTAGGCGATATTATGAGATGCCCTCTTTTAATAAGTGATTCTAATGTTCATTAAACCATGCATGACTGCGTTCCAGGAAGTGGAAATAATCTGGAGATAGTGCACTGTTGTGATAGGAGTCATCTGACACTGGGACATCTATGTCTTAGCCCTTTTGCTGCAGGCTTCTTTTCTAGTCCATGGATATAGGTACTTCCAGAACAGGATTCTTTTTTGCACTAAAGCCATCTAAAAGTGATCAGATAAATTGCTTCCTTGAAATGCCTATTGAGTATAAAAGGATCGCAGGGTTCGTAGGATATAGTAGTCTGTAGGCTTCTATATTATGGACACCTCTACTTCATCAGATGAACTGAAATTTAGTATCATTTAGAGTTGGCTTTGTTTTCCCTGACATCTGTTATATCCCATTCAAAGACAGCTGTGTAAGACATAAAGAAAAACCTTGCTTTATCTTGTCTTTCTGACCTAAAGTCAGGTGAGTTGAGTTTCAGCCTTTATTATAGAGGATGTGACCAACTAGGTTTAGCAGAGTGGTACTACAGTCTCCTAGTGGCCAGGGATGATTTCTTCAGCAGAATTTATACTACAGCTTAAGTTCTATTCTTGATATTTAGTCACGGTGAACTGAGCAAGGGCACAAACTGACAACTTAATTTAAAAAATGTGAATTCAGAAACATTTCTCCCATCTAGCATGTTAATATGGCTGAAAGCTGTATTATACCATGCAGGTCTCCTAACGGGGTAATCGGCCTGTGGCAACAAGTGTTACCTACTTCATACCACACATGTTTATCTTCATAAACCAGGACTCCAGTCATGAGTATCTCCCATCTTTTCAGTGTCTTCTATTCCCACTCGTGCTGATTCACATGACTTCACCTTTTCCCATATGCTCTATTTCTGAAACTCCATCTTTCCCACTTCACAAACCTGCCTACGCCTGAATCCTTAGTTGGATTTTCTGGAAGGTGCCGAGATTTTGGCATACTCAGTGCCTGTGTCCACATTAACAAGTCTTGCTGGACCAGTTAACAACAGAGCTGTAATGTGAAATGATGGATTCAGAGAACGCAATACCCAGACTATGCACATTTTACTCCCATACTGTACTCCTTCTAGTCACGGCCTGACGACTGGTTATTCATTAGTGGCTGAAGGTTGTTATTAAGTGCTCATATAGAGCTTATCATCTGGGTTATTTCATCTGAGAGGATGAAACTTCACATGCTTCAGCATCAGTCAAGAGATGTGAACCGAAGCTTGATTAATGGAGAGGATTGGGAGATTGCTTTAAAATGTTCTCATGACCTGAACTAAAGCACTAATGGGAAGACATACAGAAGCACAGGCCGTTCTGCTTTGCAAAGAAAAAGATATCCTTGAATTAGCATTTGAACTGCTCATTTCCCTAATACTGCTTTCCAAACCAGGCTCATCCTGAGTGATGATGTTAACAATGCAGATAGAGCTAATGAGCAAGCGACACTCAAACCACTCATAAGGCACAATGGTGTGACTATCCCTCAAGTGAGGAGGTTAAGTTATACATGATTGAACTTCAGTATTCTGACCAAAGTAAAAATGATGAAGGGCAGACATAGTAGCAGGAAGATGGTTTTGCGTCAGGCTCAGAGAGAGGACTACTAATGCTAAACAGTGTATAGTGCTAATCCTTTTAACTTCCTCTCTGGTCTTTGTTGCCAGAGCCCTACTGGGGCCTAATTATTCAGACTTTGCTCCTTCTTCCCAGGCATCCGTTTCGAGCAGAGCTGCCTCTTTCCATACTCAACAGGGAGCCGAATGGCAAAAGGCAGCTAGTGTTTCTTCAAGGTGGCAGACAGCTTTTTACTGTTAAAACATTGTAATTTAACCAAAGGTACAGAATATCTGCTGACTAAGCATATGAATGTGTTCAGGAAGCTATACTGCTCAGAAGCGTGGGAGTATTGTCTCTGTGTTGCATTATTTCTTATCTCTGCTAACCATGGAAGGATCTCTTCTATAGAAAGGCTCAGGAGTACATAAAGGCATCGTTGTTTCTTGGAGTTAGTGAAGCTATGAAACGCGTGAACTTTACCCCTTGCCTCTACAAAAGGTCTGCCAATTCTATGAATTTTAAATCCATGGGAAATTTTGTTGCCCTCGGCTGTTAACTTTCAATGGCTAAAACTCTTTCTGAAATTATGCTTGAATGCTATTTTCTTTACAGCCTCCAGAATGACACCTTGTGCTTTCCTTGCATTGATAACACTGAGGCAAAGATGAACAAGTGTTCTCTGTTCAGACAACCATCATATATAATCTCGTCTGTTTGGCTCTTTGAATGTAGTGATTTAATGCCAATAATTCCAAGAAACACTAAAATGTGTTTAGCGGTTTGGTGTTTTAAGATCTGGGAATAAAAAGGCTGATGTTATGATCCATGAAGGAATAGCACATGCAAACAGGGGCTAGGGCACAAGAGAACTGGAACTGTTTCCTGTGTAATGAGCCATGCATGGCAAAGACTGTAAGGAATGGCTGGCAGCAAAGAGTTATCTACAGTGATGTAGTCATTTTATGTTCCATCAAGGTCTTGTTATTTTAGCATTTAAACAAAATTATGCTGCAGGAAAATATGGAGCCTGTTGTGCAACTCTGCTAAGGCAGAAAATCAAACTTCAAAGTGTTGGGCTATCATTTAGAAGAATTACATCCATCAAATTCTGATTTTTAGCTGAATATTTTGGAGACGAAAGAAGGGGAAACTTTGATTCAGGAAGGAAATGATGGCATAATGCGCACTGGAAATGTCAAGGCACACGTGGGCAGATGCACACAGCACTTTTTGGCTATGTGACTGCAACTTCATTTTTTTTACCGAAGGTGATGGGCAGAGAGAACAGCTTGTATTTTCAAAAGTCGCTAGTAACATGTTAAATGGATCTGTTTTTTAAAGAGTGCTGAGCACTTACTCCTCTGAAAAACTGGACCCAAGCTAGACATATAAGAAGTGCATATTCTTTTATGCCCTTTTGAAATGTCAGAGATAGCAGTAAGGGGAAAAAAGGAAATCTGCCTTCAGGTTTTCTATCTGTATTATAAAGCAATATCATAACCAAAATCATTCCAAGATATGTGCAGGCTGCTGCATCAGGAAAACAAATTTGTGAGCTGAGACTGGTCTCTGCATCTGTATTTCGTTCTATAAGGAAGACTGTGATTTGTGTCAGATAATTTATTCACCACTTCCCATTGGGAATCCAACCTTACTATTAGTTTAACTGTCAGACATGCTCCTAACTTTAAATACATCAGGTAAAAGCCACCGATGAGCCTTATGTCCAGATTTGTCTGTAGTGGTGTGTCCAGATTGACACAGAAGTATCTTCAAAGAGGCTGGTGAAAGAACAGTGTTGTCGAACACCAGATTGGCACAATGTGCGGGAATTCTCCCCGTTGCCTCCTGGCAGGTTTCTTTTGCTGCCACAGCACCATCTTCCCTTAGCCAAGGAAACAACGCAGACAACATTGTGGTCATTGGCTGCGCAGTTGCCTCAAGCAGCCCCATTCTGCTCTAGATTTGAGAGACTTAATGCAAATCTAATCTCTGGACCTTTAGTTTTCACCTTGCTAAAAGTCGAGGCATGATGACTTCCACCCTCAATGAGGCTACCACTCATGTCACTCATTGGGTGGCTTTCACAGGCTTGGCTTTCACGCAGAAAAAGAGTTGAGCTCTGGTGGCAGGGCAGAAACCCCAACAAATCGAAGTCCAGGAAGCACACTGAAAGATTTCTCAATTTATTTTATGTCAAATGTAATAAAATAATAGCTTTTAAGTAATTTTTCTAAATCCTGTTTCTGACTTGCATGCATGTGAGGGGAGTAATAGTGAGGCTCCTGCTTGCCTATGGTGCTTGAGTTGCTGTGGGCTGTGGTGGGTAGAGGTGAATATCAGATCCCTTCTCCCTGATGGCAATTCACGAACCAGTTGTCCTGGAAAAGTCAGCCTGTTCCAGATGCCATGTACCATCACACAATTCCGTGCCGCTCCCCAAGCACCTGAGAAAAGCAGATGGGGAGCTGAAGTGAGGCTAGGTAATATTGACCATAAAAAGCCACCACTTTCCCCTGTATCTAAACTATATCTTTTTCATATGTCATTTTCTGATGAAACGTCTGCTTCTGAAATATGTAAGTTGAAAGACTATGGCTCTGATTCTTTAATATGTGAAGTAACAGAATAAAAATATGTACGTGAGAATGCTTTAAAAGATTGTATTTTTTAAATGTTTAGTCCTAAGAACAAGCACTACTCAATGTATCAGAGATCTTTTCCAAACAAGCAATCTGTCGTGAGAACTGGTATACTTCATCTGGTACAACAGGGTGATATTTATCTTCAGACCAGACAGAACAAATCTTCTTTTTAAGCCCTTGTGGCCCTTTGAGTACTGGTCTGACTCAAAGTAAAGAAAGATGTTTATCAGAGAATCTCAAGTGGATGATGAAGTATTATGCTTTGAATGGTTTATATTCTCCTCTCCAATATATTATTTTAAACTCTGTTTTGCTTTGCATCTGAAATATGATGGTAGGATACCCATGTTCCCAATGCAACATGAAGGTATGTGACACAGGGGTGTTTGTCTGGCTATTTTGGAGGAGGGGTGTTACACAAATGCTGCTGAAAAATTAACATCACTTACTGATTGAGGGCTCAGATTTTATATGTCTGATTTTCATTGTTCAGACCATTAGTGGTGGCATACATATGAATAATTCTGTTCATGATATCATCAGACACTTTTCCCTGTTACTTGGTATAAAACCTGAATAATATAATTTACTTGATTGACTGCCAGGAGTTAAAATCATTCTAGGCATTGTGGTCAGTCACTTGAATTTGAAAATTGTCACCGCATAGTTGAGCCATTTCAGGGATCTCTCGTGCAGCAAGTGTTTTGGTTTTTTTTGTTGCTTTTTCCTTGTATGGATGTAATATGTTGAGGTTTTCACACAAATGAAAGAGGTAACTTCTAAAGAAAGGTTGGTAATGCCTTGTAGTTGTTTACATGGCTCATAAATATAAACCATCTTGACCACATCTTGATTGTGTACAAAGGGTCCAGCCCACCTCCCACCTAAAGGCAGTTACCAAGCTCAGTTTGACTTGATAACAAAGCACTCAGGAAGACAAGAACAGTGTATCACGAAATCACGTTTTAGTACTTTGGTTTCCAGGAACTGCTGATTCTTATGTCATAGTCGCAAAAGCATATGTAGCACAAAGCCATAGGTCTTAATAATGTATGTTTTTTATTTGAGTAGTAGCACTTCAACATTTCAAAATAATTTACAACAAAAGAAGTGGTAAAGGGAGCAGAGTTTGTCTGCTAAAGGCACTCTGTGCTCCGTGTGTGTGATAAAATCCCAGCATGAATGCACAGCAAAATGAAGTATTAACTTTCTTTTCTTCTTAAGAGCTCAAAACATTTTGCTCCTGTGGGGTTTAATGTAAGTGATGCTGGATGTTTAGTCTACAGTCTTCTATTCACCTTTGAAAAGCCTAGGTTGTAATCTGATTTAAGTGACAATTGAAAGAGCTCAGTGGTCTCAGTTGAGTTCCTTGTTTATGAAACCACCATCACACACTTAACACAGTGCTGAGCATGGCAATAACTGACCCATTTTGAGGCACACTGGCACAATCGCAATAAAAGAGGCATGGAGTATAAACTTGGCTTTAAAAATTTCCAGCAAATTCCTTTCTTTTAAATGGCACAAACATTGACTGAAATTTTGCAAAGTTGAACTCTCCCCACCGGATGGGATGCCTTTATTCTTACAGGTGATAGACTGTTCTGCATTACAAATGGCAGAGCTTTTGGTACTGCTGGAAAAGAAATCCTCAGTAAGAAGAACTGTGTTACGGTAAAGGTGATTTGCACTGGTTTATTAAAAGTATCAGTATAGCGGAATCTGGCCAGATGGTATATTGTTAGGTGGCCATGAAGTCAGAAATTATGCTAGGTTAAAAACGTGCTGACTGATTAACATCTTCAATCATCTGTTTACATCTGACTTGTCCTGAAGTTGTAGTAGACATGACAGGATCGTGTTAAACTCTGCAATAATTAATTAATTAAAATAAGTTGGTATTGGAATAAATTAACATGTGACTTTAAGTAATAAAGTCAACAAAAAAAATTTCTTTATAAAAATGATATTTTTCATCCTGCATTATTAAATTCTGAAAAGAAAGCTCTACTGTAGTTTTTGAAAACACTGTGCCAGTTAATTCCATTTCTGTAGCCAAGTATGGATGAAAAGCTGTGCATTGGAACTTTACATCAGTAAAGGCTTTTGCGAGATACAGAGTAGACACAGTAGAAGAAAGAGTTTTAGAGTTTAGCACTTCAGGGGGCTAATGTATGTTAAAGCTGCTTCTCGAATGCACCATAGCTTAATCCTTCTGCTGCCAGTCAAGATAGTGATTAAAAATCACCCATCCAGGGAATTGCTTCTGGATGTTGATGTGCAGGGTTTTAGTGATGGAGCTAAGGGGGTGGAGAAGAGGAGGGTTTATGTATGTACGGCTGATGTCTGAACAGCTGAATTTCAAAAAGAGGGAGGGGAGGAGAGGGAAAATCTTGGCTGGCCCCAAGAGGGAGAAAAGAGAGAGAACAAAGCTTCCTTCAGCAAACTCAGCTAGTCACATAATCATAATTTCCGAGTTCCTCACGAGAGAGCTACACCGCTGTCACTACTCTAAAGAGAAAACAAGATTGTGAAATCAAAAGTCAGCACTGAGGGGGAAAAAAAAAAGAAAGAAAAGAAAGGGTGTCTTGTAAACGAGGCAAACAAGGCAGGTTTTATGCTGAAACAATAACCTTAGCAGTGATAGCAAGGGTCCTGGTGAATCACTTGGTGGACTTTTTAATCTGTCTTCTCAGATGCAAAGTGTCTGCCGTTCTTAAAGTAAAGGTTCTTTCTGTCAAGGGAGCTTCGCATTGGTGACAGAATAACATACTCTTTAATGTAAATATGGAGGAAAAAATACCTTCCCCCATCCTCCCTGCTTGTAATTCTAATATATAGATAATAGCTCTATAGTGCTTGCTTGTTTATTTTGTAGATTTTTTGGTATCCAAATACTACTAAATGACTTTAAAAAAAAAAATAATGCCGAGAAAATACATTTTTTTTCTGGGTAACTGAAGCAAGTGAAGATTTACTGAGGATAGCATTAACTCTTCTTTCAACATTAAACATTTAAGTGATGGCTGTGCTGTTGCCTTTTGAATTCACGCATGGCTGCTAAAATATTTAATCTCTCAGGCTTTCTTGCACATCTCATCCATGCTAATGCGAGGAAAATGTGTTGGTTTCTGATGTTTTTCAGATAATATCTCATTGAGTGGCTGGTACGCTCAGCTCCTTGAGCAGAGAAGGTAACGTATTGGTGATGGTTTTAGTCCGGTAGATTTACTTCAGAGGAGCTGAAACACATGGAGTCCATAAGGACCATACATTTTTAATAGAATGAAGCAGCATGCCATAAATTACTTTCCTCTGTCCTTTAGATTTATTTCCTTTGAAAGAAGCGAGAAAAATTAATATCTTGTCAAGTAGAAGGCCTAAGTTGGCAACAAAGAAGGTAATTCAGAATACAGTAGTCCTATCACTTCTATTTCCCACAGATTCACTTCCTTTTTATCTTTCTTTCTTTTCTTTATTTTTCATTTGGCAATACTGCCTGAGAAATGCCAGGAACTTCTAGGAACCTGATCTTTGAAGGAAGTGGTATAAACTGGATATCAGCTATCTGTTCACTGCTTCCCTCCCTTCCAGAGGGGACTGGTGTAGCTGTCTGAAGGTCGGGAAGCCAGAGTATCCTGGCTGTACTGGCTTTCACAGAGTTAACAGTGGAAGAGGTGGTTACCTACAAAGGGACACTCCTGCTACCTATTTTGGACATCTATCTCCAAAGGAAGATTTATCCCATCCTGGGCTACCTGTTTCACTCAGTTTTCTATATGGAACCTAAACAGCTGGCTAAAATTTTAAAATTAAAGTTTTGCTCTCAGTCATGTGTAGAGGGATGTATCTATCAGTCTTTTGACACAGGAAACCTGACTTAAGCAACATATATCTTTTTTTTTTTTTTTCCAACTCGTACTCGAATGTCAGACGTTGCTGAACCTGTTTGGTTGCTTTGTGAACTATGGATATGTGCAAACTACCACCTGGAGCAACCACCTAGAACAGCCGCTACTATGTCTGACTAGTTCACAAAGACACATTTATTCTGGTTGGCATTAATTAGATGGAGAAGGTGGGAAAGAAAAAGAGAAGAAAAGAGAAGTTATTGCATTCCTGAGCTGATAATACATACAGGATTGACAAGCGGAGGGGAAAATTGCAGAGCATAGCGGCTGTCTCTACTGGCAACTGAAAACAGAGCTAAGTCAGCAAACGTGGCTAAAGAATAACCAAACCTAATTCATTCTTTGCAGCCCAGTAATTTTATTTTTTCAAGGGACTTCTGCTTTGTCTATTTGATCTAAAGAGAGCTAGGTGGAATAAATTAGTCATAGCTGTGGCAAGGAAATGTTACCTGGAAAGGAAAATTGAATTTGCAGTTGATATTAAATACCATGCAGCTTCACTATGTAAAGCACTACTAGGCATCACATCTGCTTTTTTGTGAAATTATTGCTCAGCAGGTCCAAAGCTTAGCATTAAAAGTGGATCTCACTGCTATGTTATGAAGGCCCAAAGTATAAAAATGCTCTCAAAGGAATAACTGATTTGAAATGGACACATGGACGGCGTCCAGTTGCCTCTTGCCAGCAGTAGGGTGGGTATTCCTGGGACAGGTTCAGTCAGTAACTGGCTTGTTCCTCAGTTTTCTCCTAACTCACTTCTCTTCTGTGGGATAGTCTTTCCATGGCAATGGTGAAGAGGAACATTTGGTTAATCTAGCATGACTGTTTCCTATGAAAAAATAATGTCTGTATTAAAAATCTGAGGTTCACATAGAGTAAAATTAATAGCTGAAATATGTATTATTCTCAGCTGGTCTTCTCTGTAACGTGTTAATATTAGTCTTCTATGATCTTTAGCTTTTGAAACATAATTGACTGTGTGATGGCTTCTTTGTTGGCAGAAACTTTAAGTTTAATACTCCTAACAGTTAGAGGACTTTGTCATTCTTTTCAGGCTGGAAAATTTCATGATCTAGACCAGTAAGATTCATAACAATGACTCTCTAAAAATATTGTTACTGCTTAAACAATCAGCTGATTTCTTTCTCAAGTCACTACTGGAGCCTTTGTTCTTAGGTTTAGCTGCTAGACTTTGTTGTTATTTAAGCTTTTTCCTTTTCTCTTGCTTGAGAACAAATACACCGTTTCCCATTGGTTTTGAGCTGCTAAGTATGCTTTTAATTGCAATTTATGTTGTAATTTATGACAGGTTACAGTAGTAGAAGATTCTTTTGAAGAAAAACAGAAAGTAAACTGTGTTGTATTTCTTGTCTCCTGTTCAGCATTACTTTACGTAGACTACAGTGATAGTGATACCAAGAACTGCTGGGGCTGTGGGGAGCCTATGACTTTAGTGACAGGTTCTTTCAGGCTGATGGGAGAGAATACTTGCATGAGTCCTTAATCTGTAATTTGGCAATGAGCTGTGTTTTTTATGTCTAGATGCAAGTGCACCACCCTGATGAAGACACTGACAAGAGAATGAAGAGTAAAGAGTGTGACACAAGAGGAAAGTTGCCAGATAATTAGAGATTTAATAATAAACAGAAAAAATGGTTGCTCTGTTACCCAAGATTGGTGCTCATTTAATTTCTTGCAAATCACGAGTACTTAAAGAGGGGGAGTGATTGATGGGATTAATTAGAGCTGTATGTTTAACAAGTGCTCGTAGCTATAATGGCCTCATTAATTAAAACTTGAGCTTTGTAAGAAAGCTCTTTGCAATCCATATTGGTTTATGAATTCTCTCATTTTTTATGTTTTTGGATGGAAGGAAAAATCAGATGAACAGGTCAATAGTGCATACAGAAAATAATATGTAGTGTGTTACAGTGATTTATATTTCTTTGGAGAATCAGAAAAACATGAATCAACACATAAATCAAGCATAATCAGCAAAGCCAGCCTTTGTGGAGATGTTTTCTTTAGCAGTCTCTGGAGGTATATGTTTAAATTCATCTTATGTGAGGTTACACAAACTGGTCTTTGAACTGACTGTAGACTAAGTATATAATTTTTATGTTTTAAGAAATTTGCTTTCCATTGAGAACACTAAATATCCTTAATCCTCTTCTTTTACACATTTGCATTTGTAAATAGTTATATCTATTCACTTGATAAACTCTAAGGAAGGTAATGCAAGGGCGTATACATTTCCATGCACATCAAGGGTCTTGATCCTGCAATCTTTTGCAAATATAAAATGCACTTATGTCACTCAACAGGCCCTATGCTGTGAAGTAAGACTTTGTGTTCGCTGATGCTTTGCTTTGTTTTGCATGAGTTAATGTTTTTTATTAAAAGGCATAGCTTTCTTTTACCAATACCTTTCAAGGCTATTCATTTCAATTTGCTAATGGTCCTCATTCATTTTAAAACATACTAGTACAGTGAATACAGGAATATCCCTGGAAGACAATAGATATACCCTCAGGACTAAAGGTCATTTCATTAGCATACACTTGATATGGCTCTAATCCTTGTAAGTATTTGTCTATGTACTTAACTTTATTTAGCATTCCCAGGAAATTCATGTGTTGGATGCTGTCTCTTAGTGTCTGCAGAGCAATTGTTGCTACTGTTCGCAGTAAGAAGACACTCCCTTTGCAACAAAACTGTTCAACTATGGCTTTAGGTGGAAGCAGAACTGAAGTTTCAGCTGCAGTTCACATGCATACATGCAAATAAGAAAGATGGAAATTGATCACGTGATTGTGTGAGTCATTTGAAATAACATTTTATTAATAGACAAATAGTAGATTCCAGTACGCAGTCCTAAGTTTGTAATTAAAGTAATACTTTGGTAATAGAGCGAGCGATGTACTTTCCAATTATTGTGTAGTTTCTTGGGAATACATTAATTTCTGTGAGACGAAGCATAACCTGTAGAAAGTATGTATGGCAAAGAGAAACATAGTTGGACTTGCCTGTGAACACAGTGTATGAGTCCATGAAGATAACATATTATGTCTTAATATCAAGTGTAATTAAGGGTGTTTCATATCTATCAGTCTTCATCACATTTCTGTGCTTTTTCAGGAATTTTGAGTAAAATGTAATTTTAAGAAACCTTAACCTAATTCTGTATTCTTCATGTGACTCAAAACTTGCATCATTTTCAGCAAGGATGTTGGCTTAAAAACAAAGCATAAAGACAGCTTGGTACTTACTAAGACACGTGAACATGGAAATAGTATTTGTTCCTTATTGAGCATTGAGCCTGCGCTTGCAGAGCTCTTTGGGAAACTCATCTTCTGTTTTTTTAACACGGAAGCATCACTGTTGCCTTCAGCAAAACTGAGAGCTGGGTATGAGGCTAAAATACTCTTTTAATTACTGGAAGTGTAGATTTGTAATACTACTTATGAATACCACATAATTTTCCTGTGAGACTAAGGGTTATGTTTCAATGCTTAAGAATATAAATTTAAATTGGTTCCCTAATACAGTTCCTTGTGGCCGCTGTATAAAAACGTGAACAGATTCAGGCAGTGTTTCTCAGGTTTGTTAACGTGATATTTGCATCCCAGTTTTCTGAATCAGATCACGTAGAGGTAGAGCATAATCAGACATCCACTGTGTAAAGCACCTCCACCGAAAAGACTAATCTAACTGTTATGCTAAAAAAATATTTTTTAAAAAAATATAAAACACTGGGGGATTTAGATATAGACAGCAGCCTCAAAATCAAGACTTATCTCTCAACCTCCTGAAGTTTTCAGGCTTCCTAGATTTGAGATCTCATTGTCCTGTGCACCACTGAGGATTAATTGCTTTTCCAAGTAATGTAGCAGAGACTTTGACTGCAGAAAATGCCTTTAGAAGCTTCAGGCTTCATGTTTAGTAAGTTTAAGATAAAGTTTGCCTGGACATCGTACCACTAAAAAGCAGTTTACAACAAAGCAAAAGAAAATAATTTTCTTGTCTTTTCAGTACAAAACCTTTTCCACGTGATGAGTTTGAACAAGTAAACAATCCTTTGGGCTACGCTGCAGGAAAAGACATAAAAAGGAACAAGTTCCTGTGGATTTGGCTAGGGTAGCTTTTGTCTTTTTTCCACAGTTTTTAAACATACACGTGCACACTGATATTCTTCAAATCTTGTTTCAATAATTTGGTCCTACTGATGTTTTCGTACTCCTGGCTGATCATTCGCTCAATATCCTTCAAGGGGACAGATTAGAATTCAGTGCAGTGTCTTTAATCTAATGATCGGGAACAGTGTAATTAATCTTCGCTTTCTCTATCCAAAACCCAAAATGCAGCATTGAGCAAATGCCTTCATCGATCACAGGGAATTGTTAAAAGCAAGTCCTGTATAGCAGTGAAATGGGATGGGAGTACCTTTTGTTTTTTGCTCTCCCTGCTTCACCTACCCCCTGAGATTACAAGTAGTTGCTGCACATTGCAAGCAAGGGGATTTTATGTTTGTGGCTTACTCTGAAGTTTAGAAAGGTACTATTTTGTCTAAATAAGGGAAATCTGATATTTGATGGTGCAAGTCATAATCTGTTCATCTAATATGAATCAAATACTACACGTTGCTCCTCCAACAAGGCACAAGGGATTTTGGGATCACATGCTACTGTTGCAATTAATTTGCTTTTCTCCAGAGAGCATTAATGGTAGGTCATTTATAGTATGGCTTACTAAGCCAATTTCAAATTATGTTTAAATACCATTGTGAAACACAGACGGAGCATTAGAGGGCAAAATGGCATATCTGCATACAGTCACCCATCGCTGTCTTAAGACTTCCACCAATGAGACAACAGAGGGGTTTTATAGCTCAAAGAGCAATTAATATGAAATAACCATTTGAAGGCGAATTGGCATTCAGCATTCATATGAAGCAGTTCCATATTAAGAACCTGTTCATATTGTATGATGAGTTGCTCTTGCTGACATGACATTTCCTAATTTTGCCAAAGAGCCAGGTTGCCCTTTTCTTCCTTCTATGTCCTTGGTGTGCAAAGAGAATCACGAGGTGCAGACACTGACTAAAAGGCAGGAACATCTGTACTTACTCCACTTCTTTTACTTAGGATGGGCAGAAGATGTGACTAATCAGGAATGTGCTGAAGGTATCTGCCCAGAGCAGGAGAGCCCTGTGTCTCTGGCACGCTGTTCAGAACAGCGATGAGGCTGCTCTTAACTCTGTCCCTGTTCAGCAAAAGAGCGAGTCACAAATGTCTTTTGGATCAGCCCCTCTGTGCTTACTGACAAGATGGCAAAAGAAGAAAGAATGGAGATGTACTGTTTTTAACCAATTCACTGTTGTTATTTTTCTTCATCAGAAAATCCTATGATTAGCTGTACAGATTAATTAATGTATGTGAGTGTGCTTGCGTGTAAGAAAGTTACAAACTGAAGACGTATTAGCATATTTGTTTCAATTGCTAATATTACAGCTCTGCTGTGATCTCATTATACTCTGCTATGGCATCTGCTTTCCAGAGACAGTGGACTGATTGTTTGGAGTATGTGCCTGGCAGCAGCACCTATCAATCTAAAAATGTATGTTCCCTGTTCATCAAAATAAGATAAAATAAGATTCCACAAGTAATGAGCTTTAAAATAAATATTACATTTCTGTTCTGCACATGGAATGAGTGGCATAAAGAATTCTTTTTTGTGGGATGGCAAAGTATTAAAAATGAGGTTTTGGAAACTGTATATTAGGATTTGCAAACCAATGAGTAAAAATCTTACATTCTATCTTTCTTAAAAATCACCTGGACCAAGTTTCAAGTCCAACTATTTTTACCAAGATATTTATGCCTGACTTATTAGCGAGATAAATGAACCCAACAAAAAGCTGTGCTGGATACTTGTGGGTCAGTGAATTCCAGCGGTGACACTGGAGTGCAGATTTGTGCCCAAAGTCGTTTCTCTCAGTCAGTCCTGGTATTATCTTTTTCTAGGACTTACAATGTTTTGTGGAAGTAGGACTTCTTGTAACCTAATCTGGCACCTGCTTGTTTCTATCCTGTTGTTGATCTGCCCCAGCTCCTAAGGTGCTCTGTTTCTTGATTGCAAAGAGCATTGTAACCAGGAGAATACTGGGTTACTAAACAGCACAGCTACGAGGTGTGCAGAATATGAATCATGCTCTTTGGCACTCCCTTAAACAACAGGATCGCACTGGACAAATTCTCCCCATGCAGAGCTGACCACAAATTCGGCAGAAACAGAAGGCTGCACAGCAAATAGATAAATTCTGGAGATTCTGTCGTCAGAAATACATAATTTGGAACTCACACAGGATGAAATAATAATTTTACAGTGGTTGAATAGATGGATATTTGTTAAGTATCTGAGCCTTAAGCTATGTTAAATTTAGATACATTAAGTTACCTCTCTAGTAATATATTAGCTTAGAGCCTTTGAATTTCTTCACAGCCTGGCTGAGCTAGGGACATTGACAGTTGAAATCTAGTGAATCTTTTGGACATAGCTGGTGACAGTAGTTTCTTAAACTATCTGCTTCTTTTCTCTGCTGTAACTTACTGCAACCATAAATACCTTGAGCAATCATTTTTAGTTTGTACCTTGCAAAGAAACTCAGGAGCTGTGGTTCAGCACAGAATCTACGGATTCTGTGGTGAAGGTGGTAACTTTCAGCAGAAGGGGGTCATTGGTGGCTGACACATCTTGTGCTTTCTTAGTAAAATTCACCAAAGCTTGTATTGGGTACCATAAGCATGCACATGCACAGCTGTGCTGGCTCTGGCTCTGAAGATGGTATCTTGTTAAACTGTGATAATTTGGTCATGTTCAGTCATATGTCTCAGTCCTTCTGCTACATGAGGATCTAACTCCATGTCCAAAGACTTGCCTAGTGGGGCTTTCATGAATTTCAACAGATATTGCAGAGGAGGAAGGCTAGAAGTCTTTATACTTGACATGAGTTCAGAAAGTGGAAGAAGGGAGATTAGTATGGTAGAGAATGTGGGTATTTGTCAGGTGCCTTCTTTATCTTAAGCTAAGGTTCTTGAATGATAACTAGAACAGCTAGCATAGCCAGTGGCAGAAGTAGAAGTTTTTGAGGCTACGTGTTTGAATCCATAAGTACTTGCACACGTGTATGTGTTCATACTCGTGTACATGCAGTGAAAAGTGCACTGAAGCCTTTGCAGACATACCATCATATAGACATACTCAGCTAAGTTTTGAAAGCTTCTTCCAGTGTTGTCTATTAAAACATATGCAATGTCACCCTCAAACTGAAGAAGCACACACACGGAAATCAAGGCAGGTGTATCGAAAGAATTAAGATTATTGGAATTGTTTTGCATCACTGTTGTGACTGATTAACGAGAAGATTTAAATATCAAAAACTATTTTTTAATTGAAACCATTTCAGACTGTGGCTGATTGTCTGCAAGCAAAGTGCAGAACTGAGGGGAAAATTCAGGCTAACTAGAACTCGGACAAACAGAGCAGCAGGGCAGCACCTGCTGATAATACTAGTCTTTGCCCTGGTTGAGCCCAAATACATCTGGATGAGTGTGAGCCAGCAGGGCTGGAGGGACAGTCCGAAGAAACAGCGTGATGCTGTTTAATGAAAGATCAAGGACAGGATATGAGCTGAGGTATCGAAAAATCCTTCTGGGCTTGTGCTACGGCCCCTGCTGGGCTGCCTATCATTTGACTTGACTATGGATTATCCATGGGCATTTAATATCATGGAAAAGAGTTCCAATAATCGTAATCCCTCCACACGTCTGTCTTGCTTTCTGCATGCACATTTCGCTAGTTACAAGCTGTCATTCCACACACACGCTAACAGACGCTGCCAGCAAAAACCTTTAAAAACCCTATGAAGTGTGCGCATTTCTGAGGGCTCTGGTCTGTTGTTTCAAGGAAATGAAACGAATGGGAAATTAAATAATCACAACAGTTGTTTATTGTTTCAATGAGAACACAGTGCAGACTCGTCCGTGGAAGAAAGACCAAAGGGAGTGTGGATTTGCAACCTTATGCTCAGATGTCTGAGGTATGCTTTATTTCACTTTGTTGTGTTACCGTTGTATGAAAGAGGGCATTGCAGCATGAAAAACGGAGAACACAAGGAAGCAATTCTTTCCTGCTGTTTCCACTTTGCGTGAATTTTTGACACCTTTCTTGGAGACCAAATGTCTGGTGTGACTTCGGTCAGGATTCCTCCTGCACGTTTTGGTGAAGCATTTGTAGTTTTCTGTTGCAGTTTACTGCTCACATGCAATTTTACAAAAAAATATATATATTCGAGCAACTGCTATCATCTCGTGTTTCACCAGCTGAATTTCAGAAAGTGGGGTCTCCGTGGTGTTTGTAGGAAGGAAAGCCTTTCCCTCAGGTACTGTGCTCTTTCAGACTGTTCCCTCTTTTAGCAAACTCCTGCTGGACTTTGTGTTGTGAAGTTTTTGAGTAATATTTGGAGAAAACAGTAAGAACAAGTGAACTGGTTGCTTACCACGAGTCTGTCTTGCGGAGTTCTTTCTGCCTTTCTAGAGAATACCAGTTTCTGAAACGTTCATTTAGCACGTGACAGGTTTGGCCAGTCCGGGTCAGCCTCCTGTTACGGGCCTGGGCGCTGCTGGCCAGTCGTCACTCCGCGCTGGGTTAATTGTCCCCAGGGCTGAGCTTGCCCTCGGACGGGTTGCAGGGACACTCTGCGAGAGGGTCCGTTTCTCCTGGCCTCCTCACGCCACCGCGGCTGGCCCGTGGGAGGGAGAGGAGGTGTTTTGCTGTGGGCGCAGCGTGAAGGGCTGGCTTTGGGAGCGCAGATCCTGGCGGAGGCGGTTAGGTGGAGCGGGTTTTCCTGCCATTGTAGGGGAGATTTTCCTGTTGTGTTTCAGCCGTGACTGTCTCACAGATGCAGTCTGCACTGCCACAGGACTGCTCGGACGGTGGTGGCTGCTGCTGCCTGCCCCAGCTGGGCTGCCGGTGCTTTCTGAGAGGGCCAGCGCGGTCCCTGTCTCCGCAGCAATGTCTCAGCCAGAAGATGTAGGGCGGGATCCAGCGGTGGGTATGCAGCTGGGTGGCTTCTTGGGACCTGGAGCCGACGCGTGTGTGTAGGCTTGCCATTGCAAGTAATTTAGGAAGTATTTTATTAACACATTTAGCAGTCGTTAAAAGAGGAGTTGAAGTTTGTTCTGTTGCTGTGATGAATTGTCTTTTCAGTACTGAAAACTCACGAAATAAGGGAACTTTTTAAGCAAAGGATATTTTTCATCTTGTGTTTTCATATAAGGGCTTATTGTTGTCTTGTTAGTTGTCATAAAACTAGTAAGAGATAAATGGGGCATTAGCATCTTCATACTGTCAACAGCATCTGGAACATTATAATTCTGTCTTACAAATAACAGATGAAGGCTGAGATACATGTTTACACAAGCAGAATGAAAAAATATGGTAGTTCCCTAAAGCCTGTTCCAATCCTTGTGCAAAGTTTTTCAAATCCCATGTATTTATGTGTAACTGATCATAGAATCATAGAATCAATCAGAATGTTGAGGTTACGTAACCGAAAACAATGAGGTGTTTAAGTATGATGGCTGAGAGACAATGTTTCTTCAAATAATGTATTTTTTGGCACTGGTATGCTCACAGTGATGGTCTGGTCACTACAGTTCTTCTATATGCAAGTTCTGTATCCACAAAAGCCCACAAAACGTGTCATACAATTAGGAGGATGTGTAGTCCACAAAATTGCTAATGTGATTTTTCCAGTACAATATTTGAAGCTAAGCAACTGTCTGAGATGAAGATAAGCTGACATTCAGTCAAGTTTTAAAGTAGGTATTTAACAAGCTCCTGGGAAGAAAATCTTGAGGCTGGAGGTTGTGCAGATGCATGCCAGTAATTCTTTCATGAGTACTACTCTCTTTATTACAGTAACGGTGGCCTACTTGCTAGCTGAGAGGAAATGTACAATTTATTCTAGTTTTTTGAGATAAACTGTGAGACTTTGTATGTTGTTGATAAGGAACATCTTAAAGAGATGTAATTAAGCTATTGTTTTCTCTTTCCATGGTATCTTAAAAGCTACTAAGATGTTTTGTGAGTGACATTGAGAACCTTTTGCTTGAGAGGCCTCTGGGGTATTGATAGTTATTCAGAAGTGATTGCTCATTTTAGTTTTTTTTTCTCCTACTCCTTTTTGGGATGTTCTGAATACTACCTGCAGGACAATTAATTTGAGGATGTAAAGCAAGTAGACCAGCCAAACTAGTAAGTAGTCCAATGGATTCTTTTTGTGTGCACGTGTTTGTGTGCATACCTGTGTGTGTGTTTGGCAGAACACTTAGCCCAGAACACTTAGCCATAGCCAGGCAGTGAAAAAGCATTTCCCATTCATTTCACAAGGCTACTCAGCAAGGCCGTTCCCAACATCAGGACCTGCTTGAGCACAGGAGAAGAGCTGCACAAACCAAATACCACCCACATCTCAGGGCTGGAGGGAACTCGGACTCTAAGCAACGAAGATGCTGTACAGTGACAGCTGAAAAAGACAGTACTTTCACTTGACAGAGTGAGCTTAAATTTAATACTGATGCTTCTGGCTGTTGTAAAAATTTTTTGATTGATGTCAGCTGAAGCACAGGTAAATTGAATGATATTTTTTGTATCACTTCACTGGCTGGATTAGAAACTTGTTGTTGTGGTTTAGCCCCAGCTGGCAACTAGGGCCACACAGCTGCTCACTCAATCCTCTCCCCCCCCCGCCCCCGACCCAGTGGGATGGGGAGGAGAATGGACAAAAAGTAAAACTCATGTGTTGAAATAAAGGCAATTTAATAGGACAACAAAGGAAGGAATAATAATAACAACAACCACAAATGTACAAATCAAATAATGCACAATACAGTTTGTCACCACCCAGTGACTGATTGCTGTCCCAAGCAGCGACTGAAGAACTCGCGGATTCCTGCCCCCTCAGCCAACCCCCATTTATAAACTCAGCATGACGTCCATGGTATGGAATATTTCTGTTGTCCGTCTTGGGCTATCTGCCTGGCTCTGCTCCCTCCCAGCTCCTGCCCACCTGCTCATTAGCCAAACATGGGAAACTGAAAACAGTCCTTGATTTCTTAGTAACAACTAAAAATATCAGTGTATTATCAACATTCTTCTGGTACTAAATCCAAAACACAGCAGCTACTTGGAAAAGAATTAACTCTATCCCAGCTGAAACCAGGACACTAGCGTGACCTGGTTTCCTAACTTACTTCAGCTCCCAGAGCATCTCTCTGGTGATCAGTCGGGTTTAAAAAGACTGGTACTATTTACCACTTCAGTTTCTAAGTTGCACATTACATTGCTGGTACAATGCAGCCCTTTGCTGCTCTTAATTTCTTAGCTTGAAGCAATGGAGTTTTGCGGCACTGTGGTTTCTAATAACCTGTGAGGCAAGATTGTGTGGCTGTGGTTAATGACTGGTTTTTGTCTCAGGTCTTCAGAAAGTCTTTAAACGATAACATTCTTCAAGGATGTAAATGCATAAAAGAAAATATTTGAGATCATCAGGGTTTATTGTGGTATGTTTCTGTTAAGTAATACTTTCTCAAGAAATAAAATACACGGGGGCGTGCCTCTGGCAAGCAACAAAGCATTACTGGTTCTTTGCAAAAAGCACCAGCTGATATGACTTAGCAAGCCTTCAAGAGAGGTTAAGTGGAAACTTACCACCGTCCTAGGGTTTTGTTAGTAAGGAATAAAGATAAAGACTTTGCATCTCATTGGGAGTGAGGGGTGGCACCTCGCTGAACAAGCTGGGTTGGGCTGCTAAACCCTTGAGGGTCTTAGGGGCAGAACAGCCGGCTCTTGTTAACCACTACATACAGCTCCATACTTCTTTTTCTCCTCAGTTGATTTTGACGGTTTTGTTTTGTGTCCTGTTGTGCTGGGATCAGAATTTTTACTCATGCACTAACCATTTTGGGTTATTTGAGTTAATATTGCTATGTGGTGGTGCCAAGCGACCTGAGGAGAGGACTGTAAAGCAGTTAGTGCAATCCTTGTTGTTGTGAGTGGGAGAAGTTTAACCCTTTGTAGCCTGTTTGAGAGCTGCAGTGGGATGGCAGGAAAGACAGGAGTGAACAGTTGGAAGGACAAAGACCTTGTACCTCGTTCATGATCTGCAGTGTAGGAAGACAAGCTACTATTATGTCAAAGAGCTATGAATAAAATGCAGAAGTTGAAGTTAGGTTTGTCATGCCAAGCAGGTTGGTCTTAAGACTTAGTGCAGACTCCCATGCGACTGGTTCTTGGGAACTGTATATGCGCCCTTCACGTGCAGCAGGGATCAGAACCATCCACAAAAATTCCCCACTCAGCAGTCTCAGCTGGAAATCGGTTGCTTTGGGATCGTTCTTCTGCAACTCAGTTCAGTTTTCTGTGTATCCTCTTGGATCTTTAAATACAGAGAATGATAGAAATGAGGCGTGTTGGAAGAGAAGTATTGGAAGCAAGTCTGACTAAACAAGTGAGCTCATAAGAATAACAAAGAATAGATGTAGAGCCTCCATTTTCTTCTTTTCAAGCTCAAGAACACGGGAAATAGTTACTTGTTAGTTAATGTAGTTTTAATTTCTTACGTTAAGTTCCTTTTACACCTGGAATGAAATAAGCACATCTAGCAAGCGCAGATCATTTAATCCTAAAGGTAATCTAAAATAGTTTAAATGAGGTGACTTTAGAGATGCCTATTTCTTTTTATTGACTATCGAGACCCTACAGAGGCCGGTTCAGATGAATGCCACCCTCTGTTTAGGAACCACTGTGCAGCAAGATAGGAACTGCTGGTTCTGCTAGGGATTTTCTAAGAGGTATTCACAGATTTCTGTTCCGATCTACAGGCCAAAGAATGCTCCTAAAGTCATTCTGTTAGCAGAGAATAGGAACCTAGTACCCCAAGTTGGGGTGGCAGAGGCATGCTCGTGGTGGCCTTGGTGACACCAGTAGGAAGGGACACCTCTCGGAGGAGGCCTTGGGGTCTCGTGAGGGCCCACATCAGGGTTCTGCTCCCGAAACAGAGAAGCAACCCTGCCGGTTCCCATTTTGTTATTACTGGGCCCAAGAAGCCTGAGCTGAGTGTTTCCTGCAGCAGCAACAGAGGTTTCTGTCAGAGGTCTAAAACAGATTACCTTCAGAGTACAGATATAATTTGTTCCTTATCCTCCACCCTCCCACAGTTCACAGCTAATTTCCCCTTCTAATTACCTGATTACAATCTTGATTTTTAAATACACCATTGATCTTGTGGAGTTCAGTATACTGAGAGTACAGCAGGCATAAATTAGGAGGAGCTCCTCAATGTTGGACAGTGGGTTTTTTTTGCAGTCGCCAGAATATCTTTGTAATCTTTATAAATGTACAGAATATAACTCTGAGAATGTGTGTTTGTTCTTTAAAAAAAAATCAAAAACATTTTGTAGGCTTTTTTTAATGATCACATACAAGGAGCAGAGCAGGACAGCAAGAGACTAACATTGTGTGCCTTGTGATGCGATGGGGATAGCTTTATAAACACAAGGAGCTTTAGTTAGTCAAAAGGGAATCTTGCAGGTAGTTTAAATTCAGAGTCCTGTGTGGTGGGTGAGGTCACACCTTGATACCTGTCATAGTTCCTGGGACATTTCTTGCTGCTATTTTAAAGGCACTCTGTGATAAGAAAGCAGACCTTGCGGTTCTTCCTTGAGAACTTCTAATGTCATTATCTAGGTGGAGGCAATGATTATGAATTTAAGTAGTGTTTACGAACCCTTTTACTTAGCTGCAGGGAAAGAATTCATAGGACAACTTGGAGGAAAGAGAATGCAATCATTTCTTTAAGCCACCCTAACATCTTCCTTGAAAACTTGCAGTAGCTGAAGGGCCCAGTGTTTCCAAGCTGCACTAAATTACATATCCGTGTGTGTGAACATATATGACTAGACGGAATGTGCTGAGCTATTTCTGGCTGTTTCTGTTGCCGTATCATCTACACTAAAGATCAGGGAGTACCATGTCACCTGAGGTATTACAAGTGAAATTCTCAGCTGGGAAATGGGAGAGATTTCCAGCTCTACTGTGCAACCAAAGCCCTAGGAAAATTGGTGGGTTTTGGTATTTACTATTTGGGTATAATTATTTTAGCTTGCTTTTGTTGCAGGGTGGCATCCATCATCTAGGAAGCTCTTAGCTTGAAATAAAAAAAAAAAAATAGTGTCGTACATAGCAATTTGTCCCCTTTGGCCAGTTTTTGGGGTTGTTCCAGTCGTTGTTTCCCATGCTGCCAGTATCCAGACCAAGATGTGAACCCAATTCCTCAATATTTGTTGTTGTATAGTTATGATATACTCCAGAATAAATACTAATTTCTCAAATAAAGAGTGTGAATGTAGTTGAAGAAGTTTTTGGAAGAGATTTCCAGCCATAAATTTGTAGGATGTCACTGCTGATGCCAGTACACTTATGCTGATTCACATGTGCTAAAGATTAAAAAATCCTTTGCTTTCATTCCCCTGAAGCATTTTGAGGAAATATTAAATCTTGTATCTAAAGAATGTAAAACTACAAGAGTTGCAAGAATATAAAAAATAAAGGTCAAAAAGCATACCAAATGTATACTAGTATAGATTTATGCGCATATGTCTAATACTGTATCTAATACTATAGATAATACTAAATCAGCTATTTATGAGTTGCTTTGGGATTTACAGGACATGATCTTTTTTTTTTCTTGCCTGTTAGCTTTTGAGGCTCAGTTATTGTTTTAGCTCACATGAGAAGGAATATGTGCCAAAGACCTTAATTCTGTGATGTTCTTGTCTCACGGAATAACATATACAATTAGGCTTTTTGAAAATATATTCTCCTACTGCATACATTTCAGCCAGAGAGGGATGTTGTCTAGGCTTTACATCACTACAAACGGCATAGCAGATGTGCTTTTGCTGTATTAATATCCTTTAAATGTTGCAAACATCTGTTTCAACATCATGGAAACACTGCATGTAGCTTACTTCCAGACAAAGCAGCTAATCATTCTTCTGACAGTGAAAATGTACGAATAGGATGAACTAGCCATTTTCTTGTGTGCTGAATATTTGTTTTGCATATCAGGAGCTGTTGAACAGCATTGTGGTTTGAATATTTATTAATTTGCACTGCTTTGATAAAAAACAGTGGGAAAACATGTATTTACTCGCTTCAGGGGTGTGCCATTTGCTTTCTTTAGCATTATAGAATTTTTCATTAAATATTTCTAAAGAAAAGTTCCTGTTGTGATTATTGGTTCCTTTTACACTACTGACGCAAATGACACTACTTACACGGATATCTCATTAGCTGTCCTGCTGGCAATTACTAGCATTGTGAGTACTCATACACTTCAGTGTTTCTGCTGCAGAAGGTAAAAGCTGTTATGGACCTCGGACAAACTGGGCTATGAAGCAGTCCATTGGTTTAATCACATTTGAAATGTTTATTGAATATGATTTGAAACAATGACATTCATTTGTTGGAAGGAAAAGTTATTCTCAAGACAATTTTGTGTATATCCTGGAGCATGATAAAAAATGGCAAAAATAGCTTTTTTTTTTTTTCTCCTCAGATCTAACAGAAGAAATTGCAAGTGTTTTTTTTAATTGCCCATAGAAGATTTTATGACAAGAACATAAATGTTAAATTTTCCTTTTATAGTGCACTTAACAGAAAAATAGTGTCACTTCTTAGAAAACTACAGCTGTGTACTAAGATAGTAGCCTGCTTAAGCACTCCATAGTTTACTGAGGAACAGTGTGTGTGTTGGCTGTAATTCCTTTTGTACTGTAAACCTAGGATACGTATACGTGTGCACACATACATGCATAACATATTTTATTACATTTCATACTTGTTCGTATTTCATATAAAATTTCAAATTCTTGTAATGGCAGTTTAATAAATTTCATTTTCTAACTGAAAAAGTTGGCAAGTGTTTTCTACAAAAATACTTAATCTTCAAGTATTTGATCTTTAATTTAGCCTATGCTCTTGTGTCCATTTATGAACATTCCTACATATGAGTTTGGAGGACCAGGGCTGAAATAGCTTTACTGTAGTAGACATTCGGTAGTAACCTTAACACAACAAATTGTCTGAAAGTATGATTACAGAAAATGCTATTTGAACCTTCTTGTGCATACTTTGGCCATAGTTCACCAAAACATGACAAACTGAGGTTTTGCCAGAGAGATAACACATCAAGGAATTTTAGAACATGGCACAAGTCCTGCTCTTTTGCCCAGTGCAGTTTATTGCTAAAATGCTTAAAATTTGCAGAATGGCCTACAGCTCTGTTTCCTCCTTCAATGTCATTGGGTTCACTACAGTTTCAAAGTTCACTGAAACAGCTTTAATTCATACTTTGAGCTCCACCATTACTAGAGTGGAAAGCGAAGCTTCATAGGATGTCCTCTTCCACCACTTTTTCACTCCTGGTAGACTCTCTTCTCACTTTCCCTGAAGTATGCAGGAGCAACTGGAATAGAAAAGGAGCAGGAGACAACACAGGGCAGGCTAAAACACTACCTGCTGACTTTATTGTAATAGGCAGTGATTTGTTCTGCGTGGGAAGAATTCTGTAGTGTTTTACTGACAAAAACTGACATCAGTATACTGGAATTCTTGACACATTAATTTTTAAGTGTAGCTTTATATTTTAGACATTACGTTAACACTTCAGAAATATCATGTTCTAGCTTGAATGTACTGAGTTGAGGTGAAGAATGTTCCTTGGCAATGTCACACTATATTTACTTTGTTAATACAACAAGTGTAAATAATTAAAAAATTTATTGATCATGTGGTTAACACCAATGAGAAACAGTTAAGTGTAAAGACCGTGTCAGAACACTAGTTTCTTTTGTGGCGAGTGTTACAAGTTAGGCTGAAATGTCCTATCCAGATCCAACTTTAAAGAATGCTATTAGCCTTCTTGAAGTATTTTATTACTGTAGCATCACCAGGTCCTATGGTATTACTGCTGGGTGTTTGTCTTTTTCCCCAGGAGGTTAGCAGGATAATGGTTTTGTTCATTAACTGCAATTTTCTGGTTGTCATTTGGGTGCAGAAAGAGTGTTAGCCTGTGTACATGAGCCATATGGGGGTATTTGCTGTGAGAACAGCTCCACGTAGCAACATGTGGTTTGCACAGTGGTTTCTTCAGAACATGGAAGTGTGTTGCTTCCTGTGAGGAAGTGCTTATAATTCTGGTTCGTGGAAATCTCTACCCACTGACACTTTCTGGTACTTTTATCCTGCTGCTTGTATATACTGCTTTCTGTACTTAAAACATAGTGGTCATCAGGAACATTGGCACTCCCAGCAAAGAAAAATAAGAGCCAGCCTTCAGTCATCCCTGGACTGATTTCAGGGCCACCAAATCACCAGATTTTCCTGTAAATAGTAACGTTTCAAAGACTGATGAACTGCCTATTTTATGTCCTCCTTAGGAAATGTAGTTTTGGCCTTTGATTACTAGGGTCTAACTGAGATCAGTGGTAACAGTTTTCTGGACTTCGATAGTATCTCTGATCCGTATTTTTTGAAGTATAAAACAAATGGTATAATACAGCATTTTTGCAGCATAGCATTGCATCCAGTTATGAAACAGCATGACAGACTTTTTTTATCTATTCGGCTCTACTTGTACTTAACATACTGAAATTTATCTAGTTCAGCTTTAGTTTTAATTTCTCTCGCGTATCTGCTTCTGAGAAGCGTTGGGTGCACTTTTGTGCAACTGAAGACATTAATGCCACCTGTAAAATATGTCGTGCTATAACAAGAGGTACGAAGATGCTAATTCTACTAGGGTTAGTAAAAGCTTTGCCATGAACTACATGGAGATCAGGATTTCATTTACTGCATTGCTTACCACATAATGCATAACTAATCTTTATGTGCTGGGGAGATGTCACAAATACAAAGTTAGTGAAGTATGTTTTTGATTGTTAAATAACACTTGTCTTTTGAAAATCACTTTGATATCTGTTCTTAAAACTACCTCTTGTGGGTAGAAAAATTATACTTCTCATTTCAATGACATTTTGGTAATAGTATAATTTTCTGCCAGTAATTCCACATTTTTGCAAATACAAAATTATATACTTGAAATTCCTACTTTCCTTTCTGTGTCTGGAGACTGTCTGTGTGTCTTTCAATTTATGGTCCACGTTGAAGATGGCATACAACCATCTGCATATATAAACCACGCATATTGAGTTTCTGCCTAATCTTCCAGTTTACTCTAGCTATGGATTCTCCACCACTCTCAAGAGAAAAAAGATTACTGAATAGGAAACTTTAAAGCAAGGGCCAGTGAGTTTGAAAGATTTTGTAGCTGGGTCAGCAGCACACTCTGTATTCAGGCACCAACCTAAAAGTGAAAGCAGAATTGCAGTTGGTGAAAGAGTAATCATTGGATTGCTCAGAAAGTGCAGCCACTCTTCAGTGCCTCTTAAAGGACTCATTATGCAGTCCCAGATGCAGCGTGTTTTGACTTATTAGCAACTGCAAAAGAAAACAGGGAAATACAATTTTTTGGTTTCTCTCAGTGTCCTCAGCTTTGATTACCTTGGAATATAGGCTGTTATTCCAAGATGTTTACAGTCTAAGATCAAATTTTGGCACCCTTGCTCATGCTGAATAACATTAGTGAGGGCTGAGCTGCTGCTCATTCAGGTCAGATAGATCAGAATTAGTCATCGGTTGAGACGGTGGTGTTTATGTAGAGCCATGATGGTGTTTCAAACATCTTTCCATGAGGCAGTGATGCAGATGTTTTTCTGCTGCTTTTATCTGTTTATCTGTACCTCACTTTCATAAGAGCATCGTAGAAAAGCCTTTGGTTAAATAAGGTCCTTTAAGAAGGAAGCTGAATGAATGAAACTGTTTGGCATGCAAAGGAGCAGGAGGGATTTTGTACAGAAAAGACAGGATGGAAGAAAGCTCCATATTCCAAATACGGTGCTAAGAAACAAACCCGAAAGGTTGGCAGGTTTTAACTGGACTGCCAATAGAACAGCAATGATCAGTTTGCCTTTTCAGTGTTGTCTCCTGCCAACCTGAAATCCCCTTCTCCCATTTCCAGCGCAGCATTCAGCCTGCAGGATAAGTGGATGATGAGGTACAAAGTTGTGGTGTGGAAGGGATTCAAACAATGTGAATTTTGATCTTCTGGGAGTTCTGTGATACAGCAAGTGAAGAGGCAGCAAGACAAACTGGTCTTCGTTTGCAGAAAAGGCTTTCATCTTTTCTGTGCTGTGAAGGCTACGGCTGAGGAGAGAGGAGGGGAGTTGTCTTCCTGCTCGTATCAAATTGCCAGGCCTTTAATTTTGACCAGATGCAGCATGCCTTTAATGGCAGCTGATGGATAGTTATAAATGGATCAGTCTTTGGCAAACTGAACTTTCTTTCAAGTAACATCAGCATCACAGAAGATACAGGAAAGCAAATTTTGTGATGGGGTCAGTGCATTTTTAAAATGCTGAGGTTGCTTGGCAGAAGAAAAGGACGCTTTAGCGCGAAGAAGCGAAGTATCCTAATTTCCAAGCATACCTCTGGAACAGACGCCTTGCTGCTCTTCCCACAGAGCAAGCAGGACTAAATACCGATGGGCAGTCTGAACCTTGCTGCTCTTTGCTGAACTTTCCTTTTTGCTGTGGTTCATATTGGGGTTATAGGTAGCATTCTTGTCACTGCCACTGCGCTCCCCGCACTAATTGTCATGAAGTACAGAAGGTTCAAGCACGCTTGGTTCCCAAGGCTGCTAATGAGCCCTGAGCGCTCCTCACCCTTAATGAACCAAGGTTTGTTTGTGGCAGATTCTTGTCCATCCCTCCTTTTCCGTGGTCAGGGGAGGAGGCGAGAGTTCACACAACCAAACAATGACTTTATAGTGTAAAGACGATGCAGCTGTGCCATCTGAAGCTGTCGTCAGTTGTGAGCAACAAAGCTTAAATAGGTTGTACTGTGAAGAGGTACAGCTCTGTGAGTGTGAAGCATAGCTTTTGCTTCTGCTTCACTGACCTGTCTGCTTGCAGCGGCGACGGGCCCTTGACAGGAGCTTAGGCAGGGAGAGCTGCGCAGGGCGACTCTTTCAAAACCGCTCTCTGTAACGCTGAGCGCAGAAAAGGAAACAAAATGAATTTTCTGTTGATATCTGGTGGGGGTGTACTACTGCGTTCTCCAGAAAATCCCATGCCCTCCATTTAAAAGTCATTGATTCCTAATCCACTTCAAGTGATTAATAAGGCCACTAAAGCAAGCAGTAGTTCATAAGTTTTAGCAATAGAGAGTAGTCACACAAAAGTGCAAGCACACACATACGCAAGCCTGTAAGCAAATCATACATTTCACTACCTTACTCTATAGAGGCTCTTCTTGTACTATAGGTTAGGATTATCAGAAATTTGGGCTAAACAACTGTTTATCGTTTACTTCATCCTCCTTCCTTGAGACATTTAAGTTACAGCACTGTGTGGTCCTCTGGCTATATTTGCCTTTCTGCAAATATGTATGTGATATACGATTGTGCAAATGTGCAGAGGCACATATGCACAAAAATACAAGTACATATAAATACAGGTACATATGTTCTTGAAATACATAGGAGGAGTCTATTTGTATATGATATGTATATGACAGATATATATTATATGTAAAAGAATCACGTTTTCCTAGAAACATTATTCCCTGTATAAATTCAGATACATATTTACACAGGTAAACACAGATCTACTCTAAATGCTGTGCTATTGCTGTAATAGTAAATAAAAATTTCAATTTGTGAAAATAACTGTTAACTGTAATAGGAGTGAGAGATTTAAGGTTGTCAGTTATACTCTGGACTAATCCTTGCACAATGCTATACAAAAGTGAGGGGTTTTTAGAAAGTTTTACTAGTTGATTAGTGAAGCCAAAAGCATCATCTGCAGAATAAATCTTTTTTTTTTTGCTGTAATAGGCTGTTTGAAGGTCATCATTTTGGTTTTTAATAATGCACAGAAACATCTGCTGTTTTCCTCGATCGCATGAGAGAGAAAGAGAAAGAGAAAGAAATAAAGAAGGAGCTTTTGTTTTGCATTCTTAAGTGAAAAGAAAAAAGAAGTCCAGGTTTAAATACCTTGATGAGTGCATGTGCAGATTCAAAACTTTAGGTTGCTCTCCCTCCTGGCGTGGTGGGTTGATAGCCCTGGGAGCCATGGTGAAAGCTGACAACCCCCCATGGCTAACCCCTCACGTTCTCTCTCGCCTAATCGAATTTTACGTGTGTTTCCAGATAGCTGATCAGCTTCCCTGGATTTCGCTGACGCCACAGGAAAGCTTTGCCTGAAGATGGAAACACTGGAGTCGGAACTGACCTGCCCTATCTGTCTGGAGCTGTTTGAAGACCCGCTGCTGCTGCCTTGCGCTCACAGCCTCTGCTTCAACTGCGCGCACCGCATCCTGGTCTCCCACTGCGCCACCAACGAGCCCGTGGAGTCAATCACCGCCTTCCAGTGCCCGACCTGCCGCTATGTCATCACCCTCAGCCCGCGCGGTCTAGACGGGCTCAAGCGCAACGTCACCCTGCAGAACATCATCGACAGGTTTCAGAAAGCCTCGATCAGCGGGCCCAACTCCCCCAGCGAGACCCGCCGGGAGCGGGCGTTTGATAGCAACAGCATGTCGTCCTGCGAGAAGGTCCTCTGCCAGTTCTGCGACCAGGACCCTGCCCAGGAGGCTGTGAAAACCTGTGTCACCTGCGAGGTGTCCTACTGCGAGGAGTGCCTGAAAGCCACTCACCCCAACAAGAAGCCGTTCACCGGCCACCGTCTCATTGAGCCCATCCCGGACTCTCACATCAGGGGATTAATGTGCTTGGAGCACGAGGATGAGAAAGTTAACATGTACTGCGTGACAGATGACCAGTTAATCTGTGCCTTGTGTAAACTGGTCGGGCGACACCGTGACCATCAGGTGGCAGCTTTAAGCGAGCGCTATGACAAGCTAAAGGTTAGTGCTACCTATCAGCCTTTCCAGCCAAGCAGCGCGTGGTTGGGAAGGGAAGCGTCCTTTGGTTGCATGCTGAATTCCTCATTTGGGCAGGCATGGGTAAAAGTACGTGCATGCTCTCTAATCAGAGAAGATACACGTATAAATTTGTACGTGCATTTGCTCATCGCCATTGAAAAAGTGTTGGATTTTGCTTAAGGAAAGATTCCTCAGTTATGCATTGATTTCTCCATAGCTATTGAAAGGAATACACAGCACATACTACTGCTTAGGTGGATTTTCTTATCTACCTACAGCTTTATTTGTGGCAGCTGGCAAGATTTAGTGCTGACTGCACATACACAGGCACTGACTGACATGTCAGGCATTCTTTGCGGACACCTTGCTATCCATTATTTTTCATTTGGTTGCTTTCATTGTGAAAAGCCCTTCGCACCGCCGCTAACAGGAGATGCATTTATCTGTGCGGCTTCAGGGGTGCCAGCTGGCCATCCAGCCAGGGAAACCGAATGCCAGCTCCACTCTCCCCGTGCTGCCTCCCACCCGGGCTCACAGGCGGCACAGTGCCGGAAGCAAAACCGAAATTGTTTCTGTGCTTCTCGTGGCATTCCCGCGGTTCAGCGAGCTGCCGGCACGTCCCCTGCCAGGTAGCTGGGTGGCTGCGGCAGCCCCTGGCCCCCCGTGGGATGCCCTGGGTGGGCTGGCAGCGGGCGGCTGGGTCGCAGGGTGCTCTGGCCGCTCTCCAGGCTGCCGTGGAGGCAGAGCTCCTGCAGGACAGCGTGGCCATGGCCAGGGGCATCCCATCCACCTGGGCGTCCATTCCAGAGCAAAGGCAGGAATTAAGCATGCCATACTTCCCTCCCTCCTCTCCCTCTGGATGGTCTATGTGTGCCTGTGCGTGGCTGGGGAGGGGGATTTTTTAAAGATGGACTGCAATGGAGAAACCACAAGTGTGGAGGGCAAAGGTGATCTGCCAGCCTTCTCGCCCACAGTTTCAGAGGTGGAAAAATAAACTGGGTTAATAGGTTTAACTAACTGGGAGGGTTTTCTTAAATACCTTCAGACAAAAATATGTGGCTGCACACGTCTATGATAACTTTATGTGAGTGCAGGTAAAACCTGCATGCGCATGCTGCGTGGATTTTGTGCCTCTGCGCATGTGCCAACATGCAGATGGTATTCTGTGATTGTATTAATATAATGAAAGATGCTTCTGTACCTGCACCTGGTAGCTTCCTTTCATCTCTTAAAGACTTTTGGATTTACTAAGGAGGAGTTGTTATTTTTGCTTTCTGAACTGGTTTGTTATTTTAATAGGCAAGAGCTTGGCCATTGATAAAATGGGACATGGACTATAAATGTGAACAGAAGGTGCATAGACTTACAGTGCTTTTCAATAACCCAGCAGATTTGCATCCTTAACAGGTGCTACTATTTAGTAAGACAACAGTGTATTGTTTATCAACTTTATATGAGTGGGAATGCACTACTTAACAGGAAATACCTTCAATGTTAAATAAGTTGGAGAAGCATATTTCTGAGAGTGTAAACAAATAGTAAATGTTTCTCAGGGTTGATGTAAATGCACGCCAAGTCTTGAAAGAAGACTTTAAAAGGCACGTATCTTCTCTTGCGATCTTTGACTTAATATTGCAGATAGTTAGGGAAAAAAATGAGGGCATTTTTGCACAGTCTATGACTTTTCTGTGCAAAGATGCCTGAGGAGACTCTTAAAGGGCCTCTCAGACAGACAAGCAACATTCGCATTAGATGTTACCCAGTTTAGCTAAATTGGCAGAAGCCTAATGGAGTACTTTCTGTCAGCCTCCTTGAAGAGTAATTCAAGTACTAATTTAATGGTTAGCATAGGCCTGGGTCAAATAACTCTTTCCTTATAATGACAACTCCTATCATTGTTTATAATATCTGTACAATTTTTTTTTTGACGTGTGGACTTTCTTTGTACCTAAACTATCTAAAAGTAGTTTATACAGACAATTATTAGTCTACATGAAATCCAGTTACTATCCTCTTTGTCATGAGGCAGCCTGTTTCACTTTGGTAGTGCCAGTAATGACACCAGTCATACCAATTATGCCAGTGGTTGTGACACGTTTGTTCTCTGAGCTCAGGAACAGTAGGCGCGGTAGCTTCCATCCAGATCCTGAATCCACTCTCTGTTCATAAGAAGGTAATCTGAAAACTATATCTTTCCTTTCCTCATTGCATCTTCCATCTCAGCAATTTGCCCTGTTTTAGATATCAAACTCTGAGAATGAGATTTTCAATTCTGTAGATTGGCACTTATCCCGCAGGAGTAGAGGAATGATACCTGTTCATACCAGTGTTTGATCGCTGAGAGGCAAGAATTTCAGTCCATTTTCACATTCAGGCCTCCTTCATAAATGGTGATATGACCTCTCAAGTCACTGGCTACAGTGCTAACGTAGAGCTTAGGTACGAGCTTGCAGATGGTCTTCATTAACTTACAGATAATGTGCATATGCCATTGGCAAATTCAACGTTGAAGTGGATCAGAAAATCCCCACCTGAAAAAACGGGTAGTTGCTTGCTATATTGCTGTGGCAGGTTTATAAAATACATGGGGTTTGACAGGTAGTTTTAATTAAAAAAAAAAATCTGAAAGAATGAGCGTGCGGTAGCCAGCAGTATAGTGGATTCATTCAAAAATAGGTGGTTAATTGTATCTTTAAAAAAAAAAGGCAAAACTGCTTCAAGTGAAACTTTCTTTCTTGTGGTTTTCTTTTAAATTGACACATTGTTGATGCTAACAGCAGCAACTGGTGTTGCTCTCAGTGTCAAGCTATGCTGATTACTTGCATTCTCTTCCAGTGGTGTTACTAATTATTTAAACAATATCTCACCCTTCATTAAGCATAGGACAAAAGACGCCATTACAATCTAGCTCCTTTTGTGGCAAAAAAAGAAACCCCTTAATTAGGAATTCTGTACATTTGTCCAGCAGAGGCGTCTGTGCTGAAGTGTGTTGAATAGTCAATGTAATAGCAATTGTGGACATCTGAAAATGAGAAAGCATTTTGCTATGGCAGCTACGGCTCCAACCCAGAGAGGTGCTTTTCTTTCTCAACTTGTACTGGGGCAGAGGGTGTTGAAAGCACTTGTGTTCTTCCAGGAGCGGTCCCTCCTTGCTTAGTTGCACAACCACGATATACCTTCGCGCTTATGGTTGGTTTAGTGTTTATAGCTGTGTGGTTGAGGCTTTTTTAAGTAGATCATAGACAAGTGCACATTTAAAAATGGAAAAACAATAAATCATGACCAAAACCGAGAATGGGAAATATCATGGTGATACACTGAATTTATGAAGTGGTGGTCAAAACTGTGGTATAAGTTAGAAATAATTTTTGGCTGCATAAACAATGAGAGCTTTAAAAACAGAAAGTGCAAAAGCTTATGCTTACCCCACCATATTACCCCTAAGAAAATATTTATTGCTAATTACTTCTGATACTGATTCTTTGCTTTTTGGTTTTTTTTTCAATTAAAATGAAAAGACAATCTAAAAGTACGTTGATTTTTTTCAGAGAAAATTCATAAAACTACCATTGTTCTATAGATATGTTTATTTTCAAGAAAGTGATAAGAAAAATGAAAAGATAAGATTTACGTTGAACAAGAGAGAATGTGTCAGGGACAAGGTGTGGATGGAATGATATTGCTCATTTAATATTAGCAAAGAGCCATGAAGAGGTGTAACAAAACAGAAAAACAGGCAGTAAGCCATAATTTTGAATGGTGTAAAGCCAGCATAACTCCATTGAAACCAATGTTTTTACTTGCCTTCATATTTACTGAGGAGATGGCTGCTGACGCATATTTTCTTGCCAAAAAATAATTTTGGCACAATTTTTGTACTGCTTAGTCAAGAAAGATCTGTTGTTGAGTCAAACTGCTATAGGTTAGCTGTGGTTCTCCATGCTTTTGTTTGAATTTTGTTAGTCCTGACGTGTATTGGACATGCCTATGAAGGCAGGGCAGCCCTCTGAACAGCACTCAGCAATTCCAGGAACAAAAGGGAGCTTCTTGTTTGTGTGGTTTTCATCTAGTTTTAGTGGCAGAATCCATACACATCTATCTTGCCTACACTGTTGATTCAGGATGCAAGGATTCATTTTTCTGTGGTATGTCAATTCAATTACTGACAAATATTTTTTCAGTGGGAAGCAGCCATAACCTGTTTCCATGTAGGGAGAATTGCATTCAACTCTTATAAGCCTACTTTGACGGGGTAAAGATAGGAGACTTTGTCAAGTCCACAGCTTCTACAAATAGAGTGCAAGAATATGTCTCCTTCCCTGCTATGTGTATTGTGAATTTAAAAACTTTTCATGTTTAAATGTCTTTGCAGATATGCTGGCAAAATATGTGTTGACGCTTTCCAACTACTTTTATTTTTCAGTATTTTGTAGGTGCAACTTGATCATTAGTAGGTATACTGTGATACCGTAACAGCCCAGATCTTGCGAATCTGTACTCGTACAAATGGTTGGGTTGACAATCGAGGAACATTGGTTTCTGGACTTACCTATAAGTATATTGTGCACATACATGTAAATACATGTCTGTATAAATTTTATTCATTTTATGTGCATATTTATTTTACTGGTGTTAGTATATAAAGGCAATACTACATATGTTTGTATGTATGTGTATGTAGACTTGTTTGTATAGCATAGAAATACATATAATTTCTAGTAGTGTCTAGTATGTTCATGGATATCTAGAATCTTGACTTTTGATGCGTATGCCTATATTTTAAGTAAAATACGTACAATTTCATATATATGTGTAGGTCAGTAAAAATATATTTGATCACATGTATTTATAAGCTACACATTAATTGTTTTACTTGGTATCCATTTTTAAATACTCAATGCATATCTTTTTTATTAACTGAGTATTTTCACATCTAAATTTATAGTTTCCCTGTATACCCTTAACTTTACTAATATCCTATTTAATGGAAGCTATTTACATTTTAAAAAATCCAACTAATATGTAAAGACATAGTATATAAATGTTATAGTGATACGTGTTATTAAACATTTAGGTAAGTGACACTTTTGCTTACCTTGTACTTAATAGATTCAGAATGTAGAAAGTTAGTTTCTTTAGTGCCAGTTATGCAGGTTTAACATATAGTTAAAACACTATATCCAACCTGACAAAATGTGGAACTCATGGACTTTCATAATTATTAGATTATTATTAGATCAGATACAGCTGACAGATATTCAGTGTATTCATTTTTTATGAATTTAAAATGGTGAATGGTGACATCTATTAGTATGGAATATTATCTGATGTTATTTAACCCAGAAATAGATGCAAAAACAGAACTGACGGGCTGTGCTTCAGTATTTGCAAAGATCCAGAAATATGAAGTTGTTCCATGGAAGAGGTTTCACGCAGGAATGAACTATTTTACTACAAAGATTTTCCAGTTACATTTATTTCATTACATTAATACATAAATATTAAGGCAGACTTTGGAACATTCTCTCTTTAGTCTAGTATTATCTCAAGTGGCTGTGTTTCCTCCATCTGGTATTTCTTTGGTGGAGTTTAGAAAGGTAATAGAAAAAGTCAATACAATAATAGCAACATTAGTCCTTTTTTGGGGAAACTGGTTTCTGTTTTGTGGGTTTTTTGTAAATTTTAGACTGTTTTAGCAGAGTTTGATGTTCCTTGTGTTTATGACTGTGGATAATGAACTGTGACTTTAAAATAGTTCTAAGTACTATGAGATAGTTTTTATTTTATCTTCTGAACATCCTTTGAATTATATAAGCCATAGTTTTTTAAAACTTACTTTCACAAATTTAACAGTTGGCTACTTGTTTCCTTCAATTTGTAGTGGAAATGGTAGTGTTGAAGGCATAATCTATTCAGGAAGACAAGAGAATTAAATAAAATTGTAAATGTACAGCATTATTACCTTTGTTCTCATGACTCTCTTTTCCAGGGAGGCCAGACTAGGCATTAAGCAAAATGTATTTTCATTATTTTCCATGGATCTGGTCCAAACTGTTCAGGTAATGGACTTTAAGTCCACGTTCTAACTCTGAATTTGCTTATTGTAATGACCTCCTGAATGGCCCTTAGGTGTTTTTAGATATGATGCTTGAGAGTTAGAGGTGGAATATAATGCATGACAGATACTTCCTCAGAATGAGAATTTAAATAATAAAGCAATAAAAATGAAGCAAAAAGATGAGGTTAAGGGCAAATAACAAACTATTTTACAACATTTAGTGATGGGCACAGGCTGACCCTTTGTTTAGGAAATGTAGTGTCTGCCTACCAAGGTAATAACGATAGGGTCAGAAAAGTTACAAACAAATGACCTTTCACAGGAAGAACATTTACAGGTTTTAGCATAGCAGGACGTTTTCTTGTAACTAATAAATAGAATGAGTAAGCTAATTCTTTTAGTGCTTAACCAGGGAAAGATAAAAGCTATTTGGGCTTTATCTTTCACCATGTGCAGTAGGCTAAATCTTGCACTCTTTGGTGGCATTGAGAAGTGTGTGGAAGGGTATGAATACGTATGTTTGTACATTAGGTGTATATATTCTGAATTTACTTCAAGGTATAACCTTATTTTGATGCAAATACTTATAAAACCAAAATTTTCAGACAAAAGTGAATGTGGTTAATAGTATGCTTTAAATAGGAAAAAGCCACCTGGATGTAAATATCTCCCAAATAAGAACTGCAGAACACTCAATATTCAGATTTCTCTCAAGTTTTAATTTAATATATTAAATTACTTCATGAAGAGAATTCCGTATTACTTTAACTCTGCCCTGTAATGACATACAATCATAGGAGCATGATTAAAGCATTTTAGTTCTTTATCTTATGCAGAACAATTTTCATGACCTATTATATTTTTTTTCATGTTGTCTGATCTTAAAACACAAATCCGGCAATGATCCCAGTACACTACTTTCAATTTCAGGCTTTGAAAGTGTACCTCTATTATGATTCTCTTTGGTCCTCCTTTTTCAGCAAAGTGTGTATTTCCTAGCAAAACAGTAGTACTTCTATGTATTCTCAGCACTGTGAACTTACACGTAAGGGTTCATATCAATCAGAAGTGGTGCCTAATTTGGAAAGCCTGAATAGTCCATGGAGAGGGAATGTCCTCTAGAAGGTCACAGACTGGAAAGCCATGTTGGGTTGCTAAAGCACACTTTGGACTCAAAGCCTGATATGGGTGACAAGACTATGTGTTTCCCCTTTCTCCCATCTATATTTTTACTTCTCCCCAAACCCTACTTGCTTTGGCATCCCTTGACCCTCCACCCAGGAAGCCTTTTCTTTTGCTGGGAAGGACGTTGTTGCCCCTGAGAGCGAGCACCCACACTGAGGACATGGGGCAAGTGGGTTCCTGCACTGCACAGCTTTCATGTCGCATTTGTAAAGTGCTGTCTCACATCAGACGGAGCCTGCTCTGTTTTTCTGGTTGTCTAAAGTCAGTGAAAAATGAAGGAGGAGCAAAGAAAATGGAAAAGTAAATGATTTTATCATAGTGTGAATATACTGAGTTACTCCTAGACCTTCTGTAAATGCTTACTTGAGCAATTCTCACCCTGTAACAGTATAAACATGTAAAATGCTTACAACTTATTGGGTAGCCAATAAATAAGCAATATATGAGTGGCTTTCAGGATGGCGTGCCGTGATGATGCCAGCAGGATTGCTTTTTAAGATAGCCTTTTCTTTTTTAATTTGTGCAGGCTGGAGGGGAAGTATCACTTGTTTTACGAATTTCTCCTTTCTGTGGGGTGTTAGCCAATGCAATATCCCCGTTTACGACTGTGGAACGGGTAGTACATGCAGGGTTATTTTAATGCCTCAGACAAAACGCTTGAGTGACTGGAGTTCTGTACCTTACAGATCCCCTCTGTTAGAGCTTAACGATCTGCTTTCAGCTGTCCCCAGATGTTAAGACATGAGACTTTGTCATAACTAGAATTGCACTGCAAAATTTAGAAAAATTCTGTACCACCTGCTAGCACCTGTGTGGTTTTGCGTATGCCTTGTCTCCTCTGAGAGAGCTCCGTGAGATTCTGAGCACTGAAAACCAGAAAGGGAAGAAAAAGGAACAAGAAATAAGTCCATAGCCAGAAGTGTAGTTCTGTAGAAATATTTCCCCATCCATCCCAAGTATGATACTTTGCACTTCCAGAATTTTTGGGCTATTTGTGTGTTTGTATTGAATGCATGTTCCAAGTTGCATAAATTTGACTTCGAAAGCAAGAGGGTTTGGTATGGGTGGTTTGTTTATTTTCCATGCTCACAACATTTGCATTTTCTGAGAAATGAAAATCTCCTGCCAATATGTAATCTGTCTACTCTTTTGAAACTTTGCAATTTTAACTTCCTTACCATATGTTGGCCAGAATAGCAAAAAGTAGCACTTTGATCCTTTAATTATATATTACAGTATGAGAGGGATCGAATTCAGCACAGATGACAGATGTAACTGGCGTGCCTATGGCTAGCTTTTTCCTTTTGCAATTTATCTGTGCAATTAGTTGTGATATTCAGAACGATCTTCTAAACTACAACAGACCCCTCATCCATAGCCTTTTAGTGGCTCACAGAACATTGGCTGCAAAAACCAAATGCTGAAAATTTGAAAAGGCAAAGGTATTTTGGTGGAATAATACAGAATATGCAACTTCTTTTAAGAAAAAAAAAGGAATCACTGTGGGCATTTGTGACTTTGGAATAAATGGTATTCCACTGTACTATCATTTCTGCCAACAACATCTGTGAAGTATAGAAATAATTCTACTTAATTTTACTATGGTAATTCCCAAAGGCTTAATTCAAAAACAGTCCTGTAAGATCTTGTACATGAGATGTAATCCCAGCTTCAAGAAATATTTATTCAACTATGCTTAGAACAAAATACGAAAGCAAGCATGACAGGTATGTAGAAATTTTATATGGACACAGTAATATTCAGGCGAGCTGTTGGCACCATGTAAATGGGTAAGATTAAATAAGAAAAAAATTTTAAATTAATATTGGCTAGTTCAACTAGTCAGCAGAGGCACTAGTGTGTGATTTCTTACAATTACTCTGGGTTGAAATACAATAGCCTCACTCCCCCTTGTCACTACACTGAAAGGCGTGGATTCTTGTGCCCTTCATTTAGGAGGAGGTCCCAGTGCAAGCTCTGGCTCTGTATGTCCCGTTTTACGTGCCAGTCTAATAACAAATTAATTCTGATGTCCAAACTGATGTTAGTACACTGTTATAACAGTACTCTCTATTGACTGAAAATTTACACTCCCTGATTTGAAAAAATAACTGAAATAAGAGATTCCAAAATACATGAGAATCTCTATCTCATATCTTATGAGACAGAGATTGTTTTCTATTTCAGAAGTATTTATGAAATTATGGGTTCGATTTCACCCAAATGGTATTCTAAATAAAATAAAGATTAAAACCTGGTACGATGAGAAGAGATTTTCCATGTAACACATGCAACAGCTCATATAAATTACAATAGTAATAAAATGGATAGTCTTTTCTCAAAACGCTAAAAAGTACGAAGACCCTTTTCAATACCATTACTTCCTAGTGCCATACTGCAAGAATAATTTATTACACCATTACTTACTGTAGACTCACCAGTTGTGAGTGATAGTTCATCATTGTTAATACCAGGATGGATGAAGATGGGAACATCAATCTGCTGTTAGGCTGAGGAAAGAGATGGGAACGAGAGGGCGATGGAGCTTTTGGGTCCTAGGACTGGTATCAGGATGGGATTGTTAATACACCTCTTGTTCAGGGGGACGCCTAAAATCATAAGCCACCCCAGCATTTTTTTCTGTATTGTTTCCTGTAATTCCACCTGTAATTCACTCACATTTTGAAATATGTCTTTAAAATCATTTAACTTCCATTTTTGCCTCAGAAGATAAACACTAACCTGTTCCACAACAAATAGGCTGGGACATGGCAGATAGTAATGGAAGATTTCTTAGCACACTCAGAGCATCAGAGGTGGAGGAAGCGATGGCTAATTGGAAGCCGATGAAGAAAAAAATAATAAAAGTGCTTCCCTGATCAAAATAATCCAATTTTTCTCTGTTCTTTAAAATTATCCACATATATGCAAAAAAACCTTGAGATTTGCAAACTGTCCTGTTTTCTCCATGCAGTTGATAGTGAGATTTCATGCTTTCTATGAATAATAATGTCCATTCAAGTTAGTAATATGTTTGAATGTCAAAGTTTTCCACATCTGAATCTAGCTGATATGTAAAATTAGTTAAAGGTAAAAAAAACAGACATCATCTTTCATTGACTATTAGTGAAACAAAAACCTCCTGTGACAGAGTAGAAGAGAAAAATGTGCTCTGCCATATTGGTTATACAGATTAATGCTCTTTTGGTAAGCACCCAGCGCTTTGCTCTGTGACGGGTGGCTGCTGCTGTCAGCTCCTGCGTCACGGTAGCCTCCCCACTGAAACCCAGCCCTGTGCTGCTGGAGACATACTGGCTGTTTTGAAATGTGAAGCTATGCTCCCAGGTTCTGTTATTTGCTATGATACAGTCAAACTTTAAAAGAGATTAAAGATGGGCAGCTGTTCACAACAGATGTGTCTCGTGGTAGAAGCATTAAGCAGACTTGTTAGGCTGTAGCAAATGACAGTGTGTGCAAACTTTGTTTCCAGAGTAAGCCAGGGGCATATGGAGAATATAACTCATTCAAACTGAGTATGAGCAATGTCTATCTTATAAGTTACTGAAGGGAAGAGAACATGTTGATCAGTGTATGGATGACCGTTCATCTGAGTAGGTATTTCGAATGTTTTGTTTGTGGCCCAAAGGCTCTAAACATATACATGCAAGAAATCCCTTTGAAGGAATAATTGAAGGAACTATTAAAATGATACAAATAATGTTTGACTGACCTCATCACTTTTAAAAAACCAAAGGTTGTCAAGCCCAAAATAGATGTATTCAAAGCTTTTCACGATGTGCCACACCTGACTATATTCTGTAAACTGTAAAAGGGGAAAAATGTATGTGTAGATATGCAAGAGGTTGGCAGAGGTGAATGCATGGGAGAGAAAGCCCCTGTGTTTTTCCAGTAGCTATTGACCTCCCTGGTCACTGTATGGTCTTTCCTATGGTCCCTGCTTCCCCCATGTAGATAGCTACAGGGGCAGCGGTTCACTCCAGGATGGCAATACCAGTGGTGGGGCTCTCCCACAGCACAGGGGTTCTTCAGCTTGGCGGGACTGAGCCACTGTTTCCTTTTCTGAGTAAGTGCCTGCTGTTGGAAGGCTAGCACTGCGGGTTGAAATCCATCTCTGTCCGTTGAAAGCTCTGCCATGTGAGGGAGCTCCTGGATTGAGGCCCTTTTTCATCCCAAGGGGTGATAGGTGCCCACTTACTGAAAGGACCCACTCGAGATGCCTGAGGAGGTTATGCAAACTTGGGGTGAATTTATGTGATGACAGAATCTTTTCTTTCATGCACCTTAAGTATTGGCAGGTGGTGTTCTCTCCCCTGTTTTTGATTACGACCTTCAACTTAAAAGATTTGCTGCAGCTTGGAGGGACATTTTATTAGATGTACAATAATGTTTTCACCCTCTTTTGAGCATTTCTTATCATCATTCTTGAGGAAAAAGTGACCTTTCCACTCAGATCCAGCAATTAGAGCAGCAACCATGAAGCCTTTTTTGTGGTTTTTATGTTGTCTTTCCCTCTGCTGAATTGGCCTTCTTTTCAAACTCAGTAGACACGTGCTCCAGCTCTCCTGAAATTCTGATGCACTGAAATTCTTGTGCAGGCAGGATGCTGTGAATTACTGTAGTTCTTTTCGTGTAAGGATATTATCAGAGGAATCTTCCCCCCCTTTAATTTACTTGATTACTTCTGGGTATGTCCATGTTTATACAAATTGAAAACTTTCATTTGAAAAGATGTAGGGACATAGAGTGAATTATTCTAAGTAATACCACATCTTTAGATTAATAATTTTCGTGTAATATCTTTTGTTAAAAGAGGCTGGGTAAAGAGAGTGATAAGATAATAAAACATTTTTCTGAACACCTGAAAAACATTTAAATGAAGTCTGAATTTTGAGCAGCTTTAAATGGTTCTTGCTCTGCCTAAATCAGTTTACACAGTCTCACTTGAAAGCAATGTAATTTTTCTGTCAAATAAATCACTGCTACTCTTTAGAAAAATCAAACAAACAAGCAGATAAAACGGATTTGGAGTTTTGTTCTTAAATCTCATGATGTTTAATTCCAGCACTGTTAAAGTCAGCGAAGGCTTTAGATTTTAATTCAAGCAATATCAAAATAATTTTGAATAAATTAGGAAGCTATTTTAGTCTAATTGTTGCCTCTGTTGTGTGCAGAGTTCAGTGTTTGTGGTATAGGGGTACAAGTAAATTGTTGGGTTACAGGCAAATGATTGTCACAAGTTACAAATTCAGATGTGGGAGGGCTTATATTGTAATAACACCGCTTCTAGTTAGCAATGAAACTGTTGCTCCAAGGAAGAAAACAATAGAAAAGTAAAGGGGAGAATGCTTGTTTTTTACTTTTTTTTTTTTCCTGGATATATTCTAAGCATGGCAGAACTCCAGTTCACCCTGAAGTTCAAGACCGGAGTGCATCATGGAATGGCTCCTGCTTGCAGAACTGGCTCTGAATCTACTGTCACGTGTTTTCCTTGGAGGAACTCATTTCCTTCCTGAGAAGGTCTGCAAGGTCAGGCAAATATCCAATCTTGGAAGCTGCCTGTCTCAGGGCTGCTCTCTCTGAGTCATTATTTCTACAGAAAACTTCATAGGGAAAGTCTGTCAGAGACTCTGGCATATAGCTAAGTGCTTCAGTAATGGGAAGCCATTTTAAACTGGGCATGCCAGGTAGAAAAGTGTTTTGAAGCTTTGGGGTTCTGTGCTCTTGTATAGGATAGATGTAATTTCATCATTCTTGCTTAAGAGTCAGAATTAATGTGATTGGTTTCAGTGCTATGAATCAGTAAGAGCTTGGCAGAGTGAGCAAAAGGCCTCCTGTCCAGTCTTAAAAATTCGGTCCTGTTACTACTTTTGCTTTGTATTATGTTTACAGTATAGACCAAATTCTGGCCTCAGACACACCAGCAGAATCAAACATTGCTTCAGCAAATATTTTTGGATATTTTTGATTGTTCTTAATTACAAGTTATTTATTCGTTAGGTATTTATTATTGACTATTTGGGTTTTTTCTTATTTATACTGTTAGCACAGAGAGTACATTATGGGATTACTGAACTGATTTAACAAGTCTGCTGCTGCCAAAAAAAGGTTCATCCTGTTACATCATTCTCCCTGTCTTTTCTGCATTCTACTGTCATCCCACTGAAGCAGCTCTGGCACTTGTGTGACCCTTTGGTGAGCTGATTCCCTGCATTTTCTGCTAGCAGCGAGCAGCCCTGGCAATGCAGTGGTGCAGGCATGCCTGAGGTGGGACCGCTGAGTCTGCCCCGTTTTCTCCCTCTTTAGGCACCCAGCCATCTTCACTGACCACACAGGTGTACTCTAGGACTGCTGCGCTAGATGCTGATGGCAGATGCACAGGTCAGGTGCCTAAAACACAATTTCCCAGCAGCCAAATCAATTTCATGGCTGGTTTCTCTGGGTCCACCATTTTCCCCCTCCTGTAGTGGCGCATCCCTCCCTCCTCCTCAGCATCTGTGCCATGTCTGTCTGATCCCGCCCTGAGCTGTGCCAGCGCTCAAGGTCGGAAAAAAACCAGCTCCGCGTAGTAAGTGAACAAATTTCTGGATGTCTGGCAAGTTGAAATGACTCTGTTTTCGTTTGGCCTGGATAAATGCCACGTGCCCACCAGAACTGCTCTATCACTCCCCCTCATCAGCTGGACAAGGGAGAGGAAATATGATGAAAGGCTCGAGGATCCAGACAAGGACAGGGAGAGATCACTCGCCAGTTACTGTCACGGACAAAACAGACTGAACTTGGGGAGAAAAGGGAGTTTCATTCATCACCAATCAAACCACAGTAGGATAGTGAGAAATAAATCTAAATCTTAAAACACCTTCCCCCACCCCTCCCTTCTTCCCGGGCTCAGCTTCACTCCCGTTTCTCTCCCTCCTCCCCCCAAGCAGCGCAGGGGAACGGGGAATGGGAGTTACGGTCAGTTCATCACACGTTGTCTCTGCCGCTCCTTCCTCCTTGGGGAAGACTCCTCACACACTTCCCCTGCTCCAGCGTGAGGTTCCTCTTACGGGAGACAGTTCTCCACAAACTTCTCCTTCCCACGGGCTGCAGCTCTTCACGAACTGCCCCAGCATGGGTCCCTCCCACCGGGTGCAGCCCTTCAGGAACAGGCTGCTCCAGCGTGGGTGCCCCATGGGGTCACAAGCCTTGCCAGCAAATCTGCTCCAGCGTGGGCTTCTCTCTCCACAGATCCGCAGGTCCTGGCAGGAGCCTGCTGCAGTGTGGGCTTCCCACGGGGTCACAGCTTTTTTCAGGCATCCACCTGATCCAGTGTGGGGTCCCTTCCACGGGCTGCAGGTGGATATCTGCTCCACCATGGACCTCCATGGGCTGCAGGGGGACAAGCTGCCTCACCATGTTCTTCATCACAAGTTGCAAGGGAAGGCTCTCTGCTCTGACATTTCTGGCACCTCCTCCCTCCTCCATCTTCACTGACCTTGGTGTCTGCAGAGTTGTTTCTCTCACATCGTCTCACTCCTCTCTCCTCACTGCCATCTCACCACAATTTTTTTTTTCTTTCCTTTCTTAAATATGTTATCACAGAGGCGCTACCACCGTTGCTGACTGGCTTGGCCTTGGTCAGCGGTGGGTCCATCTCAGAGCCGGCTGGCACTGGCTTTATCAGACATGGGCGAAGCTTCTCACAGCTTCTCACAGAAGCCACGCCTATATCCCCCCTGCTACCAAAACCTTGCCACGCAAAGCCATTACAGACTCAGTGATGGGTCAGGCTTACTCTGGTTCTGGCACAAAGTAAACACTGAGAATCTTACAGAGTAGGACAGAGAGGAAAGTGATTGAATAAACTTCAAATATTATCCTAAGCAAGCAGGAGCAATTCCAGCTGTAGCCCTTATCTGTGTATAAAAAGGGGATATAGCAACTTCTCTGTGTCCAGCCCTGTTAAGGGTTGTTCTGTTTATCAGCACAGACCGCTGTTAGGATGTACAGATACGACGCTCGACATCATTGAGTCAATCTTTCAGAATTTGAGGAAAGCTGCAAAACAAAGCTTTCTTTTTACTTATGTTGTTAAGTGGCCAAAAAATATTTTTGCCAATAAAAACAACTGTATTGATAAACAAAGCAAAATAAATTACAGGGGTACAAAAGTGGTGCTATAACTATGCCTATACAAAGACTTTTTCAGTACAAAAATTCCCTGCAGAAATTAACGCCCCTCACATGATGTTAGCACTCTGGCAAAAGCTTGTAATGTAGCTTCCAGTGTGAAGCTGCAGCTTTTGTTGGGAATGGTGGTGGGAGAACAAATTTGATCTTTTGAGGTTTTTACCCCCCTGCTGTGAATTTTGCCCAATGATGAGGCTTCATGTCACCCCTAGTATGAGCTTACAACTTACTGCAAGTCCTCTAGAGGCCTCCAGAAAAATTGAACAAATATTTCACAAACCTGGCTTAAAGTTTGAGCTTGGAAGCAGTCACAGACGTCATTTGTTTTAGATTTCCTAGCAGGGATACAATCATTTCTGCTCTGGGGGAAGTTCGTCCATGAAAAATATGGACACAACTGATGATTTGATGTTTATGTATCTATTTTGATTTATACACATGACTTTTGAAATAGTCCTGGAATATTCCTTGAGATACAGTGGGATGGATCTGTCTGGTAATTCCCTTTTAACCACAAACCAGCTGAGCCACGACAGGTGATTTTTAAGAACTCCTGACAGAGCCTTCCCACTTTCTCACAGACTGAAGGATCAAATGGGCTTGGGAGTCATGCTCACTAAAACAGGGCTATGCTAAACTAAATAAAGAGGAAATTCCAAAACACATCAGAGCTAATTTGCCATTGTTTTCATCATAAACCATAATGAATTCTCATCAAATGAATGCAGCTGCTATGGTGCTGTATCCAAAACAATGTAATTAAATTGCTGCTTGGGGAATTTTAGAATATAAATTTGGCAGAGACTTGTTACTGGCAATTCGACAGTGAAGCATTTATAATCTTATCCAGAGAGGTGATCCTGTGTTCTGTCATTCTAAGAACAGGGAGAGGAGAAACAGAACCAGGATGACAAATGGCCAGACCGAAATCTGAAACGAGAAACCACAAGAACGTAAGGCTAATCCAAGCCATGGTGGAAAGCCTATTGGGAGGGCAAGGGGAGGACAGCAGGAGAAACCTTGGGTGGGTTACATTAGAAAAATTCTCCACCACACTCTGCGGTGACAAGGTCAATGAGGAAAGAGGCTCCACCAAAGGGAGCCTGCAGGAGCCACAGCTTTGCCACCGTCAGGGTAAGAAGAGTCGCAACCCCAAAGTAGACAAGCAGACTTGTCCTCCCTGCCTCCTCCCCTACAAAAACTTACTCCCCCACACTGTCACTGAGTGTGTGGGTGCTTGATCATAACTTAAGCAGCCTCATCTAGGGGAAAGCAGGAACACTGGGCAGCTTGGCCTCTTGCGTGATGAATGCAGGCTGGCACATGAAGAGACAACATACAGCCCAAACATCTGTAAAAACTTCCCTGATGAATGTGTGTGTGCTGAGTACACCAACATTGTCTTTGCTGGGGCTGTTCAGCATCAAACAAGCAGTCATTAAAGTGCCAAGAGTTATGATGAAGTGACTACTACAATAATTTTCTTGTTTACAAAATTGTGAAACTAAAACCAGTGTCATCCTGTCTCATTAGAAACCAGACTTTATTTGTAATTTGTGTTGAAAGTGACCCCAAATTAAATTTCAGTTTCAGGAGAGCAAAATTTGCACTGGGGCCAAATCTGAGCCTTTAAATGTTTATGTTTAATACACCTTACTATGCCCAGGCTAATTAAGCAGATATGAAATATTGCAGCTTAGACCATACTTTATCAGCTATGTTTCTGTTCCTTTATATGCTAAGCAAAGCTCCTGGGATTGTGTTTCCAATATGAATATTCAGAATTATGTCATCAGAATTGGATATCCATGAATATTTAACATCACATGTTCCCAAAAGAATTACCTAACACTTCAGCTTAGGGACAGCTGATCAGATGAAGCCAACAAAGTCCTTCACATTATCTTCTCTTTTTCTACTTTTTTTTTTTTTTTTTATTCCTTAGTGCATAGCAGT
>Ga0065711_1001200_pt1 | contig 61962 bp, 48 predicted proteins | sample Hoacrofraction12_FD_59098 | JGI IMG/M metagenome (GOLD analysis project Ga0065711, IMG submission 59098) | Hoatzin crop microbial communities from Cojedes, Venezuela - Epithelial fraction 12 v2 (version 2) | ecosystem: Host-associated > Birds > Digestive system > Esophagus > Crop | place...
AAAAAATGGAACTGTGTACAATGTCTCTCAACTGCTTAGTGCGCTGGCCCAATGATTTCATCCACTAAACTTGGTCTGACAGGAGCTGATCGATGTTCTTCTGTCAATATGTATTAACAGTGCTTTCTACCACACACAGCAAGCCACAGAGCTGTGAAGAGGTTGCTCTGTGGCTTACTGTGTGTGTGGTTCAGAAAAGCAGAGCTCACCCTCTGTAATGGCCAGTTTTGCAATATTCTGGAATGCTCACTTCACTTTCCCCTTCTACTATTTTTCATTCAACCTGTCTTCGCACTGACCCATAAACTGCTCAGCTGACACAAGGCCTATTCTCATGAGACTTTCAGCCAAATATTTCAGATACTAGGGGTTCTCAGCAGCATCTAAAATGTTTAGTTACAGATGATAACTGAAGGTAACTTCTGCGAAGAGATGATGTATAACAGAAACATAGCTGCAGTATGCTTTATCAAAGACAAGATGTGAGGGCCAATTGTTATGAGTATTAAAGTTTGCGTCTTTGAAGCCCCTGGACACAGACAAAAGCTGGTTCCCTGCCTCCCAGGCAATATAAACCAGACCTGACCACAAACTGCTGCCACTCTGCTGAGCGGTATCTGCCAAGTCTTCAGTTTCGTCTCTTCCGAATTACTGAAAGGAAATATGACTAAATTTCATTAGCTCCCATCAGTATGCTGAGGTTAGGCATAATAAGAGAGAATTCTGAATATAGGCTTGGTACACTTCTAACTTTCATAGGATATGGAGTACTTATCTTTTATAAGGGCCCAAAAGGTATCACTTGCTGCTGAGGTCTGTAATCAGAGCTAACTTGGTAGATTGGATTCATCGTTAAACAAATGTTATTCATGGAATGAAGGCAGAAGCCACCTTTAAACTGAAATATTGAAGGCAACTAAACCAAAACGAGTGCTGTTATCCCATCTTTAAAAGCTTCATAAAACACACAGTTCAGAGCTTCCAAGTGCAGAACTGAAAGTACTGAGTTTGGCAAACATTTGAAAAAACAAATGTTGATTACTACTGTAAGCAGGGGTCTCATGCAAACACAGCCACATCAATTACACAGCAAAACATATCAGGAAAAGCACAAAAGCACTGACACTGTTAAAAGTGATGCATTCGAAGTGACATTACAAATTTGGCTTGGGTGCACCTTGAAAAGGCTCCTCTGATCTAACATTCACCTCATCTGTCGTGCCGTTGAGTTGCACCTACCTGGTTCAGGCCAAGATTGAGAAGTAGATATGCGGCCAGATAATGTTTCACCTCCAGGGTTAATATATCTCAGGATAATGCGAAATAAGGAGAGGTTTGATTTTTCCACATTCAAAGTTATCCTCACTTCATTCTGAAAAATGCAAGTTAACAAACAAAAACAGCCGTAAAGTGCTGAATAGAGGAACAGTGAGAAGCCATGCAAGCACCACACTAAAGTCCTACAAGAAAAACACACATGCAGACAAGTCTATACTGGAATGTCAATGCTGGTGTACGACAGAGGAAGACAGGCAAGCCTAGTGAGACAATTAATTCACTTACAAGTATAATTAGTGCCAAAAGGTTTTCCCTCAGCAACTGAGATCTTCCCTTTAGAGCTTTTTGAGCCCAGGCTGACATAGCGGAGGACTAGGTGGAAGAGCTTAGCGGAAGCCACAGTGACAAGTGCAACCACCTCTGGCTGGGAAAAATAAAAAGAAAGGGAAAAAGGAGGAAAGGAAAGTATATTATTTGTTACTAGCACCCAGAGAAAGAAAAACCATTTGGCAAAGACAAACTCCGTAACAGAAAAGAAAGGCTCGGGTAGCTTACAAAAGAATATAGAACAAAACCTCCTGTGAAATAAAACTCTTGTTGAATAACAGTTGATCCAGAAAGACATGGAATGGCTGAACTAACACATGTGTTGATATTGCACCTTGAAACATTTTACTGTTATTCTCCCCTCCCGTGCCACAAAGCAGACACATGGTATCAAGGGCTGTCTATACTCCTGGCTTCCCGAGGAACAGGCCGGAATCACTGATCCTAGTCTGAGATCTCACACAACGCTCCACAGCATGCGAATGTCTCAGACTGTCACTGAAACTTCTCCTGCTCCTCCACCAGACACCTCAGTTTCTTAAAGATGTGATGCCGTGACTCTCTTTGCCCTGGGCCCGGAGGAGGCTGCATTCCCACTGCCCTCATCGTTTAGTTTGCAGAGCAACAGAATTGGCAGAGATATGGTCAAAGGTTGCTGGTGGATCAGGAAAAACTAGGATTGGTGCAACCTCCAGGGTTTATCTACTTTCTTTCCATCCTAAACCCTGAAGTTCCTATCATAATCCAGCTCCCACCAGTTCACCCACCATAATCTACTCGCTGTCCCTTTCCAAGATGCTTGTGTTACGGTAACCTCCCCACCACTGTGGTCCATTCTGCTTCCCCAAAAGCACAGAGGCTTTCTCAATTCCATACATTCAAGAATGGAGCACAAAGCCTCGTTTTCTCTTACTGCTAAAAGCTACAATAAACTCTAGATTGCCATCTCCCATATGCTGCTCTGAATGTGTATTCCTCAATTCCGTCACCATCATCCCAGACACCTCCACTTTCTTTACAGAAATGCCAAGCAGAAAGCAAAGACAGACATACGACAGATGGCGGGGCCAAGAGATCTACAGAGACTTGATAGCTAAAATCTAGGTGAAGGCAGAAAGGCAGTGGACCAGAACAGAAAATAGAGACAAAAAAGAAAAGTCGAAAGAAGTAAAGAAACATGCCTCAGGGGATTTCTCACAATGGTTTCTAAGCTTTAATGGAAAATCTAGAAGACGTGGTGAAGAGCGAGAAAGAAAAGATATGTGAGGAATGACAGAGGAAGAGATGTCGGTCCCTGGCTTCAAGCAAAGGCAGGGAGCAGGGAGAAATTATTCTTTGAGCTCTGTCACAGGAGAGCACTCTGGACAGTGCTCTAAAATCTGAGTCCAGTTGTCAGCTTCTCAATCTACAACAAGACACCCATGACAGGGCACTGCTACCTCCACTGAGGCCACACGCAGGTTATTTATTTTCACCTTCAAAAATTTTTAATTGTATTGAAATAGTTTATTTTCACAATAAGTTGTCACATTAACCTTTTGTGTGGTAGACATTGTAACACTATTGTTTTCCACAAAATAAATGTCAGGAGAAGTATTTCAGGGTCCTGCAAGACACAGAAACACTATGTCAAAATGAGGAAAGTTCTTTGAAATGAAGAACGTGAGACTATCTCAGTTACACCAGGAAGGCCTGAACCTGGCAATTACTTACTTGAGTGAAAAGCTTTATCCAGGTAAGCAAAGTAATTAACACTTTTAGCAGGATTAGAGACTAAGCCCCTTCACTACTTCTTTACAAAATGCCACTGGATATGAAGTGTGAAAAGCAGGTAAGTTAGAAAGCAGAAGTTAAGAAATCACAGCTGCTGAGGAGCTGCCTTCATTTGTGAATGTGGAGTAATTCTGAAGATCCAACAAATACAAGCTCTGGGATTAAAAAAAAAAAAAAAGAAAAGAAAGAGGAAAGAGTCAAAAACAAAGAACAAAAAGGAAATCATTATGCTTGTGCAACACTTATGTGCTTATGTCTCAGTCTGTAGTGACCCAGTAATCCTTGGACAGCTTACAGAGGCTGGACACAACTGTACCTGGGGACTAAAAAAATCTAATCAGCACCAGAGCACTACAGATGACAGAGTACTACTTTAAAGAACAGTGAGCAAATCCCGTTTATTGCTCAAACCTACTGTTTTAAAATCCTGGTTCACTTGCCCAGCAGTTCAGTCCAAAGTCAGACAGGTCCCTTCTCACACAACTAACCTATGGTGACTTCCTTCCTGTGATTTACTTATTCCCTCTGCTGTTCTTTAGTTTATTTGTAGACTGTCACAAGACAAAAATGAATGTTGCCAACACGCTCCTGCTCAATGCCTGTTTTACTGAATCATACAAGTTCTTGTTTCCTGTAATGTTAGAAGTATCATTCCTAAAACTTGCCCAATACAAACTGCAAGTGTAAGCAGGCTTCAATGACAGTGCTGTGATGGTACCTGAAAATCTTATGGACACAGACTGCCATGGAATTGTGTAGTTCACATTGTTTAGCCCAGTATCAATCTTCTGCTGTTTCTGCTGTTCTTGGCATGACACAAATTCATGCACTTAGTATTATACAATACAATAATAGCTTTAAACGTATCACAAAATGCATATTTCTCAAAAAAAAAGCCCCCAAAGAACATCTCTGAAGAACACATATTTGCACTAGTAACTACCAAGTTACAGTAGTACCAACACTCACTAATCCAAACAGCAATACAGTGCCAAAGGGTTCACACTGATTAGTGAGATTCTCTCCTTTCTTCTGGTTTCTCCATGACCTTACACACACTTAACAGTACTATAGAGACATACATACCGGACACCTATGTTTTCACCCAAAAGCCTTGAACGAAATACCAGCTTACTTGTATAGAGGACATCCGGGCATATCCTCTCCAACTGAAGCCAGGAAATTCCTGGGGATCATAGCCAAACCGAATTTCCCTTTCCTTGACAGTAGTGCCATCTTCAATCTCAAACTTCATGTGGTGCAGATCAGGGAAAAAATAGTTTTCTTCAGGCCTTTCAAGGAGAAAAAAACCCAACAATTACCAGTCGCTGTATGGTCTACAGCTAAGAGCATAAAGCAGTGGAAGGGAGGTGACCTACTGATGCCTGAAGAATCCTGATAGCAACTAATAAATTCAAGACAGCTGTTAAGATTGATATGATGAAAAAATCTCTTTCCAGAAGCTTTTACAGCTGTATGTTTTCCTATATAACTCTTGATAGGTACATAGATACACACTCAATGTTATTGCAAAACAGGTATTGGTTATTTAAGGAAAAGGTTAAAAAAACTTCTTAAAATAACAGAAGGAAACTGCCAGGCAAAATGAATATCAGTAACTAATACCAGTTTACCAGCTTATTTATCAACAAATCATAGAACGGTTTGGGTTGGAAGGGACCTTAAAGATCACCTAGTCTCAACCTCCCCTGCCATGGGCACCTTCCACTAGACCAGGTTGCTCAAAGACCCATCCAACCTGGCCTTGACCACTGCCAGGAAGGGGGCATCCACAGCTTCTCTGGGCAACCTGTGCCAGTGCCTCACAACCCTCATAGTAAAGAATCTCTTCCTTATAGCTAATCTAAATTTACCCTCTTTCAGCTTGAAGCCATTAGCTCTTGTCCTGTCATTACATGCCCTCATAAAAAGTCCCTCTCCATCTCTCTTGTAGGCCCCCTTTAAGTACTGGAAGGCTGCTATAAGGTCTCCTTGGACCCTTCTCTTCTCCAGGCTGAACAGCCCCAGCTCTCTCAGCCTTTCCTCACAGGAGAGGTGTTCCAGCCCTCGGATCATTTTTGTGGCCTCCTCTGGACCTGCTCCAACACGTCCATGTCTTTCCTGTGCTGAGGGCTCCAGAGCTGGATGCAGGGCTCCAGGTGGGGTCCGGAATCTCATGTGAAAGGACAGCAAGGGACTGATGGGCCGTTTCAAAAGAACTATGCTGAAGCACGAGCTATCAGGAGCTACAGCCAGACTCACTCCCGACAGGTTGTCCCCATGACGTGCGCCCTGCACTGGCAGCCACCCCAGGGCTCGGCACACGCCGGGCTGAGGGATCCTCCAACATCACACTGGCAGCCTGTCAGGCAAAGAGCAGAAGACAAATATTCCGTCAGAAAAAAAGTGATAAAAGTGATAAAAGTTATCAGAAAACACACTTCCGCTAACTAAGCACCATTATCAACTCGTTTCCTCCATCCAGAGCCCTTCAGACTCCCCTCCCCTCATGTTAGCCCACGTGCATAAGCGACAATTATTTCTGGCTTCCCATATTTGTGGTTGTTTTGTTTATTTCTCCTTGGAATGTGACAAAAGCCACTTTAAAAAAAAAAATCACAAATAACATGCCATGCCACATTGCTAAATGCTGGACTACAGTTTCGCAGAACAGCCATTCAAATGTTTTGCTAATAAGTCAGAATTTCTACAGCAATATCACAATGAATAATTATCCAAAAAAACCCCAAACCTAATTAAAAATTTGTAAGATGTTAATTTTTCAGAGTCTGATACTCCAATATTTAATTTATCTTACAAAAATTGCACACAACAAGAAGATATGTGCTCATATAACAGCATATGCATATTTTTAACCATTACTGGACAACAATATTGAATGACTTTCTGCAGGAGACAGGACTTGTGGCACAAACTAAAGGACACCTCTCGTTACAAGGTATAATATATCGTACTAAGGAACAAGTATGTCTAGGCTAAAAATTTCTGACTTAATTGAAAGGTTAAAAGTTCCTAAACATGTATTTACACCATAGTGTAAAGGCATCCTGTTTTCTAAGGCATGTTAAGCACCTGTGATCTCACTGAAATCAAGGATAACTGAAGTATTTGACACTTTTGTGAAACCAGATCCCTTTCCTGAGCTCCTTGGTTTGCACATTAGGCATGAAAGCTTTGTTTGATACAGTAGTCATTGTTCTTAACTTTGCAAGCATTAAACTTCAATGCACTAAAAATAAATTGCATCAGCCTTGGACTGGTGTAAAGCACACTGAAGTCAGTGAAAGTGCTTTCAACAATTTTAACAGATCTAGATCTACAGTGTGGGGACAAGGAGGGAAGGGAACTGTTGAAGCAGCCCTAAACTGCTCAAAACACAGGGGAGAGCAACTATCCTTCAGGAGAAGGACCACTTTCTCCACATCACACCTCCATCTGGCTCTGCTTCAAAACACATCGAGCCCTGGGCTAAAGAAATACATGAATATAACTGCAAAAATGAAAAATCCACCTAGTATCCGTTGTAACATTTAAGAACTCATTGCAGCAGCAGACCCTAGAAAACTGTTAAGCAGCACAGAGAGCTGTCACTCTTATGGGTAACACTTGCAGGAAAACCAACCCCCCCTGGCCCCACAACTCAGGAGAAGGAGTGAGAGAAGGGACGGTTGTCAGTTATCTTATTTGATAGGATAACAGCTCCAGCAGCGCCTCATGCGATCTCACTGCGGGCTTTGACAGAGAAGCCTCGGCCAGTTGGTGGTAAGCGAGGTGTCACAGAAGGTGCCTTGAAGTTCCTCAAAGAGGAACACCTTTCCTCCAGCAAGCAAGCTGCAATACAGCTGGGAACCACAGCGGTAACATCTGCCTTGCTCCTTCTCCCTTTGGAAGGCAAAGGGGAAGTTACACAGGTTACAGGCAGTTAATCTGGTGCCAAATGCTGTGTGCATGAGTGACCCAACAAATACATCCGTATTTTCAAAATACAGCCTAGGGAGTTCTAAACACTTCTGTGCTACGTGCAAATGTGCTGCTAGAGAGGTTCTTTATTCATTTTACCTCGGCAGCCAAAATACTGCTTATTTTCCAGAGCATAGTAACCAGCTTCGCAAGTGTCACAGGAATCTCCACAAACATTAGATTTGCAGTAACAATGCCCATTTTCCTGCAAAGAAAAAAAATTCATCAAAAATATTTCAGCACCTTTTTCAGAACTTTAGTCTTTCGAGACGTCGAAGTCCCTCTAATTCTAAAGAGGAAAAACATTCTAATCTCAAAAAAAAATATTATCAGACATAACTTCTGTCATTTATCATCTTCAGTGAACAGACTACAAAATACATAACCTCCAGACGGTGAAAAATTTTCAGTATAAATTTTCTGTACAAAACTGCTTCTTTGCTGCATAAAACCAGCCACTCCATGTGCAAAAGCAATAATCAGTACGAAGATTTCTACCTTACCAAATGTTACAACAATTTATCTTTACAAAAATCAATTTAATTAATGTCTTTCTTTTAATTTTACTTTACCTGCTGACATTCTCCGACTCCACTTAGCGTTCCACTCACATCACACTGGCATGCTGCACAGAAGAACAAAAAGACAATCTGCATTTCGTCTTTCCAAGATACTTTGCAGGAAAACCCCCACCACCCTGAATCTGCAGTTTTCACACAGCAGATTTTACTCTGGAAGTTTCAGAATAGTGACAGATACTGGCAAAAAGTTAAAAGAAAAAGCAAAGAAGAAAGAATGAGGATTTCAGTGTATATGCAATTTATTGGTGTGTTTGAAAATGTTCTAACTTGTGTTTAACAAACAGTCTTGAGTTTGGCTTTACAATTGTTTTCTTTCTTAGAAACATCCAGACAATGCAAAGCAGCGTCTTCCAGCCTGACTGGCACCTTCTATTCTGCAGTGCTGCTCTGGGACCAGTGCAACTCTCCGTATGAAATATAAATGAAGCAAATATCATGGGAAGGAGCTACGCTGACCTAGAGGTTTGGTGAAACCCAGTACTGACTCCATGACTGAAGGCAGAGAAAATTAATTCCATGAAAGGTGCAGAAATTAATCTTTGAGGAGATGTTTAGACTATATAGTATTTAGAGATTTAGAGTCAAAGATGTAATGATGAGGTATCAGCTCTAAGGCTACTCATCCTGTCTAGGTGCCTGTTGTGGTGGAACCTGTTGGAAAGCAAATGACTGGAGAGAAAAAAAATCTTTAAATATTTTTTAACTTTATCCTTTTTTATCTTTAAAATTATTATTATCTACCTGAAAAACACATACTTGCTGTTAGCAAACACTGAAAATTGCAAACAGATCGGCATTACATAGACATACACAGATTTGTCACACCCCGAGGCCACAAGTAGGCTTTTCACTCCTCTACAAGCTAGGATATTATAATAAATGAAAAGGCACCTTTTTTTTCAAGACAATAAGCCAAATTCTGGTTTCAGTGTTAAGGACAGAAATCCCATCTCACACCAGTAAAACTGCCATGGGGCCATATGAAGTACACATCACTGTAACTCAGAGCAAACCCAGGTCCAGCACTAGCAAACACTCATTCTAATTTCTACAAGTAACTGCTGGTATCATGGATAATTTGGTGTTACTATTAAGTAGCATGGAAAACCTGCTGTTAGTAAGAGCTGTAAAAGTCACTGAGCACCAAAGATGGTGACCGCAAATAAAGATGACTTTCAAAAGAATTTAACACATTCCATAAGCCAAAGAATTAGGTCATGAAGCCGTACCTATACAGCCCTCAGGGTTTTCTTCGGCCAGGTTCCAGTACAATGGTTTGCATTTACTACAGGTGGGACCTTCAGCGTGCTGAAGACATTGACAAGAGCCCTAATAACAGAAAGGGGTTAATATGGGTTCATTTGTTTCACAAAAAACATACTGCTTTTTAGTACTAAGAAAAAACTAATATTATTAACAGCTCAGGCAGTTTACCGACTTTTACTAACGCATGGAAACTGTGGCTGATTCCAACTTCTTAGATTTTTCTGGCTCATACTATCAGCACAGGATTGTTCCACTCTGCGTATTTTTCCATATCTAATTTACTTTAAACGTCCCAACGGATGTACTTTCCATTTCTTTTATAGCCTTATTAGAGCTGATCTAAAGTACTAACTGTTTTGCAAAAAAGTATAAAAACAAATTTCCTTAAAAATAATAATTAATTTTCATATTTACGCCTTCGTTTATCAGTGGAAAACACACATAGCTGTATACATGAGCCTACATAGATACTTCTTCCATCTGTCAGACTTATCCTCTAGTTCTTCTTTGCTACACATTTAGCAATGACTGTGATTTCTGGTATATGCTACTAATAATAACCATCAGTGTAGTAACAACAGTAATAGCGGAATAGCAATAATTACAAAGACAGAGTAATTTTTTCAACAACAATTTGACGATGAAATGGCCTATTGCAACCCAGAACCAGAAGGTCTTTCAGACATGCATAGGTATATATGCACATCTGCATGTATATATTAGTGTTCTAGCCCACTAAGAAAACATATAAAGTATGTATATTCAATATATAAAACATTTTAAAAAAAATCCTTCACAAGTAATTGCACTGATGTGATCAAAGAACAAAACCCCAAAGTTTTTTTCCACTCTTACTCTACAAATAAGCTCGTGCAATTCTTTCACGAAGAGCAGGCTCCAGAGCTTGAGCAATGAAGTGAATGTGTTCAGCAAAGGCACATGAATTATTAACACATATTGTTAGCTGGAATGGTAGAATACTTACAGAATGAGAACCAGCGCTACCTGAAGGGTCACATTCATTGCTGACACCTTTATGAAATTGAAAGACAAACACATTGAACGATCTTTTGCAAACAGAGCTGTGGAATGTAGCAGTGCAGAAGTACAATGCAGCAGGTGTGACTTTGAAAGGGCTTTTTAATATGGTTATCATGGAGGTGCTCAAACACTTTAAACTTCAAGACCAGCAGAAGCCTTTGATAATGATTTTTCAAATGTGTACATAACCTGATTTAGACTACTTGGTTTGGCATACAAAGCAGTCACTTGGAAAAACATAGCTCTAACCTACAGAACTATGAGACATTTTCTTAAAGTTCCTGTGCCATCATCTAAAAAAGGTTTTAATCTTATAGTTCACTTCATGAAACAACATACAGAATGAGAAATAAGCTCATCTAGTATGTGCTCCTGGTGTGGGTGTGTCCCTCCCTCCCCATGCTTCAGTGGGTCTCTACAGAACTTTGCACGCAGCAGACTGCCCTGGAGAACTCGACAATAAAAACGCGGGCAATGCGAATCAGAATGGAGGATTTTCCCTCAGAAGCGCTACCTTCGCAGTAGGGGAAATCGTCGGCTGCAGAACGGCATCTGTCGCACCGTCGCCCCGTGACGCCCGTTCGGCACATGCACTGCCCCAACGCGGGCTCACACATGTCATGCTGGGAGCCGTCGGGAGAGCAATGGCAAGCTGCAAAACAACAAGCACAGACAACGGTGGGAGAGTTCACCCGATAGGTACCGAGCAATAACTTTCCAAAACTTCAGTACCGGAGAGGTTTCAATACTATTTGTCTAGAGCATTCTTCATTTCTCTTTGTGATAAATAGCTCACAGGGTCCTCATCCCTGCTTGGAACCTACGAGTCTGAGGTGACTTGTACCATCTTGGCATTGTTTTCTTCCTCTCTTCTTGACAGAAACAGGTAGGATTATCCGAAACCACAATAAATATCTCTTCCTCAAGTTTTGTCCTATCCGAAGAGCTGGCTTGGTTTTGGCTTTCCGCTTTCTTGATCTTCTTAGGGTTACAGACAGCACAGGGCAAATTCTGTAATTAGACCCGCACTTAAAAATATGATGGCAAAATATAGAATACAAAATTGTATGCCCATCACTCTTGTATATCTGGGGGCAGAGGAGGCCAGAAGAAAGCTCTGAAATATACAGCTTTGAAATGCGATGGTCTTACTGTTTCAGATTCCTACGTAAGGTCTCAGTTGTGCAAAGATTTACACACACAGTATAAATAAGAATAATGCCACAAAAAAGAACAACGCTGCTACAGCCTAGGTGACTAATCTTGGCTCAGATAGAGTCTAAGGGTGAAATGGTTTACGACAATTATTTTAGTAAAGTAGTAGCCAGCCTCCTACAGCGAGAGAACAAACCTGTCAGATTATTTTTTGCTGTGGTTGTGGTGATTAGTAATAGCAGAATTCTGAAGATACGTTTTCCTTCTTTAGCACTAATAATCTTTTGATTTCTAGGAAAGGGCAGTCCTGTTGATGATGATCAAGTAGCTTGCTGATTTGAATCACAGAGCCTGCAGGTTTCCCTCTGCTGGATGCGAAAAACCTATACACACATTCTGGGCCTGATCAACTGATCCACATGGGCAGGAAAAATTGTTCACATGATGGATGATTTGCAGAGTCAAGTCCTTCTAGGCTAGGATTTATGGTGCAGTGCTGGCACATGTCAATACCACACACTAACACACTTACTTAAAAGTTTAGAGGACAGTGTATCAAACACCAGGAGCCCAAGCCAGTTGAAACACAGCTTATGTTCTGGAAGCTGAGTGAGCCAGAACTCATAAAGGTACATTCCCATTGCCCAGCTTAAGCTTTAGATTTCATATTTTAAATGAGAGAAAGAACTATGTCACAGCAAAACGCTGCCATGCTCACATTAGTCCAACCAGCACAGGACAGGCGACGACGTGCCATGGAGGACTACCAGAGTGTGTGCCTGCCAGGAAGCCTGGCCACTGGCTGGATCTTCAGTGGTCTTGTTGCCAGCTTTGGATGGAACAAAACTATCCTAGTTACACAGGTAACTCCAGTAAAAGGAAGAAAGGATTTTTACTCACGCAAGCAGCTGGGATAGCTGTAATAACCTGGAGCGCACTGGTCACATCTAAGTCCAGCGTAGTTACTATGGCAGAGACACTGACCTCGAGGACCACATGTATTGTCCACTGAGCCAACAGCATCACAGCTACATTCTACATAGAGGAAAAAAAATAACAACTATCCTAACAGCTATATGTCTAAACCAGCAATTATTTAAACCAGAGTTTGAAAAAAGTCACCTTTGGATGTAAAGCATTCATGAGGAATCCAGATGAACCATAATTTTACCACCAAAAATAAATATCCTGAAACAGATGCTTATAATGTAATTGACTCCTCAACCTGATAATCAGGTTTTTACTGCAATTCTATAAGGTACAGTTTAACTATTTAGTTTGATGCCTATGAAACACACGTTTAAGGGACAGAAATCCATCTTAAAATAGAAAGAACATCACATGAGAGAAGCACTTAACATCTTTAAAAAACAACCTCTGAGACACAGCATCCACAAAGCTAAGCTACATCTAATGGATAACGAGAAGTTTATCAGTCAAATGATGCACAAGCACAGCTTCATGACGCACAGATAAATGATGCACAAAGTAAAAACTGCTGACATCTCAATTCTACAAGCTGGCAAGCAGCGCACTGCAGGAATCTGCATCTAACACACGGCACGTTGCCAGACTCTAATAACTAGCTGGATGGGTGCGTCCCGTGGGGTCGTCACTATTTTAGGCTAACAGTTCTATCACAGATAAGATGTGGTATTTTATTGAAACAACGCTGGAAGTTACACAGGCTCACGCTTCATAGGTACACGAATGGGAATCCCAGCTGCCCCAGCTACAAGACGAAGTGTTGCAGTTAATCACTTGGCTTTTAGGACTGACAGAAATGGCTGACTGACAGAAATATAAAAAAAACCACTGTCTTCTGTTCCATGTTCATGTTCCTGGTTCCCCCTTTCGGTTCCTCCTTCTGCTGCAGCCAACGACATCTGACTTTAATATGTTTACTTCAAAGATGCCTGGAAAGATGCAAGGCTCGCTAGGAAGTGAGTGTAAGAGAAATACAAATACTGAAGCTTCCAAAGACATCACCTACATTAGAGTCCACCGCCAGCTGAACATTATATTGCATTCTCTCCTCATTTTAATAACACTGATTTGTTTAAAGGCTTTACTTTGATATCACTCCTATTCAATAAAGCTTCCATTTAGTTCAACAAGGCAAGACCAAAGAGATCAGTTTTAGCCGCAGCAGTCAAAAAGTTACTGATCTACCTTCCTTCTGAAGGCAACAGCTCCAAACAGGAGCAGCAGGCTGGGCTGCTCACTTACCACCACAGTTTGCAGCATGCTGAATTAGTATAAATTTAAACACACGGCAGCTTATTTTAACAGAACAAGCTGTGAACTGCAGCAGTTTTGAGTCATCCCACTGACTGTGTTTTCAACTATTTTAATCTTTTACAATTTGTTTTTTCAATCTCTTTTAAGCTTTTATGTCTCATTTCAGCTTTTGGTGTTAAAAGTTCAGATACATTCAATATGGGTTTGATTTGCTTTAAGATTGCTACCTGATTCAGTTCTAAGGAAGAAAAAAAAAGCATTTTTTTTAAAACCACTGAACAGCATGTATGAATGCAGAATCCTGATTTTACATTTTTCATTAAAAAATGTTAATCTACTCCAGACCATAAAGACACAGTCATGTGGTATTTATTTATTCCACCCGTTGTGCTTGGTAACATAATGTATCTTTGCAATAGCATAAAGGATTCTGCTGCCCATTCATAGGAGATAAACAAGTACATAAGCCCAAAAGGAAGAAGACTGCCATAGTCAACAACCAAAAATAACGAGACAGAAGAAAGTAGATCATAATGTTCTACATAAATATTGTTAAGCCGCACAGGAAAGTACATACCAGAACTCAGCAATATCCTATATTCTTTCTCAATGTACAATTCACTAAGGATTAAGGGCATCTCTCTCACTCACTGCAAAGGCAGACAAAAACGTAGGGGACAGATAGGACTTCATGGATTCCTCATACACACACAAGACCATTACGGTGTTCAAGGTTATAATTCACTGATTTCCCTCTCTTGTAAAAAGCAGGCTAGTCCTTGGTGGCAGGTACACTGGTGAAACCCCATGGAGATCTTTCAAGTTTCATGACTACATGGATGGAGGTTGGCTCGGTGCCTGTTGGATGATCTTAAAATGAGCGAGAAATCACCATGAAGGGGAAAACAAGAGCTTCTAATGTTCAGATTTACAGAACACACATTCTACAAGGTACCAGACAAAGACCCTCTGCAAAAGTAGATTAGTGCTTCACAGCTCTGCTATTCCAGTTCCTTAGCAGTCAAGCATTGCTTAGTTGCTGAAGGCCTCCATGTGAAAACAGCTTTCAAGCCTTCTGGTATTAGTAAGACAGCTGTGCTGACCGAGGCTATATCGAACAGTCTGACCACACAAAAAAAAAAAAAAGCCTGTGAGAAAACAGACTACATAATTCTTCCTTACTATGGAAACATGCCTGGAATTGGAGAATTAGAAGATATGAAGATTTCACTGTAGAGCACAAGAGTCCCTTGCCCATTTACTGCTGTGAACATTGCTTCTTCCACTGCAAAAAAGGTACCTGAAAAGCACTCCTGTCTACCTTAGTGCTTTGCTGTACATATGATTAGCAGCCTTACCTTGACAGGCAGGGAACGAGTGGTGGCCAGGCTGACAGCCATCACACTGAAGTCCAGCTACCCCTGAGCGACAAAGACACCTCCCGAGAAAATCACAGAGTTCAGGCTGGGTACCCGCCAAGTTACAGTCACACACTGCAAACGAGAAACGACAGTTTCAGAGGTAGCCTCTGCACAGGCTCTCTTCTTTTATCAAAGGAAAAGAAAGGGCAAGGGGACAAGGGGAAAAGCAAGGGGAAAAGCAAGGGGAAAAGCAAGGGGAAAAGCAAGGGGAAAAGCAAGGGGAAAAGCAAGGGGAAAAGCAAGGGGAAAAGCAAGGGGAAAAGCAACTCCCTGATGCTTAACAGGACCAAAATCTTCCCACCAGATTTATTTTGATCCATAACAGCTTTTATTGATTGCATGCATCACTAATAATTCAGTATCGAGGGAGACATTAATGAAAGAGAAAAAGAATCTGGTTCAAAGTAACTACTGGGATCAGCATCAATGCTGAAGCACTGTCCTTGGCCTGTCTCCACTCAGTCTGATTTATCAATCCCAAGCGGTATGCCCGCTATTGAAAGTAGTTCTTTTTAAGACTAAAAAGAAACAATTTACGGTTTGGATTTACAATCTCAGGTGGGAAGGGTTAATAAGACACCTAAAAAGACACTACAGAGATGGTTAGTAAAGTTTAAAACCAGTTGGTTTTCTAGTATTGATTATAAAGGGCAGCTTGATGCTTCAAAGTGAGGTTGCAAACTCAAATTAAACACAAATAAACAACAATAACTTACGCAAAACACAATATAACACAAATAAAATTTTTAAAAAAACAGGATAAGTAACAGAAGTGTTCCCACTGGTATTCTAAATTTCATTAATGTTACTAAATCCAACCCCAAACTGGAGTCTGGCAGCTTCATCACAGAGTGGACAACGATCAAGGAAATAGGAGTACTTTTAGATAGAAATCTCCCCTCATCACATTTTTCTTCTTCTTTGACTTCTGTGAGTTTTGGGAGTGCCCCTTATGAACACACCTCCATGGCAAAAGAACTTCATCCCTCAGCATAAAACTTGGGTCTGTATTTTGGATATGCTTGCCGAAACAGAACGCTTGGCTTACCCTGGCAGAAGGGGTAATGAAAATACCCAGCTGCGCAGGCATCACAGGAAAACCCCTGAAATCCCGTTCGACATCTGCACTGTCCCGTGTTTCCATCGCAGTCACCGCCCAGCACTCCCGCGCCGTGGCATTGGCACGCTGATGAGCACATTTGCAAAGAAAACATTTGCGGCATTATGAACTTCAAGTTCCTATTTCACTTGGAAGCCAAATGCTGGCATTTACACCGGAGCGCAGGCTCCAAGCACCAAAGAAACTACGGCACTTACGCAGACACTGGGGGCCAAAATACCCTGGTTTGCAGCCACCTTCTAGTTACATCAGGAAAGGAAAAGAAAGAAAGGAACAAAGTTAGTGCATAAAACCATGCAACTCCTTGTATTTTTGCAGAACAAGACAGATCAGTGCTTAGTAATTGTTACTCTTGAACCAACAAAACTATTTGTATGCCACTTCAACACATATCTCATTTAAAAAAACAGTCATCTGTAATCGTGTTTAGTCTTCCAGCACTAATTTACAACTTCTACAGACTTAGAAACTTCCATTTAGAGGCAGCAGCCCTTCTTCTGCCTTCAGACTCAGATGCTACTTGTTGAAAATGTAAATAGCTCAAGATCTGTTTTCTCCTGTTTATATTCCTTCATTTTATCTTTGTGGTTTGATTTCTCCTTCCTTTTAAAACCACGCGAGAGAAGGGGATATGTGACAGACCATACTCAGAGGCCTGACAGGGCAATTATTTTGGATGCTGTACAAAGGAGATAAGTGGTATAGGAGACTGAGGCTTTGTGGGCTGCGATGGCAACTGCAGGTACTTTCAAGAAAACAACTGGGACTTGCAAACACATACATGGATTTGTACTATCTGCTTATATCCAAGTGTCTGCTACGCTCACAGAAGAAAACACTTTTTCATTTGCCAACATAAACTCGAGTACTATTAAAGCTAATAGAAATAAAAAGGAAGAATGTTGATTTTAGGATATGAAAAACGTTTCGAGGTTTTTTTAAGGTTATTAATCCTGAAGTGCATTACAAGCACGTATGTGATTAGGCACTAGCTGCGCTGATGTCTCCATTCTGCAGTGTAGTAACACATACTAAAAAATGTAAGCCCAATGAGGGAATCATTGTATGGATTTCAGTCAGATTTGCAATGGGCTAAGTAAGAAATCTGTTGCTCTCCTATAAATCAAAACACTGCCAAGGGCAATGTACAATTTGGCAGGTGCAAGAAAACAGTCCAGAAGCAGAGGCCAGCTAGCCTTAGAAAGAGATTTACACTGCAAAGCAGCTGACAAGTTGTACATGTCAGAAAGTCTTGAGGGATCTACTCGTAAGATCACCAAACAAGCTGGTCAGCCTCTCCTGTAGATGTTTGCCGGAGGGTTGACAAACTTATTTTAATCCATAATGCTTCCTGAAACTAGCCCACTAAACTCTTTAATACGAACATGACAGTACGATGAACTTCTGACAGAACAAAGGCTCTCTGAAAGACAAATACCCACAGTAGCAAAATTACTACATAAATCTCCATCAAAGAGCAGGCATCACCGAAACAGTGAAAAACAGCGACATAGGGAAAAGCAGTGAAATGAGGAAAAACAAACCACCAAGAACTTGCCTTTTATGTCACCAGCCACAGCATCTCTTGGATTTGGAGAAGTAAAAGGGTACATAGGAATATCTTTAAAACAGAAGAAACAATGAGGTGTATTTGAAACAGACACCTTTTTTTCATTAAAAATCATGACAAACAATGAAGTCTTCTCCTGTCAATACAGAAAGCACGATTTTCACACGACTCTAGTAACGAACTTCAGCTCAGTTTCAGTTAGGAACAGGATAAGAAACGTCTTACTTTTGATCTCCAATTCAGGTATAAACATCCCTTCTTGAAAGAACAGTATGAAAGCCAGAGACCATTTAGAAATGCTACCAGGCTGCTTCCCTGCTCCCTGCCCTTCTGTACAGAAAGCTTTTTCATGCTATACAGTGTTATGAGAGCTATCTAGGGGAGCTATGTATTTATTTCACATTTTCTGCTTCCAGCTGAAGGTCCATCTCCTGCTATTTGACATTATCACTCACTACCTGAACTGCCAGAATTCATGATGTACAGTACATCTTGGGAGCTTTTTATCTGAGAATCCGCCAGATTAGGAATGGGAAAGACACCCCAACAAACATTTTTCCATTAAGATGGGATCCAAAGTTGATGAGCTACAAACATCAGTTGGACTTAGATCAAGGCCTACTTGAGCTGAACTTACTTAAAAATGTTGGATTACAAACAAGAGGATAAATAGATTTGATAATCTAGAGTGTGCTGTACAAAGAGGATTTATTCTACCACAGCCAATGAATTTAAACAACTTTCCATTTTTTACAGGTTTTTTTCCTTTGTTTTGTATTAATTTCCCTCTTCCATTTTTATCATGGTACCTCTGTTTTAGTCAGACCTCAAATCTTCCCCCAGAACAACACTTGTTTCACCAGCTGTCAGAAACACACTTCTCCTGAGGGCACAAAACCCTTCCACTGATGCATTTTTAGAATCTGATCATGGAATCACAATCTTTTACGCAGCAAACACAATCCTGATGTTACATTTTTCCTCAGTTATTTTACATCTAATTTGTTTATGGGAAAAACATTTAATTTGCTGAATTCCCAAGACTTAATTTTATCTCTTTATTTTAAAGTAAAAATCTAATTTTCAATTAATTAATAGTATTACATAGCATTCTGATACCATTTTCATTAAGCAGAACCACTCAGCATTTGTACCACATAATTTTTCCTAATACATTTATTTTATCTGGATTGACAAACACTTTTCCTTCAATTACTTCTTAAAAAACCTGAAACAACCTCAAACCCTTCCTTCGACCACATTTCCGCACCTACCCACAGCCCAGCAAAAACAAGAGAGCATGGCTGAGAGCCTTATGCTCTACCAGGAGGGCCTTTCCAACATTACGCAGGCATTATTTCAGAACTCTTTTTAATTATTTTAGAATCTACTGACAGCCCACAAGCTTTGTTTATCGAGGATGCAAGTTCCAAATCCTAGGAGGTGTCAAGGACAACGCATAACCATTTTCTCTCCTCTCTCTCACTAGAGTCATACTCCACAGTCCAAGTCATATTTGTACCTAAAGACCCTGAGACATGATTAAACAATTTATCCAGGGCTTTAAGACTGGAGCAGGACAGGCTGTAGCCTCGATGAAGATGTCTTAAATGAACTCAGAATTGTGAGAATGCAGCACAATCACTTGAATTTCAAGTAATCACAGAATCACAGAATCACAGAATAGTAGGGGTTGGAAGGGACCTCTGTGGGTCATCTAGTCCAACCCCCCCGCCGAAGCAGGGTCACCTATAGCAGGCTGCACAGGACCTTGTCCAGGCGGGTCTTGAATATCTCCAGAGAAGGAGACCTACTTGAAGGTCACCTACTTGAAGTATTGATCTGCAGCCTTCAAGTCTCTGAGAGATGAGAAATGACCACTTAATGACTATCTCTGCAAAGACAGACAACTGGGAAACTTGCCATACTGAGAGTTTTATATAAGAAACAGCATCACCAGAGGCTTCACCTGCCTCCCAGCTGTGTCTGAAATACAAAAAACATCCTCCAGAACCCCACCAATACACCCTTCTCCCATGGTGTTGGCTCTGGCTTTCTAGATGATCTCCAGAGGTCCCTTCCAACCCTTACCATTCTGTGATTCTCTGTGTGATCTCCCATTTAACAACTGGCAACACTACCTTTTCCTGTTCACAGCTTTCAGAAATTTATACATGAGTAATCAGAACAGAACTCTTGATGGTTTTATTTCCCTTTTATGTTTTTAGAAGCATTTCATTAATATGTTGTTATCAGAAACTCCTTTTCTCTGTTCATATATACACCCATGTAAATAAACCAGGGAGAGACAGAAGTTCAACCATGAACTGTCTTCCCACAGAGTTCCAATTAAAGCTTGCTGGGTTAGGTTTTATTCTGAGAAAAACTAGCCTCATGTTTTCACAGCTGAATCACGAGCATGTCCTTTTCATAAAACATATGCATATACTCAGTGCTTTACAACCTAATCGTGGTCTTGGGTTTAAATGATTCACATGTTGCACTGAAGTCTGCATTTTTTAAAGGCAATCTGAAAAATAAACCATATTCAAGACAGGCTGCAGAATTACAAAGGTTATCAAGAACAAATTTGCACCAAAATTCTTCTGCCTTGTGCCATGCATTATTAAACATTAAAAAATGTTTTGCAATGTCTCACTGCTTAATAATGTTTTGAAAATGAATTATTAGTGAAACAGACATTTTTAGCTTTAACTAAGTAGGAGGCCTTCTGTTATGAAGACTTCTGTGTTAAGTCACCCAAGAGAGTGTTTTTGACTGGAGTTTAAATATAAGAACCTGCCTTTCCAATTATCAAATAATTTGTTTCTGCTATATAGTCACCCCTGGATGCGGGATATTCTCACAAGGCAGAGACAGAAAAATTGGCGTGTTAGCAAGTTTTAAATAAAATCCTGCCTTTCATTTCTTTCCTTGCAGCCCAGATTTCTCTTTCCACATTCACTGGTTCAGAGGAATAAGGGGATTCTCCAGGTCTGACGTGCGTGATAAAAAGACAAGGCACCAAAAAATTGACATGCTATAACTGCTGTACTAGAGTGGAGCAGTGACCTCACTGGCCCAATAGATTTTTTTTCACAAAAATTGAGATTTCATGGAAGAGGCCGGAAAGTGGTAGTGGAGAATTAGAGGCTTACCTGCTTGTATAATTTCCACCCACTCTTTTCCCTCCACTGACTAGCAGAGTAGTTCCTGTGAGCCCCCATGAAAGTTTGGGGTTTAGCTTAAACTGTTGTAATTAAACACACAAGATGCAGTTGTGGGATTCCCGGTAGCTACATACTATCCAATTTTCTAACGTTTTTGTAAGACGCTACTTTCTTTCCTCAGTTAAATTTGTGGCAATACATTTCATGCTTAAATTTATGTCTAAAAAGTATTTTTTCTGTCTGTGAGTTTCACAGATGCTCGCTTGAGAGAAGGTAAACAGGATAATCTAATTTACTTCTTGCATATTCTTTTATGTGCCAGACCCCTTGCTTAGGTTCCTCCTTTAAGTTAATAGCCTGTATTTCTTTACTCACTCTTCTCTCTAAAAACCTTTGATCATCATTGCTGGTCTTCAAACACGTTCTAATATCTGCCAGGCCCTTTTTTCGGGTTAGGGCTATGAGAAGCACAGATGATGGTTAGATTGTACATTGGAATTATGGAAGGATAATGAGAAGCAGTGAGAACAGAGGGACAAGGCACTCTGTGGTAACAAAGGGAAGAGTAAAAGGGAGTGAAAGGGCATGAGTGAAAAAAGGAGAAAACACAATACAGGTAAGAAAAATAATTGGGCAAGTAAACCATTAGCTACTCTGTCACAATAGTACCCAGAGATACCAAGTGACTGTAGGAGGCAATAATGCCATGTCAGCAGCCTCTCCACACCCTCCCAGGGGCTCACAGGGCAAGGTTTTAATAATTTCCTACTGGGAATGATTCCTCATTTTGCCTTTGGGGAAAGTATTGGGCAAACAGCCCCAAGGAGTCCCAACCAAACCACTGCCAAGTGGTAAATTGTACACCAAGAACTGGGATTAGGGGACACAGTGTTGGTGTGTAAGGGGGGGATATACTCTGAGGTTGCCGAGGAGAGGTTGCATTGCAGTAGTTTCTTCATTCTAACTGAAATGCCTCTGCCTCATTTTGTTATGCCAGTGGTGTTAAACGACTATGTGTATCCGCTTGGCCGGTTGGCACGGTGTTCTGGGCAGGCGGTGGTGCATCATTCTCCTGGCCAAGAGTTTTATACCAATGGCCTCTTACAGCAGACTGCTGGATGCTGCCACAGCCAAAAGCCCCCAAAGAACAAATGGCAGTCAGACGTAATTGAGTGAAAGCTCTGTAGCTGTCAAGTCTATTATTAATAAGTTGGATGTAGTCCCTACAGAGAACTGACAAAAAAGGAGGATTACACAAAAAAAAGTGAAGTTGTGGAAGTCCTTACCACAAGATTATGTAAAAGCTAAAAGTTTACAGGAGTTCGAAAGGAACCACAGAAAGTTCAAGAAATAGAAATCCATGGAGGGTTTTTAAATACATAGAAATTTTCTCTACTTGAAAAAGAACCTGTGCAACAAAAGTGTAGAGGCTGGAGACTCTCAGAGGGAAGACTATGTATGTTTGCCCTGTTCTTAGAATCTTTTGGTGGTGAGATGGTGTGACATGGTACAGTAACTAATATATCCTGAAATGAGCTGAAAATTTTGATTTATTATGATGTGCATACAAAGGATATTTCTTATGATACCAAAATATGCATGGATATATGATAAACAAAACCACCAGGAATGCCAAAAGGAAATTATTTCTTGCAAAACAACCAATCCCTCGCTTATCTTTATGTTCAGGTTTTCGGAAAAACCTGCGAACTTTCAAGACAGGAGGCTGAAATCAAAGGGGATAATTCTAACAGTTGAAAGGCGTGGACTCAGAAGAAGTTGTACAGCACATTAATTTTCCCACAACCCTGCTCATGCTAAACCGTTGCTCTTCTACAGAAGAAAATTACTTGTCTCTTTTGCTGTCTCACAAATGTTAACAACTTTATCATGTCTTCTCTTGCTAACATTCTCCTGTACTCAACAGTCAGTAGGCACCGTGTTTACTTCAATTCTCTGCATCTGGTGCAAACACAATTGTTAAAACCAGTACTATTGCTCCCAGACTGTTATTAAAGTGAAGTCTGCTCTTCCTGCTGCAGACCTGAGGAATGGTCTGTGTGCCTGAAAATATGTCAGTCGCTTCACATAGATTAGTTCTAAAGGAAAAATTTGTCCCTCTCTACAAGCTTTGCACTGATTAAAAAATACAAAACTTGGAAAAAACACAAAGGAGAGAGGAAACAAAATCCCAAAGAAAATAGGACAGAAGACACAAATCATTACACAGTGTTAGGTCCCTGCTAGTCTCAGAGAAAAACGTGAAAGACCAGTGAGAATGAGACAGATGACTTCATCCTGAGGAGTGATACGGATTAGATATTGTCTCCAAAACTCCCCAGACCAGGCTGGGGTTTAGGGGCTGGTATTATCAAATGCTAGGTAATTACAGAACAATTTTCCTTCAAGACTGTTCAAACACTGTTCAGTCTTTCCATCGCAAAACAGGCAGTGTGGGGCTGTCCAAATCAAGGGAGAAGCAGTATCATAGCTCCCTGTTAGAAATTACAGGGTTTCTGAGCCAGGGCTACTTGTGTCAAATTGCCACAATCCTGGCATGTGCTATGTCTTCCAATGCCAGTTTTTTGAACTGTTGTTGGGCAGTGTGGCCATGTACTGCCAAATTCTGTCATCAGTAAGAACAGGGTAATCCACATGCACTTGGGACTCTGCAGGCAGATGGATTAGGCTTTCTGGTTGCTGATGCTCTGGTCATGTAGCTGGCAAAGAAAGAAGAGGAACAGGACAGTAAAAGTGACAATTTCTGGATATTTCTTCAGAGCAAGTTCTCTCAAGAAAAGGAGACTTTCCGAACCATACAAACTGCAGAAGACATGCAAATTTTCCCCAAATTACTCAAGCAGGAAGATGCCTGAAGGAGGGAAATTTTCTCCTGCAGCAAGTTCCCTCTATGGAGATATGATTCTGGGCTCAGCCAGCTAGTCATTAATTAATAGTGCCAACACGACATGCTAGGTAATGAAGCAGCCAAACAATTGAGGCCGTAGCCATGCAGATCTCACTTCTGGACTTCAGAAGAACACCATCCTGGTTCTGCTTGTTATGGAGAAATGCTGTGTGACAGGACACTAAGACGTAGCACTGGCACTTAGTGTCTCTGCCCAGGGATGGGACTTCTTTAATCTAATTTTTGCTGTCTAAAGGGTCTCTAGTTTAAACTCTTTCCCTACAATCACTATGTAGTTCCTAGAGGAAGAGGTACCTTTGCAGACTGATTCACTCCTTATTTGTTTTACACATCTTTCTCAGGATAGGCCGACATCCTCTGCAAGTGCCTACCTGCCTCTGGCTATAGAGGAAACGAGTCCAGACAGCTGACCTAGACCAGAGAGTAGACATTAAACAAGCTGAATCCTCCTCAGTCTCAAGGTAACCAATGATCAAAATGTTCTTTCCTCATAATTTTAGGAAGTTTTTTTCATCTTCTTTTCTCTCCTTGGAGTGTTTTTTTAGAGGCTGGGTATTTTCGAAGTAATTTTCTCTTGCTAGAAGTTTTCTGGAGCAGAAGTTCAAGTTTGGGTGGCTGGCAGCCTGCAAAGGGCAGCAGGCAGGGAGGTAAAAAGAGAAATTTTTGTCTCTGTAGCCTGCTGCCTGAGTTGGAGGGTAGGTCTGAATCAGAGGAACTTTGCGGTGAGCTCACCTAAGCTGTTTTAAAGGAAAACACGCATGAGAAGTTGTCTTAAACTAATTGAAAAAGGTAAAGTCAATGTTTTGAAGCAGCCTTTTTAGTGGCAACTCATGGACTTTCTTCTGAGGTTTAAAAACAACTCAGTATGGTACATATCACTGTACCCTGCTGTGGAAAAATCAAATTAAATGATGGGACCATGTAAGAAAAGGAAACTGATAAAAATACGAGAATGCAGAGAATTAGGATATTGACGTAAAACAAGAAAAGAAATAACTGAATGCTTCTGGGTGAATTGCTTTAATTCAGTTGAAAATAGAAAGTCTTCCCAACTTAACAATCTCTGTTTGTGTGTGACTATCTGCAGTAGGAGAAAGGGTCTCGTGTAATAGCCTGTAACATACTTCTCTTTGCAGAAGATATTGTACACAGACAATAAGTTGTAATGATCAAGATACTTATCTCTTAACAATTACGAAGGGAAACATTCAAATTTTATCTCAGGTTCTGCAAAGTGAGGCTCCAGCCCTCCTGCTCTTGTTACATCCACGTGTAGCAGGAGCTTTGGACCTGCACTCTGCTCCTCTTCTGTAATAAGGCTTTAACAGGTGACATTTGTTATTAGTAACATGTAAATTTGCTAGAGAAGCACTACTTGCATGACAATAATTGAGTACCCACTACTGGACTTGTTATCCACCAGCCGTGCTATGGCTTGTAGTTTTTCTTTAGATATTTTGCTAAGCTGAAACACAGCATACAGAAAAAAAAAAATCAAAAAAAGGAAAAGGATGTAATTCTGACTTACAAAAATATACCTCATGAAGTTCAGCAAGGCCAAGCACAAGGTCCTGCACGTGGGTCGGGGCAGTCCTGAACACAAATACAGTCTGGGCAGAGAATGGATTGAGAGCAGCCCTGATGACAAGGACTTGGAGGGGTTGGTTGATGAGAAGCTCAACATGACCCAGCAATACACGCTCACAACCCAGAAGGCCAACCATATCCTGAGCTGCATCAAGAGAAGCATGGCCAGCAGGTCGAGGGAGGTGATCCTGCCCCTCTGCTCTGCTCTGGTGAGACCCCACCTGGAGTCCTGCATCCAGCTCTGGAGCTCTCAGCACAGGAAAGACGTGGAGCAGTTGGAGCAGGTCCAGAGGAAGTCCACAAAAATGATCCGAGGGCTGGAGCACCTCTCCTGTGAGGAAAAGCTGAGAGAGTTGGGGCTGTTCATCCTGCAAAAGAGAAAGCTCCGGGGAGACCTTATTGCAGCCTTCCAGTACTTAAAGAGGGCCTAGAGGAAAGCCGACAAGGGACTTTTTACAAGCGCATTAGTGATAGGACAAGAGGTAATGGCTTTAAACTGAAAAAGGGCAGATTTAGATCAGATATAAGGAAGAAATTCTTTACTATGAGGGTAGTGAGACACTGGCACAGGTTGCCCAGAGAAGCTGTGGATGCCCCCTCCCTGGAAGTGTTCAAGGCCAGGTTGGATGGGGCTTTGAGCAACCTGGCCTAGTGGAAGGTATCCCTGCCCATGGCAGGGAGGCTGGAACTAGATGACCTTTAAGCTCCCTTCCAACCCAAACCATTCTGTGATTCTATGATTCTATATCTAATTATATTCTGAGCCTTAAACATTAAACAAACAAACAAATTGCTGTTTCTGCTGAGATCTGAGAGCCAGGAAGCTTCAGAGCTGTTGCTCTGCCTACTCCATCAGGCAGCTGAAATTTTTAAACAAATTGCTGTTTCTGCTGAGATCTGAGAGCCAGGAAGCTTCAGAGCTGTTGCTCTGCCTACTCCATCAGGCAGCTGAAATTTTTGCAGCTGTCTTTGATGATGTTCATAGTGTGTTAAATGGGTAAAACAGCCTCTTTATCATGCGTGTTGCTGTTAAGTATTTTAATACAGGAAAATACTTTAAAAATAAGTTAGCCATCTTTATCATCAACTGAAGGAACTCATGAGGGCTTCTGAGATTATTACATTAGTCGTGTTACCTATCGTTTTTACCTTCAGACTGGTATCTGTATTACTCATGAAACTTGCAACTTCTTGAACACTCTTTCTGTTTTGCTTGGCCTAGCCCAGAATTACTGTAGATGAGCTACGAACAACAGAATCAGAAACTAATTTAATTTATGCTGAAATTTTTCAACTCACTGATGTTTTTTGTTCTCAATCAGCATTTTTTAATGTTTCATCTCAAAGCCAAGTGGTCTTTTTAAAGCCCCTAGGACTCGAACTCATGTAGAAATATTAAAATCTCTCCAGTCCTTGGAGTTGACTCAATTCATCCTCCATCCTTGACTGTCTCCTTTGCCTGCCATGCATAACCATCAGTACTGGCTATGCTCAGCGTGTGTGTCTACAAAATGAGAACTACAATGCTTCAAAGTGCTTGGAGGTCTGAAGAAAAGAGCTGAGTTTTACATATACAAGGTTATTATGACCATCTTTTGAAAAGTCAGTTTAAAACAAAGGAGTTGCCAAGTGAAAATCAAAGAAGAAAATGACTGAATATTTCAGTTACATACATCACCAACAGAAGGGAAACTTGCATACACAGAATGGAAGACTTTCATCTGCAACATAGACAGCTACCTCCAATATTTAAGCACATTGCGAAGATGTTGGATTAATTTCCTACTCCAGATGACATCAGCAAAAATTTTGTTAGGCAGAGAACTTTGGATGTTATCTTGATCCCTGATAATTAGTAATAATGATAAATTTATAGTGTTTAGGCAGTGGCTATTCATTTCACAGAAATCACAGTGCTTCACCTTATTTTGCAAGCCATGAAGTGGCCTGCTCTTTCTTCCCTCCCCTGTTATGCAGTACTGCAACCCTTGGGAGTTTCTGCAGAATCAACTCATCCTTGATCTTTCTAACTCATTCCCATAAATAAGTACTTCAGAAGCATCTCCTGCAGTTCCTGCTTTTGACAAGGTAGGAAGCCTTTCTTCACTCAGAGTAACTCACCGTGTCGTATCAAGGCTGACCTCGGTTTTGTCTCATCTGGGATGACTGATGTGTTTAATATTTAACAAACCACCGATCATACTGAGTCATTTGCTGTTGGTACTTCAGTGTTGGCTTCTTTTTTTTCAGTGAAACTATGCAGTAATTACTTGCCCTCTTTCTAGGTGCAATGCACCTAGATGGTCTGGACTTCAGGTGTATACATAAAGGCAGATCTGCAGAAGTTGGTGGAGCTCTGCTTGTTGATCCCCACCTAATGATGCAGCCCCCTGTGTCTCCATCAGTAAAGATGCTCGTGGAGAATTTGCTTATTGAAGTTTGGTTTAAGCTTTGGATTTGTTTGGAAAGACTTTGTAATGACTAAACGACAGGGCTGTGAACAGGGTAGCTAACAGAAGTACTCTATCAAACTCTATCAAACTTTTTCTTCTATCAATATATCCCATTAGATCTTTAAAAAAACCATCATCGCATCCTCAGAAAGACACCTGAGTCCCACACAAAGGTGTGGGCCACCATTCCTGGTGTTTGCTAAGTAATTTCTTCCTCAGCTGCCGCAGGGCTTTGCTGACTGATAAGCTCATCGTTACATGTTATTGTAAAGCTGTTGCTGTGCAGCAGTACTGCCGCTGAACTCACTGGCTCATAAAGCAAGGTGCTTTGCTTTTGGCAGTGCCAGTGAACTTCAGAAAGTAAACAGAAAGTTGAACCAAGAACAAAACTATATGCTGAGGTCGGGAAAATGATGTAAATGTCACAGTATTGATATTAGGGGGCACAACCTCTTTATAAATGAGTATAAATTAATAGTTACAAATTCCAGAACATTTCTTGCTTCCTCTGGGACCCTGGAGGATACCATCACAATTTTGATAGAGCACACATCTGGCAATGCCACTACATTGTTACACTGACCAAATGCCTGAAGTTCACAGGAATTGTGTTTTTTTGTCACAGAGTGAAGTTCTCAGGTAAATTTTCAGGTCACCTCTTGGGCTTTCCCCTCAGGGAGTGGAGGAGGTGTAACTGACTGCAAGAGTCCCCACATGGGCTTCATCTACTGACCACCGTCTAGTGGCACAGACAGGGTGGCACAGCCTGTGGAGCTGGCTCAGGTTGTTGCATGCATCCAACACAGTGAGCCTTTTCCTGGTTTAGTCCGCACTGGTACATCCACCCCCACTGGTGTCCTCTGAGCTCTCTTTGCAGCTGTATCCTTCATATTATGCCATTCTCCAGCTGGGACTGGGGGCACTGTGCCCCCTCACCCTGTTATAGCCATTCACCAACTCGTATGCACTGGTGCTCCTACCAGCAACCACGAACAGCGCTCTCAGCTGCATCTCACTTCTGCCCTCTTAGGACATGTCTAGAGACAGCTTCTGAAATGGCCCTTTGTTGGAAACCTTTCTTCCTCTGGGTAATATCTGAATGTCAGATGCTAATATTATTATTTTTGATTGTCTATGAATATTGCTAATTTTAATGATCATTTACATCGTAGTCCCCTTTGTTAAAGGTGAATTCAGTGCCAGGTTGCTGTTGACTGGGATGAAGGAGGAACAGGATCAGTAATAGCCATTTGAATAGTTCCTGGTGATTTTCTTAGCTTTCTTTACTGGGATGTGCTCTGTCCAAATCTGATACCACGGGGAAAGCTTCCAGCTCCTACCAAACCCTGCAGGAACTGAGGAAATTGAGCACTCACAGGACCAGGCTGTTTGGCATTGTTCTTGCTGAGCAGGTCGTCTCCCGTAGTTTGCAAATCCATGAATCCCTCCTCAGTCCATGGAGGGGAACAGACACAGCAGCATCAACCACAAGACTGACACCCATGATTCAGACTGAAGTGTTTCCTGCTGGGGCGGATTGTAAGCATTGAAAAAATGCAGGTGGCCTCTTCAGAAAAAAAAGGCTTTTTTTTGTTTTTGCCGTTCTGATATGTTCTTCCTGTGGACGGCACAGTTATTCTTATCTCTCCTGGTTCATTAGGTTTGTTGGAGATTTAGCTCTAATCCGAGACATAAAATCCTGAAATAAGGGTGAGTACCCTAAAGAAGGTAGAAGAACCCCATTTGTCATAAAAGTTGCTGTTTTCTCTATTTGCTGATCCTTCCAAGAATCTAGGACACTACATGACTCTCCAGTTTAACTATGTCTGTTTATTAAAGATTAGAAATACTTGTGGATCACCCTCTCTGGATCTGCTTTGGGAGGTGATTTGGGCTGCAGTGGGATTTGTGTGTGTGGAGTGACACATCTCGGTTACAGACACCTGCTTACACATCAGCCTGATTGCACACCAGAATGACCGTCTGTTGTATCCCACGCAAGCATAAAATTCTAAAACCTCTTCCTCTCCGTGTGAATTATTTTAACTGTTTTTTGAGGGTAGAGAAAATAAAAAGCCTGAAAAAATAGAAACTCTGTTATGTGCAGAAATGATCGCCTTGATCAGGCACCACAAGAACAACCAGCAGTGCAAACCTCTACACTTTGAACTGCAAAAACGAATTTACGTACTGACATGGAGGAGATGCTAGAGAGGAAATGCAGGGGAATGCAGGGTACACTTCTGCAGTGTACTGCATTGCTGTTAGTAGGAAGCAGAAAGATGATGAGGGTGAGAAAAACTGTTTTTCTGGAAGAGTACTGTGCAGAGTGCAGAGCCAGGATCGCAGAAAGGAAGGTGGGGCACACGGGTCTGGTGTTATCTTCTGAAAGGCAGCTGTGTTAGTAAGCAGAATTTAAGTCACCCGTATCAGAGATTCCCAACCTATTCCCAACCCTACTGCAAGTTACAACTCTTCTCTCTGCATTTATTAGACCGTAAAGTGAGGCAACAACACCTGACTATCTTCTACGGCTAGAAGACAGCTTCTTAATAAAAAGTTCTGTGAATTACTTTTCAATAAATTATAAGCAGTAGGGAGACAGAAATTTTGAAGTTATCAGTCAGCTTAATCTTAGACAAAAAGACTTTTTCCTTGAACAGAAAGGGAAAAATCACTGTCTCTCTCTAATTTACATGGTCTGAATGGGCTTCTGGAGGGCTATGCAAGGCAAAGGATAACCTTCCCATGCAGTAATAATGTACTGCAGCTTTGCACAAATGAATAACTTCCTGCATGCATAACATATAAGGGCAAGAAGGAGTTTTACATCGTTGGGTCCAACCAATTTCACAAGCCACTGCATTTCATGCAGTCACCCACGTATGAAGATGCCTTGTATGACTAAAGCATGTCTTTGAGCATGCTTAATAAGGCTGAAATTGATAACACCAAAAAGTGGAGGATCTTGCTACTCTCTTGGTTATGCATTTTAATGGGAAATTGTCCTTACTTTTAAACATGTGTGTAAAATTTCTCATTGAACTTTGTATAGCTTCAGCTTCCAAATATATCTATAAACTCTTCCAAATATGCCTTTCTCCACTAGACTTAAAACTTTCTGAGTATCCAGATTTTTCTACCTGTAAAGGTACTTAGGCATAGGCAACAAGCCACCATTCATTCTGCTTGTGGTACATTAAACAATCTGATCTTGTCAAGTTTCCCACTGTAAAGCATTTTCTCTGGTCCTCAAAGGTCTTACAAAACCCCTACATCTAGTATATATGTGTAGTTAGCTCTATCAGCCCGATTTCTCCACCAAACCCTATTCTTCCCTTTAAGGAGGTTGCAAGGCAGGTTTTCTGAAAATACATGCTGAAAAATGAGGGACAGAAAACAGAGATTTCTTTTGACACCTGTTGGTGGGCAGGGAGAAAAAATGCTCTGGGCTGCTTGAAAACTCCCAGCGACAGAGAGAGTGTCACGAAGTGAGGAAAGTTTGTGTTGTTTTTTTGTAGATAACGGGCTTCATTTGCTTTTAATAATGCACATGAAAATGTCAGTTTACTACATATATTTTAACATTTTGGAAGTGATCTGCTATTGTCCTTTTCAGGCAAAGGAAAAAAAGGGATAACAGGTTCTCTGACAAAAAAAGTGGTCTGGACAGGGGTGTCCGGACAAGAAGGAAGAGTCTCCCCCTCTGATGGTCTGTGGATGCTACTAGAAGGGCACTCGGTGCAAAAAAAAAATTTAAAAAGAAAGAAGTTTCAGGAACTGGCATTATCTAACTTTGCCAACTGCAATGGTGTGTTTTGTGAAAACATTTAGAGCTGAAGCCTTACTTGGAGACTGCAAACTGTAGTTTGGTAATTGTCCTTAGAAGGACAGAATACTCCCTTTTGGTCATTAAAGAAAATTATTATAACATTACCAAAACTTTAAATATTTCATGGTGAAAAGCAAATCTTAGTAACGGTTAAAAAATATACTCTCTCAAAGTATCCGAAACAACTAATAGAGTATTTTCCTTTAATGAAGATGTAGATATTTTAATGCAGGAACAAGGGAACCTTCCTGGCTGGTTAGACAGCTACAGTGTAATTGGCTACATCCAAGCTTCACAGTTTTGTGTTCCCTAGGGGCAGCAGGGAAAAAGGCATTTATAGGATATGTTTCATGTGGTCTGTTTTACATAGCTCCTTTAGGATGAAATGAATCACACTCTAGATGTACCTAGACGACAAGCTCAGACATAGAAATCCACATTTTCACATGTATGTGTTTAGCCCCACAAATCTTACCCTGGTCTCCTTCTCCTCCATAATACGCATTGCTTGAACTACACAATTCCTCTTTTCTTCCTCCAAACCCCCACTAAAACAATCTTGCACACAATCTTTCCCTGCATGATGGTAGTTCTGGCTTGTAAAGGTTTCTATCGTGTAGATCTCAATGCCCTTGAGTGTGTTACTAACACATGCATTCAGTGATTTGGCAGGAATACAGAACGTTGTTTTCCTAAGCTACAGAACTTCTTTGGGTGCTGGGGAATGAATCACCTTGCCACCATACAAATTCCTTTTTGCTTTAGTTGTCAGTTTGGACTCTTTGGGTTCAGCTTAGTGGATTCACATCACAAAGATCATCTTCAACTTTCTCCATGATACTTACATGCAGTACTTGTCAAAACAGACAACCTTTTTATGACAGTGTCTGGCTTGAATCATTTTCACACCTAAGCACAAACAAGTGTCTTGCAACATTCAACTACGTTACTTTGTGAACTTTTAGGGATTTACAAAGAACATGTGAATTTCTGCAATTTCAGAAAGAGACTTTGCAAAAGCTCCTGTGGTTGTCCATGTTGCAAAAAGTCTGTTCTGTAAAAAGTAGTGTTTCCTTTCCATGAGTTTTGCTTGCCTGTAAAGGCACTAATAAAGTCATACCTTGAAAAGGGGTGGAAGTTGATCAGTGCTCTGCCTGCATCAATCCCCATGGCCATGTTACCTTATTAGTATTGCAGAAGCTGTTATTGCCGCTAAACTCAAGAGTACCTGCTAAAGGTGGTTATTCCTGTGGGTAGCAGACTGCATGCAAATAATGTTTGCCTTCCTTTGAGATGATTGCTGAAGCTTGATTTTCTCACACTGATTTTTTTACTAGCTTGAGCAGAGGTGTCTGCACGTGATATAAAGAATATTATGCTATAGGTTAACTTTGTAATTACTCTTTTTTCTCCCCTTTTCAAACAAAGAATTCTACGAGATTTATTTTGGTGCAGGAAGGTAACAAAACCACAAAAACATCGTGACACCTGTTGGAGACGTGAACCTTTGGTTTTGCTAGAAAAAAGGCTTATAGTGGGGTTTTTGGTACATCTCTCAGCACCTTTTCTTGATGTCCCCTAGCAAACATCAAACATTGCATCAGCGTGGCACTGTCATGTGATTAATACACACTCAGCCTATTCCTCACCTGATTTTGTCTCCTCAGCTGGTACCTGCCTTTGATCAAATTCAGATGACTAAGGAAAGCACTTATATATGAACTAGCTGTATATATTCCTCTTGTAGTTTCCTTTACATGGAGCATAAACACTTTCAAGACATAATTCTTCTCATACATAACTAAGGTCTAAAATAGGTCAGATATATGGTGCCCTAAAAGTGCTTATTTCTGTCCAGTGACCATAAAGACAGTTTAAGGTGGAAGGCTCAGGTGTGGATGTATATGCCTACTGATGCATTCCTGAAGCCTGGCTATGCTGACCCAGGCTAGGGCACTGTAGGTGTGGTGACAGATGTTCACTGACAGCATAACATCTTGAGTTTTGGTCACAGTTTATGGATGCAAGGGATAATCGGTCCCTCCTGTTATTCAATAGGACAGAAAATACCTTAATCTATGCAGCATTTAAATAAGCTCCACAATAATCATTAATGATTTTACAACATGTTCTAGGAAATTATGCCTTGAGAAACTGTTTTTTCTATATGTGACCACCCAAACAAAGTCTTAGCAAAAAAAGAAAATTTAATCTCCTCACTCAGGGTAGAGCAGTTGATGAATTTCTTTAGCCAAGACACAGTTTGGGAAAAGTCTTCTTTTTCATCTACTAACAGTGTGAGAAATTCTTCATGCAACAGAAGCTGGTACATTGACCTTTGATACCGGTTGGGGAGAGAGAAAGCCATGACTCACCCATAGCTAGTTCTTTGATGTCATCTCTCATCGGTAAGGCTGCTCAACTCCAAATCTCTTGCACCATCTGTTGCTTTTGATCTGGCTGCTTTTGGTGCTGTCATTAGCACTTTGTTACGTATGGAAAGCTTATCCATTAACAAGCTGTCTTGTTGTTAGATACATATTACATTTCCCTTTGTCATCATGGATGATGTGTAATACTTGTCCAGATTCAGCCCCTGGATTTTGGAGATGCACTTTTTGGCTGAATCTTTTATTTTACTGGCTCCCATGTGGCTTCAGAGATACAGCTAGTCCTTACTGCAAAGTCAGTCATCATTACCACTCTTTGCAAAGAGATTACTTCTGAAGAATTCAAACAGGCCTGGTATACAGAACTTTTTTGTTTTAAAGTATGCAGTATCTGACTCATCCACCTTGTATATTTCTACACTGTTATTGTTGTCCTTCTCATTTCTGAAAGGATAATAGTAACAAAATTCATGAAAATGAACTTGTTCATTCATCATCTTTCACCTGACAATGGCAAGGTGCTTAATGCCCATCTTCTTTGCTACAGCATTTGACATATGTATGTCTGTATATCCAGCGCTCCATAGCTTCTCTGGCCTTATAGATACTTTTTTTATTTCTGTCTGAAAATATATTCTGCTGTACATGATTTAGATTTCTCAGGCATTGCCTAGAGGTTTCATCTCTGCCAGTGTCATTGCTGTCTTGCTTTCTTCACAAAGTAGTGATCGGAAGCTGTTTTCACTCTAAAGCTGTTGTGACATTTTGATGGTGCTATGAAGAACTGGAACATGCTGGTGAATCTAGGCAGCTCCCAGAAGAATATCCCTTTATTATGTATTCTGGAGGGACAGCTGTGTGGCACTGGATCTCCTGCAGCTGGTGAAGTGCATATGATTTCTTTCCTTCTTTGGAAAAGTTTCCACTGGCTCATCCATCTTTAGGGCTTTATATTTACAATGAGAGTTGACAGTTTATAGTGAATTACTCATCATTCCTCCCCTAGATTGTCATCAGCATCTAAATAAACAAAATAAACAATAAACAGTAGCAACAATTGTACAAGCAGAACAAAAAATTATCACAAAATTATTGCATTGCTACTACCATGGAAATGTTGGCACTAGAAAAAGGGCTTTATCAAACCACACGGATAGATATTCAGCTAAGATTTTGCCGGGTACCAATTCTCGCATCCAGAATTGTTATATAGAGTCATCCCACCTGCAATGAGCAGAGCACTGAGGCAGCATTTCACGGGCCAAATAGAGCTGCAGTGATGCAAGAGTGATTTGAAGGTGCCAGAGATGCTCTTGGGCTATGAGCTGTAGCAAAGATCTCTCTGACAGACTCTGGTGAGGACCATGGTGCTGACCGCAACACATGAGGGGTCTGGGACAGCACAGCACTTCAGAGCCACATTCGACCTACTCAGATTTTGAACCCTCTTAGGTCTTAAAACCAACTGCAAATGAGGGTAGTGAAAGGGGAAATATGTCCTACTAGCATACATTATCTTCTTAACTAAGTTCTGAGAACAACAGCAGAATAAGGACAATCTTTATACAGGCCATGTCTGTAAACTTAACTGTAGCACTTTGGCCACAAATTACGTTTGTTTTAGGATAAAAGGCTATTCCCAGTGAAGATCTTTTCATTGCTGGTGCCACAATGAAAATACACTTAGCAAAATTTTTCTGCATACTAATGAAGCAACCACTCATCTTAGCAACTTTAAGCTTAATGGTGGTCATCAATCTTCTGACTGGCCTTCCAAAGTATCAGCAAACGAGTGTTTTATTTGGTCTTCTCTCTGTGGAATAGCAATATTTGCGCTCTTCCAGTGGTGTGTAAGTCTATCTATCAATTCTTAATGAGGGAAGAAGAGAGGGTCATACTGTGATGAAATCATTTATGTCTTCCACTCACAAGAGCAGGAGAATAATCATCTCAGAGGACTTTCCTCTTCAGTCATTGCACCACAACAGAGCCTTAGTTTGTGTCTGACCAAAGCCTCTCAGGGAATCCTTTCACGGTCATTTTCTTTTCCTTAGGAATGGCTGATCTTTTCTGAAGTGCCTCCACAAGCACAAAGCAGAATGAGCTCCCTGAGTACCTGCTTTACCTAAGTGGCTTTCACCCTGCCAAACCTGTGTGCTTGCAGCTGCCCAGCACCAGATCTTCCCATTCTCCTGACTTCAGTGTCTGCCAATTTTTTCTCTACCTTGAGTTTGTAAAATGAATCTATTTAAGGATATTTTATTCTTTTTTTATTAATTAAACTCCTAAAGAGAGGTTTTATTTTTAGCCTAGATCATTGGCCCCATGAGTTTACATTGACACATCTGTAGGAGGGTTGATTTGGTTTAGGATGGAAGCGATAGGGATGGCGAGATGGGGAAATGGTACTGCTTAGGTCCACCTCCCCTGCCAAGCCTATTGTTCCATGAAACTACACGCTCTGTAATCAGCTGGCAATTTCCATTTACTTTTTCTGGCTTTGTCTCCTTGTACTTTTCTTGCAAAGTTTTTTGCCCCTTGTGTTTATGAGATGACTGAAGTTAGTCAGAGTTTCACTGCTCCAAACAATAAATGAAGCTTTATTGCCCTGAAGAAATGTTTTCGTTTCAAAGCAGCTCTACTAGCCTCGGTTCAGTGAAAAAAATGCTGTAAAATAACTCCTACAGCTGATAACTTTTTCCTTTACAAATATCTCTCAAATCCTTAAAAAGGCAATTGTGAAAAGTAATAAACAAATCTTTAAGACAAATGCAGAAAATTCTCTGCTGATTAAAGACAAATTCCCCCAAAATTAAGCAAATTAAGAAACCATAGTCTGTTCATGATCTGTCTTTAAAAGATTGCTATTTTGATCAGATACAGAACTGATTCTCACAAACAAAATGATTGTGTTTATTCTTTTGGCTTTCTAGAAAGAGAACCTTTCAAATTATATCTATTTTCTAAGACAAAACAAAATGGATGTCCTCTCATCACGTCTGGTTTATATGTACATGATATATATATATATGTATGTACAACAAGCTTGTGTTTTTACTAATTAGACTTAAAATTAATAAAATTCGGATTATGCTTTCCAAATAATTTAATTTGACTCTTATACTGGGGTAGGGTAAATAATTTTTAACAAGGAACATATGAATATTCTTTCTATTCAGGAGTTCTCTCTGAACAAAGCCTAATTATTCCCAGTGTAGTTGCCAGTCATAATTATTTGCTCAATAACTCATGCAAATAATTTGCAGCCATAATTCATTCTTAAGCAGGTTCATTGAGCCCATTTGAATTCTGAGCTATGAAGGTTGGGAGCATGATCATGCTGTATTTTTCTATCCTTGATGGCAGAGGCAATTGAATCAAACTTTTCATTCAGCATAAGTGCTCTCTTAAATTGGGATACATTTGTGTGTGTGATTTAGTACCTTTCAGTGATGGAAGAAAATTGACTGCAACTCTTTTAATCAGGTGTCTGGTGCAACCTGAAACTTTTGATGACTAAATTATTGAAAACTATAATCGGTCTGGAACAAGTTATGCCATTAATCATCCCGAATGTAAATTCTCTGCTGAAAGATTGCTAAAAGGTAAACCAATGTTTTAAAAATCAAAGGAATATTTGGAAGGATTGTTTTAGGCTGCTGTTGATAACAGCTAGATAAAAATATTATGATTAGCTCAAGAATGTATACCAGTGTACTATATAGAAACATCACATGGTGAAAAACCAAACCCTGCGAAAATATTATAAATTGGATAGTCTCTGAAAGAAATCCTTCTCTCTGTGAGAGAGAGAGAAATCTTCCCTTTGTTATTTTCAATCATTTCAAGGATTTCAGTAGTGAAAACAGCTTGAATTAGACAGAGGAAAAGGGAAATTTTAATTGTCTCTACTTGAGACAGCAGTTTAGGTACATTCACTCAGAAAACAGAGATTGTTTTAATTTTTCCTTTATTTTTTTTTTTTATTTTGTGCTTTTTTTTCTTAGTGCTTTCTATTTGCCAAGCTTCAAGTTCTTACTAATACCATTACTGCAAAGCTCTCCCAATTTATCGGCAGCTAAGACAATAAATGATCTGCTTTAGCTATGACATTGTTCAGCTGAGATTTGGCTGAGTTAAAAACGGTGTAATGTGGAGGAGTCCCAATGGAGAGGTGCAACTGCTTCTCACAGTAGGAGCACTGGTATAAACATCTGAACGTATGAACACGTTGGGATGACTGAGCACCTACAGCTGCAGAAGCAGAGAGTTAAATGGTGGATGCTAAAATGCCTAACTTGGGGCAACTATCTGCCCGCTTTCAAAAAAAAAAGTAATTTTTTAGTTTTTGCAGTCTAACATGAGGCAAAAACTCTGGCAAGTGGTTACTCACAGTTGTTATGCTGTTTTGAGCACATTTGAGCAATCTGGGAACCAAACTGGTTCTTCAGAGGCTGAGACCTCTTTTAAACTGCAGTAGCTCCCTTCTTGGAGGACCTGCACTGACACACAGGGGAAAATCAGCATCTACACTGCTGCCAAAGGGGAACAGAGGCACCAAAACCCTCGCCTGCCCGGTTACTGTAGTCCTGCCTGGCAGACCAAGGGGAGACAGTGTTTGTCACAGCCATGATCCTTCTTCCAGTGCCCAAAAAAGACTAGATCAAGAAATCCTGCATGCTGATGATAGGATCTGGTAGACGTTGTTAAATAGGTGAGGCTGCTGCATCACTGCATCCCCAGGTCCAGCTGACAGCAAGGCTGAGCATGTGTTGCCAGCTAGCACACACACGGATTGCAGATATATACATATATGTGTCTGGTGACACGGATCAGCACAGGCAGAAAGCACCCATCACTCACACAAACATGAAGGGCACAGATGGCCCAGTCCTGTTGCTCCTTTTCTGCTGGTCAGGACTGAAGTCCACTAGTGGGGTATGGGCACATGTATACACACACACAGTATAGATCCCTCCAACAGTGGTGCTGGCTGCTCAGTCCATCCTTTAACTCTTCTGGCTCTTAGACCTATGAACCTCTCCCAGTGAGCTCCACACCCCTGTGGGCAGTGACCCCCACCCTTAGCTAGGGTGATGTGGAAGAACCTGTCCTGGGGCCATGCCCTGGGGCTTTGGCAGGTCTAAGGGCTGCTCAGCAGGGGCTGGTGCTACCTTGACACTGCTGAGTTAGGGAGTTCCCACTGCTGTTGCTCCTCTGCTCCATTGCATTTGCAGCAGTAAGCCCTTAATCACAGCATCTAACATGATCCCACTGATCCAGTACTGATATACCAAAGGTGGTAACTGATAGCAAAACTGACAGTCACGTCCCTGTTTGTTACATTTCTACATGTCTCAGTTTATATCATTTTTCCAATAAACCTTTTAAAACAGACTCACTTTTACAGTAAATGAGCTAAATGTGACTTTTTTGCTCATCTATAGCAGCCTGAGGGCCACTGTGGGCAGAGCTGTCCCACATTGGCAGGATAGAGCTGATGGAATTTAAGTTCACAATTAACAATTATTTTCTTGTTCTGGTTCTTTGTTCACTATTTTTTATCTTGTCAATAATATAAAACCTTGCTCAGTGGATACTTGCTATAGGAATGAACATCAATAAAAGGTTTAGATAAAAAAAACCATCTTTGAAAAACAACTATTGCAAGCACCACAAGCAGAGAAGAGCATGTGTACAGTTATCTGCAGAAGATAATTCTTATTTTAGTAAAAGCTTATGTGTGGAAATTTCTGAGGAAGTTGAAGGATTCCAGCTGGGTTCTTTACGCTACTGAGTGGCGGTGGACCTTGAACACCTATATTTCACCTAACTTTGAAAACCTGTTCTCCAGATTTAGATTCTGATGCATTAAGGGAGCCTGTTCACAGCTGCCTGGTGGCAACTCTATGTGTCTCTGGGATCAAACTGGGCACCTGGAATTTCTGTTAATTTCCTTAGCCTTTTTCCTGCAAAATGTACGCTCCTGATCAATGTTGTATTGTCACACACAGGTCTCCCTGACCAGTCCACTATTAGGACTTCTGTTTCTGATTGATCCAGTTCAACAAAGTCCTGCTCCAAAGAGTTTATCAAGCAACATAAAAAGTAGTCTGCTCGACAGCATCAGATACCCTGAGCAAGCCTCTTCTGTAGATTTCTGTTTGCACTTCTGACATCAGCATCTTTAACTGAGGGCTGGATTTGGCCTTTCATGTTGTCATTCAAAGAACATTTCCAGGAAAAGCAGAAATGAGCCAAAAAAATATGATGTCATGGTAAAAGCCAGCATTTTTTGTTTAAGGACTTACTGCTTAGTAAATTAGAAACCTGCATTTTAAAATGAACTGATCTTCAGCTTCCTCTGACTGTTGCAATGCATATTTACGGAGTTCAGTGTGTTGAAGAAAACCAAGCTTAAGCACGAGGTCTCAGGATTCATTACTCTGGTGGATTGCTCCAGTGGAGGCACGTCCCCACTTGGGATTTGCCTAAGCTCAACAAACATTTCAGTAAATCTTTAATTTGCTGTTATGTATGTGTGGCAACCGATCAGCCTTAAAACATGCGGGAGGGGACAATCTTGAAGTCCTCCCTGATGTCCTGCAACAGAGTTGAGAAAGAACTTCGTGCTTTGTCTACTGACAGGGGCCCCAGGCACTCGATGATCACCATCTAGCTGATGTGCTCCATTTTTAGAAGCACAGACAGAGCCTTCTGGACTGGCTCTGGCTACACAAGCCACAGCTGTGGTGATCGCCTCTCCCATGGATCCACAGGAAAACAAATCAGAGGCCAAGTTAGCAAAGGTGGTCACATACTTAACGTGGTAAAACAACACATGGGTATTTTTCTAGGTATTTAAGTACCTAATTCTGCTGAAAGGCTGAAAAACATTTTTGGAAGTTCACAGGACTCTGGCTTGGCCATTGCATTATTTGCACCTGTGCAGCTGTGCCATGACGATTTGGTGGTTTCTACCTACAACATATGAAGGGATCCCTAAGCCAAGGCAAATGTCTGCCGTCAGGCTCCTAGGCACCTTCAGAATCCCACCAGTGCCCACTTGCAATGTATCAGCATTTTGTACAGACTATCAAATGACCAAAGTCTGGTAAAATAACCTTGAACCATTTTTATTGGGGATGGATTTCAACTTGCCATCTCCAGATCGTCTCACAGATTTCACTATCTGTTCTGGCCATTTGCTTCCTCCTCTTCCTCTTCATTGTTAAGACACAGATTGAAATTCCTATTCTCTGGCAGTGTATTGAAATGGAGGGAACTTTTTCATTAAACTCAGAATTGGAAATTGTATTATAATCCCTGAGATGCTAAAAAGTCAGATTTTCAACTTCAGGAGATTTATAAGGTTTTAAGAGTTTTTCCCTGAGTCTTCATGCTCCTGGAGAAAAGCTTTTAAAATCAGAGATGTATAACTTCTATGTATATAAGTGTATATTTATGCACATATATATGTGTGGTTTTGAGTTCTGCCCACGCCTTCAGTTATTCTGTGGAATGATGGGTATAATCCAGCTTGGTCTTCTCTTGCAGCAGTTCCAGTCAAAGAGAATACAGAATAGCTGTGGCCTTAAGCCACTGTCTATAAGAACACTTGCCAACCTAGTACAGGACTTGAAGCAAAATCTGTGTCAGATGGATTTCTCACTGTGCTCTGAAGTGTTTCTTTATCTCTTGTTCCCCACTCCTTAGGATTTACGGACTCACAATCCTTGGTATCTAATTGCTGATACTGCACCTTCCTTCTCCCCACTTCTCTTTGTTCTTTGAAACTAGCCAAGCTGTCAATCAGCAAAGAAGGAATAAAACCATAAACATTATAGTTGACAAAAGCCAGGTGATTCTTGCTGCTCACAAATCAAAAGGTGTTTTTCTTATTAAGACACATTTTAGATACTGCATAATTGCTTCTGGAAAAATGTATTGCTGCTGATACTGAATGCTTCGATAGAGAGGGTCACACTGCCGAGAGCACTGCTGGCCTGCTTCACTGGTTCACTGGCCCTATTGAAATGTTGTTCTTCACGTCTCCAGAAACTCTGCTTTCTAATTTTCTGTATTAGTAATCCTCTGAGCATCCTGATACACACCCCTAAGCACTTCACAGAGAAACAGGCACTGACAGCAAACTGTATTTTTTCTTTGGCTTCCGGGGGACACTAAACCTGAAACAAATGAATACTCACTACCAAAAAGCAAAAGATCTCATTCTTGTGAAAGAAAATATGCTACTCAGTATCTTCATCTTATCCTTTACTTTTTCCCCAAAGTGAACATCTGGGCATCTTTCTGAGTCACATGCAGCTGTCTGTGGGAGGCCTAAAAATACAACATAAAATACCTCACTCAAAACAGATCCTTCAGACAAACTTTCTTGGTTTCTCATTCACTTTCATTTCAGAAAAAAATACAACATCTTTGAACTGAAATCTTAGTTTCTCATATCTATATTACATAAAAGCTATCTTATGTGAAATGATGGAAAGAACGAAGGCACTAAATTATTCATAGGCTTGCTGAGAAGATCTAGGACTTATCATAATGAATGTTAAATTCCTGACCAGGTTGCTACCTGCTGCAAATTGCTTCTGTCTGCTTCAGTAGCTGAGGCGAGGTATGTTGATATTCTCACTGTAGAGCCTTTGTCATCAGTCCTCTATCATATGATATGTCTATGCTGTGCAACGTGTATAAAGTCTTGTGATACCTACTGCAGTCTGAAATGAAATAATTTGAGCACCAGCAAGCTGTTGGGCACAGGAATGAGGTCTTCCCAGAGAGACTGGAAGTCTGGATTCATAAAGCTCCTTGGTTTGTCATGGGAGGAAAACGATTGGTGCCATTTACTAGTAACTCTTCCAGCTTATGAGTTTATCTGGAGAAAGCTCTTATTTGTTCCATGTAGCCCCACTGAAAGTAGAAAAGTTGCTGTTGTTTTTCAGTGCAGAGTCTGATGGAAACCATGACCTGTGGGTGGACCTGGCAGGATAGCTCCTTTGGAGGGGTTCCAGGACTCATGATCTATATCTACGCCACTAAGTGGAAGAGAGCCAGAGCGGAAACTTGTGGTCTTGAGGCCAAGGGGCATCAACTGGCTCTTGCCGACATGGCTTAGAGCTCACCACAGAGCAGAGCAGGTTATATCTACACTACATTGCACTTGACTTTGAGAGTTTTCTAGGTCCCATGTAAAGCCCTGTGGCTTGTATAATTTTTCCAGGTTTGACTACCTTGTACCGGTGTTGCACATAATGTCCTCGGAGAGCTGTTCCTGGAGTGAAGTATACCCCTAATTTTGCCCAGGAGAGAACTAGGTGAAGTGGCTGAAAGCCCAGCAGGAAACGAACTATTAATTAAGATGGCCTATTGAGGTGTATGATTCTAGCTTTGTTCCTGGTTTGCTCTCATTAGCAGTGTCAATGTAATTACTGTCTCTAGATTTTCAGGTCTCCTACGAGCTCCTGGTGATCTGCAGAGTTTATGGAGGTATCTATTGCTCATCTTGCAGGGAGGCAACTGCAGGAGATTTCCTTTTGCTCTCTTCCTCCTGTGAGACTGATGGCAGGAGATGCATGACTCAGTGGCCATGCAGGAGCCTTATGGCTCCCAGGTGTCTTTTTCTCTCAGTATGTAGGAGTTTTTGTTGCCCAATGACATGGTACGTGCTGTCTCACAACACAACAGATTCTTCTTCCAGTAACAGCCCTTTACTGGTCCAGCCCATCACAGGAAGGATCAGCCTGCCTCCATGTGTTTGAAGAGAAAAGGAAGTCAGCATTTGTTTTGGCTCTGCCCTACTTTGCCATTATGAAAACCAGTCTTCAGACACAGCTGCCTAAAGCAGGTTGCCAAACCCATTCTGAGACACCAAAATAAAAGGTGCCAGCTTCACAGATGCTCTGGGCATGGGAATCAGAAGAAGCTGTACTTTAGCAGCAGTCCTGAAAATAAGGCCATCATTAACACAGTAAACTAAATCCTGCTCTAGGCTTGCAGTGTTTGGAAAATCAAGCTGTAAAAGTCAAGCTGCTTTCTGCATTTCATTTTGCAGTAATAGTAGTACTGATATATCTGCACTGATTCAGACTCGCGATGAAAAGAGTGGGGTACCTGAGAAATGCTGTGGTCACTAATGGCTGCTTACCCATTTGCATAGGAAGACCTTTAAGACTTCCTAGGACAGCTTTTCAGGTGCTTACATCTTATGATTCACAACAATCTTCTATAAATGCAACTTTCTTTATTTATAGGTGCTCTAAGATGTCACATGTTTCATTTTTGTGTGAGGAGGTATGTGAATCTTTCTCCATCATGGCAGCCTCCTACTTCCAGTGAGCACTGCAAAGCCAAAAGCATTTAAAAACACCTCTGATACTTTTATTTCTTTTAGCACCTTAGCCCAGTTAATGAACTTAAACTTCTTTTCTCATTTAACTGTCATGGTGTATTTTAAAACAACACACAGTGAAGGGAAGATAAGCAGGACATGTGGCCAAAATCTCACCTCTGCTTGTGCTGTGAGCTTGTCAGCCTAAACAGAAAGTGCTGCCATTGTGACTAAAGATAGCAGAACTGGGATGAAATTCTGAGGTGTCTTAATCAAATGACCTGCTTCAGGCACAAGGTATTAAGAACAGATCTAGTTTATTTAGCACAGCTCTCACTATAGTTTTCTGACAAAGCTTTTGTTCTTAGTGCTCCATTAGTATACCAGCATTCACCATCTGTCTGGTTCTCAGAGTAAGTTTCAAGTAGTTGCTGTGGCACATACTTTTAAAATGACTTCTTTCTTAGCTTCTCTCTAAGGAAAGAAAGACATTTTCAAGGACAAAACTGTGAGATAAGAATGTCAGTTTTAACCCACAGAAATATTTGGGTATTTTGCATTCAGTCCATTGCAGCAACAGCTACTGCAACCCAGTAATAGAACCAGAAACCGGGAAGATGCAGACCTCAGCTCTTTGGGGCTACTGTGATTGTAGTACAAGTATCCTTCTGAGTTACTTCCTTTCAGCAGGAATTTACAGAAAATGCAAATAACTTTTCCAAACAACACAGATTTAAGGTGGAATAAAATTCTGAAGAAAATACATCTTCTTTAATTGTTATTGGTGAGCATGCTAAGAGAACTTGTAACAGAATTTAATAAATGGAAGGGAAACAAGTTGTGAATAAATACCTTAAAGAACTTTTTTAAAGTCGTATTCATTGGAGTGAATCATTATCCTTAAATTTACTGTAAATCTGACCTTACGAAGTTTTTTTGTTAATCAATTTACTGCAGTAGTTTTTGCAGAAGGATTATGTTTATAAAATCTTGGCTCAAACTGTAACAGATGATAGACAGCCTCATGACAAGCCCACATCTTGCAGGTAAAATTCCACTAGCAAAAGGTCAGGTCTAGTAAACTCCTCCAGAATAGGATAGGAAAACAAAGACTGAGCCTGTTATTCCATCAATTCTCAGCTGGGATACAAGCCAGAATTACCAGAAGCACTACTGGAGTAAGGAAGAACTGTGTGTAACCTACATGCAATCTTAACATACTGGGTGCAATTCTACTTTGGTTAACATAGTGTTTTGTGCTATCTTATTGCTGAAAATGTAGAATGGTGCTGTCTCACAAGCTCTGTCTTTAAACCTAGTTTTATTAGTAGCCATTTGCTGAATATCAGTCAAAAGACAACCAAGGTTTCTAAATTCAAATATCTATTGTTACCTTACCAGATCAATATTAAACAGCTCACTGAATAATTGAAGTCTGAAAGATTTTGAGTGCTCCTGAAGGCAAGAAAAACAGTAGATGCCCAGATACTTGCAATACAGACTGCTTATTCAGGGATCTAACTTCTGGCATGCATTTTTAAGATCATTGGCTTCTACAATCAATTCTTTGCAAAGCTGCAAGAGAAGTCTGCCTCTCTTGTAGGGAAGTCAGAGCAGCCTGATGTGAAAATATTACAGTATTTGAAGAACAACTTCTGAAATAATCTCTGTATTTCTCTGCAAGGGAAGGGAAAGGGAGTGAAACAGTCTCCTTTCACATCACTACAGTGTAGATCTGCCTAACCCTGATCTTTGGTTACAACCACAGTGGTAAGGAAAAGCTGCAGGTGTATCTCACTTGTACTTGAAAGCCGATTTCACTCGAACATTGTCTTACGAACTTAATGTTTGTCCAAGCAGTCCATTTAATCCAGTAGCTGCTGTCCCACAGAGCAGTATACCAGGTGCTTCAGAGACCAGTGCCACAGCTGGGGTTTCTTCTACCCTGTGGGAAACATCTCCCCAATTCCTGTCACCCAGTAACTGGATTATAGGAAATATGAAGAAGGAACATTCTGGGGAGAACTGTTTGTTTATAACCACAGATGTTCTTACAGTCCACACAGATGAGACCTTGGCCTCTATCATCTCCTGTTTCAATGAATTCCACACATTAATTATACAATATGCCAAAGAGCAAATACCAAAAATCTTACTTGCATTTTCTTGGAAAGTCCTGCAAAGGCCTTCATTCAGCTTTTCAGGCAACCTCTGAAAAATGCATACTAATGTCAGAGGTCATGTCTTTCAGACTACATGTTGGAAGTGAAACCCGGCATGAACAGAAGTTTATCTAAAATACACAACAAAAGTATAGCTTCCATTGTACATGGTTTTGAGTCCAAACTGCAAAGCTGAATCCTGCAAACTGTGTGAGAGACTTAACTGAATCCAGCCACTAATTCTAGTTTGGCATCTGGAAGTGATGAAGAAATCAGAAATACACATCCATGCTTGCCAAGGAAAGAGGTGGCTGGTGAAGCCAGACGGGATTTATGGACTTTATGGGGGGAGGGTCTGCAAGTGGAAGAGAGGGGACTGGCAGACAGGAGGTCTCAGCCCAGAACTTAGCTCTGCTCCAAAATTTCTGGGTCCTTTAAACCAAATTTCATAGAATCACAGAATCATAGAATGATTCAGGTTGGAAGGGACCTTACAGATCATCTAGTTCCAACCCCCCTGCCATGGGCAGGGACACCTTCCACTAGACCAGGTTGCTCAAAGCCCCATCCAACCTGGCCTTGAGCACTGCCAGGGAGCGGGCATCCACAGCTTCTCTGGGCAACCTGTGCCAGTCTTTCACCACCCTCAGAACAAAGAATTTCTTTCTTAAATCTAATCTAAATCTACCCTGTTCTAGTTTAAAGCCATGACCCCTTGTCCTATCACTACATGCCCTTGTAAAAAGTCCCTCTCCAGCTTCCTTGTAGGCCCCTTCAGGTACTGAAAGGCTGCTATAAGGTCTTCCTGGAGCCTTCTCTTCACCACCCTGAACAACCCTAACTCTCTCAGTCTTTCCTCACAGGAGAGGTGTTCCAGCACTCTGACCATTTTTGTGGCCCTCCTCTGGACTCCCTCCAACAGGTCCGTGTCTTTCCTATGCTGAGGGCTCCAGAGCTGGATGCAGGACTCCAGGTGGGGTCTCACCAGAGCAGAGCAGAGGGGCAGGATCACCTCCCTCGACCTGCTGGCCACGCTTCTTTTGATGCAGCCCAGGATACAGTTGGCTTTCTGGGCTGCTTTTCGTCAATGAGCATCCCCAAGTCCTTGTCATCAGGGCTGCTCTCAATCCATTCTCTGCCCAGCCTGTATTTGTGTTTGGGATTGCCCCAACCCATGTGCAGGACCTTGCACTTGGCCTTGTTGAATCTCATGAGGTTTGCACAGGCCCACCTCTCAAGCCTGTCAAAGTCCCTCTGGATGGCATCCCTTCCCTCCAGCATGTGGACCACACCACACAACTTGGTGTCATCGAGAAACTTGCTGAGGGTGTGCTCAATCCCATTGTCCATGTCTCCAACAAAGATGTTAAACAGCACTGGTCCCAATACTGACCCCTGAGGAATGCCACTCGTCACTGGTCTCCACTTTTCATCAAGCCAATGACTGCAGCTCTTTGCTTGAGACCATCCAGGCAATTCCTTACTCACCAAGTGGTCCATCCATCAGATCCATGCCTCTCCAATTTAGAGACAAGGATGTCATGCAGGACAGTGTCAAATGCTTTGCTCAAGTCCAGGCAGATGACATCAGTTGCTCTTCTCTTATGTACCAATATAGTAACCTCATCACAGAAGGCCACCACATTTGTCAGGCACAGTTTGCCCTTAGTGAAGACATGTTGGCTGTCACCAATCATCTCTTTATTTCCATGTGCCTTAGCATAGTTTCCAGGCGGATCTGCTCTATGATCTTGCGGGGCACAGAGGTGAGACTGACTGGCCTGTAGTTCCCCAGGTCTTCCTTTTTATCCTTTTTAAACTCTTGAGCTTGCAAGTGTTCCATCATTTTGAAACCCAAACTTTGAAACTCTTGATATGTGGCTTCATTTTTCAAAGATCTGCTCCTGAATCAGGCTGAAACAACCCTTTCATTGCCAGCAGTGTGCCGATTGCCTGGCTACTACAGTGCTCTCTGCTGCTGGGTACTACCACCTGCCTTGATACCAGAGCTTGTGTTTCTGGTCTGTAAGATTTTGCATAATGACAGTGAAACCAGGGATTTTGCCACTGAAATTTCACATTATTTTTATCAGCTAATTTTAGCAAAAAAAGGGGTTTTGATACACGTGTGCAGAGAAATACGAAGAAACAGATTTTTTTTCCCATTCTTATGCTTCTTTTTTCCACGTCCGTATTTATACTGCTGAACAAACATAGCTGAATCTTTTTTTTCCTTTTCTTTCTCTACATGGGCACTGTGATCATTCACTGTGTGTCTGAGATGCACACAAATTCTGGAAACTTTGCACCAGCAGACTGCATGCATTTTACTTTTGTGTACTGTACAAAAAAGAAGAGGGTCACATTATTACGCTGGAGAGTTTTATTGCTCTGGTATGAAAGAGTGTTGTTTTGTCTTCCATGAGCTGGTTTGGATTTGCATCACTGGGACAAGGACAAGAACAGTTCTTCGTCCACAGTATGTGTAGGTTACATAACCTTCAGGGCAGAAGGGAAAAGACAAAGAAGTATGTTGATTACGGTCACTGCAGATGATGGGAGCTGGCCACCAGGTCTCAGCTCCAGCAAATTTGGGAGGCTTCAGTGTGGCGTTGAGAGTTGGAAGGATAATTGATAACAGTTTAGGAAAAAAGAGTGGTTCTTGAAAATCAAGAGTATGAAGCTCTCAGTAAAAAGTACAGGTGAATTTTGTAATAAAGATAAAAAAAATACTGATGAGTTGGGAAGCATTTATGGCCAAATTAATAAGAATTTTTTCTTACTGTTGGACAGATCCTTTTGACATAGCTGCTGTCTCAGAAAAGAATTCAGCAGAAATGTGGTCCCCACTTCAGAGCATTTACTGTCTAGAAGATGAAAATGTGAAAGAAGTTGTCACCGAAGAAGCTTTCTTTTTCTCTTCCAGTTTAGTAGTTGTTTCATTCATCACCTTTCTTGGCATTATGAAAGAAGCAGTTCTTTTGGAAGGCTATGAATTATTAAAGCTCATCAGATGACAACCAAGAGATCTTTTATCCCTATGCATATACTACAGACTGCTACCAGAGAGAAATGTTAGGGAGATACACACCTTTTTGCTGAGCCAATGCTTTGGGGGTTTCTGTTCTCATGCACCTGAGCAGCTGCAGACAAGAAGGCATGTGGCTGGGAGGAGGGACAGGGACAGGACTTAAAGTTTCATCCTCAGCTAAGCAGAAAGAGATTTAGAAAAGTACTCATTTCTGGAGGAATGGCACACTGGGAGCCTGATCAGTATCTGGAGAGGCATTAGAGATATTTTATTTAGCTATAGAAGAGTAAATAAAAATGTAAAAGAAAATCAAAATAGTGTCAGCTAACATATAAGCTAATGTTATGACTACTATAGACATCCCCAAGAGGATTAAATGCACTCCAGTTTCATCCAGTCACATCTCAAATATCTAGGAGAGTGTAGGAATTCATCGTCCCAATTGAATGGGGCAACGGTAGAACTTTGCTTTGCACATTTATGCAAAGTGTAGCAAAGTAAAAAAACTGTATAGTGGCAGAGCAGGAACCAAAGGGAGATGAAACATTTTAAGAGTATTATTAATTGTTTAATGAATCCTTTCCAAATTCTGTAGCTACATTAGAATGTAGACCAGATAAGTGGTTCTCTGTGAATTTATGAATTTACAGCTTAGATATTGTTGGTTCATTCTGACCTTAAAGGGAGGATTGCAGTGGTAAATAAGACTTTGAAGGAAACAGTCCCAGTATATTTTTTTTGTTTTCAAATGCATAAGATTTCTTCCACTTGGGAATAATGTTGTCTGCTCATGTACTATGTGGAGAAAGGATTTGGGCCAGGAAGCTTCACAGCACAGAGAGAACAATTGCTGGACAATGTCCTCAATGCAAAGAGACTTGGTATTCTATTGTTTGCAGGCATTATTGTTCACCAGATTTGCTACATCAGTCATTTTCTGAAAGGTGCTAATAGTGACCTTGGTATTGCAATATCTGAGAGCCTCTCACATGCCTCCATTATATTAGCCACAATGCTCCCTCCTGCAATTCAGAGAAATCACATTAGCTCTATTGCCAGCAGAGAACTGAAGCACAAAGAGCTTTAGTAACCTGTTGGAGATAACACAGGGACTCTGTGGTGGAGAGGGAAGCGAGCAGCATCCAGGACTTCAGCCGCAGCTCCCATCTCCCTCCCCAGCTCCCTACTCTCACCACCCACCCCTAAACCCCCCTCGTGCAGCCAGAGCTAATGCACTGATAGGGATGCTGGATTGTTTTACAGCGGCATGTACAATTACTGGAAGTAACTTTATTAATTTCTAATGACTCAGGTTATTCATCCTTCAGTATTCATGTGGGAGTAGGAATCCAGCGAGCTGAAACACTACTGCTGCTGCTAAAGCTAAACCTGAAACACAGATTTAGTGGTGCCCTTTGCTTACATCAACAGAGAAGCAAAACCAGAGCTCATCCCAACTTCCTCACAATGTTTCTCTGAATGTAAATGTGAAAAGCCAGCCTGAACAGCTCTTTGCGATTCGCTTTTCCAGTCTGCATTTATAAATCTTAGCTTTTAATGTTCTTGCTGCTGGGCTACTTAACGAGAAAGGTTAAATGGTATGACAGAAATCAGAGTTGCTGTAGTCTTTGAATAGGCTCTCCTAGGGTCTGTTGGTGAGATTTAGTGGTCAAGGTCATGCAAAGGTCACTTTTTATGAATTGCAATCACCTTGTTGCTTCTTATCTCTTTCTTCCCCCACCATTATCCTCAAAGAGAAGAAAAGCACATAAGGACAAGTAGTTCTCTAAGTAAGCTAAGAACCTGAGTGCAGGGTGAGCAACCTGAGATGTGACCGTCAGTCATTTACTTTTCCAGTATTGATCTGTGCTTTCACTCCTATTGCTGTTTATGTTTACTGCTGACTGACTGTGTCCTGCCAGCCCTGCATAAATTTGTTATTATCACAAGAGAAATATCATAGCCCAGCTGACTGTTATACTTTCTACATATCTAGCAACAACATAGATGTTCCAGAGAAGGCCTTCCTCATCTGTTGATTGAGGACACTTAGGAATTGGGACAGCTCTTCTGCAAGCCACTGAACAGATAATTGATAACATCTGGCCACCCAACATCTACTCAGACTCAGTGGAGGAAGCCTGGAGCTTGGCTTTGGTATCTGGAATCTACAAAGCTGAGCCTTTCTGCTGCAGGAGGGACAGTCTGTTTGCTGCCATGTCAAAGTCAGGACCTAAGGTCCGTGTTTTTCTTCTATATCTCTGAAATGACTTGTCCTTCAGATCTGCTAGGAGGCTTTGTGGAAACTACAGTTGTACCTGGACACTTCCAGCAGACATGAACACAGGACTTTGTTTTCCTCTTCTTCATTGACAGCTGCACCCTGTACCAGAGGGTCAATAGATACACAAGCACATTCCTCTGTGAGGGCATGAAGATGCTGAAAGCTGCAGACATGAGCATGCCCTTCCCGCACACTTCTCCAAGCTGTGAGCCAGCTCTGGGGATTGAATAATCCTGTCACATAAACTGCAAAGAAGAGCCCCTGTCTGTATCCATCTATGGAGACAAGCCATGACTGTCTGTGACCTTGCTAATGATACATTAAACAAGCACTTCACTCACAGTCTCTTTACTGCTTCCAATTCGACTCATTGCTTGAGAATGAATTTTTCAGGACTAATTACATCTAATCATGTGTGACTTGAACATGTGAGCAAACTAAAGGTTCAGCAGCAAGGCATGAGAGGAATGAGAAATTGGTTGGCAAGGTGTCATGCTTTAACCCCAGTAGGCAGCAAAGCACCACACAGCTGCTCACTCACTCTCACCCACTGGGATGGGAGAATGAATTATAAGGGTAAGAGTGCAAAAATTCGTAGGTTGAGATAAAGATGGTTTAATTATTTAGGAAAAAAAAAAAGATAGGAAAAAAAAAGAGAGGAAAAAAACAAAACCAAGAAAAACAAGCAATGCAAAAAAAACCCAGTTGCTCATCACCAACCAATTGATGCCCAGCTAGCTCCCAAGCAACCTGGCAAACCTCCCCCTTCCCACCTCGCCCTGCCCAGTACTATTGCTGCGCACGATATCATATGTTTGAGATATCCCTTTGGTCAGCTGTCCCGGCTGTGTCCCCTTGCAGCATTTTGTGCACCCCCAGTCCACTCACTGGCATGGCAGTGTGAGAAGAAGGAAAGGCCTTTATGCTGTGTAAGAACTGCTCAGCAACAGCTGAAACATCGGTGTGTTATCAATACTGTTTTCATCACAAATCCAAAACATAGTATCTGTGAAGAAAATTAACTCTATCCCAGCAAAAGACAGTACAAAAGGATAAAAAGCTATGAGCTTTAAGCTATGAAGAGGTAGAACGTAGCCCATCCCGAAGAGACTGAGTAAAGCACAGACTGTCTCCAGGAAAAAAGGTTGAGCATGCAGGACCTATTTTGAATATAAATGGTAGTTATGAGAAGGGAGAGTCTCCTCATCTTTATTTTAAGTCAATGAGAGGACAGGGTGCAACGGACCATGCCATGATGCAATTGCCTCACTTCATGAGGGAGGGCAGCAAGATGGGCTTTGAGGAAGAAAGTTTTGATAGACTCAGGCAACTGGTGAGTGAGATCTTACAGGAGGCAATCAACCTGGAAATGGAGTAGATATAGCTGTTTCTTTAAAGAAATGCTTTTAAGAGCACAGCTGCCAGCTGTCCCAGAGAGGAAGAGGAATAAGAAGTTTAGTAAGAGGTTAGAGTCGCTAATTACTGACCTCTTCTTTGATCCAAGCTCAAGCGGGCACACAGAAAGAGAAGTGAGAAAAGATGGGTGAGTGCAATTCCAAAACATAAACATGAGGGTATATGGAAATCAGGAAAAGAAAGGCACAAAGTGAGATACCTTCTATCTCTCGTCATAGCATGATTTTTTGTTAGCTTCTGTAGGAGCACCAGTAATAAGGAGACAAGCAGGAAATGTTTAATCCATTATCGATAGAAGGGGAAAGCTATTACCTGATTATGCTTAATGCCTTTTGCTTACATCCTTGTTAAATGGGTTTTTTGCTTCCCTTAGTGAAAAAGGTTAACTGCAATCAATTGACTTACCATTTCATACCCATGACAAAGGGGCAAGATGCACCTCAGGGTGTATCGCAGCCGCAGCAAGCACAGAGCTGTGGGAAGATGTGAGCTCCTGTGAGGCTGGCAAAGGCACAGATGCTGCTGAGCCTCTGTGAAAGGGTAGGGAAGAGCCAGGCAATTCCTTGTCTTCAGGTCCCAGAAAGATCCTGCAACAAACAATCTTTATAGAATCACTTAGAAGAAAGCCAAGTGTATCAACTCTGACGGGTTTACTGAGATTACTTAGGAATAAACATCCCACTCCAAAAAGACAGTCTGGTAGAAGACGAGTTGGGTTACAGTTGCCAGCTGAATAGGGGGCAGGAATTGCATGGTTTTGAAAAGTAAAAGCAGGCAAACACCATCCCTAAACTGGAAGATAGCCTGTAAACAAGGCAAGGAGTTGTCTGTTTCTCAGCTGTCGGGAGGTAGGCTTTGGTTTCTGTGACCAATTTTTAGTGCTGAAGAGAGCCAATGAAATGATTGGGGGAAGATATGGCTTATGAGGAAAGGTCAAAATGAATTGAGGTCGTTTAGCCTGCAGAGCGGAGGCTGGTGTGTAGGTATGAAACGGAGGAGAGGTGACTGCCAAAAGGAAGAGAAGAAGCTGACCTCTGCCCGGTGTGGGCTGGGTGGGAAGTTGTGGGCTTGCGCTGCTGCCGGGAAACTGAGAGCTGTCAGGAGCCATTCAGGCTGGGAGGATCCTGCCCCCTGAGATGCCTTTCAGCTCGGCGTCCTCTGAGCCTCTGTGAGAACCACAGTCTGAAGGACCTGGCAGCCACATAGAAAACGGCCTGGGGGGGTCTGGGTGGGCTGGAGGAGAAAAAATAGCATTTGACAAGCAGGGCTTCCCGATGCCATTGCAACTGCTTGAAGATGGGCTGTGTTTAATGGCTTCAGTGGCAAGCTGAAAAGTCTTGCAGGCTTTTCTGGTACAGCTCTTTGGAAACTTCCGTGGGCACCGATGTCATTCAGACAATGCAACACCAGCAACCAGCCCTCCAAGGCAAGCCAAGGACCCCACTCCCTGCAGCTCCGCAGCGTGGCAGGGTGGGAGGTTGGGGCTGAGACCTTACTGCACTCCCCAGAACGTCGCAGCTTTTGCCCCAGTCACAGCAGTGACTCTGTGCAGCTCCCGAAAAAAAAGCCCACTTATATAAAATTCTGTAAAGACCATGAGACTCCGTTTCTCATTTGTCATGAACATGGTGCTGATGCAGGGACAGCAGGAGTTGAGAAAAGCATTGCACACTTGCAATTTGTGGGAAATATCTACGCAAGTCAGATCACCTGCTACACGCAAGTACCCATGGAAATGGGCCTTTGTCATGACATGTTAGTGCCAAATTTTATCTCTGATTATTGTAGTTCAACCCTGCCAAATCAGCTCAGCCCGCGGAGTCACGTATTTAGCAGACAGTAAGATCATTTCTCCACACGAAAGGCTGGATCTCCGCATTGTGGGTGGACAGAGCAGCGACAGAATGAAGCCCCTTCTGCAGCAGACACGTCAGCGCACAGATACCATCCAGCTGTCATTCGAGTGGCCGGAGCCTCTGAAAGGTTATATTAAATAAAACGAGAAAGGTTTGTTGGACAAACGAAAGGTAGCTCTGAGGTCACGTGGCTCAGTGAGTCTGCAGCAGCAGCTCACAGGATGCGTCCAGCTCAGGAGATACGTATGAAGGAGCTCTACACTGAAGAGGTAGCTCAGGTCCTGGTGAGAGGCCAGGTGTAACATCCTAGGTCCAGTGTGGCTGCTTTCCAAAACTGCTGTGTGAGTTTCAGAGGATTCATTGGCTTCTGTACTGTCCCTACCTTAGCAAGCTCAGAAAGGATTTTATTTACATAAAATGCAGTTTCAGCATAGGTATGCTATGAGGATAAGACCAGAATGCAGAGCAGAATATTTGTAAATCAGTCATAATCTTTCCGTGTAACCTTTGACACATGGTGGTAACTTTTCCTATTAGTATGCAAAGTTTGCCTTGGTCAGACTGCGGAGCTGAAAAAAATACATAAGCCACCCTCAAAGCCCAGATGAAACATCGCCGGTTTTGTAAGTGGTTAAACTAAGCCTGGAGGACTCCTGCTTTCTGAGACAGGAACTAACCATCTCTAATAGGTCTTTTCCATCTCTGGCTTCTCTGAAGCTGAGAGTCTTTGAAGATTGTGACTGACAGGCTCATTAACACTGAACAGCCTCAAACACAAGCAGAATAACTCGTGGAGCTAATTAGAGGAACACTGGGATAAAGAGAGCATGACAATAAAAAACTTTCTGACGTTAATTAGAGGAAGGAAAGAAGCAAGGCTGAGCTTCCCGAAAGAAATGTGAGTTGAGAGTGAGTAATCCTGCAGGATGCCGAGCACTCGGGGAGGCTTCGAGGCGTGCTCCCGGGAAGGCATTGCAGCAGGGCACGGAGCCAGGACACAGGGCTCCCCGCACCACAGAGGGATGTGCCCCAAGTCCCTGGTGAAAGAAAAGGAGGGAGAAACAGCTTGCAGAAAAGACCTGACTGGAAGAAAGAGTGATTTCTTTCTGCCTGTCTCCAACCTGATACAGAGGTTTTAATTCGAGCAGGCTAAGGTAAAACGCAAAGCAAGGGGGAGGAAAGCAAATCCAGCCCCAAAATCAGCAACACTCAGGTTAAGAGGAAGGAAGCGTGAGAAACAGAGAGTAGCTGTGGGGCTTGAAAGGTGTTAACACGTGTTGCTGTGCATCTTAACTCTCTCCCACGTCGTTTAAAAAATGCACTAATGTTTTTTCCCCATTCCTGTCTTCTGTCTCTCTCTACTTGTTTCCAGCTGGAACTCTCCAGGACACATTTTTCTCAGGTGTGCTCCTACAGATTCACATGCTCATTTTCCTTTCTGTGGGGCTCGGTGGTGGTGGCTCTGCCCCTCGCAATATTCGGGCTCCAGTGGAGCCCCACACAGAGACAGCTCCATGGCCGGCTCTGCTCCAGCCCAGGGTGGTTGTGCAGATCCCACCGCTCTGTCTACACAGGCATACAGACATTTCAACTAGGAAAAGTGTTACCCAAAACTGCTGGCATCAGCTTGGGAGAAACCAGGTGCAAGGGTCTCTGAGGGTCTCGATGTGGCAGGAGCACAGCAGCTGCCCTGCCCCAACGTTTCTGAGCATGGAGATTCTCACTAATGAGAAATGGAAATGTAGCTGCATATGTCTTCCTTTTCAAATAAAAGAAAGAGAAAAATGCCAGTAACTCTCAGAGAGTAACCCTACGGATGTAAAGAGTTCAGAAGCAGACATAATGGCCACATGCATCTAGAAAGGTGGTACAATTTCACCTCCTACATGTAACACAAGGGGGAAATCGTGTGTTTTCACAACTGCTTCTTTCTTCCTCATATCCACTATCTCATTTCACCTCAACATGACACGTGGGTTTTCTTATTTTGGGCTCACACTAAAGAATTTCCTTTGCTCATACAGAATCAATGGATGCATTTTTACTTACAGTCGTATTAAAATATTCTTTGTGGCATCTGTATTTGTTGAGAGGACAAGAAGCTTCTTTAGCATGTAAAGCATTCAACTTTTCTTAAAATTCTGTTTTTCCCATAACAACTGATTGCAGTATTTGTCATAATATCTTTATGCTTATTTCTGACGAAACAGCTTGGAAGAAGCTGTACAGCATGATTTGGATAGGGATTAGAACAGTATAAATAACAGAAAAAACACCCCAAAAAATCACCAGGGAAAATGTGTTGTTTTTTCTAAAGGCTTTTATCACCATCACATCTGAGTACTGTTTTTATATTTAATGACCAAAGAAAAAGAGTTGTTATCCTGGAAGGCACGGTGTATGTGTTGCATAAGACTTTCTGAAAGCACAGGAGATGGTCAGCCAGCTGCCAAGGTTCTGTTAAGAAACCCTGTCTAAAGAAATATATTCTGCATAAAGCTTAAAAGCCGGTGATGTGACAGCCTTCTGATGAGGGTGAATTTCATCAGGAAAACCCTGTCACCTCCCAGCAGCTGCGACGTGGTCCTTTGCAGCCAGGGCAGTCAGAGCCCCCTCGTCAGCTCCAGTCACTGCCATGGAATTGAGGGCTGATCCTTTTGGGGATATAAGAAGTAACTAAATCTTTGCATTTTTGCATCTGCAAGCCAAAAAAAGTTTCAAGGCCAGACACAATGGCAACAAAATCTTGACTTGGGGAACCAGAAGAAGAGATGACAGTGTTTTCATTCCCTTTTCTGTATTACTCAGCTGTTTTGCTTGCTAAGCTCTAGAGAAACGGGCTTTTGCTTTTAATCATAATTAGGAAAGTGAAGGTTTTAGAACACTCCCTCCTGGGGTAGGCACTGCTTCGAAATAATAACAAAGAGATTGTTGATTTTAACAGTGAGCAGGGGATAAAATTCAGGAAAGCATCCTCTGCCAGTGTAATTTGTGCCTATGATTTACCCTGTTGCTTCTTTGGGTTTGTGGCTCTGCTGTGGGCATGCACGTCTGGACGAAGAGCTGCATGAGGGTAGGTGCGTGCTCGTACCAGAAAGGAGGATGCAGAGCCCCAGCCACCAGAAAAAGGCTCCTAAGGCAGATTATGCCTGGAAATATAAAAATTGCATAGCTTCCAATGGCATGTGCCACAGAAACCAAGGAGTTTTGTTTCTTGCAGAGCTGGAAAACAGCACCTGCAGGTCAACACAGCTGGCAAATGGCAAACCAGTTGGGTGTTTAATTGAAGAGGAACAAAGAGGAAAAAGTGATAAAAGTCACTTCTTAAGAGAAAACTTAGTCAAAGGATGCACTCCAGGATTTTCAAGTGCAAACATCTCCTGGCTTCAGCCAGGCCCCAGGAGAAGGGTGACTTTAAAGAAAACAAAATTCCTCAGGGAAGGCAGGCACAACAATTATTCATTTCTCAAATACAAGGAGGGCAGCATTCTCACCACTGTGCAGCCAAAGCACTAGCAGTACTGAACACTGCAGTTAGTTACCTGTCTTGGCTTCTTTATCTCCTTTATTTTTGTATCTTGGCTTTTTATCTCACATTGTTCTTTTTCTCAGGGAGTGGTTCATTACTTTCTTCATTTTCCAAACTTCTATGGGAAGTTTCGTATTCTTTTTTTACCTCCACTGCAATTTCAAAGCATGTAAAGAACTATAAATACTCACTCTGTTGCAAAATCATAGGAAAAAGCTCACATCTTCAAACAATCTCAGAAGCAAATAATGAAATATGAAGCATAGAAACACAAAAACACATATTTGCACCTCTCATTCCAAATGTGAAAACCCAGTATAAAAAGGAACTCAAAAGCTTTGATGTGTTTCCTGTGTTTTTATCAATTTACTTTGTGGAGCTAAAATAAGCCTTTGAGACAAGAAGTTCCAAATCTGGGAACTTTGAAACTCTCACTCAGTAATTCTGGCAGACTCATGTATTTAGGGGGTGAGGGGGTGGGGGGAGAGAAAAAAGGCAAGAGCTTGATCTAAGTGTTTAAACATATAAACTATTGTCTGCAATTATTTCGGGTCAGTAATATTTTTTCTGAAAGTCTCTAAGAATCATGACTTTCTTTATGCAATAGAGGACTACTCCTCTGTTTCTGGAAGCCAGGGGAGCAGGACAAGTAAACAAAGGAAGATATCACAAGAGATTTAACAATTGAACTGGACAAATTTGATTACAAATGTGCTTCCAGCCACTTTCTGCTAAAGAGAGTCAAAATACTTACAGGATAAAACACATACAGAAAAATGTCCTAGAAAATGTACTAGAAAATGATAGTCTGTCTACACCTTTTTAAATAGCTTATATACACCTGCGTAATGAGTCCTGTCCCATTCAGAGCCTGTAAGTTCTGCTAGAGTGTGAATTGAACACTCAGAAATGAACAGAAATCCTCTACGCACATTACTTAAAAACATCAATGCACAGATATTATTATTGATTTAACATTATAATAATAATGCATGGATATTATTATTGATTTAACATTGTAATAATCTAAGTCAATATCTATTGACTTCTCCAGGCTTTTAGGATGGTTTCCACAGTCCTTCTAAAATGTGTCAAAATTACTTTCGACCTCATTTTTTTCACTGAGACCTTTCCATCCAAGAAGCAATCTAGATAGGTGCATATTTAAGGCTTTCAGCTGATCTCCATTTTTCTTTGTTGTTGTTCTTCCCAGTTATGGTAAGGACATTGATGTTCAGCCACACTATGAATGGAGTTCTAAGGTTCTTTGGCTGTGCTAATTCAGTTGTCTCAGAGTGGCTGCCTGACAGCAGGCTCACTATTGACCAAGTAATATTTAATAGCCTTTCATCTACATATGTCTAGGTGCAAAATGTTAGCTTTCAGCATACGTCAGAGGCAGAAAAATTAAAGATCGGGAGGGCAACAACAGTTTCATAACTGTGTCTTGTAAAGAAAGAAGCTGTAGACATATATATAATAGGATTTCCCTCAGGCACCTTGAACTGTCAAAAAAGTTTTAAGATGGCTTTTCTCCCACTTAGCTGATGTCTCAAAAAGGTTTCTAGCCAAAGATAACTGTCTGGGTTTCCTCAAGGTAGAGGAGAGAGTCCAGTGTCACCAAAAACTAGTTTGTCCATTTGGCTGAGGGTGGGAGAACCTGAAGTGCTGATGAACATTGCTTGTCTCCATTAGCACCACTGAAGCGGCTCCCTGGTCTTCAGGTGGTTAAAGGTAAGGGAGAGCCTCAGTCATGCTGATAAACCAGCTCCCTCCTGCCTGCTTTTGCTTTGCTCTTCTCTGAAATGGATGGTTTAATCCAAGAGGGCAGAAGGACATTTATCTTGCCTAGAAACCTGTGCAACATGATCTTCTTTTGCACATAAATATTTGTAGGTAAATGCCACCCATCCCTGGATTCCCTAAATTTCCAGCTATTCTTACATGTGTTAATTAGATAATTGGCAACTGATTATGTGCATTTATTGTACCTTGCTCTCTGCACAGTCTCCTTTGTCTTGTGCTGGATATTAAGAACTGTATGACTGTTACAAAAATAACCATGATTGCAAGTCATACTCTGGGAGTTTTACAGGTATTTTACCTATGAAAAAAAGCTGTGAAACAGGTAGTTAAAAAAAACATGTTAGAATTTTGAAATAATTAAAGCCCAGACAATTATGCTTGTCTCCCTCAGACTAGACTGCAATTATGGAAGCCAGTTATCACCTATCTTTTGCAAAGCCTCAAATTCTGGCCGTTAGCTCTGAATTTACCACAAAAAGTCAGGAGATAAAGGTAGTACTCTTGATCACTGACCTTCGAAACAGTACTTTTATAAAGGAAAACCTAGGCAGCAGTTTGTCATCCCTTTCCAATTTGCAACTTTCTTGACCTAGCAGGGCAATATATCTATCAGATTTTTAAGATATCTTTTTTGGGAGAGTGCCAAAGCATCACTCCAGTCACTTATTCTTTTACAACACAGATGATGTAATTTAAATATTTATTTCTCTGTGGTCATATACTCCACAGTGCATTTGGGGAACCTCATTCCACTGGTTAAACATGAATTTATTTATATTACAGCATTTCTGCAGTAAAAAATGATTAGGGTCACAGTGAACTCACAATTATGTAACGCATCACCCCAGTTCCCAAATGGCTTACCAGGCCACATCATTCAGGCTAAGCACATCCTAACCTACCAGCGTTGATTTTATCACTCTTTTACCTGATTAGCAGAGACGAGCAAGCAAAGAGAACAGAATTCCCCTCTGCTAAAGGAGCCTTTCTCCCGTTATAACAGATGTAGTGCATTCATAACCCACCCAGCGTCAGGTATCCAGATCCTTTCTTCACACACTTTTACAGCTACCAACCAGCTACATAGGGCCAGGATGGCCAGAGCTGTCACTTTCTGCTCTTAGACCTATTACTATACAGGGTTAATTTCTTCTTTGCTCTTCAGTAGCAACTGTTGGCTCTCAAGGTTCTAGAAATACCTGAGCGTCTGTGATCTATTACTTGCTTTGATAAAAGATGGATTTGACTGTAGATATCACAGAATCACAGAATCACAGAATCACAGAATCACAGAACGGTAGGGGTTGGAAGGGACCTCTGTATGTCATCTAGTCCAACCCCCCTGCCGAAGCAGGGTCACCTACAGCAGGCTGCACAGGACCTTGTCCAGGCGGGTCTTGAATATCTCCAGA
>Ga0065711_1000858_pt1 | contig 61957 bp, 34 predicted proteins | sample Hoacrofraction12_FD_59098 | JGI IMG/M metagenome (GOLD analysis project Ga0065711, IMG submission 59098) | Hoatzin crop microbial communities from Cojedes, Venezuela - Epithelial fraction 12 v2 (version 2) | ecosystem: Host-associated > Birds > Digestive system > Esophagus > Crop | place...
AAGAGAAGAGAAGAGAAGAGAAGAGAAGAGAAGAGAAGAGAAGAGAAGAGAAGAGAAGAGAAGAGAAGAGAAGAGAAGAGAAGAGAAGAGAAGAGAAGAGAAGAGAAGAAAACTCTAACTGTCCTCGTTATTTTTTTGGCATATTGCAAGTCATCAGCTTTGTCAGCCAAGTCCATCCAAATGTTCTTTATATTGTGTTAGATTTAGGGAAGTGCTGTAGACTGTCACAATAAGCAAGTGCATTTTGCAGATATCAGGCATCTCACCTTGAAACGACTCCACCCTTGTAATTCTGACTGTCAGACATGCATATAACAAAAATCACTGACGCACTATCTATCACATTGAAAAGAGAGATCACTTCTGCACTTGCAATGATTCAGCTTGTTTATAGCTAAATATAGTGTATGTATACACAATTTCTAAAAAGCTTTCTAGCTTTTTGTGTCTGTCCTTGTCCTGCTTATTTATTTGAATAAACCCTCTATCACAGGGAAAAAAATTCATGTTGCTAAACCGAATGAGGATCAAAGTGGTTTATTTATTTATTAACAACATGTAACTAGCTGGCAACCAGTGAGCTACATGTTTGAGATCAGTGTCAATAATTAAACAGATAAACCACATCAGGAGCCCTTTAGAAAATGCTGATGAACACCCCCAAATATCTGAGCACCCCTCTGTAACTAATCCCAAGATGTACAATTCCCGGCAACCCCCTCCAGGGAAGTCCCCAGATGAGAGGGTCTCACCCCTCCTGAGATCCCTGTCTGCACACCCTCCTGAGGCAGGGCCACCACGTGAGATCCCAGCCAGCACCCTGGCATGGGTCCACCTTTGTCCCCCACGGGAGAGTGTGCTGCCCGGGTGGGCAGAGGTGGGGAGGCAGCCAGAAAATCTCCGGCAGCACCACTCTGAACTTTGGCTGTGTCTGTTCCCACCCCAAAGTCTCTTCTGCCTCTGCAACCTCTCATACTTCTCATAGACTTCTTTTTCGGCTGACTTTTTCTTTGCTTCAGGAGTCCCTTTGTAATTCCCCAGGCACTGTTTAATCCAGCCAATGGTCATCATCTCCAACACAATCAGTTTTGGGCAAACATTCCCTCAGTGTGTGTGAATTAAGTACACCACACTGCCTGTTACTCTCATATTCGTATCAGAGCTGCTGTTGTTGAAGAAGCTAGTCTGCTAAATGTAGGCCCTGTGAACACTCCACAAGCCTGCAACAAAACTCTCACTCATTTCAGAGGAACAAAAATCGTTAGAGTCTTTTTGGATCATAGAGTCCAACCTGTGCTGTTTCAGATACTACATGACGTAATCTTTTCTTTAAAGACATTTTAATCCTGTTCTCAACAGAATGTTTGGTGGCATAAGGAACTGCAGACCCTATATTTCTTTTCATTAATGTGTACAATAGCATATGCACATTTGCTCTTTTTCCTGATGAAAACACAAATGTCCTTTGAAGATTAAGAAGTGACATGCAATAATTTTGCTTCACTTGGGCATACTTCATACATTTCTAAAATAAACTGGGACATGGAAAAAAAATTCAGTTTGCCTTTTGTTTGATCAATGATGATATTCTCATTAGAAAAGTCAGGGCTGAAAAATGGGAGAGAAGAGCTGCTGGTTCAGGTTTGGGTGCCAGTAGATACTTCTTTCATTCAGAGTTTTAGTTTATGTACACAGAACGAGGCTAAAATACAAACTAGAAATTGGATAAAAAAGGATGTGCTGCTTTCTTTTGGTTTCATGCACATCTGATACAGTAAGAAAAGCAGAACTGGAAGCTGGGATTCTGAAGTTCCATCAGGAACATACAAGTCATTGAACTAGTCTAGCATCAGCACACACTGCCAAGAAAATAAAAAGCCCTCTGGGGCAATGACAGTGTGAGTGTTGCATTCACCATTTTGAGACTTGACATCTAAACCCCCTTTAAACCACTGGATAAGAACAGCAGACCTATTCAGCACTTACTATTGAAAAGCCATGGTGTACCAAATTGCAACACATGGAATCCAGGACACAAAGTCTTCTCTTGGCTGAAAAAAAGATGAACTAGATAACTGAATCCTCACCAGGTGGGAACTACCAGCCACTGCAGGAGCCCAAACTGATCTTAGTGAAAGGAGCTTGGGTTGAAGTAGGTGTTAGAAACATGTAAAACTTTAATTGGAATCTTCATACAAAAAATGATCGTGATAAAAAAGGTGTCATAACCATAAGTCTTCTTATGATATTGACCCACATACAGTACATGAAAAATCAAGGCATATATTTGGAACATTTGCCTCCCTGAGTCTCTTTTCTCCTAATATTACTAGACAAGTTGAGGCCAAGACCAGCTCCAGAGTAGGCAGAGAGTTAATTGGGAAGGAAAAAATAAAGGAGTTTATTGTAAGCCTTTTTTTTTGTCTTCCAATTGGTTTACATCCCTTGTCACAGTATCACCTCTTGTCCATGTGACAGTATTGTACTGACAGCTGTCCCATTCTTCTAACCCATATCACAATCAGATCAGCCCTTTCTCGAAACTGTCATTCAAAAGAAAGATCCAGTCTTGCTTTGTCAAAAACCTACAATTATTTCATTATGGTGGCATATTTTGTTATTGCATATGGGTCATAAACCCTGAAAATCAGCCATTAAACAAGCCTTAGTCTCTCTACTCTTCTGACTTAGAAAAGTTACAAAGTTTCAGCTGCATTATTCATCTCTCTTGTGTGTCATCAAAATGTGTTACCTTTTGCCTAGAGAATAAAAGGTCTTCTAAATACTGAAGAGTACAAATCCTTCTTGCCTTCTGCCCACTCTACCATTAAGGTAGGATGGTTGCCAAAGCAGATGAAAAGAAGTATGTGCATAAAGGACATCTAAGGTAAAGTCATCTCTGGTGACCCAGGTGGTAAAAGAACTTTAGCTAGAGAGGTGACAGCTGTACATAAAAATACTCTGCTCCCTAATGCTAGTTATAGTCACAGTTGGAGTCATAAGAAGGTACTCGTGGCATTCTGAAGAGTCACATCATAACAAAAATCCAATATATACTGGAATCAGGTTCTTACGAGTGACACTCATCATTCTGCAGAGGACTGCATGTACTGACAAGGTTTCTGGTGTGCTGCTAGGAAGGTTAGTGAAGCCACTGCTTACTGTAACTGCAGGTCTGGACTGCATTTGCACAGGGCTGATGAAACCTTTGTCTCTTGAAATTGCACAGAGTGTCCTTTGAAGGGAGAACCTGTAGTTTACTGGAGACTTCAAAACTCACTACACTGTGCTAGAAAGCAGTGCATAAAAGAGGGTTGGGTGGAAAGAAACAAAGCTCAAGAGATATGGGTATGCTACTGAGGGAACAAGCTCTTAGAACTGCTGAACTTTCTTCAAGTGTCACTGACTTAGGGGACGTGAGAGAGCTCTGTGCATCGTAGAGTCTGGCTTAGCTTTTCCTTACTATAAGACCTCTGCTACAGTTCTACAGCTTTCTCTTTCCTTCACTCCACCCCCCCAAAAACAAAAGTTTATCTATATTTCCTGGAGAGAAGTTCTGCAAAGCACCTGAGATTTTGGTTGACTTTGTGCAGTCAGATGCCCTGGCCTGGTCATAAGGACACAAAAGTTTCAACACAGAGTGTTGAGAGTACCTGAGAGAAGTCAGGTACTCCTCCACTTTGGTTTGGTTAATTACACCAGGGGGAAATAGCCTTGCTTTTTCCTTCCTCCCACATACCCTGATATTTGAGCCAATATAGACATCAGGCAGTGAAAACATGAAAAGCAAGCAGCACTCTAACCAGGCTGCAGTTTGTATCTTTGTATCTTTTTGCATTTAAACTGATGAAAAGAACAGAGCTGGTGTCTGTTGCGCACATAACATCTAGCTTTGATCCGTGGATCAAAACTTTCTCCTGGAACAGTTACATTAAACACATCAGCAGAGGAAAACATCTGCTATCCCACAGAGACAGCTCATAATCAGCAGGAATGAGGAGCGTTGGTCACACTGCACTTATATAATCCCTAGTTTTCCTCTGAGAAGACAAGTAAAAATACCAAGCATGTCATTTGGTTTTCTGCATTGTGTTTGGAGCATTGAAGAGATTTGAATTTTTTTTACTTTACTGCTCCTGTGCGTCCATGAACTGCAGTGTAATTCTCAGCCAATTTTGCTTCAGGTTGTCACCATGAGTGAATATGGGCAATGTGGTGCATACAGGTTGACATGAGAATCTAAATTAGGCGTAAGCTGGGAGACTAAGTTCAAAAGCAGCTAAGCTCTCCCTGCAACTGGTGCAGAGCATCTAAATTAGGATCCTATCACGAGTTACCTTCTGGAAGAACGTCTTTCTCTGCAGACAAGGGAATCAAAGCTACTTTCCCCATGACTATGGCTACAACTCATTGCAAGTTTATTTTGCCTGTCTTTCTTAAGTAAAAGTTTTCTGTTGCTAAAAACAAAAAAGCTAAAGAAAAGGAATAATCTCCTATGTGGTATGTTTTTCTAAACTGATAGTTCTATTTCTGATTATATTACTTCACTGTTAGCCAGACCATATATTCTGTACAGTATTTTTGCAGGAGGAAAACTTCACCTTCGGATAGGTCCGGTGTGATAATGCTGATCTCATGCAGGTGAAATCTAAGAGCTATCTGTGTGACAGGATCTGTGTTCCCGGGATAGCACCAGCCCACCACCATCTCAACAACAACAACCTCTCCCGCCACCACCCAAGTTACAAACATTTAGACAGTTATGGGGATTAATACCTGCAGGCAGCCAGCTCATCCAAAAGACCCCACTGCCTTGAGTAATAAATGTAAAAGGGTTTATTGTAAAAAAAAATGCAATGAAAAGCATTGACTAAATCCGGACTGGATGATTATCCTAAAGGATTGAAATGGGCTAAGGGCTACGAAGATCCTGATACGGCAGGAGGGGGAAAAAAGACATACAGCTTTGATTTGTGTCTCTCCTTCTACCCTCTGCAATGATCCATCCTCAGCATTGGCACTGCAGGACACCCATAGTACACAGCATTGTGCAAGATTACTGCTGAGGGATTGAATTTGACCTCACTGGAGCAACACAAAAGCTCAAAAGCTCTGGTTCACTGTGGTGGTGCTGACTCCATGTCAGACAGCCTGCAATAAGCACCAAGAATGATCAACAGGTAGAATCTAACTCCTGAACCTGCCTGTCCATATAGCTAGCCCCTATAAAACACACTTATTGCAGCAAACACCGCTTTTTTCTCTTGTGTTGAATACTCTATTTCCCCCTTTCTTATCCAGAAGAAAAAGGGGTAACCCCCCCACCCCAAAACCCCAGTAGTTTATAGATGAAAAAGCCAACTGCAATATGCTTGGGAAAAAGAGTTCACAGTAATGAAAGTCAATCAAACCTGCATTGCAATAACATTGCAGACCTTGCAAATTGAAGTTCAGCAGCTCCCCTGGGACACCAAACATTCAGGAACTGCACCTTCACTTATGAAAAGTGCCTCAGTCATAGGAGCTGAATCTGCTTTTGTCTAAAGACAGCTATGACCTATGGCACAATGTGTCACTAGTATGAAATGCAAACAGCTGTACACATCAAGGAGGGTTAAACCACACAACTCAGATTTTATTTTCTCTGAGGAAGATTCCAGCTCTTTTCAGTGTTCCAGATAAGATTAGTGCTATTGCAGACAGGAGAGAAGCTAGCTCATGATTTCAGAGACTGTTGCCTTTGAATTCTTAGATAATGGAAGGAATAACTTAGAGCATTAAAAGTACTACGACTTTCACCTAAAAATTATTACTAAGAACTGGTGGTGTTCCTTTGCTTTATGGCCACCTCTATAAGAAGTTATAATCTGACTGGATAAATTCCATCTCTGAGACTCAGTTTGTTTATCTGTGAAATAGTCACTGATACCCATGTTGCTGAGAATAGCGAGGATAGCAACAGTAAGATATCTAGGGAGTGAGGGCCATTCTCTTGGTTTTCAAGTTAGGATGGGAAAACGGATGTTATTTTTGAAATTCAGAGCACTTGTCTATTGCTAAAGGATATTGCTTCAACAGGCAGAAGGAAGCCCACCACATCCCGTTCAAAGGAACAGGTATACAATTGTATCAGATGGGAGTGACACTCAAGTAAACATCTTTCTTCTCCCCTTTTCTGCCTGTTCTCACTAGACACCCCATGATTTTGAGGTACCCAGAGCTGCCCCAAAATACCTAATGAAAAAGCAGAAGTGAGAAAACAGTACCTACATTGTCACACTGGCTAGTTGTAACAAATGTTGACACTTGAATAGCACCTTTTGCAGAGTATGAAGTCACTATTATTGAAAATTCTAATAGATGGATATTCAAGTGTATGAATTTAAATTCCTGCTACTGTTCCAATATTTCAAAGGAGACAATACATTTTTAGCCATGTCTTGTCATTGAAGTTTAGCCAGAGGGAAAAATAAGTATGCAGTTACACACTAGCTAGCTGGCACTGCTGGAACTCTTGGGAACTCCTTATTAAATTTGTATTCTGATCATAAAATGAGCTACAATATAGAAGGAGACAGCTCTATAGGACTGAGTTTTCAGTTTCTGCTGAAGGTTGTCCCTGGAGAACTGCAGGAGTGCGAAAGAAAGGAAGCACGAATGTAAGCATAAAAACATACCCTAGGCAGAGATTTACATGCAGGACCAAATTTAAAACAAAACAAATAGTTACTATTAATTTTTTTACAATGTTAGTGCATCAAGTTTATATGTCAAAGACAAGGAGAAAAATCACAGCAGGAAAACAAGTACAGAAGCAGCAGCTTGTTATTGTTAGAGACACTCCTCTTTCGGGTTAAGCATTTGTGCTATCAATCCTGTTGTGACTTCAAATGTAAAGTGTTTTATCATAATTTAGAAACAGCTAGTCTCACACTTCTGCAGTGGACCTCATGTATCTGCATGAAAATTCCTTTTAACCTTCTTTTTATAGGGACTTCAGCCACAAGAAAAAGGCCGTAAAGATAAGGCCTTGAGCAGGAAGGATTCTGTAGAAGTGTTTTAAGGAACAGGGGAGCAAATGAAAATAAAATGAAGCTGCAGTTCAGTGCTTCCATTCTATTCTTGGCCAAGCCATTCAAAGAGTCATATCTAATAAGTAAATACCTTCAGAGTAGGCTTGTCAGATGATTTTAAACAAGGTGATTTGTGCATAACAATTTCTTTCGAGACCCCTCATATGAACTTCTTTATAGGTGCCCCCAAAGTAGCGACTGACCTAAATGGGTACAGGAAAGCAAATGAATTAAAAGCATAATATTCTTTGGTTTCTGTAACATCACATTAGAGAACTTTGTATTCACCACACACAAAACTATATAAAGATCTAGAGCTAAGCACAGAGTTTGGAAATGACAGGCTTAGGGGTGGTACGGACAATCCCTGCCTCGCTGGTAGCACACAGTGGAAGAGCAGGAGCATTACAGGGAACTATGCAAAGTAACCATGCTGTGGGGAAGGGAGGTGAACCCTCACTGAGGAATCAGGCTAGTGAATTTATTCACAATTGTAAAGCATTTAGATTTTCCAGCACCAAGAACCACACAAAGCACCTAATGAAATAACAAACTGTTTGGAGAAGTGGTTGGAGAGCAATCGAGGTGCATGACAAGACTAGCAAAGAAAACAATCAGCAAAACCAAATACTGATTAGCTGGGGATACAAGCTATTCCTCTGCAAAAAGAGCAGTCCTCTTGAAAATGATCACAGCATTATTATACATGGTAACAAATATTTTGGTTCATAATGAAGAACCTTGATGCTGGCAACTCAGGTTTTTGAGCAGCATTGTACAATATTAGGGCATGCAGTAAGGAGATCTAAAAATGTTGTAGCTTTTGCTATAGAGGATCATGTTCTTTCAGGTCCTCTGTAAAGGCAGGATTTGTGCTGCATCCCACCCAAGATCACAGCTTCATCAAAATTTTTCAGTCTTCTAGTATCTGTGTTAGCATTTCTACAGCTGCTCTGTCAGTGTTTCAGAAAGATAAAACTGCATAGCTAATTGATGAGTATTTATGCATTTTCCATTCTCTGATATTGCCCGTAAACTGTAAGTATACCTACTGTTTTCTTGCAAATTTCAAGACTTCTGGAGTATTCTCAAGTTATTAAGAGACCTTTAGGGCACTCATTAATACTCATTAACTCACTAATATTTGAGAGTGCAGGTTCATTAACATCTACAAGAGGAACTCTTTTTACCAAGTTTCATTAGGTTTCTCGTCCAAGACTTAGTCTAAAAAAACCACAAAGAAATTTACAAACAATTTTACACATCATAGATTATCACAAATGAAGTACAACAGAACAGGACAGAATAGAATAGCATACAATGGAATGGAATGGAATGGAATGGAATAGAATAGAATAGAATAGAATAGAATAGAATAGAATAGAATAGAATAGAATAGAATAGAATAGAGCAGAATAGAATGGTTCTGTTGGAAGGGACCTACAATGATCATCTAATCCAACTGCCTGACCACTCCTTGGCTGCCCAAGACAAGTTTTATTCTAGGCAGTGTTAGGCTGTCTGTTGAAGCACACAACAGATACTGCCCACACAATACATCTCCAGCAAGGAAATGAAGGCAATAGCTTATAATAACCTGCCTGACTATAAAAGCACATGGTGTGTCTGGATTAAAATCAAGTTCCTGTTAAATACTTAACAAATTATAGCTAAATCCCAAGTTGGTAGCACCATTAGAAGGAAAGTTAGGCTTTAAGTGTATATAAACATCAAAAGTTAAAAAGTAGTACACAGAAAGCTAAAATTTGAGAGAAACATGGCACTGCATTATTTTCTGTAGAAGTCCTTCATCCTATAGACAAATGGAACTATCGCACCCACAAATTTTGTTCAGTGCTTGTCATCAACAGTTTCTAATCTAATTGCTAGTTTTAAAACTAAGGTCTAAAACATTTTCAGCAGCATAGTCTTTTACATCCCATTCTGCCCCAGTGATCAGTAATGCTACAGACAAATTATATGGACACTGACAAGCAACCAGGTCTGTTCCTTTACTGCAGAGACTTTTACAGCACCAGAATCAACTCAGTTTGTGACTTGAAATCCACACTTAAATCCGCATTAGCTATAGCTGTTCAGACACTTTTAGAACTGGTTCTTGTCTTTAACCTGTATCTGTCTTAGCCAGGCAAATTGTAAACCCGATCACTTTTAATGGAAGAGATACTAAACGCTCTCAGGAATGCTCAAAGTCATGTGAAAAAACTCTCTCCTACAAGGTTTCAGCCTGTGTCTTGGCTAGCAGCGTGACAACACAGCACTAACAAGGAATAACTGAGCCTCCTCTGAACTTCAGGGTGTGTTCCAGATTGGTTCAGATCTCACCTGAATTACCCTTTCCAGGTTTATCTGTTTCTCTTAAACTGCTTTCACTGTCCTCAATTTCATACAGCTCTGGTTATAAAACTATTTTTTTCCCTATAATTCTGAGCATCACACTTGTAAGGAGAAAATATGTCAGTAAAGGAAAGTTTGGTGATATGAGGAAAGGCTGGCTGTTATTTCAATTGATTAGCTTCATAGCTAGGATCATTTACATCTTTCACTTTGAGCTGGGAGATTTTTTATTTCCTAGTGCAGTAATGAGAGGTAAGCCCATATTAAAGTGCCCTTTGTAATGCTGAACCAAGACACTGGTTTATGGGACTTTGGTTGCCTTTTTTTTCTGTGCTCTTTCCATAATAACACAATTCTGTAAAATATTTAATCTGTCCCTCCAGAATGGCTGAAGTAAATAAAACCAAGTGAAAGTGTGGATAGTACCAATGAAAACAAGTTGCACACAGAACCATACCTCCTAGGAGCACAAGGAATACCACACTGGAACAGACTGCCACCCATTCCAGAGCAGTCGGGAGAGAACAGCAGTTTTACAGAACAACAAGAAGCATACTTGATTGACATATCTCATCTCACTCTCTGGACAGAAAAGGAGGACTCCTCCCAAAGGTTTTTCTCAGGTCACCATTAGTGAGTGTAATTTGAAACTCAAGAATGGACAGACTTGTCCTTTCATCTCAAATAATGAATAGAGGAGTATTCACTATTTTCCATTTCTGCCCCTTTTACACTCAGGGCTTTATGGTAAGTGTACCTATATTTCATTTCTTCTTAAGCTACAGATACTTAAAATTGAAAGTTTCATCTGGTCAGTTTCTGGATTTACTGGTTACTCTCTATTTCAGTAAATATTCTATTCCGTTTCAAAATTCCCTTTGCAGGAAAATGCTTCCTTCAGCAGCAGTCTGTGGAATTCAGTGCCCTGCAGCAGTCATCTACCAGACATGGATTTTTCATTTAACAGATACTAAAAATGGAATGACTGAGTCTAAAAGTGAGGGTTACTAGTCAGGCGTTAATGACAGAGTAAGTCCAGGGAGACCAGCAAGTCTGAATATCACAACATCAGTTTATGTGCCTTGTTACTGAGCTAGGGGGTAATAGCCTTAGGCACTCTGTTCAAAATACGGAAGCTAAAATACATGATCGGTTCTCAGTGTCTGCACTTTAATTTCACCAAAAAATCCCAAGTTTTAATAAAAATCAGAAAGCATAGAAGGGTATTTCCAAAAAGTAACATCTCTTCCTGTCTTTTTGCTAGTCTGCAAAGAAAATCGTATCTTTTATCTCTCCGCGTTAGTCTCCCAAATCCTCTTCATGCTTCTAAATTCTTACATAAGCTGAGATGGTTCCTAATAAACTGGCAGTCAGGAGACCAGAACAAGCATCTTGCTGTCCTTCATCCTTTTCTTTGATGAAAACTGTAAAGAGTTAAAAAAAAAAGTTGTAAGAAAGAGATAGATTTTACTCTTCTTCTTATTGCTACTGCTATAGTGACACCTGCTGTCCTTTTCTGCCTTTTTCGATTAGAAAAGGCTAAAAAAATGATAAAAGTGGCAGCCTCACGATAAAAGAACCTTCACATAATAATTCTAGCTAATAGTAACAGCATTTCCTCAAAATACATTGCGCAATCTGTCTCATAAAGACTGCCACATTTTCAGGTTTCCTATTCATACGACAAATTGCCGTGGAAGTTACAATAGCAGAGTGCTTTCCCTGCCTACCTGCCTGTCCCATGTATTGCTGAAAGCTGCGCCCGTGTTTACTGCAAGGTAAATGACACAGTAGATGCTACGATTATGATATACGACTGCTACAACTATAGCAGACACCTGCACTGAAACATGGTTAAAATGAAAAATACTTCTTCACATAGATGCAATAAATAGCTCGGTTCCTGATCATGTTTGCTATGACATTAGCCACAAGATCCTCAAAAGTTTGCATCTTCTGCCCTTAAACTGAGCTAATATTCCTTAACAGCCACTTTTATTGCCAACGCCCTACAGCACGGAACTGTAAAAAACACGTACATAAATTTTCTCAGATTGGAGTACAGAAAAGAGTGAAGCAACAAATATATTAAAAAAACCCCAACAAGCCCAAAAGTGCTGAAGGCTATATAAGTGCTTAAGCCCAGCATTAGCCTAATGAGTCTGTGTATCTAAATATGGAACCAAAACCCAAGGTCTTTCTCAGTTTGACAAAACATGGAGTTTTTGGCTTCCATTCACACAACAAAATATTGCATGCTATCTGCATTTTCAAAGCCTTCATGGCCTGGTCACCACTGTTATACATCCCTAAATCAGACATGCTGACTTTTCAGTTCAGGCTGTAATGCCAGTTCAATTCATCTGTGCTTTCTATGTACCAATGTCACTATACTGCCATACCCTACGCTTAAGTCTGTTAAGAAGCATTTTAATTGTTTGTACAGAACAGAAGATAAAAAACCCAGCAGCTCCCCAGAGCAACATAAATCCTCACCTACTTCTCTCATTTAATGAGGCCTCACTTCGAGACATAATGTGAGTGGGGAAAGGAGCAGACTGTCCTCCAGTGCAGCAGCATGAAATGGGTACATATGCTATGAGCAGACTAGTAACCTAATAGCAGAGGAAATGAGCAGGCCCACAAACATGTATTTACGGTGTCATTTAGCTGAAGTGAGAAAAACACCTCATCCCTTGAGCAATGGGGTAACCAAGGAGAAGAAGAGCATCTCTGGCAATGGGACCCTGCCCAGAACTCTGGAGAACCGAAGTTCTACCATAAGGAAAAAAATAAAGAGTGAGCAGCTGATGCTGAGTTTGAGACTTGCCAAGAGCAGAAGCAGAAGCCTGCCTGGTGCTATCATTTTAACGAACCGTGGCCTTGAAGTCAGGCAGTCCTAACAGCATTTAATGGTGAAATCATGCAAAATTCACCACGAAACACCTCCTGCAGTCACCTCCATCCCAGGCAGAAGTATATGCCGCCCTACAGCTTGGTCCTATGCTGACATCTGGTGGCTCTAGCCAAAATAACGTCAGGCTCAAAACATGCAGTGATGGACACCTCACCAGTCCAGCTGCTCAAGCAGCCCCTCCTGGAGTGTCCCCGCAGCAGCACCTGGTACCCATCTGCTCCATCCAGCAACTCACACTGCCTCTCTGCCCAAGACCAGCCCCAAAACTAGCATAACCTAACTGCAGCAAGACCGTCGTCCCACACACACCTCCAGGCTCAGGCAGAAAAACCCTGGCATGGCCTCAGGAAATGGAAAGGTCTCCCAGGAGCCTGGAAAGGGGATGTCCCACCAGGGGCCACCCCATTCGGCTGGGCACTTGCCCACGGTCTAAGCAGGCGGCAGAGCCATTAGGGCTGATCAGTGCCCCCAGGGTCCTGACATAGACTAGCTGTCAAGCAGGTCTTGCCTCAGTGTATAACATCACACTCGTCCACTTCCACATCACCACCATTAAATCTGTTGAGTGGCTGTATATCACATTCGTGCACAGAGGGCAGTTTTCGCATGTGCAATTAGCTGTCCTTGCCCAATCAGCAAAACGCATGCTGCAGAAACAAGTATGGACGTACAAAGTTAAGGTAACTGCCAGCTTTTTCTGTGAGATTCTTATAAAGTGAGATTTTGAACAAGTGAATGACAGTAAGTTGAAAAATTGGTGATTATTCAGGATTTCATAGAACAGATAAAGCCATTCATGTAAATATTTGATTCAAACAAAGCCCAACACACATTTTCCTAACCTTGATAAAGGAAGTTCGCCATTCTCAGCACAACACTGAGCAGAATCAGGAGCAACAGCAAATCAGCTGAATAATGTCCTGGCTTAACATAGAATCCAACACTAAAAGGACTAAGTCTTAAAATTTGGTTATTTGGGATATTACTGAAGTCTCACTAACCCAAAAGTGAAAGAAATTTGTGTTGCACTTTTCCTGAATATTAATAAATTCAATTAGTTGCAATTCTAGTTCAGTATCTCTTTTGAATACAGAATAGAGATGGGTAAGGCCTTATCTGAACTGAAGTTTCAGTGCGAGAGAATAAGAAATTAATCACTGGAAAGAAAAACATCAGCAGGACTCTAGAAATAAGTTAATGAGAAGAAAAAAACTGCACTAAGAAAGTCACTGAAAGCATTGTAACTGTTAACCTGGATGTGTTAATGCTGCCTGAATATAAAATCTGATGTTCAGGCATTGATTTTATACTTTTAAATTTCACTTTGAAAGTTGTTTGTTTAATAAATACCCAGCTATACAAATACATCAGCATTAACTGGTAAACAACTGAGATGTTTTTAAAGAGCTCATATTATGCACTTATATTTCATTGAGATATATTTAAAATTATAATAGATGCCAAAAAAAATCCAGAGAGACCAAGTCCAGGGACATACATAGGGCACCTAGGTCCTGACAGTGACAGTAATAATACACTGAAATGCATTATTGCAAAATAGATGTGTACCAAACACCATTTAAAAGGTAGCTGCTGAAGTAGCTTTACACATGCAGTAGCAGTCACGTTTTGTCAGGAAGTGTAGATGTTCTTTGAATGAGATCACATCTACCTTAAAGATCCATGTTAGAAGAATACCCTTCTTTTAATAGAGTAGAGCATTTGTTCTCCAGAGGAGAAAGTCCTCCAGAATGCTATCCATATACAAAGAGATATAGTCTCCATTTGCACGGGAATAACAAATGCTGAAAACGGAGGCTGATGAAAGTCTCTTCTCTGTGAGGTCTTGCATCCGTTCTATCTGAACTCTCTCAGCAAATAAACTGCTTGACTCTTTCAGCTGTCTTTAATTAAGCAGAATTCCCTGTGGTTTGGCACATACTGAGATAAGCAGAACTCTCATTTATGTATGTTTCTGAATCTCTGCATAGGTTGTAAAACCACAAAATGTGTCTGAAGACAACAGAAAATTCTACAGCTAGAACTTAAATTTTCACACAATGATACGACACTGATGTTTTTATCCACAGTGAATGGTAAAGTAATAGTTACTCTCCTTACACAGATAAAAATTTTTAAAAGTGACCCTAGTTGTATCCTAAGAATGAGTGACGTGCTATGGCACAAAACTCCATATAAAGTTAAAGAACGAGGAGGCTTGCTCCAATAGACATATCCCACCAAGATATTTGCTACCAAATTCATCATCTACACTAATGTGTTACATGTGATCTCTGTAGAAAGCTGGCAACAGAGACATCATGGACTTAACAGAACCTATATAAAAGCGTTGTGTGCAGAGATTAACATAAATATATTAGTAGCTTTGTATCAATAGAAAAGGCTAGACTGGGCAAAGACATAATCCATGAAGAGGATATATCTTAAAATCCTAGAGACCTGTATGAAAAGGAGCTACTAATGTCATTTGTATAGCTCACATCTGCTGACTAATTTTGAAGTGAAGGGGGAGACACACTAGCTCCCAAAATATTTCACTTCTAGTAGAACCAGGAAATCATCTGTATCTGTATACAAACACCAAAACAGTATGAAGAGGTAAATGGAAACAGTGACTGTTCGAAATCTAGGGCAATGTTTGTAGGTACTGCTGCAAACTCTGAGTCTGCTGTTAGATGTCAGCTAGAACTTTATGCTAGTTCTGTGGTTTTCTAATTCTTTAAGCAAAAGCTTGACCTCAAAAGGCCTTCGGAACTGTTACATGAAGTTTTTGCTTCAGCAATGTTCAAACCTATCAGGAGCTGGGAGACGAGGTGAACCAAGTGAAGCTGAAAATGCTCTCTTTCTGTGTCTCTGTAGAGGTCACCGATTCAGCCATTATGAGCAGATACCTCTCAGCGACTTGTCCTTCCGGGCTTGGGGGAGCACCTTTGCCAAATCCACACCCACAAATTAGCAGTGAGAGGGGTTGCCTTGGACAGCACTGACTCTGGATGCTCTGATAAGCACAAATTAGTACTGCTTTTTGTAAGGAGCAAAGGGAACAAACATCCTACAGGTCTGGGAAAACTCTTAGCGTAACGCATGCCAGAGGAAATAGGTTCCTAGATCTTTTCATACAGATGTCTCATTTGCAATCTCATTAGCAATTGGGTAGCAACTTTGTCAACTGCAGCACTTCTGAAGGCACCAAAATAAGGGTAGAAAATGTGAGATTTCCCACCTATGGAACAATTTTTCCAAAGAGGTTAAGGAAATTCAGAGTCTAATGGTCAAACGCCTTTCCTTGAGAAAATGTTTCCAATGATGCAAATATGACTTTCTATTCTCAAATCTCTACTAAGCTTCTCATGCTATCACCAAATAATGCAAACATAAAACCAGGATTTTAACCACTGATGAAACACCAGAAGCTCTAGGGTCCAGAGTGGACTTCTGTGAGCAGAATGAGTGCAATTCCTTTCTAGTGAGAGACTTCCTCTTACAGCCCAGCATATCAATACAGACTTCTCATCTATTTCCGTTCTTTTCAGTGTGTCTTTTTTGTTTAAAATTGTTACCCATGATCATTGTTTACCCTCTGGAAAAAGACACCCACTTGTCATTTAAAACTGGAGGAACAGGGATGCTTAGGTATCCACACTCTACTGAAATAATGCTACTTCAGTACCTACATACTCTTGTGAGTCTGACCTCATGTCTCCTCTCATGCACAGCTGAAAATGAACTTGAACTCAAAGTGATAAAGAGACAAAAGACAAAATTTCTGATCTGAATGATGGTGGAAGAACTTAATCTCTGCAGAAAATCAGAAGTCTTGGGAACTCTGGAGAGTTTGACAGCCAGGGCAGATCTGGTAGGTACTAACTCTTTTCAGCTTGTCTGTCATACAAGAGCATGCTTGAAATGGAAATGATATGAAAAGTTGTGTCAGATGTGCATGTTCTTATGCTAAGCAACTTACTATCTTCCTTTCTTGGTATCAGCTCCAGGAGAGCAAAGCATTTACAAAAGGAAACAACTTTATACAGCAAAAAGTTCTATCAGCAAGAAGTGTCCACTTTTCTGCATATTCTTCATGGAAAAGTGGCATTTTACGGCCACCTAGTAGGAGTCAAAATATAGGCCAGACACTTGACTTCCCATCTTCAGGAATACATAGGGCAGGGTACTTTTCCTGAAGCACAGAAAAAGCCCTAAATAATTGACTCTTGGGGAGTATCACCAGGGTGCATGAACTATATCTAAACGCAGCAACAAGGTTCTATCAAGCAACAAGAAACTACATTAACAGAGGTGAGCAGTGGCAGAGTGTACAATCAGGACTTCAGTGCTGACCCATCACACCGCAGGCAGAAAACTTAGACTAGTCTAAGACTTCTGCTTTACGCTCTTCACTTTCTCTATGTCATAGTCTGACTTGCAGGCAGTACCTCTCAGCACAGTTATACTACCTCACAGAAATACTTAACGTGCGGGATGGGAAAACACTGTGTCAAGAGGGAGAGCTCCTGAGACAAGAGGAATACAGATATCATGGAAGGCTTCACAGCAGCACCAGGGACAGGATGAGCTCAGAAGCCATCAGGAACGTCAGAGTCTGGCAGAAACCACTTAGAGCCTGAGACGTAGAAGCATGTTACCTGTAACACCAGCGCTGTCAAGAACCTTGCTTGAGCTGTGGAAAGGTACAGATCCCCACATCATTTTCCTCTGATAAATTAAATGGTTAACAAAAGAAGATCACTGATACATTGAAAGGACCTGACAACAGTAACAATAGAGGTAAAGAACAAATTCCCACACAGATTTTCTACTGCCAGAGTTGTAGCCATAGGTTAAAGCAACTCATCAGAAGTAATATTAATGTAACTGAAAGGAAAGACATCTCAAGCCTACCACCTGCTCTATATTTCCCCAGGAAAAGTAGGCTGATATTCATAGTTCTGAGCAAAGCTCCAAGTGGACAGAAAAGAAACAACTGAACGATTTAGAATATGTAAGATGACAAAAGAGCTTCCTGATCCACTGAAATAAGGGCAGGGAACAGGAATCTGTAGCCATGAAGAGCCTGTCCGCAGGGATTACTTCTAAATTTTGATATTTAATCAAATCACAAATCTATTTTTGGCCTTTGTGAATCCCCTTCCATGGGGTCACCCACAGCCTGTTGAAGCTACCTAAGGTCTAGGAAAGGGTACCAACCTGCCATGTCTCAGCCTCTGTAGTTGCCAGCTGCAGCTGTGGCTGGGAGAGTGAAGCACAGTACTGCTACTCAATTTCTCTCTTTCTCCACATGGGGAATGCAATGTTATCAGTTTGTTTCGAAGTGTTTCAGTTTTTCACAAAACTTGGAAGTGCTTGTTAACATCAAAATACTGAATTGCTCGTTTCAATTTTTTTCCCCTACAGAGACCTTCCCATTAGTATCTTCTGCAGAACTGTCCACTTCAACTAACTTCCTAGGGTCAGAAAAAGTGTGAGCAGAAAAGATTTTGAACACGTTATAATAAATTGCTTAGGACTTCAAGCTTCTTCCTACACAAGCTGCAGCTTGTACATGGCTGTCAAGCTCCTCCTTTCCTGATATCACAGAGAGTCCTCTTTGTACCTCTTCAGTCCTGATGGCAATTAGTGTTTTCCCTTCCAGACATTTTTGCACAGAAGCTCCCTATTGCTTCTGGATTCCTCCCACATAGCCATAGTATCTGGCAGGGTGGAGATCAACCCTCTTTTCATGAACTTCCATTAAAAAGTATAGGGTAGCTAGCCAAAGAGGGCATTTGATCTCTTGCTCTATCAGCTACCTACCAAAGAGCCTTAATTTGGCAGTAAAGCATCCAATGACTTGTCAAGCATTATTTTACTGTTGGGTTCACATCAACAACAAGTTTAACCACCAGTTCTACAACAGACACTTCGGCAGTGGGGCTTGTGTGCCTTAGGAGTGAAAAATGTTTAAAAAAGTTTTCACCTAGGAAAAATTAACTTCTGCAACGTAATACAAAGAATAAAACAGAATTCCTGCCAACACTCCAATCTAAAATGAAGATCTGCCTAGAACAAGGATATTTTAAAATACTCTCTGTTTTTATAAAGGCAGCAAAAGGAATTAAGATATACTGTAAGATGGTGGGTGGATGAGATTTTTTAAAATATTCAGCTGGTTATTCAACACTGAATCATCAACACAATATAGATATTTTCAGTCAATCAAAACATGGACAATTTGTAGGCTTAAAAAGGAATGTCTGGAAGTATGGATAGAGATGACATATAGCTAAGCTACAGTGGGGACAGAGAATAGAGAGATTTAAAGCAAGGTAACTGGAAAATACTGCGCTGAGCAGACACTGAACTTCCTTACTTCATGTTCTCTCAACAGTTCTGTAGTGCCTGGCAATACCTAGAAATGTAATTACTGCTGGGAAGACACATGTTTTTTCTGGGAACCTGAATCACACACTGTTCAGTCAGCAATATTTCAGAGAGTAGCCTGAGAAAAAAATCACTGCTAAGATATTATCAGCTGAGAAATAACGATCCTCCTAGAGCACTGGTGTGTTATTACAGCTTCTGGAAACAGGGAAAGAGAATGGATGTTTTCTGGAAGCCATCTGAGACAATCTCAAGATCTGCTGCTAGCATTATTACTGGGAAAGATTTTCTGTAAACCGCAGTGCATTCAGATGAATAAGAATGTTCTAACCAACAGAATGACTAATGATGTACCATTTATGTTTTGGGTTTGGTAGATGGGACTAAATGTTTTCAGGGATTTCTCATTGGTGATGAGACCCTCCCTCCCATGCTCTGCCTTATTTTTATCCAAACTGTAGAAAAATGTTTGCTATGGGCTCGTAAAATGTCTATGTGACATGAACGACTTTGCTGCAACTTATACCCTAAATACCGGGCAACTGTCGCATAAAATGCACTACAACAAATGACACCATTATTTTTTGTGGTACAAACACCCTTTCCTTTCCTGCATACATTTTTCAGGCACACAGACATCTTGGTAGTGGTGTCATCTTTTCCACATACTTAACATCACCTATTTCCAACGGGATTTATACCTCAGACCAATGGCAACAGGAAGTATATGCACAAAATGCACCAAGACACTGTATCATTATCAGTTTCATCTCAAGATACTTAATTTCCTTCTCTCTACCCACTTTTCCTCATCATTTGTTATTCCTCAAGCTAAATAGCTTGGTTTTGACCTTGGAAACCATTTGCCTCCAACTACAACAGGTAACCAGAAGCTAAGAGCAGTAAATAAAGTTCAGCCCTTGAAGATGCTGACACAGCCACCGTGGAGAGTAAGATTGCTGATCAGAGGATTAAATTTTGTAAGACATGATAAGGATAAGTAATAATAGACAGCTGTTCATGCCATGGTAGAAGGTCAGCTTGAAATACATCATGCAAGTACTTCTACTACGAGTCAGCAAATACATTAGCATCATTTCATCCTTCAGAGACCCATAACAGAAGAAATTCCTTTTTTATGAAGAAAGACACACCACCTGACATGAAAAGCTGTATCCAGGCCCTGACAAAGACGGTGAAGAAAAAAAAGTTCAGTGACACTTCTCGTGCGTTGTAATTTCCATCTCTAATGAATACTGCAAAATTACACATCTCCCTGAAGCACTATCTTTCTTTGCCTCTGTTAGTCAAGACTGTACGTAGATTTCACCTTGTAGCTTCTTGCAAACACTTTTTTACTTCTGTGTAAGTAGACTGTTAGGAGGCAATGGGAATGTCCCTTTCAATCTGCAGGACATGAGGCGTATCATGGCATAATTGATCAAGGCTGTAGCATGAGCCGGATACATAGCCGACGTGGAACCGGCCAGTTTTTAATTCTTTCACTCATCATAGTCCCAAATTTGTAACAGGAAAGAAAACAGTGTAGGACCGCAGTGTAACAGCATTTAAAGAACTAACAGCACCACATGTTCAGGGGTTCCTACTCGTTTGGCTGTCTGTCTTGAGATAGATGAGGTCTAGGTTTTCAAGATCACTTGTATGTATAGTCCTGTGAGTTTCCAGTTTTGACAGTTTTTGAAAAGTGACACCCCAGACATCAAGTGAGGCACCTGGAAAGCCTAAATAAACCCTTGGGGCACAATCTGAGAAGTGTTGAGGATTATCAGATTCCAAGTGAGGCACCTGAGGACTATCAACCCAGGATTACCTACAGATGCTCAGCATCTCAGGCATTTGCAACACTGCTTTCCTCACCTCCCTTCTCTTGAACAGAGGGGTGATCCCTCCTTGCATACACTTAAATTCCTCAGGAAAAAAAAAGCAGACTTGTATACAGGTTGGGAAAATCTGGTAATGTAAGATTTACTTTCTCGTTCTCTTTAGATCAAATAGTCAAAGAAAATCAGTGCTGGAGTACCCCTTATCCACAAAGATCGCCACACAAGAAATTTATCTTAATCCCAGAACGAAAGTCTAGCAATCAAACTGAGGCCCTGGCTCCCATAAATAACTCTCTGCCACTAGATGGCAGAAAAGCTCGACTGTAAACCTACGTTTTCTTCTTGCACTATAAAATAGGCAGAAAATAACGCTAATAAAATGCAATAGCCTTTGCATTTTTCCCTGTGTGCCTGCTCAAAGGATGCTGATTTCTCCCGTGCTGTTTGTTCTCAGTTTAGATGGATGGGTGAAGAGTATTCTTTTACAGTGACATGTCATTTAAATTTCTGAAACGGTGCCTGTCAGTGGCAAAGACACCAAGGAAGCTGGAAGAAACCAACAGCGGTGAGATACAGTAGACTGTTTCACAGAATAGCTAGGAAATTTCAGTAGCCACCAGTTTATTTTAAATCTGAATGAAGGTAGTGTCTTCACTGTTAAATCACTTAGGAAAAGACTGTCATATTACAGTTGTGAACCAGTACTGTGACAGAGTTTCGAGACAATACGAAGTCCCAATACCCTTGTCCAGCTTTACAGAAATGCTTCCACTTCTCCCAAGATCTGATACAAGTATAAAATGTGATTCAGAAAGGAGGATGTCATTGAATTCACCACAGGTAATACCTTCGTGTACATACACAAATAACCAAAAAGCTTACAACCTGAAGTGCAACTGCTCACTCTAGTCTCTGGATTCAGTCCCTTCTTATGCTGTGGGTAGCAGACTACTTAACTTTCCAAATGCAGAAGCCTACTTCTCCCATAGTGCCTGTTGTACCTGAGCTCTGTGTTAGTAACCCTCTTCTCTTCTGATAACGATGAAAAGCCACTGCCAGAAATATTCCCAGCTCAGATTTCCCCAGCTCCTCTCTACAAGCTGAGCCCTTCAGCATAGGAAGAAAAGCCTTCAGCAAGAGACGAAGCAGGTCGCCTACTTATATTGTATATCGCATTAAACAAACCTAAAGTCTAGGAATACAGCATAAGTGTGATCATAAAATCATGGGGCACAGTTCTGTGCAAGCAAACCCTGGAAAGTCTTCTCCCTAGGATAGCGGTCAATGATAAGCGAAATGATGGAGGGAAGGGGATGAGGCATTCACAAACCAGCAGTTCCAGGCATCCTAAGACCAAAAAGCTGCAGCCACAGAGGCCTCCGAGGCACTTTGCTTTCATTTTGTCTAAATATTTCTAGCAGAAAAGTCTAAACATTAGCAAATGTTTGTGTTAGGATACATAATACTTATACCTGTGGCTAAGAGTGAAGAATGCATGCCCTTTCTAACATAACTGCCCATTGACTGAATCCAACGTTTCACAGAGCCAGGCACACACAGTGTTTTGTGCGGTGCTTCGTGAGGGCAGGAATGGATGGAGAGGCAGGATGGAGAGCTCCGTGGTTTGTCCATCTGCACAGCCACCCCCGCCCCCGGCACCGCTGCGGGGATGCCGGCTCTCGGCCCCGGCGGCCAGTCCGCCGACCCCGGCGGGCTGCAGGCACAGCCGGGGGTTGTCCCTGGGAAGGGAGTCAGAAGGTGGGGACACTCCACCACGGCCAAAGCCCCGAGCCGCTGGCTGGAGCCAGGCTGCTGCCGTGTGGCTGCGGACGTCGGTAGGGCTTGGGCCAGGCACGGCAGTTACGCCTGGAAGGGGAGGGAAGAAGGGACGACACACACTGACACAGAGATAATGTTTAGAAATTCAGGAACAAGTGAAAGCCTTTAGAATACACTTGATCAGCTATCAGTACAGTATAGTACTGAGAACATTTTTCAGAATGCTCAATTTGTTCTGCAGCTTTCATTGCCTTTCTTTTTGTGAAAAAAGATGAGAGCATCATTTACAGCTACATCTTTCATGACTAAATGACCATGAATACTTAAAGAATTCACATGAAGTGGTGGATTTTCCTTTGTAACAGTTGATTAAACAAGTTCTAGAACTTACAGTCTGAATTTTGAATTATAAATTCTGCAACTAACCAGCAAATTGAAAATCACTTAATTTCAAGATTGCTTTGAAACTTTGAAATCTGCTTTTTGTGACTTAAGTTTAATTTTGCATAAACATTTCTTCTGAAAAAGCATTTTTCTTCAGCATATGCATTGCAAATAAACCTAGAGATCAGCAAACATAGCTGATAAAGAACCCATCATCTCGTGCATTTTCCTTTCACCTTGAACATAAAGCATGCCTGAGTCAGTAAGGCTGACATATCTGTGCGCACTAATCTTAAAGGGAAATCTTAAAGAGCGATACAAAACTCTTTGTCTCTGCAGATTTTGCACAGGTTTTAGGTAAAAAAAAATTTCTGTAGCCTGGAAAGCAGCTGGCAGAGCTTAATGGCATCAGGAACAGGCACTACCTTTTGCTGCTGTACGCACCTTGAACAATGATCCTGCCTTCTATGGCCAGCATATGGACATCCTCATCACCAGCTTGCTTTCTACTGTGGAAAAATCTTAGAGGAGGTTTTGAAAAGGGAACTGGAGTCCGGAATTACAATATGGCTACCTCTGCTAAGGAGGCCAAACTGCCCACACTATCTGAAATTTGCTCCCAAAATTACCATCCGACCCTACTCACTGGTATACGGGGGCAGGGAGGAAGAATTGCTTTTATAACAGTTTTTTACTGATTGTCACCTTAAAATGTGTAGATGTAGATAATCTGTCAAACTGTCAGCAGCCTGCAATACAGTTGTAGAATAAACCATCATAAACTGTCCTCTGAAATGTTTTCCACTAGAAGTTCATCTACATTTGTTTACCTTCCTTGACTTCAGTATTATTTCTCTGCATTGCGATCATCCTGTTCAATTACATATTGTGGCTGAAGGACTTGAAACAAAAGCAGGTGGAGGAGAAGAAAGCATGTCGCATGGAAGAGCCAAGCCCATCAAAAACATTTTTCTAAGACCTTTGCATGATGTTGATCAGCATGGGGTTAGCTGGGCAGAAAATGTACCTTTCCTGAAATCATTTTGGTGTTCACGTAACAAAAAACCAAGCAATGAGAAGTGTGGAACAAATGCATAATTGTCTGGGAGCATCAGCATTTTCTCCCAGTGATAACTGGAACAGATAAAAAACTATGTTACCAAAAATTACAGTTCAGCAGGAGAAATCTATGCACAAGCTGAATGATCACAGCTCCTTGTCAAAAGAAGTGACACCACTTGTTTGCAGAATGATAAAGCTATGCAGAAGTCAAGAGACTAACTTTCTTTTCATATTAGGCAAACTTTTGTGCCAATTATACTAGCGTGAATGAAAGCAAAATTCTTGCCCTTTTAGAAGCTGTGCCACATTTGCCATGGTGAAGCTGCTATGATAGCTCTTCTTTACTGACACTTTAGCACTGTTGATTCCAGAACGAACAAATTTTCTGCAACTTCAGTCAATTCTGCAACATCTTTTAACTGAGACATATTCAACACCTGTGTGTTTTGTAAAAGGAAAGTCCAAAACAGAAGAAATAGGGAAGAATTTTCTTTAAGCAAGCAAAGTGCAGCTGGCCAACACGGGGGAGGGAGGTCTTGAATTATTCCTGTTCATTTTGAGGATGGTTTCCTTGGCTACTTAAAAGAACGCAACAACTTTTCTGTGCATATGCATACAGCAAACTACCACTCCTGTTAGTAACCAAACTCCTCCACCAACTGAAAACAAAACAGTGTCCTTCTGATGCTGAACAATGGAAACACTGCTGATTTGAAATATCAAACTTTCTTAACAATTAAACAAGAGCATACAGTGAGGTAATCCTCTTGTGGCCCCCAAAGACATCTAAGATGATTGATGTTCACATGAACTCCCCAAAAATGTCTAAAATTATTTGCAAGCAAATACTTCTAGCAAATTGTGATCCGCTTGGTTTCAGTGCTCCAGATTGCCCTGCCCTCCCTATACAGTTCCCAGCAGTTACCTGATGGTGGGAAAAATGAAGCTTGCAAATGTTCACTGTCCATCTCACTGGCTGCTGCCTTTTCCAGAGCGTTCTGCATGGTTTTTTTACAGGAGGCAAAAAGGCATGACCATTCAACAGAGAGAGAGAGGACTGTAGTGCAAGGCTACAGTCAGACACATGTGCCTTCTACTGGAGGCAGTCTGATGGCAAGATCTGCTTGTACTGGCTGCAGCGCAACTGCGTCAGCTTTCATCTTTCTACAGGAGCCGTGAATCAGGCATGGGATGTTGCTTCATCGCAGATCAGATCATGTAAACTCCTTTTGCCCCATGAATTAATACAGCAGAAAGATGCAAAATGCATTGCCAGTCACTCAGGTGCAACCCTGACTGCAAATGTAGGTCCTGACTCTGAGGCTTTACAAGCCCACCCCTGCCTTGCTATCACACGTGCTTTTAAGGCCCCAGATATTTGACCATTTCTGAACAATATAATTAGGTTTATTCCCCCAGTCCTCTGCATCACCTCTAAATCATATGTATACCTGTTTACTTACGCAGAAGTAAAGTCTGTTTATGCAAGAAGAGGGCATGGGGATTGTTTTATCCATTTTGCTTCGAAACGCACTGAGTGTACTTTATCCACATCCACACAGAAGAAAATCAATGCAACTTGCAGCCCAGACTCACAGTTTTGCACTAACTTAGCTATCTCCATTTAGAAATAAACTTAGCTGAGTCTATGCAGATGTCAGATTTGTCTTGCTATTACACTGGGCTATGAAATAATTGCATGTAAGGAAAACATGTCCAGGATTAAGCTTTTTACAGTTCATGCAGAGAACAACAGTGTCCCCTATGACAGAAGATGATACACAAATATTCCAGATACCAGCAGTTAGGTAGCAAAAATATCTCTGTGGAAAGGAATTTCAAGTATAAACAGGCCAACTGTCTTGCAGCCTGAACCACACACTGATTTTGCCTTCACTGGTTCTGTAGTTTAAGCAATGAGAGGAGAGGGAGAAACACTTACTGGAACATAACAGAATTAAAGCTAGAGGGAAAGTCTGCTCCTCTCTAGCACAGGGATGTTTCACTTTTTCAAAATGTACAGTGGTTCAGCTTCAGAAACAAGTGGTTCATGAGCCATGCCCGAGCCAGCAAAGACAGTGGAGCCTGCTTTCCTCAGACGCCTCCGTTCTGCATTCCCCCGAGACAGTCTGATGTGCAAACCTCTCTGGGTATTATTGTTGTGAGTCAGTCAAGCAGTCACTGCGTGTCGTTCAGTGCACCAGCTGTCGCTGCACAATGGCATTCATTCCACTGAACAATAAATTAAATCTCCCCCGAGTGCTAGCTGTAGTCTGCTCTGAGGCTTACTATCACTTAACACGTGTTACTCCAGACTCTGCACACCGAACGCAGGAATTCAGGGCTGGCGATGCAGACACAGGGACTCCCACTTGAAACCCTTAGTGAAATGAAGGTTTCCCTTTCTTTTCCCCTTAAATATGAAATCTGTAAGAGTCTCTGGTGAAGGATGAGCTTACAGGCAGGTGGACGGAGAGATGCAGAGCAGAGGTAACTCTGTTGACACCTCCTGCTGAAACTGCTCTGCAGGAGGTGGTGACCACCAGTTCCACGCTGTCTGTGCTTCCTGGGGCCCTGCTAACGAAACAGGTGCTTTTCGTAGGAGAGGAGGCAGAGATGTATTTTCACCTTGTCCTTTGTTCTGCAGGGAAAACTACTTTCTTGCATCAAGGACTGTGACATTTCTCACTTAGAAAACCCCACTTTGCATTTGAAAATTTTAAATGTCTGAGATGACGCGTGAAAGTATACATCTGGAGCAGCCAAACATCACTTCTAACTTATTCTAGATGCTCACTGCCCTCTGTTCCACTCCTTCTTTCATGACAAGCAGTTCCTTACTGCTTCTCCTTGCCTTGTATGAAGCATCCACAGCTCCACTCCACTTTCTTAACCCAAAGCAAGCTCTTAGCCTTTCAGCCTTTGGCACTGCTTTGGCCTCCTGAGTATGACCTGCTGGCCCACAATTAACATCTTCATCCCTCACTGCATCACTATCTCTTTTATTTGTATTTAACATGTCTTGAAGATCCCCGTGATTAGAAATTTGTACTGAGCCATCACCCAAAACTGGGAAACAGAAGACAACCACCAGGTAGCAATTGTGCTTTTGAGACAGCAAAAAAAGGTTGAGAACTTTAAAATCTGTAAACTATAAAGAAGAGCCACTGTTTTCAACTTATCTGTCTCAAAACAACAGGGATTGAAATAGTCAACATTCCTCTGGGACGGAAGTACCGTTTCTGATCAGCTCTGCAAGCCAGCAACCAGCAGGAGCAACTACAGAGACTGTAACAGACCTTGGAAGAACAGTACTGCGTTCAGTTTCCTGCAAATTGTTTTGCATTTGGAGGCATTGCTTAACTTTCTGTGTCTATTAACCTTGAATTCAGGCTCCTCAAGAGCGACAAAACCGTTCTTCTTTGTTCAACGCTTTACATTGTTCGTTGGCTACAGTCACAAACAATAACCAGAATGTTGAAATAACAAAGGTCATTGCTAAGTACTTGCAAAATTACCACAGGCCACTGTGCAAGTGATCACCAGCTGAAACATGAGCTTTCCATGCATGCTTTCATATCTGATTCAAGACAAAACATGTTCGAGTAGGGCATGTCGTGGTCTTGCAAAAACACAACTCCTTGAGTTTGTGAAAAACAAAACCAAAACAAAAATAAACTATTCTGGGAATGTTCATCTGTCTGTTTAGTTTTATCCAAAATATAATACCTCAGCTTAAGTTTTGGGGGTTGGTTATTTCAAGTTGCAAAAAGCATTTGGAAGAGCAAGGACAATAAACTATTAATGTTATTAGACATATCTGTTATCTAATTGTCTGCAGCTATTTTGCTAGCTCTGTTGGTTAATAAAATATTTAGCATGAAATAGTCCCTAACAAGAGATAGAAACACACTATAAACAAATCCGTTATTTCCATCTGGTTTGAACTGTAAGAGGGAAAAAGTGAGGAATTTTTCGAAGACCCCATATCATGTATTTAAATTACCTGTTACTTGTAGGTCAGATCAATCCACTTTGCTGCAATGGAAAGTTAGCCTCTAGTACCGGAAGTGAAGCTGATTCTGGGCTTCGGATTTGTAAATCTGTTAAATCTTTTCAACACAATGTCCTGTATTATCCAGTTCTTTGAACTACTCCATCCCAACCTCCTGCACGTGCCGTTCCTCTGACTATCGCCAGAAGACTAAACTAGTGTATTCCGTCGAGTTCTGAGGCATAGATTTTACCCCTTTTTTTCCCCTTTCCTTTTGTAAATTCTCCGTATCAACACATTACCAGACATGTTGCTGCACGCAAATCTGGAGGCTGGTTTGATATTTGTACTTCTTATCTTCAACACACCAAAGTTTTATGATTACCTGTCATGACTCCTCTGATGGGTGCAGCTAAGTTGACAGGTCCACAGTCACAGAGAGCATCAGAGCAGGAACACTTTGCCCAAGGCAAGAGAAACGTGATGCCGTGACAGCCAGGCAAAGGTCCCTGGCTGCGTGGCATGATGCAGGCAGAGACGCTGCAGCTGAGGAGGGAGACTGCTGCCAGTGGAGAGAAGAAAGGTGGTACTGCCAGTGCCAGACAAGGTGTCACGGGCCAAAGACAATTTTGGCAACCTGAGTACCCCATCTCCAGACAGCTGTCTCTCTCCTTGCAGCTGCATGCTCCACGTGCTCTTTGGTTACTCTCCTACCAGCAAGCACATGGAGGCATTTTTGCAGGAGTGTAAGGACAGTAAATAGGATGAAAGGGGGAATATTGAAAACCCACTGCATATTGTGTCTTGGTACGGAAAACACGATCAGCCACCATATCAGATTGCCCAGATCACCAAAACCCTCCTAGTGAGCTCCTGCTGCACACACAGCCCCTCTGGGGCCCCAGGAAGACGAACCCTACTGCAGCAATGGTGGGGGGTTCTGGGGCACAGTGGCATGGAGGAGAGATCAACCTACCATCCTTTCAGGGCCCCTTTCCCTTTCCCACTGGCTGTCAGGTCCCTTTCTGCAGCTCCAAGCTCAGCCCTGTCCCCAAGGCTCAGAGGTCTCCTTGCACCCACGGGACGTCCCTGAGAGCTCCGGTCCCCCCACACATGGGTGCAGCTACATTCTTCCTTCCAGCCTCGTGCCAAGGCTGTGGCTGGGACTCCACACATGCAGACTTTCCTGGTCGGCAGCCTCTGTTCCTTGAGACAGGCTTGTAAATGGGCTTAGACAAGGACTTCAAAATACTCTTCAGAAGAAGTGATGAAAGCAGCATGAACACCCTTAGTTTAGTCTGTCAGTATGACTCTGATGAAAGTGATTTTTTTGTCAACGTATCAATAAGCAATTATCCAGCCCAGGACATCTGATTGTCCAAAAGCTCATTTTTAGAATAACCCTTAGAAGAGGCAATGAGACAAACACGCACTACAGTCAGGGTGGTAAAGCTATGTCAGGTTAGTGCTATGAAGATTTTCTTCCACCAATAGCTAGGAAGAGGTGTGGGAAGTGTCAGAATTTACTGACAGAGAAGTTCTTCTGTTTGAACCTAATTACAGAAAATTGGCCAGAACTTCAGAAGGTTACGTCAAAGCTAGGTACACAGACAACATAATGGTAAATGACACTTAACACTGATGAATGTGAATTAATGTACACTGGTGGAAATGTTTTCCTCAGAGTACTGAGTCCTAAGCTATTTGTAATTATTCAGGAAAAAATGTCTTCCTTTTCTGTGGACAGTGCAACAGGCAGATTAAAAAGACAGTAAAAAGAAAAAAAAAGTGGATTATAGTTTCATTATATTTACTCAGCGCACCAAAATTTCAGCTGAAGTAAAGTTTTGTTCAGTCTATTAGGAGTGTAACAAAAGCAAAAGTTTCAAAGACATGGCAAAAGACAGATGCTCAGGATGAGTTACCTGGAAAAGAGATGAACTAGAGTTCATATCAAGGGCATATAATTGAGAAATGTTTTCAAGTAGGTAGTCCACATATTTTTCCTATTTCTGCATTTCCAGGTAGAAGTGGAACTTCAGTTGGGTTTTTTTATTTTGCAAAAAAACGAAGGGTATTTTGAGGGGTTTTGGTTGTGGGTTTTTGTGGGTTTTTTTTGTCTCCTAGTATTGCCATTCTTCACTGGAATGAAGTCAATATCTTCCGGGAAGCAAAAGTAACCAAGCTCAAAATACTCAGTCCTCTCATGGGTAGGTACAGGGACTGAGAAGACTAAAGTGCAGAGGGCCACTCTGTCCAGCTGAAACCACAGGTCCCAGGCAAATACATTTTTCTAGCAGCCCAACAGTGCCAAGATAAAGGAGGTCCCTAGTTCTCTTTGGTTTTGACTGGACTTTTCTCATGGCACATGAGAGACTTGTTCTGCTAAAACCGCCATACCTCTTACCCAAAATAAGGAAAGGGCTTTGACAGACTGATGTTGAGTGTCATGATTTTTGCTTCAAAAAATTCCTGACCAGATCTAATAACTACAACAAAGAGCAAGACACATTGCTAAACTTAGAAAGGAATACACTTAAAATGAAAATTCTTCATTTGCATAGTAAATTATTAGCCAAGGAAATTCTATAAATACTTTCAAGACCACGACCTAAGGGGAAAGATGGCATCCCTATGGACATGGCTTGTGCAGATTCCAGGATATCAGAAATGAATATAACGTCTCCCCTAATCTCTTGTACTCAATAACCAGTTCCAGCACAGCTTTACTCAGCAGTTTTACCTCAGAGGTTTCTAACTGCAGCATCTCCCCATGTCAAAAAGCACTTTTTAATGTTTATTTAGATTAGCTTCTTCCCTTGCTAAGTTCTACTTGTCTACTACTTCTGTCAGACAGCTTGCACTGAGTTGCAGCAGAGCACCACAGGCAAAGCTACATAATTAATACACTAGAAAATTAATTAACCTAGTGGTCAGTGAAGAGATTTGTTCTCGGTAACATGATTCTGAATAATCACTTATCTCTTGCTTTCATTGAGTGAACAGTTTGCAAGCATCAGCAACTATTGCAGGCAGTTACATCACCGATCTGTCATTCTTTCATGGTCATACCATATGGACAATAATAACTTAAATGGAGCCTAGCAGATGTTAGGAACACAGTGCATGGCTGGGAATGCACAGATAGGCCCAGTGTGTTTGCATTAATTGAGATGTTTTATGCTAAAATTTTTATCTAATAATAAAAAAATACTTGAATATATAAACATATATATAGTGAAAATTTGACTTTATGTGTAGAATGATGAAGAAAGCAGATGGCACTGCAGAGCAATATTTCTAAGGAGTTCATTGATTTTCTGAGACTGCCTTTCTAAAAAGTAGAGAGCAAAATGATGAAAGGTTAACTTCTGAATCAGTCAGGTTAGCAAAAGGTTTTGTGTGTAGACACTCAAAAAAGGGGAAGGAACTACAGAAATCAGTTAAATGTGTATTTTTGTTGGAATTTTTTATTGATTCTAAAACCCTAAAATCCCAAAATATCCTGCTTCCTTGTAAAACAGGGAAAATTCAGTACTTTTAACAAGAATGTCTTGTATATGTGGACAGACCTTGAAAGCACAAACATTTGATTTCCCAGCACAAGAATGCAAGAAAATTTGGCCTCAAGGCCTTTATGGCTTCAACAGTACCACTGTATCTTAAGGGTTGCCCATTTCCCTTCCCTCGAGTATAGTCAAAATATCAGTTCTCTCCAGGAAACCTACCCTTCTTTGGAAAGAAATCTGATCATTCTAGGGGCCTGAAGTCATGCTGTGCACTTGGGGTCAGCAGTATAGTAATTTGTGCTTCCCATCATAGCTTCAGCTTTGAGCTAAACTCAACAAATGCATATATACCAAAACACAACTTTATCATTCCATCTCCACAGAGCCCAAAATAAATAGAAGGATATACTGCTGAAACCCCCAAGCACTGTCGATACACAAATATATTGCGGTCACACACGAATATACATACACAAGCAGCCAATGTGTTGCCCAAACATAGCAGAAATAGTGCACAGAAGCTTCCCACAATTAAATCAGCCACTATGTCTCCTCGCAAAAATTCACAAACATTTGTTGCCCCCACCCCACCTTGTGAAAATACATGTGACAAATCACTTTGCGATTCACAAGTCCAGGAGGAAGAGTGATTATGTACAAAGTACTGGCCTCAAATCTATGAGTTCAGCAGTGAGCAGTTTTACCTCTGAAAACAGGCAGAGTACCCTCTTCACACGTCCCCAGTCTGTAACCTAACCATTCAGGCTGAGCTTCAGCTGTATTTTTCTTACAGAAAGGTCTCCCAATTGCTCAGTGCTGCTATCAACTTGCTACAGCTCCATAAAGAATTACAACACAAATGTCATCCTGAGCAAAACTAAAGTGACTCTTCTACCTATTTTTCTGTTTCCTCCACAGGTTACAGTAGGTATGTTCAGACCAGACCTATCCCTTCTCATGGTATCTTTGCCCTTTTCCACTGTTTAACACGGTAGGGATGCTCAGGCATTCAGCTGAAGTTGGTAAGAGCATAGCATGGTTAATTTTGTACCCAAGGGAGGACAAGCAGGGGAGTGGAAGGAGGGATATCCCTCTATGTCTTTGTCGCACCACTGCCCGAGAGCAGCATGACTAAGGGACTGTGGGGGAGAACAGCAAAGTGATGCTGCTGGCTTCACCCCTGGCCTGTTCATGATGTCTTCTTCCTTTTCCACCCTGTGACTTGCAACCTGTGATTTTGTGAGCAATCTGGGTGTTCCCAGCTCTCCTCTCCATGTACTTTCAGGGTAATTAGTCAGCTGCTGCAACCTTCCCTCTTCCCAGAGGATCTGTGCTACCCAATGAGCTAAGAAGAAGGCAGAATACTGTACTAATGACATTTGGTGAGGATTTTAAGAAGAAAGCAGTTAAGGAGGAGAAACGAGAGTATGAAAGCACTTACAGAGGCCCAACGTAAGTCATCATGACTCATCAGTATGTAGCTGAAAGAGCAGTGGCAAACTGAAAGATAAAACAGAATATTTTCAGGTCAGAATCTGCTTCCCACTTGCAGCAAACAAACAGACGAGAAGGCAGGAGGCTATCATTGATTTTAATTAGCGGTTCAATTATGGAGAAAACATCAGGCCTGTATCAAACAAAACAGAAAGGCTGCTGCCTGCCTGAGCAGATCTGTACTCCTCTGTGCAGCAAGAACACAGTTCAACGCTTTCAGAAGAGCTCAGCTTGTTGAAGAGCGAACCAAAACCCAAAAACCAGCTGTTGCTAGTGCTGCTGAAGCTATTGCATGCTTTAGAAAACATCCTGCTATTCATCAGAGTTGTGCAAGGTTTAAGAGAGAGCAAGGGAGAAGCCATCGCCAGTCTGTGACTCTCTCAACGGGGGCTGCTGCCTCTCCATGGGGTCCGCCTACACAGAAACAGGCCACAGACCTACCCACCCTGTTCCAGGAAAGCTGCTTTGTTTCATGGCGGTTAAATTATGAAAGCTGAACAGTTAGAAAGGGCTGAGTCCAGCTCCACAAAAAGGTGTGGTCTGATCCCCAGTATTTTCCTTTTTCCAGTATGTACCGTGTTACATCAAGACTCACAGAGAAAGTGAATTCCACTGCATAACACTGTCTGTATTTAAATACTCTTAACTAAAGCATGCACACAAAGAAGGAGAACATGACTTTAAAGCTGGGCATATTGGGATGTGGTGGAATGGTAAGATGAACTGTGGTGATGTGGCTAGAACCTGAAGTTTCCACCTGTACCTCTAGAACCACGATGATATTATTCTACTTCGTTTGGTTACTGGGAACTTCACAGACTCAATAGAAGAGTTCAAAACTCACTTGGAACCACAATTCTGCACAATTAACTCAAGTAGTTGATAATGTTTTAAAAAGGAGCAAGCAAAAGGCTCCACTACTTACAGCAAATGGCTATAGCATTATTATCATTTCCAGGCCCTTCGTTCTGGGTGTAGCTGAAGATATACGTGCTATCCATTGGTTTTATCTCTTTTACTCCCTACTTTCTCTGAGTCACATGAATTACTAGTTATGAAGTTGCCAAAACACCTTTTTAAAAATGGAGAATATTTTTAGAACTAGTTACTGTTTTTCAAATGGCATGACAGACATTTTTCAGCATAGCTCACGTTACAAGACTTTGTCTAACTCTATGAAGAGGTTTGGAAATTGTTTAAACCAGCAAACACGCTCCTAATCTGCAAAAGACCTGAGTAGGATGAAACATTCCAAGAAGCCTTACGTAGAGCTAACAACTTCAGAAAAGCTTTTGGGAATAGGGAATGGATTTATAAGTCAGGTCTTAATTCCCCTGCTGTATAGGACAGGGAGATCAAGGTAAGTAAATGAAAAAAACTATTCTTACTTGACCGGTTCTTTATTAAGCTAACTTATCCTACATACTAAAAGATTAATGAAGTAGTGCAGACTGACTTAGAAGACGTAATCTTACATCTTACCAAACATGGCATTCAAAGGTTGAGTACATGGGATACATCATTATTATGCAGCTATAACACTGCAGCAAAACATGGGCGTCTTGATTCAGGGTGCCAGCATGTTAAAACTTGTGTATGCAGTCAGGAGACAGGCTTTTTCAATATAAATTCAATCCAAGAATTTTGTGATTGATGCAAGAAAGACTATGAGGCCGTGGTCAGGGGAAATGCAAGCATGTGTCCAAGTGATGCAGAATATGGGGAAACCCATAGAGTCTAGTCATGTACACGGAAAAGAACTAAAGACATCACTGCCACCAGCACTTGCACAATCTAGGAGAGAGCTCAAAAGCAAACCTTAAAATCAGCTATCAGCTGCAATTTACTGAACAGAAAGTTAAAAAATACACTTTCAAAGAGTACAGCTTAATTACAGCGGAGAAGTGCTTAGGCAAAACTGAAAAACCAAACTATAAAGGGGCCATGTTTTACAATCATTACCTTAAAAGTGGAAATTCTGCACAGCACTCCACAGGTTGATGTTAGAAGGAAAGTCTCTTTTTTATCTGCTACTCTTTTCCTGTGAGTTCCTTTGTTTTAACTTTCCTAGAAAGGTTCAGTGAGCAGCAAAGCGCAGTATATCGCACTGGTTTCTCATAGAAGGCCGAATTCTGCTAATTTGGAAAAGCATTTACTCAAGGCATTTAGCCTGTAGTCTTTCTGCAAAACTAGGGGAGAGATTTCAACCCTTCCTTGCCGTGAACTGCCCATTCTGCTCCATTGTCTGGTACAGACTGGGCTGGCAGTTTAATATTTCTACCATTTGAGCTCTACAGCTCCAACCCCACACTGTGAACTCACGGAGCAGAATGTCTGACCAGTGGGTCTTTCCCTGGTTTGATGATGAATGGCTTTTCCTGCCCCTTTGTTTATTTTCAGGAAATGTTCTGTGGGTGTTTGTTCAGGAGGGAGCAATGAGATTTAATGACCAGTGCAGATCATTTCACAAGCTGTATGCCTTCAGTGGCAGGAAAGTTCAGAGAACTGGGTTATCTGTCTGAAGGAGACAAGAAGCACAGCACATGCTGGCTTAAAATACCGGATGGCCAGACCCCATACAGCTAGAACAGAAGGATCTACTCCTCAGTGACAGCCATGAAGACAATGTCACAGGGAAGACCTACAAACTTACACGACAGCGTAAGAAACCTCAGTCACTAACTGGACCTCTTAGCTAGTTAAGACTACGCGAATTGTTAGCAAGCTGTAGCATCCTCAACGGGAGAGGGAAGAGGTGGGGAGATATCCTTTGGCAAGGCTGCTTTCCAAGGCACGTGACACTGTTACAGGGTGCCAAACTGAATTTATACATTCCCTGAATGCCTGAACTTGGACACTGAGCAAGAGTATCCCCTGTTAGAGCCCCCGACCCTGTGACTATTGAGAAAGCTGCCCAGAGTAATGGTCCTCCAGGTCCTTTCTCATGCCAGATCCGGGTGGCTGCACCCCATTGCCCTTCACAGCTGGCTAGCGTGTTCTACAGCTACCACACATGGGGCTGACCCCACTGCAGTCACACCTTTGCTCTGCATAACAGGCGTGGGCAATGTCGCTTTCCAGCACAAGCAGCAGGCAGTTTTTAAGAACTTACGGAGTTTTTAAAAGTCTCAGGGAAAAATATACTTGCCCTTCATAGTGTTTAGGGGGCTTGGCTACTTGTCCTATTTTCTAAAAAGAAAAAAAAAGAAAGACAACTCTGAATTTGTTGGGTTATTTTTAACATCGTGAATGAGGCTGAATTTTCTTTCAGTTACATTTCTGTCATAAAAGTCAAAGTGGGAAAGCCAAAGCGCTCACCCTTTCCCTTCTCCCTGTGAATATTTATTATGCTTTAATAAATGTCAAGCCTGGAAAATGGAGTGAGATCATGAGGCTTTTATTTCAAACCTGTTTTAAGAGCTTCAGATTTCACATTCATGTTAAAATCTCACTCTTTGTCAATTGTATTTGGGCCCTGATTCTGTAAACACATGAGCACAACTGTAATATTGTGCAAACAAGGAGCTCCATCTTGTGCAGTACAGTCATCAGCCCCTCTGCTTGCTGGACTGCAGCCTTATTTTGTAAGTCAACAGCACCACTTTAGAGACCTATTTTTGTTGAAGATTTCTCACAGGCACATCACACATGGGTTTCCTGTGCATGCCAGATGTACACCCTATTAGCAGGGCAAATCCCTCATCCTTTTGTTTTTCCAGCCTGTCTGTGTACAGCCTAATTCTCACAGGTAAAAGGCAGGCTGGATAACATGCCAGAATTATTTTAACTATATACATTAACAGATAAAATCTGCTAATGCTTAAAAATTACTTTAAAGATACTAATGTATAAAACCAAACTAATATTTATGTGGAATGCAAATAGAAAGGATGCTATAGTACTCAAGCGCCTTTTTTAGGCAAACACAAACTTTAGCTCTACACAGTGTTCTTGAATTGTATTTTCATTGGGAATGGAGAGCTCCAAAATCTCTCCAGAGCTGGCCTTTCAGCAGCTAGTCTGAATTACACAGGAATCGTTCTGCTGGGTAAGCCTCGAAAGTGTCTGAGGTGCTGTGGAGATAAGCATTTTAACTTTCTGGTGATTCTTTGAAACATATCCAAACTTCTTGAGAGTATGAAACTATGTTGGAGACAGAATAGCTACATACCGTTTTGTGTGTTTTTTCTGTTTCTTCCTGCTTTAGGCTAGACCAGTAAAACCATGAAAACAACAATTATCTCAGGAAAGCCTGCCAAGTTTTCCGTTTATCCCAGGAGCTTGCTGCTTTTTGTCCCTTCATATGGGTCTAGCGGAAACCTCAGCTACACGCTGCTGCTTCTAATGACAGGCTTTACAATGGGCATGGGAGGATGGAGACGTGATTCCACTTATGATCAGATAACGACTTCAGTGCTCTGGAAAAGAGCAATACCTCACCACAACAGTCAAAGAGTTGCTGTCAGGTTCAAATTGGTCAAATTAATAAGAAACAGAGCTTTTTATTTAATGGATCTGAACTGGATTATTTTATGATTCTGCAACTCCTGTGCTTTTCTAAGCAAGTTTTCCTGTGTGAATGGTTTCTTAATACTTCTGACTCCTGTGCCTCTGTGGGAAAGATCAACACAGATTACTTATTAAAAAAGGAAAACAAGAAAATTTTCTTTCCTCCATATTAGGATAAGTAATTCCAAGCTGGGGAAGACAAAGGTCAACACAAAGGCATCACAGAGCATCTGGTGACAAAGCCATCCTGCTTTTAGATAAATGATTAAATAAACGTCCTCTCATCTCAATGTTACTTTCACTTCCAACTACAGATGAGGCAAAACAAGAGGCAGTTAATTGTTATTTGGTTTTGCTACTTTTACTTTTTCATCTTAAGTGACTCTGAGACGGTCAGCTGACCAAACTAGCATTAAAGTTTTACCTCTGGTCAGCCTGGGAAAGCCAATGACTTGAAATTTTGATGTTATCTGTTTGCTTTTAACTAGTGCTTGAATGAGGCTGAGAAGCCTAAATATGTCTAAAATACTGTATTTCTGTATTTCTCTGCCATGTGTCCTGAGAAAACCATGTGTCTTTTTGAAAATCATTGGATTTTGACCTGACTGTTGCCATGCCTTTGCAGAAACCACAACTTCACTTTCGCCAATCAGCCATTTTTTCTCTGAGTGCAAGGATTCTGCTTGTGGCTAGGTTCGTGGAAAGACCTGGGGTAGTGCTCTAGGCACTTTGTCTTTTCTGGATGAGTATTTCAGGCTAGACTCACTCTAGATTTCAATGAATTCTCAATTCTTACATGATCTTCTACTGCGCTTGCTGACATCACATTCATGCCCTGCATTACTGCAGTGGAGAACTTGTTGCAGCAATGAAAATTTCTGTGTAGGTAGGTCTCTGGATGCTCACCTCTGTGCTCTTTGGTCTTACTCATAATAGTAAGAATGTCCAGAACCACACTAATCTGCAGGAGTTTGGAGAACGACAGCTAAAACCAATTCTGGTATAGAAGTGACCTATCAAAGAGGCACACAGGAGTCAACTTTCCTAGAATAATAAATTACGAATATGTATGCCAGGCTGTGTGTGTATAACCAAAAGTAGTTGAGAGGATGATTTAATAATTGAGAAGATTGGTTACAATATAATTGCTTCAAGCTCCCTCTTTAAAAACAAAGTAAAAATATTTTGATTCAGAGCTGGTGTGTGCACGATGATGGCAACGCACACGACGTCATTAAGCCACAGATACCTGGTTGCACTGATTGCCTGCATCCTACTGCTCAGAGTCTGCACAAAGAAGCAGTGAGATAGGGGAGTGAGTCTGCAGTACACCAGTTGGACGCTCTGCACTGTTTCCCAGCTACATACATACAATGACTACTGTGCCTGAAGTTTTCAAAGGGGAGAGAACTTCTTCATACAAAGGCATATTTACAGTGCGTTAATAGTATCTGTGAGTGGTGTCAGAAGAGAATTGTTAAAAAAATTCACAGTATTGTACACTTACATTGGTTCACTTAGGAAAGGCGTCATAGACTAAATTAGTGACAGCCCGTTGTTTGGAAAGCAGGGTACAAAAATATCACATACATTTGAGCAATCTGAAGAAAAACCCCATGATCACAGCTGATATTAAACATTATCTGTAAGCAGTGTCTCAGTGAGATGCATATAATATAGCTGCATCAATACTCATTCTTCTCTTGCGTTATGAGCAAAGCATATCAAGCACACATGTTCAGATCTCTCCTCCAGTCAGGTTACTATCCTTCAGTTTTTATTGTGGATAAGAATGGCCAGACTCTTACCGTTTCAACTAGTACTAGGTATTCTCCTCTGTTCATCCCACACAGGAGCGAAAAGAGCTGAAGTATCGAACTTTAATAATGTGCATTTGTACCAGCTCTCCAAGAAATTACTGAGAATTTGTTCAAGATTAGCCACTAATATATGTAAAACTGCATTGGAACATGAGCCTTACACAGACATATCCTGAGCTAGTGCACAAGTGTGCGGCTTTGAAACGATGCGATACAATCCTTCCTCAGGAAAATAAGCTGAGCAGAAAACCGTATGTAGGCTTCAACCATCCTCCTGCTGCCTCTTTGGAGTTTGTCTCTCTGCACTTAACCTTGTACTGATTCTGCATTCCCCCAGCACAAGGACTGCATTTTTATCCAGTCATGCCTTCAGGCTAAGGAAAGGGAATATTTATTCTATATGCTCACATTCATTTTAATTCTTGTATAGGATAATAACAGTCTTTCTCTGAGTAACTATTTCCAACTATGTCCACCAGAGTACAAGCCTACAAATTAGCTTCCCACAAATAAGAATGTGCAGGCAGACAGGTAGGTGCTTACTCCGGAGAAGGCTTGTCCTCAGCGTTGTCAGCATCTGGTCCATTCCTAGATATCAACATCCATACAATAACAGCTCTAGCTCACCTGCCTTTTCTCACCAAGAGCAACACAAAGTCAAATAAGTAGGAACCACAACATTTAAATATATAACTTTTAACTGTGAGCCAACTCTTATCAGCAAACAAATGCGGGTTTGGGAGACCCAGGTTTAGTGGAAAAAAAAAAAAATCAGTCTTCTTATTTCTACATTTAGGAGGCCTGCATTCAGGAGTATGATCTGCTCCACTGTTGTGTGCAGCAATATTCACTTCAGCACATATGTTACACTGGTGGTTTTGCAGAAGATCCATCTGAATCTGGTGAATTTATTCAAGGCAATTACTACATCTTGATAGGTGCCTGCACAGTGTAGTGGTTATAGAGGCTGAATTATCCATCCATCCTAGAAAATGTCTTGCTGGGAGACACCAAGCAGCAGTGACAAGGTAACATGTAACAGCATGGAGTGTGAAGCTGTTGTGCATCTGCTGTGGGGGAACAGAGAGACTCCAGTCTCCTCTGTACTCAGCCCAGGGATTTTCAAGTATATTCAAAGCACAATCAGATGAATATGGAATTCAAAAATATCATGAAGACATGCCCATTAAAACTTTGATTGAAATGTCAATTCTTTTCTTTTCTGAAAAGGAATCAAAGACTACCATTCAACATAAAGACTCTTAAAAAGCGTTCAGAAGGGTTTACCAAAAAATATGCTGTCTATTAACACACACTGTGCCCCACTGCATTGAAGTATTGGATGTTTGCTGTCTGAGCATCAACTGAATATATCAAAGTCTTATTGTTTCCCAAATGTACTTTTTCTTTATTGAGTACATCAGTATTATTGATGGTTTTATACATTTTGATAATACTGCCTCTGTGGTCAAGGGAAGTATTTATGTACTCTCACAGCATAGTGAGCAGCTTCCCGGTGAATCACTTTCCTCCCTTGCTCTTAAACACCAAAGAATGATTACAACAGCACCAGGAAGGTGATGAATTCAATTTATCCTTCATGTTCAAGGCTGTACAGTAAATTGTGGTACAGTTAGTCACCATAGTGGGAAGCTGGCAATCATGTGAAGACTTTATGCAATTACTACCTCTCTTTTATTGTACTTCGTATCCTCCAAATGTCAATTCATTGTCTTTCAAAAGAATTTACTAATTTTTTAATTACTTCTATTACTTCCTCTTCTTTTCACCCTGACGAAACTATTTTGCACTGATCATTTTTGTTTGGCACAGATTACACAGGCCCAGCATTATCAGAGAAAGGGTTTGTAATTAACCATGTTATTTTGTTGTATATCTTCATGTTTCTTCAAAAGATCCTTTTATGCAGCATTATTACCTATAAATCTCTGCAAGATAATAATAATAAGATTTTAGTGTGTCGTAGCAGGGAAGGGGAACTCTGAAATTTTTAACAATCATGCTGGTATTTAACATAAATATGAAGTAGTCAGTCAAGTAGCTGAGATAACACGTGCTAGATATGGCTTTACATACAAGCAATTCCTACATCACTTTTTAGTGACTTGGTGTTGCTCTAGCCCACCCCTTCCTTTGGTCTTATAACACTTCTGGGTAGTAACACTTTCAAAGCGATGTGCTAGGATGCAAGCTGCAATTTGTAGTTTTCAGAACAACCCAGAAAACATAGTAAGTGGCAGCATTTATGAATAAACATGATGCAGCTGACATTAGTTACTGTGGCCGAGTCTAAGACAAGGGCAATTACCTCAACTCATATAGGGTAAAAGTATAAATGATGGTGAAGATGATGGCGATGATTATGATGACAATGCCTAGTTGGTCTAGAGGACTAAATTCACAACTAAAATCCAAAACCATTCATGGTAACAGGTAAATAAATCAAATCATGCTGCAGAAAAGTGCATGCCAGCAACATAGTGCAGCTCAGTGTGGACAAACAGGAAGCAATGATCAGTGAATTGGGGATATACCAGAGGGCTTCCTACCTGAACTTTCCACTTTTGCAGCTGTGCTACCAATTACAGTTCAACGGAGGAGAAGATATAGCACAGCGACATTTTGCATATGTGAAACACACTGTGATGGGATATAATGACTGAAGATAAGAGATCATTTTGCCAAGCTGCTGATCTGGATACCATTGTATCACATGCATAATCCAAATGTATACTGTGGAGGCAGAGTATCAGAAGAATGTATTAACCCAAACCAGAAAACTCAGTTCTGTAGTAAACACTTAAAAGACCTAAAAAGGAACTGTAGAAGTCTACCAGTCCTCAGTGAACCTTGGAGGCAGACAAACTTATGTTACTGAAAGCTATGTAGAATGTGTGTGTTATTAACAATCAGTATTAAATCCAAGGTGAGAAAAAAAGGTCTTAGTGAACCAAAGTGAGTTGCTGAGCCAAGTTCACATATCAATATCCAGACATACCTATGTTGTTCCTCAGGCTCACACGTTTACCTCAGTATTTTCCCATAGTACCAAAATAATTCACTCCTTTAAATTTATCTCCATTTTAAAAACTGGAATCTCATAGTTTTTGTAACATGTGTCTGTATTATATGTGCCTATAATCTGGTTATCTATGGAATGTAGATGTTCAAATTACATTAGAGAGGCTATGCAATGAGGGTGGATTCTTTTGTACCTGATATTTACCTTTGTAATAGTAAAACTGCAGTCTCATTAATGTTGAAAATCTAATGTCCAAACCAGTGCGTAACACTGATATATTTTCATGTTTTTTTCTTTATGATAGAGATTCATAAAAGTTTCTGAGCAATTAGGGCAAGCTTAGATTCTTCCTGATGTTACACTAACTCTTGCTTAATTGTAAAGATGGTAATATATTTATCTGTTTGCAAAGTAAGTGGTTCAGGTAGCATCCTCAATAAAGCAGAAGTATTGACTTTCTCTCTCTCTGTTAGAGAACTAGGTGGGAAGTTCTAGTTGGAAAAGAAAGAATACTTTGCCCAAAGTGACGTTATCCCTGAAAGTGACCTTGTTTATTTGAATCACAAGATCTTCTGGAGACAGGAACTAGGAATAGTATGCTAGTCTCTCAGCAGCTAGGGTCACTACACGAGTAATTTACTACCTAGATTTTGCCAAGGGCAGCAAGGAAGTGAGGTTCACCATTGGCTGAAGCACAGTGAGATTTTGACAAAGTGGGCCTATCCCAGCACAAGTTGTTGTCAACCTTGCAGTGGTTTTCAAATTTTTCAAAAGTGATTTTAAAATTGGAAATAACTGGAAATCTAGATTACAGCTCCATCATCAACTATGGATTTGCTTATTTTTTGCAGCAGTCTAAAAGAAAGCAAGGGAAGGTCTTTGTGTACCAAGTGTCTCCAATACAGTGGTATTGCAGCCTGCCTATTTCGTTCCTGCAAGGAGTTTTCTCCAGTTTTTTTGTTGCAGTGATAACTGATGAAGAGCTGTGGCAATGAACAAACTGCTTGGTTGCTTTAATGATGAATTCCAGTCTCTTTCAGATCCGAGGTCTTCTCTCAGATACAAAATCTGTGCAGTACAGTTTGCATGTTAGAAAAATCTCACTGGAAAGTCAGCCTTACCTTATCTCCCCTTTGATTTGCTTGGGAGCTCAGGCAGAGGCAACAGTCAGATAAAACACTATACTAGTCTTCCAACTGACTCTGGAAAGCCTAGTATTGTAAGTAAATTCTGAAATAAAGCACTTCAGATTGTCCTTTGGATGTTTCTGAAAGTAAGTATATTCCTACCTGAAATCATTTGTTTCACGACAAGCGATTTTCTGGGGCTTAGTACATTGTCTCTTCTGGCTTCACAGATAAGCTTCATGTGTATGCACCTGGGATAAAGAAGCTAGCATATACACTTGGGCATATATGACATCTGAACTGTTCTAGCTGATGTACACAGTTTATATTTTCTAAGATCCTCTTTGTCAAATAGTGATGTTCACAAAAATGTAGGAATCCACAGTCTTACTATTTCTTTTATAGTGAACAACAAATTACTAAAGAAAAAAGTGGGAAGTTTTGATATGTATGGGGGACCATGGCTGTAAATTCTTTCTCTGAAAGCATAATAGATTTTTCATCTTTATCTTTTTATCTTTTCAGACTTATTTCAATTAACTGGAGGAGAAGAATTGCAAGGAAATCATACTGGTTTGAGGGAGGCTTCAAAATGTTTTCCTAAGAAAATATATATATTATATATATGTTTTCTAAGAAATATATATATATATTAAGTCCAGCTGGGGAAGAGGAGGGGAAGAGGAGGCAACAACATTAATTGAGTTCGGGTGCTAGCTTTCATTAGTGCTAATGGCAGTTGCAACAGTGACACAAACACAAGAACCGCACCTCACAGACAGCATCAGCAACCTTCTGTATATTGTCAAAACACTGCTGTATTGAAGACGGTCAAATATCTAGTAAAAAATCTACTTTGTGAGTTGACATCATTCCTGAAAATATTTACACATTGATGGTTGGATGCATACAGATCACATGGGACAAGCTCTCCCTGCCTCACTATCAGATCCCATCAAGTGTAACCTTCACCGAGGAGAACAAACATATATTCAAGTTTAAAGATCTGCCACATTTGCAGTGACAGATTTCATGGCCAGCAACAAGTCATACAAAAATCTAAGTAGAACTTACTACAAAAGTTGGCTAGGGTTTTTTTAAGTCTTTCTAGATGTTTGTACTCATTGGTCTCTAATTCAGTAGCCCATTTCACATGCTTTGGAGCAAAACCTTCTTCCGATATGGCAGAATTGCATATTAAAAGGTGCAAAGTCTGTGATATTCAGTACTGAAAGCCACTGCCCTGTGTTAAGTGTATGGCTGTATAAACCTAGAGAAGCAGGTTTACAATGCTCCTGGATTTTTCCTGCTCTGATCCAATAGGTGTCTAAAGCAAGGTTAGCAGCGAGCCTGTGGTGGGCTCCACGGGATGATGTTCACCCACTGCTGTGCTGTGAAGATGTTGGGGCGTGAATCTCCTGGATCACAATGTTATGTCCAGGGATTTTTTTGAAGTCCAGGTTACTGAACAGAGGACCCAGATCATTCCTGGGAAGGCAGATGGGCATGGAAAATTACAACAGGTCCCATTTCACTCGAGGGAAGGGGCCTGTAGTGAAGAGCAGCAGGAGTATTGCAGGTCACCAATCTGGGCTCTGGGCTCAAATGTCAGCAAAGAGGCTGGGACAGTTCTCCCTGCAACACATTTTCTCTGATAAACAGAGGGGATACATTATTGCTATTTCCTCAAATGAATTTTTCAGCATTATGCCGCTTATTGCTCCTCTTTACAAACATGACATGCACAAAATTAGCTGGAAGGACCAAGAACAAAAACGTAAGAAGGTATGTGTTGAAAACTCTCCAAGTAATACAACATGAACTTAGTATTTGTATGTAGGAAGAATTAAATAGACACAAAGCTTTTCTACAAAGAGGATGTTTAGTTTGGGAAGGTGTTACTTCAGTCTGGTCATCTCAAGAGAAGCTAAATGCCTTAATCAAATTATAGCACAGTATGTGGTTGTATAGCCTGAGGGACATCGATATGCTGTTGCCATAAAGGCCCCACAGATCTGGGAATACACCAGACCATCTAAGGACCAGCGTTGTCTCCATGGCCTTAACAATGTGGGAAGAGTCTGATAGGAGTTTACTTTGGTAGAGAATTACAAAAGCATCCTTCAAAACAAATGCTTAGAAAATGCGTGGGATTTTTGAGTATGGTAAACAGTGATCTGGGTGGGACTGATCATCTAGGAAGGGAGCAGATGGCACTGGGGAATCCTGGCAGAGACAAGATCACATGCTAATGAGTCTTTTAAAAACAAGAAGGGGACTGGGAATGGGCAGATGGAGCAGTGTAAAGGCTGGGAGTAATATGGGCAAAGGGGGCTTCATTTTAATTACTAATTTTTTAATTGAGAGTATTACAAACATGAATCAGGTGGGACTGGGCAGCTGTGAAAGGACATCTGGGACAGGATAAAGGATGGCAGAGATTTGGGAAGAAGAAGAGGTATACTGCGTTGTGAGGGCACTTGACAGCACTGCGTAATATCTGCCCAGGCCAGGAAGCCAGCTGGGGACTTCTCTGCCTCGGGGACTCTTCGTTCATCCCCTGGGTGAGTATCCCAGGCCAAGTGTAGACAACGCTGCTCAGACAATGTTTCTTTTCTGCAGGTGTTATGGAGCAGTCAGTGCCATCCTTGGTGTAAATGGTATGCGCGTGGTTTCTGTGCACTTCAGCCTCTGTAAACAATGCACAGGAGAAAACTTGAAGTTAGGATCATGTTCTCTTTTCAATTATGCATGTTATTCAAATATTGCATCCCAAACGTTGTTTGAAAATGTTCTATTTTAGCATATTGTTTAATACTCAGTAGAAATAATCTGTTCTTTATGTAGCGCTTTTACTTCCTGTGTTTATTTAGAGTTTTAAGCATTTTAAATCAAATATAGTGATCTGCTGTGTCAGCCACACGGACGGACATTAAAAATGAAACTTGTCATGTCCTTAAAAAACTGTACATTAGTTTTACTTGTGACTAGAGAATAATCTTCTTAAAAGATACAAAGTGAATCAGGTCAAAATACATTGGCCATCATGGCCAAACAACAAACAAAGGGTTTTAACATGATCTTTCATGAGTTCTTAACTGAAAATCAGATGGCCCTAAAAATGAAGAAGCTTGCTAATAAATAGTATATTTCGGTAGAGTTACACCTTGCTGGTCTTTTAAAGAGTGTAAAATAAACACATTATAAAGATACTAAACAACAGCATTTTTTTTTCTTAATCATATTATTCTTCTCACTGCTCATAGTAAGTTTAAAATCAGAATAATTTCCATGAAGCTAAGTGTAGGCAACAACTTTAGAACTCTGCAGTCATCAGCAGTCATGCTGCTGATGGGTACTGCACACAGGCTGATGCATCTGTAAATTTTTATAGACGTATATAGATACACACATACAGAAAGTAAGAAAGAGTCATCAGTTACAGTTACTATTACCTTCTGAAGGGAGCCTTACGAATCAGTTAAGATGACTTAAGCTGAAATTTTGACACAAGCCATTCCTTTTTCACCCACACAGTAGTGATAAGCATTTTCAACCAGGCAGAGTAAAATGGTGCTGAACTTTTGAATATCAGTAGATTCATAACAGTTTATTTCAGCCAGGGACCATGCCTGTTCTTGATGATATCACCTTTGACAGTAATATAGCTTCCGTTTATTTAAAAGTATTTGCGTTTCTAACATATGCAGTAAGTAGTAGCAATTCTGTTGCTGCAAGGTGACACGCAGTTTGTGTCCTCAGCTGAAACTCCTTTGTAAAATATTTAAGCACTTGCGCTTAAGAGGGATAAATTCTTGGCCTTATTAACGAAAGACTTGCAAATTACTCCAGCAAAGTCAAGATTTGCTCAGAGCCTGACATCTGAACTGTGTGGTCAAATGGATGCAGTAAGCTCCTTAATTTTGACTGAGTGTTGACAACTTGTTATTCTATCACTTTCCAACCTGTTAAGCCCAGAATGTTACAACAAGGACCGAGAGACAACATGAGAAGCACAAAGAAAATTGCTGTCCGGTTTTCTCTGGATTTTATAGTATATTTTGTAAGAAGGACAATGGAAGCAATGTTTTGTAATAAATCCTGTTCCATCTCAACCCCCAAAGTACACACACTGACAACTAAACATCAAACAGCTAAGGACAGTTGTATTCACATACATTTAGAGTATATGTGTTCCTGGAAGAACTGACACATGCAAGAGCTCATGTGGTCTCTAATCTCTTCTAGCTGTCTGTGGCATCCTGCCTGGATCCTTTGTCTTACACAAATGCGAAAGGCATGGCTGTCAGCCCGGTAGGATTCATGCCTAGTTAGGCCCTATGGCTTAGCTGCAGTTTTCAGAAAGGGCAATAAAAGATAAAGTGGTAGCCATAATACCATTGCAAGAGATGGGAATGCATCAGCTTTTCGGTCCTGATGATGCAGGATGGACCACCAACTGCACTGGAATTAATTTTTTTGTGCAAGTCCTTCACAATTACTCATACTCTTTATGAATCTATGAATTCATCTGGACACAAGTCCTAGTTACGGCAAACAAAAATGCAAATATGTCTTTTATATATATATATATATAAATGGGTCACTCAATCAAAATCTTTTAAAAAATCAGTTTTCAAAAGATCATAAAAAAGGGAACATCAGAAGTATGCTGTTCACAGCAGTACCACCTATACTAATTTCATTCCTGATCAGTGTTTATCTGACATGTTCCTTAAAGACTCGCAGTGATACAGGTTTCATGTCCTTCATATTCTAACCTTCTACTTAAAAGCTTTTCTTATAACCTAAATGTCCCTTGCACATTTGAAGTTTAATATCAGTCTCCTCTCCACACTAAACTAATCCAAACAGTACATTCATTTTCTGATCTTCATGTATTTTAGATGATTCATGTTTCTCTCCATTAGATTCCTCTATAAGTCCATGTATTTATTGAAATTCAGCATACAAACCTAGAGAATATGCTTGTCAGGTCCTCCCAAATTGCAGTAGCGGAAAACCTACTGGATGAATGCCCCATTCCATCATTAAAATCATACACAAAACTCTAAACAGTTGCAGAGCCAACAAACACAGATCTCTGAAATCCCACTTGATCCTTCCTTTCATTTAGTAATTATTTTCTCTCCCCAAAATACTCCATTTTAGTTATGATTGATTGCCCAAGTACTTCTTCACTTGCCTGCAGTTCTGTGCAGATCATAACTCTCTAGCTTGCCTTTGGGATATTATGTGAGACAGTGGCAAAACTCTTACTTAAAGTCTGTCATGGCAATTGATTCTCACAAGTGCACAAGCCCAGTTACAAGTCATAGTTCTGAAAATTTCATGCGATCTATTGTTTATGACTTTGCTATGTTGTAGGTATTCCTGCGCTACTATTTGTTCCAGTGCTTTTCAGAAAAAAACTGGAATTCTAGCCTTCAGTCTGTAAAGAACACTTTCAAATAGCCTCTTACAGTTATAAATATTAAACATGCAAAACCTGCATGACAATCAGTGGAAAGTTTATGGAAAAGTAGTAGCAAATCCTGATTTTACAGTTTTAGAGTGTTCAGCTATAGGGGATGCTTATAAATCTTGCTAAGGATTAATTTCTTCAAAGCAGACTTTTTTTGTTGTTTATCTTGCAGAAATTGGTTTGATTGCTTTTTTTTTTTTTCCCCAGGCACAGACGAAGTTTACTTTTGCAATCACATAGCTGCCAGCATAGTCTTTCTTCGGCTAGAAAACATTTTTTAGAACTGGATTTTATATGAAGCTGTTCTGGTTTTTTTCATGATAACAGTTCTGTGCTCCTATTTTAAGCCAAATTTACTTTGCTAATCAAAGACAGACTTCATTCGTATGAATTAAGAGTCACGTCAGAGATGTTGTAAGAATAAATAATATTAGCCCTTATTCACAGGGAACAGCAAAATATTCAGAATAGCTATAGCAGATAAACATGGTCTTTGGACTGTTTTTATAAAATTTTCTTTCTCTAAACATGTGAAAATACAAGGACTATCCACATCCTATATAGGCCACATGAGGTGAAGCGTTTGCTCAGTCAAGCTCCACACCCCAAGAGAAGCAATAAAGTGGAGATCCAATAAATCTCTTTTTGACAAGACTGAGTTAATGTTGCCCTGACCAAACACCAGTGTCCCACACACTCCATGTTTTCAGGCAAACAAATTCCAATCTCAGCAGCATTAAGCAAAAATGCATTAGGAATTCAAAACCTGCCAAGACAACCTGAAAAGTTTCCTTTTATAGCTAAAAAACAAAAATGCGGGACTGATTTTATTTCGTTAAATTTCACTGGAGAAAATTCCTTTTTACTACACTGCTCTCTGCCATTTACTTACTTGCTAGATGAGGAAAGATTTACATTAACTCCAGTGAGAGTCCTTGTCTGATTTAAGTCTCCTAGGGCCTTTGCATTGTATTTCCCTGTTTTTTCCATCTTCTCTGTTCCTCCATTCTATTACTATATTTCTTCTACGGTATAATTCCATGCACCATAGCAATACAGTAATCAAGCTGCACAGTTCAGACCACTGTTTCTACTGGACCGGAGCTGTAGTAGATTTGCAGTGGGATTTTTAGACATCAGGTTTTTTAGGCTTGGTCTTCTCTGCCCTGCTCTCCTGGATGCTTAGCTTTAAGGTAGAGTGAAGTTCATTCTCTGGCTGTCTGGTCTTCATGCAGGCTGCAGAGGGAAGTGCTGTGGCGGATGGTGGTGTCAGTCCCGAGGGAACCAGCTGTGCCTGTAGGCACTCTTCAGAAATGCCACAGAATACTCAACGGAGAGCACAGTGCCTTCTCTCCTACCAGGAACTGAGATCCTCTTTCATGAGAAGAGTGCTAAGCGTGTTCCCTCACTTGCTGGCCCAGACATACAGCAGAACCAAACAAGAGGTTATGCTGCAGTCAACAGTCTAGAGGCATAGCTGTTCAATGCCAAACCGTGTATTTCTTGCTCTGAATTTTCAGCACAGCTCTTGTGGAAACTTTCTCAGTTGTGTCCTGGGACCTGTTTACCTTCTCATATAACAGATGCATGAAATTGCATGGATTAACGTGACTGATTAATGCTTTGGTTTTCCATATCTGTAATGTCTGGTACATGCAGTACAATTCTGAAGGCTGTGAAAGAGAAAAATGAGAGTGGTTAAGTGGGAACATCATGCTCCAGGAGAGAGGGAGAAAAAAGGCAATGGAAAGTAAAACTTTTCTATCAGTATTTATCTGGCACCAACTGCTGAATTCTAGGTGATAGCTAGTGTCTTTACTGACCATTGTCTTTAAGTGTTGAAGAAAACATACCATCTCAAACAGCAAAAAGTATGAAAAGGACTGAACTGAGAAACTTCTCAGTATCTTATTTAACTATCAACATTAGTACTACTTAAATTATTTAACTTACTTTGAGATCCTGCGTAATGTTACTAAAATCAAACACATGAAACCTGTGACTGCAAACAAGATTTCAAAGAAACAAAAAGGTTCTGTCAGAATAAGAAAAATATGGGTTTAGCAAAACTAAGAATAGTTGACACACAACTCTTCTGCTATTCACACTTGCCCATTTTATATCACTTCCCTATGATGTCTACAAAAGAATTAGTAATACATGACTGAAAACAGTCCTTTGGAAACCTCCCGCTGGGCCCTGATACATTGTAGATTGTTGTCAAGTAGTCATCAGACTTATGACTAGTCATCAAACTTATGTAAAATCTCTCTCTTTCAAGTGCAATTAGAATATAGTTAAGTAATTCTATTCAAAGAACCAAAACATCAGAGCAGGTAACTTCAAATGTCCTATCAAAGCCTCACTTCCAGAAATCCAGAGAGTAATGTGCAGAGACAGAGCCGTACTCATTAATTCGGCTAACACCTCAGCTGCACTCATGCCAGGTTCAACAACAACTCCCCTTGCGTATTAATGGGAATACTACTATGACTTATGGCATAACTTGTGTTAAGAAGTAAATTGCTCTACAAAGTGCTAAGCAATTACACTGGGAGGGCATTCAGTTTGTACAAGCCAGAAAACAACGCAGAGCTTTACTTAGAGCAAACCAAAGGGCGTCATCGGTAGACAAACATGTACTTGAGATTTTCTAAGCCCTGAAATAAAAGTTCATCTTAAGTCTTTCTAAACCAGGTGAAAGAGAAGACATCTGATTATTCAGCTCAAAAAAGAACAGGCCTATGAGCCAGTAAAATACTATCACAGCACAAAGAGTATCTCTCACACCAAGCAGAGAATGGTCCCGATGCACATGGGAGGCTGCCACCTCCGCCTCCTCAGTCAGAAACTATCATAACACACTTCTGACACATACCGTGGCCTTTTTTGGGGTCAGGAGTTTGTGAAGTGCTAAATTCCTTCTGCTCTAACTCGGCTTTGACACTGCCAGGCTGTTGATACACAATACCTGCTCCGGTACACTAGCTAGTCAGCATGGCACCGTCCTTATCATTGCTTGTTTACTATAAACCTGTGGCAGGGTTTAGCCGCTTGCAAACATTTGTTTTCAGAAAACACTGGACAGATATATCTGCCTCTCAGTATCCTTCCCTTTTTTAGTTTTTGGAAGTGAATGCTGCCTCTCTGGAAACCCACTTTATGAGTGACTGGGAGTTCCTCTTGCTTGATCTATCACAGTGGGCAGTTTCAGTTCCTCAGTTTTGGACTTTACATCTCATCAGACTTTAAGATAGGTGATAATTTAAAGTTTATCTCTGCATGAAAAGACTCCTGGAATATATCAGCTGACCTGAATGAACTCATTGTCAGACACATGGACAGGAATCTCATTTCCAATGACACTATACAGAGGGATGCATGAAAATGTGGCAACATGACTTTAATTTTAGTGGGAAAAATGACTTTATTGCATTAATAATGCCTAAGAATATCTTACTGATAAGCAGTAGCACCACACTTAGTTATGTATTTGACTAAGGAAATTGTAATTTATAAAACCATATCGGTACTGTGCCTTTAAGGTTCCTTCAAGTCCTCTGGTGTTGCTGCCACTACTCAAATACTGCTGAAAAGTCTGTGGTGGGATGATTTGCTATGCTTTGCCAGATCAGGAAAAGAATTTGAAGAAGGCTTTTTGGCACAGATTCAAGGTAAAAGCATGTTTCTTATATGCAGTATCTCAATTCCCTGAATGATTAACAAACCACATTTAGCATATGTGTCTGATGCTTTGAATATCTTTCCAAAGATGTGGTCATAATATTTTTTATACTCTTAGGAAATAATGAAGGAATTAAATCTAGTGAACACTGCTGTATTGGATTCCTTAACTTCCAACATGATCAAGCCTGATCCCTTGCAATTTTGGATGTCTTGAAAAATGTAATTATTGCAATAGATCTGAGAAACATGCAAGAAATTCTAAGGGGAATACTACTAATAGTATCGTGTAAAACTTGCAGCTTTATTTTCAATAACATCATATATTACAATGCAGGGAACCGTAATGAATACACCGGGATTTTTACTTTAAAAAAACAATGTGACTTCAGATCCAGCTAAGTATACACATAAAGGAGGACAAAATATTTTAAAACACTGCATATACATAGATCCCAAAGCAGTGGGGTTTTTCCCCCTGTAAACTCATCTTGGTAGGTATTAAATAGAATCAAGCATGTGCAAACCTTAAAATTAGCTCATCAGCTATCACAACAGCTGAACTGCTCCATACAGGGGCAGCTGCCGTCGATGGTATACACATTTGTGTGCTCAGAGCTATGCTCGTGGAAAGCGTATACTGTACATTCCAGCTTTGTGATGACACAGCTGTAGACCAGGATAAGCATTTCTGCGTGGCGGATGTCCCTCATCTGCCAGTACTGCTGATGCCTGTGAACCCTGGTTACACATGGCATTGTCACCGGCAGAAATGCAAGATGGGGGTCTACGTTCCCTTACAGGGGGACTGGTGTTTCTAAGCGCACAGCCCCCCCATTCATGACAAACAGCCATTCATAAAATCTACAAACGAATGGATAAAGTTCACAGAGATATCCAGAAATTTCCTCCATAGCCTTGACATGAATTACAACAAATTTTCACAGGCAGTTATCTAAGCCTGCTGCTCTCCGCTGCTCAGGCTTGCCTTGTCTAAAACAGGAGTCAAGAACCAAAGTCATTTTATACAGGAAGAAGCATACAGAGGAACAAGTGTAATTTTAGAGGGGAGTCAGCATGAGGGCAGGAGGAAAAGTCACACCACCAGCTCTGACACAGCAGCGCACGAGTGACATGCGTCAGCTGGGCACTTCTGCAGGAGCTGCACTTCCAAACTGGCAGATGTCATCAGCATATCATTACCATCATGACTGCTGCGCCACAGACATCTGGATAAATCTAGTCCTAGGTCTTCCAGCACTTCATGGACCAAGCCATCTAGATAAAGGGTACACCCTTTCACAGTGAATCATCTCATGCCCTTTCCTAGCCCTCTGCTTCTCAGTTTGTCTTTTGACTTAGAGCTGAGCACATGTCTTTGAGCAAGGTTAGTTTTGCCTCACCGTATTCGCGAGGAACCAGACGCCATTGTGCAGGAGTCTCCCTCAGGAATTCAGGTCATCAAGTCTCCACTAGAACTGGTCCCCCTGCCACAGCATGCCTCCTGAGCCTGCCACCCCACAGAGATTGCTCTCAGCTCTTCGCTGCAGTAGTCATTTCACCTTCCAGTTGCCTGAGGGAAGGGAAGCTCCCACTCTAATAAGTGTTGCATGGCATCTACCACGGCTACCCTTTCCTTCTTATGTAGGCTAAGCAAGGAGTCTTCTCCACTTAGCACTCCAAAATGACCAGAGGAACGTATTCTGTGGACAAAAACCAGCAGAAAGTTTTAAAGAGGCCATGAGAAACGTAGTGCATGGAGAAGAGCAAAGGCCTTTCAGGCTAATTACTGCTCAGCCCCTCGGCTGGGTGTGTGGGAAGCACAGAGGGAATGCTGCATGTGAGGAGGCCAGTGCTCAGCACAGAGCCAGCGCTCAGCAGCATGAAGAGGGGCAGACTTGCCTGCTGAAGCAGGATAACCAGGGGAAAGAAACTACACCTGTTTACAGCTGAACCAGTTGCTACAAAGGACTTCACGTTATTCATCCTGGCTCCAGGATATTCAACTGGTCTCACAACTGTATTAAAAGGAGACTGACAGCACCTGAGTATTGGAAAAAATAGAAGATTGGTCATGGGCTGTAAGGAGGAGAAGGGTGAATTACATGAAGTTTTCTGGAAGTGTAAAGCTGCATTGCCCTGGGAGCTGGAAGAGGCTCTTAGAGCGGAATAGCTAAGGTAGGAAACATGAAGTAGGAGAGCTGAAGCACCTTTTTTTTGTTTTGTTATATACTTGGAGGAAGCGGAGAGTGCCTTGTACTGAGTGACCTTCACAGACCACTTAAATTGCACAAAGTCTCCTGTAACAGTCAGTTTTGCTCTTCTTCACTTTGACTTGATATTTCCCAAGTTTAGGGTGTTTTTTCTTCCATTACAGCTTCTGGAAGTGTCATGTCCATCTGACAAAAGGGAAAAGAGTTCAGAGCAGTGTACCTGGGTTTAGTTCACATTTGACATCAGACACTGAAATGGAAGAGAATAACCCTGAACTTACAAACTGACTGTCAAAAATGCGAATGTATTTAGAAGGCTCCAGTTTGCACATACACCTGAGCCTGGTGCTGGAAATTTAAACATCAAAACAATGTTTTGTTGTAGAATTGGCATTCAATCTCTAAATTGCTCCTGTAAAAATGTGTCTCATAATCTAACATTTGGTGAAATGCGGCCAATCTTCAGGTAGTTTATCTTCCCTGTAGCTGAAATGAACAAATCATATAGAAATCTCTGTAGCACATTACCTATGGGAAAAAAAATCTACTTTTCAGATAAGATTGTTTTATTCTTTTTTGGTAATGAAAAAAATAAATTTCTGTCCACACACTCATTGAATTCAATGATGTGCTATTGAGTGCAAAATGTCATGGAGACTGTTATAGAATTTTACTGCTGAGACAACTCCATGTAGCTGCAGTCCAACAGTATTACATGGCTGAACTTCATGAGGCAATCAAAAAGAAGGTATTTCAGACAGAACTTTCCTTTTCTATGAGTTTTTCCTTAAAACACAGCTACAGTTTGCTATTAATACTCGGAAAAAGATCCTTTAAATACTTGTGAAGGAATTTGTCAGGCAAAAATGTAAATTTTTCAGAATCTGAATACCACTGTACTAGGCATGGGTCACATCTTAGTTGCCTCTTCACACTGCTAACCCAACTACCAGTGCAACTGTGTCCTACATTAAAGTCCAAAACTGACACCCGCTAGGCTTGAAGGGATTTTAAGGCCATTCATTAGTTTTCATTGCAGGAAATTTTGAATTCAATTCATTCTTCACCAGTTCCACCCTTTCCTCGCTTTTGCATTTCATTCAACTCAAGCTGTTTCCTAGATCAACCCTAGCTCCGAAGTCTAACAAAGTCTTTCCACTGTTGTTAATGGGCACTGGAGCTGACTCTGATATTTAAGCAATCACCATAAGTGGTGAGGACATCCCAGGCAAGGGGAAGTCTTTGCTCCTTTGGTAGCCCTGGGGCACATGGTGAGAGTCACGTGCTGCAGCATAGCCCCCCGGAAAGGCTGCTGGGGCTCTGCAGGAGCACAGAGCAGCCCAAGCCTGGCCCAGGCTGGTGAGCTCAGGCTATTCAGGAGGATGAGGGCAGCAAGGAATGCGGTTTGATGCCTCCCTGGTGGAGCTACTGGCAGCAGGGTGCAAGTCCCCTTTGAGACAAGCATTGGGAACAGACTACATCATATGCAATAAAACACAGCTAAAGTTTTATTCACTAAAATGTCAAGGAATTTTTCTCTGATGTGTATTTTATGCTATTTCTTTTCTAAATGCAATTCCTGCATAACTCTTACAAAGTCTTGGTCTTACTGTTGCCATATAATTTCACAAATATATTCACTCATTTTAAATTGCCAAAATATAGGTAAGCTACAGTATGTTTTTTCTTTAAATACAGGCACAAATACATCTGCATATACTAACATGAACACAGTCCCAGTTCTTCAGGTATAGTTAAGTCCCCTTAACTATACCTGAAGAACTTTGAACCCATTATAATAAATCTATTCTGGGCTTTGGAACAGCACTATGTAATACCAGCTTATTCTCAACAAGGTCCATAACCGCTTTCAAAGAAGTTGTACATGTGTATGTCATGTGTTTTAAATTATAGGGGAGTTAGAAATGGAATAGAGAACATCCTGGACTATCGCTAATTTTTCATGCATGTGTTGATTGAATAACTCTTACTGGAAGAGCTAACAGGAAAATATTTGATTCTATAGGGCTCAGTGGCTTACTATTCTTCACAACGAAGAGATGTTTAAGTGAAATCAATGTATCAGAATATTCCTTGCAGATTTATTTTATCTTTTAGTATGAGGCTGCAGAAACAGCAGGCTGTTATTGGTATGTTTTGGAAGATACTGTTTCAGAGGATCAGTTTTGGCAAAAGCAATAGTACTTGACACACTAAAACAACCCCTAACCACTAAGCAGCTGGCTTTTCTGTAAATTTAGTTATTGATCTCTCCATCTTAACAAACTAGAACACCTGTTGCAATAGCAGAATTGCAACATAAGTACTGCTGTGGTATTTGATACCAAAGCTGTTTCGCTCCACACTTAATTTTTATGAAGTAAACTGATGCTTATGCAAGCTGTTGTCAAGTTGAAAATATTGGAAAAAAATTTTTACCCACACCTACCTCAAGCAAAACACTTAGGCATATGCCCAACTATAAACATGTGAATAGTCCCACTGACTGCAATAAACGAGGCTGCTCAGTGAGCCTGAAAAACTTTGTGGACCCATTCTATAGCTTGTGATATGCGTAACACTGCAATGTGTCCTATACTGCTGGCAGTACATCAGAAATCAGAAATGAATGGTCTGTGTGCAAGAGGAATAGGGTATCTTACTTCTGTGTCAGGTAGGCATGGCAGCTGCCATATGACCTCTGACATTTCACTGCCCACTGGACAGAAACTTCAAATGCATCTGCACATATGTCTGTATACTGTGTTGATGGCACTGGACCTGCATTTGCTTTCCTCCAAACAACTAGATCCAGAGGACTAGTACAGACTGAGAATGACTGTGCCCTGCAGGGTTTCCCTTCAGGCTGACTTGAGGCAGAACTACTCTACCTGGGAACAAGTCACGCAATACCTGCAGTATACTCCAGAAATAATTTAAAACACCCTACTGACATTTCAAGAGGGTTTTGGTGTTCAGAAGGCACTTGCCCAAATTTTACTCCCTCTGTTGCAATAAAGTGCAAAGGTCCTGCTCAACATAAACATCCCTGCTGCACAGACCTTGCACAAAAGCAAGGGCACATCAGGGAGCATAGCAAGAGAAGGACAAACTAGAGTAGAAGCACAGTAATAATATCACAGTATCAGAGAAAAACAGTGGTGGAAATGTGCTCGTGAGGTCACACCGCTATTCTTCCCCTCCCACCGTCCCAAGGCTGTCCCAAATACGCGGAGACTATTCCTCACTGCTGTGTGTCCAACTTGTTCTGTTAAACTGCCAGTGACGAAGACACCGCAGTCTCCCTAGGTGAGTCATTCCAAGTGCTGCACTGTCCTGGACAGGGAAGACAGACTGTTCCCTCTGTTTTTTTACAGCAGCCTTTTACGTATTTTAAGACCAGTTACATGTATTAGACTAGCCAAAAACCTTGATTCTGACTGAGCTAATTGTTGGGTTATGTTTCAGGCAGTTATTGATTGCTGGCTCAAGTTCTGTTTATTTTCAAACACTATCCAATCTTCTTTTAACTTGACGTGCTCCCTGAGTGCAGCCAAGGGTTCAGGACTCTCACATTCGACTCACCTAATTGCTCACACCCTCCTGTTCTCCCAATTGCGCACATTCAGACGGGAGCAGCAGTGCTTGTGGAGCCCGTTAGATGCTGGTACAGAGGATTCACAGGCATCTCATCACCCATGGACGCTCCAGATGATGCAGCTCCATTTCAGACATCCACCCATGTACATTGATGCCTTTTCTTTTTTCCTAAGCAATCCCACTGCAGCGGGAGTCTTGGGAAACAGTTGTTCTCCTTCATGGAACCCTGCACAAAATTTGGACCACTGCTTGGGCTGACACCAATGTCATACGAAGTTTCTGGGATATGGTAGGAGCACCACTGCTCTCAGACACCTTTGGCAGGATGTCAGAGCACCAGGATGCTGGGACAGGAACAGGGAAATCTGCCCCAGTTGGGAGCCCTAACCATGGCTCAGTCCAGGGGCCCAGCCTTTCATGTGCAGCTGCAGGGTTTACTGTTGAAAACAAAAAGGGAAAAAATGTATTATCTTAAAACATCTTAGGAAACAGTGGTTTGGTGAGACATTCAGTAAAATGTAGAGTAGCCCAGAGTTATGAAACATTGTTATGAAGGTTAGGCGCAAAACCACATTCAAGGCCCTGTGCATTTTAGGTATGACACAGTCAATCTCTTAGGCAAATTCTACTTTTTTCCAAGGTAAATGAAAAGAGAAAAAAATAAAACAAAATTTTAAAATAAAGTTGGGTAAGAATCTCCAATACACTGACATTTCCATACCTTCAAACATTCAAGTGAAGAATCCTACACAGTGGTCTCTGAAGGTGATTTTTAAGACAATGTAGGCATGTACTACATTTCAAAAAGCTGCATTTACAGAGGTTACACAGTTACGAAGCCTACCACTGCATGACATTTCCTGACTAAACCACTCCAGACTTTACTGCAACAACCTTTCATTTTTCAGACAGTTGTTTTTAACAATATTAAGTATTTTCCAGCAAAGGGTGATAATATTCACATACATCACTACCCAAAACCAGATCCTTGGTCAAAATACAATTAATGGGAAATTTTATAGCAGCCTTATCAAGACTAATCTCTTGAGTTTCTGGCCGCAGGTGGAGAGTGTGCACTGGCTGCGGTACAGCCACACGTTAAACCTCAGACCATCCTCCACTGGCCCCTGCTTCCCCTCTGTTATTCCATACACCACTCCAGCTACTGCTCTCTCCCGCCTTCCTCCTTTCCCAAGACTCTTACCCCACATACCCCGCCAGGAAATTTCCTTCTCTTCCTCACAGGAAGCACCAGCAGAGGGAGCATTTAGAGCACGCAGAGACAAGCGCTCCCTTCTCTTCTCCTGCCTTCCATCCATGATAAGGAATCACACACCTTGAAGCTCCAGGACAGAGCCTGCCCAGCACAATTCTTTCAAAAATTCATCAGCCAAATGAATCTTCACAATATGCCTAAGCTTTGGAGAATACTAGAAGAGACCTCATGAGATGCATCCTGTGACCCCTGACATGAAGGGGGCCCTCGCTTCCGAATTAAATATCACAGAATCAGAATCACAGAATGGTAGGGGTTGGAAGGGACCTCTGTGGACCATCTAGTCCAACCCCCCTGCCGAAGCAGGGTCACCTACAGCAGGCTGTAGAGGACCTTGTCCAGGCAGGTCTTGAATATCTCCAGAGAAGGAGACTCCACAACATCCCTGGGCAACCTGTTCCAGTGCTCAATCACCCTCAGAGGGAAGAAGTTCTTCCTCATGTTCAGACGGAACTTCCTATGCTTCAGTTTGTGCCCGTTGCCCCTTGTCCTATCACTGGGCACCACTGAAAAAAGTCTGGCCCCATCCTCCCTACACCCACTCTTAAGATATTTATAAGCATTTCTTAGGTCCCCTCGCAGCCTTCTCTTCTTCAGGCTGAACAAGCCCAGCTCCCTCAGCCTCTCCTCATGGGAGAGATCCTCCAGTGCCCTCAACATCCTCGTAGCCCTCCGCTGGACTCTCTCCAGTAACTCCTCATCTTTCTTGAAGTGGGGAGCCCAGAACTGGACACAGTACTCCAGATGGGGCCTCACTAGGGCAGCGTAGACGAGAAGGAGATCTTCCCTCGACCTACTGGACACACTCCTCCTAATGCACCCCAGGATCCCACTAGCCTTCTTGGCAGCCAGGGCACACTGCTGGCTCATAGTCAACCTGTCGTCCACCAGCACTCCCAGGTCCCTCTCCACAGAGCTGCTTCACAGCAGGTCCACCCCAAGCCTGTACTGGTGCATGGGGTTGTTCCTCCCCAGGTGCAAGACCCTGCATTTGACATTGTGGAACCTCATCAGGCTCCTCTCTGCCCAACTTTCCAGCCTGTCCAGGTCTCACTAAATGGCAGCACAGCCTGCTAGTGTATCCATCACTCCTCCCAGCTTTGTGTCATCAGCAAACTTGCTGAGGGTACATTCAAACTTTTCATCCAGGTCATTGATGAAGAAGTTGAGCAAGACTGGGCCCAGTACTGACCCCTGAGGGACACCACTAGTTACTGGCCTCCAACTAGACTCAGCGCCGCTGATGACAGCCCTCTGAGTTCTGCCATTCAGCCAGTTCTCAATCCACCTCACTGACCACTCCTCCAGCTCACACTTGCTGAGCTTTCCTATGAGCATATTATGGGAGACAGTGTCGAAAGCCTTGCTGAAGTCGAGGTAGACAACATCCACGGCTCTCCCCTCATCCACCCAGCCAGTCATGCCATCATAGAAAGCTATCAGATTGGTCAAGCATGATTTCCCCTTGGTGAATCCATGCTGACTACTCTTGATAACCTTCTTTTCCTCCAGTTGCTTGATGATGACCTCCAGGATGAACTGCTCCATCACCTTTCCCGGGATGGAGGTGAGGCTGACCGGCCTGTAATTCCCTGGGTCCTCCTTCTTGCCCTTTTTGAAGACCAGAGTGACACTGGCCTTTCTCCAGTCCTCAGGCACCTCTTCTATCCACCAGGACCTCTCAAAGATGATGGAGAGTGGCTCAGCAATGACATCCGCCAGCTCTCTCAGCACTCGTGGCTGCATTCCATCAGGACCCATGGATTTGCAGGCGTCCAGAATGCTCAAGTGATCCCTCACACAATCTTCCTCAACCAAGGGAAAGTCATCCTCTCTGTAGGCTTCTTCTCTTACCTCCGGGGCCTGGGATTCCTGAGGGCCCGCCTTGGCACTGAAGACTGAAGCAAAGAAGGCATTCAGTAGCTCTGCCTTCTCTGCATCCTCCTTCACCAGGACACTTGCCTCATTCAGCATGCTCTGACCACATTCCTGTATTCTTCCCAAGTGGCCTGTCCCTCTTTCCACATTCCATGGACCTTTCTCTTCCACCTGAGCTCCTCTAGAAGCTTTTTGTTCAGCCATGAAGGTCTCCTGCCACCTTTTCTAGATTTCTTGCTCAGGGGGATGCACTGCTCCTGAGCGTGGAGGAAGTGATGTTTAAAGAGCGCCCAGCACTCTTGGACCCCCCTGCCTTCGAGAGCCCTGGCCCACAAGATTCCTCCCAGTAGCTCCTTGAAGAGGCCAGAGTTAGCCCTCCTGAGGTCCAAGGTTTTGATTCTACTTATCGCCCTGCTTCCTCCACGCAGGATCCTGAACTCCACCATTTCATGGTCACTGCAACCGAGTCTACCTCCAGCCTTCACATCCTCCACCAGTCCCTCCTTGTT
>Ga0065711_1000557_pt1 | contig 61951 bp, 34 predicted proteins | sample Hoacrofraction12_FD_59098 | JGI IMG/M metagenome (GOLD analysis project Ga0065711, IMG submission 59098) | Hoatzin crop microbial communities from Cojedes, Venezuela - Epithelial fraction 12 v2 (version 2) | ecosystem: Host-associated > Birds > Digestive system > Esophagus > Crop | place...
AAGGTCCTGTGCAGCCTGCTGTAGGTGACCCTGCTTCGGCAGGAGGGTTGGACTAGATGACCCACAGAGGTCCCTTCCAACCCCTACTATTCTGTGATTCTGTAATGACCTAGATGAGGCTGTATCAGTGGCCCTTTGCCTAATAATATTGACACCTATCACTCCCCTGGAAATGTTTCTCCATGACACTCTGGGATTATTATTTGTGTTTTTCATTGCCACTGCACAATACCGGACCATGAAGGGCAATGAGGCTGGTGAGGGGTCTAGAGAACAAGTCTTACGAGGAGCAGCTGAGGGAGCTGGGGCTGTTTAGTCTGGAGAAGAGGAGGCTGAGGGGAGAGCTTATTGCTCTCTACAACCACCTGAAAGGAGGCTGTAGTGAGGCAGATATTGGCCTCTTCTCCCAACTAACTAGCGATAGGATGAGAGGCAATGGCCTCAAGTTACATCAGAGGAGGTTCAGATTAGATATTAGGAAAAATTTCTTTACTGAAAGAGTGGTCAGGCATTGGAACAGGCTGCCCAGGGAGATGGTTGAGTCATCATCCCTGGAGGTATTCAAAAAACATGTAGATGTGGCACTTCAGGATCTGGTTTAGTAGGCATGGTGGTGTTGGGTGGATGGTTGGACTTGATGATCTTAGAGGTCTTTTCCAACCTATGATTCTATGACTGTTCTATGACTTCCCAGCATACTTGGGTCTCTCTTCTCCGCTGCTCCTACCCGACAGCCCTGTTGCACACAGCCATTCCCATCTTTGTTCCCTACTGTACAGGCTCTCTCTCTGTAGCACTAAATTTAATGCTACTACTGTGATTCCTCTCCCTGATATTTTGCTATATGAAGTATGAAAAGGAGAATTATTGAACATTATACCTGTTACTACCGGAAATACCAAGAGGGAATCTCCTAGATAAAAACCACCCAGCTCTGCCTTTACTGCAGCCACAATTTAACAAGTAGCCCACCTTGCGCACAGGCATTTCGCCCTCTCTGTGCAACACCCTGTGCAAAGTTGTTGACACCGTAAATCAGTTGGATAAGGAAACTAGCAAGGTTTCAAGAAATGGTCAACTTATGTTTACAGCCAAGACACATGAGTATTTGCAGTGACAAATTAACTGAAACCTCCTTTTCAATGTGCAATACAGAAGTGCAGAGTTAAAGTTTCCCTGCTGCCTAACCTGCACATTAACACATCTTGGTAACAGCATTCCAACACTAACACTAGTTTGGGAGTTACTTATCAAAAATTATGCATGTTTCAATTCCTGAAGTACTCATATGTACTCTCAAATTCAGTCTTAGTTTATTCCTGGGTTACTGTTCTTAGTCTAGAAACAGTTAAAAAAAAAGCACAGGAAATGTGAAGAGTGAGATGGCTAAAAATTCCATAATGCAATTTCTAACAACAGTATAGAAAAATCTTCAGGTAAAATTTGAAGACTACAGGTCTGCAATGCTATCAACTCATGCATTATCATCATAATATTATAATTTTATGTTAAAGAATCAGTTACAAAACAGAAGCAATTGTGCAAGAATCTCAGATTTCATATACAAAAATACAGTTCAAGGCCTTTACATGCAGCAAAATCCTAAAATGACTCAAGAGACAAATAAAAACACTGCCGAAAGTATTCAACAGTTTAAATGCATTTTAGGTTCTGCTGCCTCTCACCTGAACAGCACAAAACCCTGAAAGAGTTAGCAAACCTGATAAAAGATGCAGACTGCTTTCATTTAATAAGGTATAAGAGTTGTATGCATGGAATCCATCTGATTTTAAACACACTGCAGCTTTTTCATTCTTTGCAACAAGTCATCATTTGGACTGTACCCTTACGGGTTTTGTCTGCTTTTGGTTGCTTGGACAGTGTCCTATGAGACAGTTTTTCATGTGTATCTGAACAGCTAATTTTAACAACAGTCTCTTTCCCCACCTCACTGCTTCGTGGTCCATACATATATCTTGTCTTCACAACTGCTTGTTCTCCATTATCCACCTTATCACCACATTGGACCAGGTCTGACAGTAACACTCCTGTATTTGCCACGACTGGAACCCTGGAATCTGCCTGGAGAAAAGCTGCTAATGTAAGGTTGGGTTTGGTGTTTTTTGTTTGTTGTTGGGCGTTTTTTTGTGTGTGTGTGTTTGTTTTGTTTGGTTGGTGTTTTGTGGTTTTTTTTTAGTGATTACAATTCAGATGTTCAACCAGCATTTTAAAAGAGGGTAAGGCTGCCAAGTACTGAAGGTCGCAAACAACTCAGATTTTTCTGAAAGCATCTTGTACCAGCTGCAAGTTTGTATTACATTTGCTTAGAACAGTAATTGCCTTTGAAAATTAGATTTTCCTGCTTGTTCAAAAGATTTACGATGAGTAACCACAGAAATTCAAAATTTAACTCAGTAAGTGCCAATGTAGCAAGCAGATACAGACGTGCCTGGCAAAATTAAGCAGAGATGGAAATGTACCATCAGATAATCCAGGCCATTTCTTTGACAACACTCTTTGATATCCCTCATCACATGCATGCTCACAGTGGTTCCAAATATCTCTAACCGTACAGTTTGCAAACTCTTCCCCATCCTAACAGATCTCTCTCAGGAACAGGTATGCCTTGCTATCCAGTCTAGATTTTCATTTCTGTGTCTTCATCCTTCGTGTTATATTCCCCAGGTACTCCTAAACAATTCTTCCTTATTGGTATTTTCAGTTCTTCTTTAGCCAAGTCCTAAATATTCCGATCTTTCTTTTCTTTCAGTGACACGACAATTTTCCATCATCCTTTCTGTGAGAAGATCTGATTTGCCACATTATTTTGGTAATAGGTACTCTAATAGGTCTTGTGCCCAAAGGTGTCCGTTGAATCATTTGTCTTTCAATACGGTCTGCAGAAGGTGAACTTTCAGACCTGGATTATTGGAATGACAAGCCAAAGGACCCCTGGGACACAGTAACCAGCGCTTGGAAGCCAGAAAGGCAATCAAAGGTGGCTGGATTTCAAGTGAATGTGACAGGCATTTAAAATCAATTAATATTTTCTGCTACTGTTTGCTTGGAGTGCGTTTTTCTCCTCTCACTGGCTTTTTCTTGCATTTTTTCCTTCCATGCTGCAGCACCCACACAACACTCACAGACTGAAGTGAGGACTGGAATGTCACTCACTTCGAAGAAGCCCTTGTGTATTGACATTACCCGCTCCCATGAAAAGGAGGGTAGCGCATTTCAAACAGTCTTTTTAAGCACTGCGTACCACTCCTCCAGTAGTAATCCCAACAAAAAAATACATCAGCACCTTCTCCAGATGTAGCCAGACCGATTAAAGAAAACATGGTTCCTATGTTTTACTCACAGAGCAGTACTTAAATGGCAATGCAATTTCTGCAGTGCCCTTAAATTTTTCATTGGATATCACCATGCCAAACAAGATAAATGACAGCACATCCTTACTGCAGCACTACTTATAGCCATATAACTGGCCCAGAGCTAAGTAGAGACAGAGAGATTAGAGGAAGCACAAATCCCTGGAGTGGGATGCAGCTTGCTTAATTATAGATGCCTGCCATATGACAGCTAGGTGTTGAGGCATCCATGATAGTCAATTGAGACCTAGTCAATACAGCTCATGTAGTTTAGGGTACAATTAATTTTATCAGGTGTAGGGTGAGGCCAATCATACCCTAAACACTGCTTACCCTAATGAGTGCATCTGTACTACCTAATTCACACACAGCTGTCTTCCAGAAGAGTAGGGAAACATTGAGCACTTTGGATTAAAAAAATAACATGCCTCACAATTTGATAAATATCAGCCCTCAAAAGGTTAACCTTGAAGGTAGAAGAAAATAAGACTTCTCTCACTGAGACCATCTGCTGTAGCAATCAAAGCAGTTAGAATCCATTTGTTTGCAGGAGTCCACAGAGAATATCACAAACCAATTGGAGTCAAAGTCAAAATAAATTAGTTTATTTTGCTCTGCATGGCCAAAATCCATCCCACTTACCTACCCTCCGTAAAGAGAACAGCATGTTCTAGGCTTTTCTCCATAAACAAAACAGACATAGGTTGCTCCAAAGGGACACTCAGCACCACCCAAGATCTGATTTGTCCTTTAGATACGGGTATCTCTCGCTAGGGATTATGAAGAAAACCAGGCTACCACAACCACCCTCTTGGCTTATGAACTTCAAATAGACCTCAGTGAGGCTCAGTAAAGAAAGCATGAACCATCTGGGGTTGTACTTGTAGGGCTTTCCTCCCTCAGAACCCACAAATGTGAGAATTATGACAAGCAACAAAATAGTTGACACTTACAGCAGGAATTACTGTGGTCCCATTACTGAAGCCCACTCTTATTTCTTCTTACTCAACAATTGCATCTCAGGATCCCTGCTGTGAGAAGCAAGCCTTTTCTTTCACTGTGACACAACACCAGCCCTGAAGTGTGGTATGCTGGCAGATTGTGTTTTGCATTTCAGCGAGTCCAGTGCAGTGTTTTTCTCGTTCATTACTGGCAATCAAGGCATTTGAAAGGAAATGAGAGATGAAGAGCTAAACACTCATTTGGAGAGAGGAGAGATAATCAAGAGAACAAAACTCTCATCTTAGATTTTGCATATGATTTCTCAACACTAAGGAAAATATAATTGATGTGTAATACATATAACTAATATCAAACTGTAAATCAGATTTAGAAAGTCAATCACCAATGAAAATTAACTTTGAAAAACAAGTAATACTAACCCTATTCATAAAAAAAAACAAAAACTCTCAACAAAGAAAACCTGTCAGACATGCATTAGCTTCTTATTGACAATACAGAATACAGTATTACTGAACAATGCATGGGGCATTCTATTCTAAAAGATAACTATGTATTTTGACAGATGACTGTATTATGAAAGGCTAATAATACTGACGTGTGAGGAACACCAGTAAGGAGAGATGAAGGAGACGTACGAGTACATTCCCCGTTGATACCAAAGAACTTGCAAGCCTTATTCTATAGCAACAATAATAAAACACTAAAAGGCAAAGAAATGGAGAACTCCTTAAGTATAAATGCCATGACATGAATAGAAAGTGAGGCACATTCAAGTAAACATAACGTTTTCAATAAGAATTGGATTCTCTGCAGAGTCACAGATTTAATGCCCTAATTTTAGATCATGCAACCAGAAACTTATCTGCTTCAACCTGCTGGGGTGTTTGACCTCTCGGCAAACAGGTTTTAAAAAGATAATCTGACTAACCGACTACTGCTACTTCCAAATTAGCAGCCAAAGTGTGTTCATAACACATTCAAAACAAACAAGCCTACACATTACCCAGAAAATTTTCCCGTGTTAACAATTCCAGATTCCAAACCAAATATGCAACAACTAAACCAAGATTCTGGTTATCAAAAAGTAACACTTTAAACAACTTATGCTCTATACGAAACCTAAATTATTTTCTCAGCCTATGAAAGTCATCAAGAATGCAGTCATGCAAGCAGAAAACAGTGCCATGTACACCTGTCCTGGGTTTGGCCAGGACAGGATTAATTTTCACCAGACTCCAGGAAGGGGCACAGCCAGGGGATGGGGGCTGACCCCACCTGGCCAAACAGAGCCCGGTATTCCATACCATGTGCCGTCACGGGGCAGGGGAGGTGCGGCGCGGCGGGGACTCTCTCGCGGCTCGGGAGCGCGCGGCGCCGGTCCTGTTCGGGAGAGAGGGTCTGTTGTGCGAGTTTGTGTCGTGTTTTCTCCTTATCTGTACCGTTGTTGTTACTGTTCCATTTGTGTGCTCTTCTGTTAAACTGCCCTTATCCTGACCCACCGGTTTCTGCCTGTTTATTTCCGTTCTCCTCTGCACGCCGGCGGGGGGAGGGGTGGCCGCGTGGCGCTTTTGTTGCCGGCCGCAGCCGAAACCAAAACATTTTGTAAACCCAAGCTGAGGCTTGCATAAGGAACAAAAACTGCAATTAGCAACCTTGTTGAGTTTCAGGTCTTGTTCCTAAGGATGTGCAAAACTCTAACCCTTTTGGCTTGAACATTTAATATTCTTAGTGGGGTGACATTAAACCTGTCAGAACTGGAAAGTTTCCAGCTTTTCCTTTCAGCCAGCAGCCCTCAAATCACAGGCAACTTTGGGAACAAGAGTGGGTCCTGTATGGAGTCAGAGAAATCATTCATATCCACTGGGCAAATAGTGCCAATGAAGAGCATCAGACAACGTGGAAATTTCAGAATGACTTACAAAATCGCACAAACAAACAGTTTCTCAAATCCAGTAAACAGAGATCAGAAATGAACCTGAAGGAGCACAAGAGACAAGCTTGAGGCAGCAGACATGAAGTCTTTGAAGTGAGTTGTCAGATGAAGGGAAAGGTAGAGCTGGTTGGAGATGCAGTTTGGTCAATGGTATATTTTGGCATGCGTTTATTTTTGAGACAGAGAAACCATTGGATGCTTTTTTTTTACAGGCATTTTGATGGATAGACTCAATGGAGTGTATAGATTTCTAAGGAAAGGTGACAAGGAATGGGAATGAGGGAAGCTGAGATCCCCGAGTGCCATAGACTGAGGCAGAGAGTAGAAAACAAAAAACCCTCTTTCTGCAAGAGGAGGAAAAGATGAAAGGCAAGAGGGACACAGACAGAAGATACAAGTGCTTGTGTGCAGCTGAATGAGAGACAGGATTAGTGGGGTTGTGGAAGAAGTGTAAGGGGGAATTTAGTGGTGACATAGAGCAGAGCTGGAGTGCAGTGTGGGTTGAGCTCAGTCAGAAGCCCTCTGCTTGGGGAAATACTAAGAACCGTCTTGGTCTAACTGAAGGGTTACATGAATAATTGTGTGAACATTCCTCCTTGCACCAATAGCGTTTTTCTAGTGTAACTTATAATGATTTGAAAGCCGTCTAAATAAATTAATGAAAGAAAGTGTGTTCTTATAACAGTCTTACTAAGAAAGTGTCCTTGTGAGAATCAATGCGTGTAGGAACAGATGCTCTCACTACAACATGTCAGTTCTGGTGTCAAGTAATCCCACGCAGAAAATCTGTGTGACAACAGAATTTATGTGGAGATTGGAAGGTACCAGGTAAGAAAGAACACCATCAGTTAGCTACTGCAAATCAGACATACCCACCCGCGAAAGTCAAACAAGCCACGCATTTCCAACCCTTCAAATCCATTGACAATTATAAGCTGAATTTCCTTACTGAACTCTTTGAGCATAAATTCCTCTTGAGAGGGATCAGGAAACAATCAGAAACTAAATCACAAATATCGGACTGTGATACCACTTGATTCACAGGAGAGAATGAAATCCCTGGTTTGTCAGCATCCTGTAGTTCCCATTGACTGCTGTGCAGTCATGGTTCTACTCACCAAAAAATCAAAGTTATACAGAATGAGAAACTTCCTTATCATGTTTATTATGACTAGGCAATTATATCACAGAGAATGTGAATTCAAGCGATCAGCTGTTTCTCTCTTATATGAAACAAAACCCAAGCTCTCAGTAGTTAATTTCTCCATACAGGTTTGTTCTCTTTTTTTAGGGTAGGGAGGGAAGATGACTTTAATTATGTTCCATTTTCCTCCCTCACAGACCATAACGTTGCTCACAGAACACAGTACAGCTGTCTTACATTCCAAATCTCAATGTATGGCTTTATTTCCAGTTTAACTTATTCTTGGCCACTCTAATTAGCTAACAGGATTCTAATTACTCAAGTAATTCCTTGACAGTTTTTGTGTTTTTGTTTTAAAGTGGTATAATAGAAATCATATGAAGAGCTGAGAACAGATTGGTACATACCTGAATTACTGGAAAGTGGAGGTACATAAAAATAAGATAGGATCTTTTTTTAGAGGTTTTTTACACCTGTGCTGAGGGAGAATCAGTTGAGGACTTTCCCCTGTGCTGAGTGAATAATGTCTGAGGCTAGCGTGACCCTTACCTCATGCAGACTGGAGTAACAACAGGCAACATGAACAGGGTTTCAGGCTTTAGCCAGTGTCCTCAGGAAAAGAAATGGTCCATGTTCATCAACGAAAGGCTCAGTCTAAAGGATATTTCCATCAGTCCAGATATGTGCACAGACTTTAGGAAGTGAATCCTTCATTCTTTAAGGAGAGACACTTCTGAAAGTCCATCTACCTGCACAGAGCCCTTTTCAGCATTATGGCTCTAAGCTTTAGTCTTTATCCAGGGAAAAATCTCACCCCAGTCGCAGGGAAACCTGCGAGATTTGACCCGGCTATATTTCTGAAATATGGAGGAGGAAGCACGAAAGGATTTGTCTCCCACACGTTCCTGTTAGCATAACTCTTCTGAATGTTTCTTAGCACAGCTGCTGGGCCAAGCTGATGTAAGAAGCTGAGCTACCCCAAACCTGCCATTACTTGAGGTCAGAAACGAACTGAGTGGAAGGAGACTGGATACAGACAGGGTGATGGCAGCCTAATGCTGCTGATCGCTTTTCCTGTGAATCTCCACTGTTGTGAAAAGGCCATGACCATGCTGGGGGAAGCCGCCTTGTTGCTTTAGAGCAAGATCAAAATGCATCTGCCTCTCTTCTCCCACTGGATATTGTTAATGCACTTGGAGCAGCTATGCAAGGGTAAGAGGTGACCTACTTTAAAAGACTTGGCCTCTGACATCACCCGTGGGCTCTGCAGTAGAGTCATCCAGCAAAGGCTTATCTCATCCAGCCTAAGTACCCTGCTTGCTTTCCCCTTGGCAAGAGCAAATAAAAGCCTTTTCTGTAGGGTTTCAGTCAGGCACTGGAGGAACAGAACAGGTCAGAGAGGCTGGCTTTTACACAAAAAAACCTCATTAAGAGACTGGTATAATTGTTGAAGAAAGCTTCATGTAGGGAGTTTGGAATTTTCCTTGAGAAAACAAAGCTGAGAAGTTTCAGATAAAAATCACAGGGGGCTGATAGGGCTTTGGATTTGGTTAGTTTTTGTCATCATGTCTAATTTTTCCCTTAAAAATAATAAACACAATAGTCTTTTGCTCAGAGAGTGGGAATAGCCCATGAGACACATGCCCATAGCAGGTTTTATTTAAAGAATGATTTAAACAAGAATGGGCTGAATCTGGAAGAAATTAGCCTGAAGAGAGGCTTTAGGGACACAATGTCATGGTCAGTCTGGAGCCTTGTTATAGTCCTGCCCCCACCCCTGTATGAACAGTGCCACCGGAGACAGCAAAGTAGATGGACAGAAGCACGGATCCAGCCTTTCACATGCAGACTTTTGTGCAGACACCCCAAGCTAGAGGCAGAAATCAGATGATGCTACTGCTGTGAAACTGTTCAGCCTGTTTCATTTCAATTCATTAGTTTTGATGAAATGTCTCCATGGCCAGTGTCCATGAGCAAAGCTTTCTTTCAAAAAACTTGGAATTAATGAACCTATTGCTGACTTCTAATCAATATGATCAATGATGACATATGATCAATGATGACATACAGTCAGAAAAAGAAACTAATTTTCCTGGCTCTGGCTCCACTTAGCTATCTCCTGTGATGAAGAGGAGAGTGGGTCTCTCCTGCTGTGGGGTCGGGGGATCCTTGCGTGCTTGGGCAGTGAGAGGCAGAGTTCTGCTCCCAGCCTTGCTGCGGGCTAATTGTGCATCAAGGCAGATCCCCTGTTTCAAATCCTTACATTTAAATGTAGAACCCCCACAATTTTAGGAACTAAGAAACGGATCATTTTCCAAATAATTCTTCATTCTCCTGCCACTTAGTGGCAGGCAAGCCTGAAATTTCCTGAAAATTTGGTTTTAGTCATTTCACATTTCAATTTCTTCATCAGTAAAATAAGGATATTTTAAAATCCACCAGCTTTCCTCACTGGTGTTCGGCCACCACCATTTGTATTTGTCATTGGTATTTGTAAAACAAGCTCATGGAAATCTAATTCAGGAATTGACTGGCATAATGCCCTTTTGTTTTTTCTGCTACCAAAGCTATTTTGTTCTTTCTGCTTCCTCCAGAAGACAAAGAAAGATCAAAATATATTTCATGCTTTGCTTTTGCTGGAGTTCTAACTACACACTTCCAGATCAGCTTGCATCTCATCGCTTTTTGCTAAACTACCGAGGTTAGAAATGGTAGAAAGTCCAAAAAGGCGAACATAATGAATGCTTAAGTAGTTAATTGACTTTTGCTTGCTGACTTTTATTTGCCTGTATCTATCAAGGAAAACTTGACTACAGGTATAAATGTAATTACATTTAATTACAAAAATATATCCTGGTAAGCCCTCCTGGCGTGCGTATATGTTTCTAAAAATCTTCACATTGCAAAAGCACCTCATTAAACTCCAGTATCCCAGCTGCTGCAGTAAAAGCAGCCAGAGGGTCTGCTCCCCTCCTCAGTCAAGTACTGACAAGAGAGTGCATTCGTTGCGGTTCTGCTGCATCTCACACACTAATCGGCATCTAAATTACTGCCTGGCCCTTTAGGGAACACTAATAACAAGGTTTGTATAGGAAATATTAATAAAAACATAGCAGAGAGAGGAATTTGCTGTATACACAAGCATTTGCAAGCTTATTCTATCAGGTGTTTGCAGTCAAGGTACATTGTATGAGAAAGGTCCCACGTTACCCTGACAGCACCATCACCAAGAGACCTCTTATCACTCTGGTTCGGGGGAGATAGTGGGGCAGCTTTTCCCAACTAGCTCCTGACTGTAACCAGCCCTCTGTAGTTCACCAGAATGCCACAGGCCAGATGAATCAGCTGTTTGGACATTTAAAATTTTCTTTCCAGGTAAATTAGCCCATTTATATTTACATAGCTTTGTATTTCCCACCTTCAATATTCAAGTATCCATTACTAGTACTGAGACTAGTGGTGACAATCTCCTTTGTTATACCAAATCCTTCCGAATGGTTCTCAAAGTCAACCTTTAACTGAAAAGAACACTCATTCTTTTCCTATCAGCACACACAACAACATCTAATCCAAACAGCATCTATATCTCTGAACATCATACAGACAGTATCCAAGGAAACACTTTCAACTGCACGGCCATAAGAATTTGAAATAAAACCACTTTTCGTAAATTACACAGATCAAAATTTCTTTAAAACATACATTCTGAGACTGTAATCTGGTTTGGAAGAAACAGGAGACATTACAAACCTCATATATGAATCTAAATGTATTTGTTTATATCACATGAATCTCAGAAGGGAGTTTTAGTGCCTGATTCACCACCTTGTTATTCCAGTTTCATGCCAGACTCAAGGAAATCAGTCTAGTTTCACTGGCATTAAACTCGAATATAACAGTGAGGAATCAGGTCTGCAGCCTTACCACAGAACAGTCATGAATTATTACAACAAGCACAAAAAATCATCGGTCTCTTAAGCATTTTGTTTTCAACTTTTCATTCTCCCTCCCTACTACACCTGTTAAATATAAAACAAATTCTAAATAAGTCCCATAGATCAAATAGAGCTGCTTAAAATATGTATTAGAGGAGAATCCAAATTTAGTTCTTTACTTTCTGTCTTCTTATTGATAGGACTCAATTGTTCTGTCTGCTGCCTTGGAGTTAAACTGCTGCCTGACTCTGTGGTCTTCCAGCTGCTGCCTGCTCTATAAGGCTCTTTCTGACACCATCCTGGCTTTGAATGGCAGAACACAGAACAGGCTTCATGGAATAACCTGCCATGAAAAAAATCCTTCCGTGCAGAAGTTTCTGTTCCCTGTAGCACAAGACCCCCTGTCCTGTAGCCCTGCTCCATGTGAGGGTCAGGTGAGCAAGGGGCATGGAGCAGCCCTTCCTGACACAAAGTCCCTCATCCATCATACAGGGACAATCACAGACTTGGCAGGTCTTCCCAGAGAAAGTAATCATCCCAGGGAGAAATACTCTTGAAATAAATCTTCTGTTTGGATAAGGGTGACACAAACAATGCTGGGCTTGAAGTTGCTTTCTTCTAGTTGCTTTCTAAGCAGCACAAACTCCTCTTTGCTGAAGGAAATAGAGATGGCTTTTAAAAAACAACTGACTCAGAGGAACTAGGAGGAGGTAAGTAAAAGACTTTTTTTTGTTTTGATCCCTCAGATGAGACATTTACTGGGCCCAATATAAACCTCTTACTAGATTGCCAGGAATGATTCCGAGATAAACTTTTGGTATAATGTGCAGCTGACCAGTGTGGACTCGGCATCAGAGCTGGGAGAAACCTCTGGACAGACCACAGGGTGTCACTGTGGGCAGAAGCTCCCGGTCAGGGCCAACCTCTGTGGTGCTTCAGCGCTCCCTCAAACTAACTCGTTCCAAAAGGCTACCATTAGTTAACAGCAAAGTACGTCTTTCCATTTCCAGCACAACAAAGTTGGGCCTAAGGAGAAGTCTGTGCTGCCTGCTACGCTCTGACCCTCCCTCTGCGAAGTGGCGTTCCGGGTTGCTGAGTGGGGCTCCAGGCAAAATGAGTCCAGCACAGGAGCTCAACACAAGTGGAGGGCTGCTCCGTGCAAATACTGTGGCAAATCTACCATCTGCATCAGCAAAACTAATTGGGCAAAACAGAATTTTTGGAGGAAGTGAGAGACAGAAAATCGTTTTACCGCTGACTTTGTCAGGCCATAAGAAACCGGAAGTTTTGTCATTGACTTAAAAGTCAAGAAATTATCCTAGATATATAGCATGAGTTCAATAAAAAAAAAAACGAAAGAGAAGAAAGGCAAACTGCTTTCTCATTTAACGAACTAGTTCTAGAGTCAGTGCAGCTGGGAAAGAACTTCAGCCGTACATAGACTGGCTACTTAGAACTCTTATGCATTATCTAGACTAAGTAATGATGATCACATTAATATTCATTGCATCTTTGAAAATCCAGGTTAATTCATTCAGCTAAGTAAAAATAAGTGAGAAAAACTAAAGAAAATTGCTGTGATAGGTGACATGAAATTTAAAATGCTTGGCCTATCGGGAAGGTTGATGGTAAACTCCAGTCTCAAAATGTGCAAAATAAGACTTAAAAGATACATCATGATATACACAACTTTTTTTTATGCACATTTATTTAGGATGATCCAAATTTCTCTTTTAGATTGAAATATACGTAAGGAAAATTTCTTTATTCTTGAAGCAAATAAAAGTAAACCAGGGTGACACTGATTTTCTGGCGTAAGCTGGAAGGGGAACCTGACAGCCAGCATTCCTGGGTGCCCCAGGTGGTGCTGGAGGGCCAAACTGAGCTACAAGAAGACCTTGGAAAAGGAGACTTTCACAGAGTTATGGAACAAGGCAAAGGACAAGGACTGGAAAACAGACCTAAAGCACAATGTTGTGTCTCGAAGTTTGTCCAACTGTGCAGAAGAGCTCACCTCATTGTATGGTTACATTGACATAGGGGCTATTCTGACACAAAAGTAGACGTCGATAAAGATTACATCTCTGCTGCATGGAGTGAGGGTAGTTTCCACACTCACAGCATGACCTCATCTGGCCTGAAACCTGACAGTGAACGAAAAGACTCACACGAATGAAATAGGAGGGGAGTGGAGCTAAAGATGGCTTTTGAGAGGTTAGAGGAGGGCCAGAGCCATTGAGCGTCTGCCAGCAAATCCTCAGAGAAACAGGTTCAAAGAGCAGAAACGTGCCTCTGAAATGAATATGCCCAAGCAAAACATACTGCCAGACTACTAAATATTTGCAGATAGTGGCTACTGTTTTACCAAATGTTAACAAAGCACATACATACACAAAAACTGCCCAAATAGCTTGCAATTACTTTGTCCATTGATGCAAACAGTCGTAACAATGTATTCCTTGGTGAAAAGACTTAACATGTTCATTAAGTATTTTCAAAATCTAGAAGGAAGCTAAGTACCTTGAGAGGACAGTTCGCCAGAGTTGTGAATGCAACAGCTAATATTAGTAATGTGTTACTTTCCAGCTGCTTGCTTGCTTTATGTCCAGTCTATGTTCAAAAGACATATTAAGGAGGCTGAAGATCTAAATACAACTGAGGCAAAGATCATGAAGAAAAATCCATGGTTACCAGAAATACAAGACTAGCTGACACCCTGATATGCATTTAAAGCATTTCCTAATAGCTTCATTTGCAGGAATCAATTGTGATGGAACTTGGCTCAGAATTGACCCACCGATCACAATCTTTGTATTGGAGCTACAGCTGCATCATTGTGAGCAGTTCCGCTCTCATTTGTGAGCTGCAGGAGTATTCTGAGCTCTAAAATAAAAACCAGCAGCAGCAGCCAAAACTAAAAACGCCAAACATTTCTTAGCGTGCTATAGCTCATAAAGCCATTAAAAATATACCATCGCTGAACACTTGTGCACTGTACGTTCTGGAAACTGACATTTGCCAAGGGAGCAGAAAACAAACACAAAACAATAAAAGTCTTCCTTAGCCAGTGATTATTATTGCTGCCCTTGCAATTTCCTTCCCTTTGGAATACCTCAAGGATTTCAGTAAGAATGTGTTGTAAAGCTAGTCCTGCCCAACTGCTCACGGCTTGCTTGCGGTCAGAATGCATGTGCATAAAGCTCCTCACATACATGTATCATCCTACGCATGAAAAAAGTGAGCTACTACTAACAGTATTTCTTTAGGTTTATGACCATTTTTACAAAAAGAAGATGCAAATATCAGTTTTGCAAATTCATTTTTCAGTTTTCTAAGCTTTCAAAGAGTCAGCAAAACAAGGTTCCTTAATCTCATTCTCACAGTCAGCATGACTAGGTGGGATGGAAAAGCCCGGGCAATCACTGTTAAGTCAAAGTCAGCTGTAATTTCCAAAGGCATTTTTCAGAATTCCTACTAACCCCGCTACATACCAGAGACAGAGGAGACCCAGGGTTTGTTTTATATATCTCTACCTGTACTGTCACAACCAGAAACACCTCGTCGTCATACCCATGGAATGAGTTGTTCCACACCCTCCTAGGGGATGTGCTGTACACATTAAAGCCGAAGTCACATGCTGGCATCAGCATTTTAGGAGGCTTGAAAGCACATTTCTAAACAATTACAGCCCTGCTGTCTACTTGCTCTCTTTCAGAAACAGACAGTAAAAACCTAATGTTGATCTGGATCACAAAATCTTCTGGACCACAACTCTTTAAAGGGAAAAATCTTTTTTCTCCCCTACCCCCACAGTCACCATTTAGTTTACAATTCCACTTCAAAGAGAAAACGTTTATAACCTTTGCATTTGGCAATACAAACATGGTGCACTCAGTTCAGCTGGGCTTGTAGGTTCAAGCGCTCCTTGGTACTGTATCTGTCCTGCAGCTCTTGACATAACAGGGAAAAGGTGGAGGAAGTGCTGCAGCTACATGGCGGCTGATCCCACAGATGCTATTGTTCGGTGGTGGTCAAAGAAAGAGCAGGAAAGGCTCATCCAGAACTTCTTTGCTTTCTGTCACTGTCTGAGAACAGTTATGGCAGAGTACTTCAGAAAGACTGGAAGGGAATACCAGCACCACAAGCCTTTCTCTGTTCTCGGTGCTTGGGGCTCCATGCTGAAATGTTTAGGTTATGGCATGTCTAGGTCCTGTACGGTGCAACTGAGCTCACTACTGAACTTTCCATCTGCCTTGCTCAAGCTCATGTTCTACCCAGTGTGACTCTGCTTGTCTCATCAAAATGAAAGACGTAGCCTCTTGTGAAAAACGCTGCCTTTAGAATGCACATGCATCTGCTTACCACTGCTAACTCTGTAAGTGCGGTTTGGTTCCATAAGATGAATAATGCCATGACATTAATTCTCTGTGGTACGTCTGCATCCCAGGTATCCCAGGGCAAACATGAACAAAAAGAGAACACGTAACTGTGCTTCATCCTGATGCTATGATATTCTCTCCATCTCTTCTTAAAGCCATTTGAGAAAAATATCAGAAGTGAGGATTTTAAATACAGACACATGAATGGTGTTTTGAGGGGGAGAAGGGGAAAACGGAACTCCTTCCAATAGACAGGTAGTTTAATTCTGCCCTGGAACTGCTTTGATTACTGTAAAAAGAGCCTTGGCTGGTCTAGCTGATCTCATTTCCACCAGCTGATGACACAGAGAGCTCAGACCTACAGGAAAACAGCGCTAAGCTCCACACCTCCCTGCACCTGTCTGAATTTCCACACTTGAGCCTTCTGCAGTTGGCAAAAATTTTCAAGATCGATTGCTTCATTTTGTTTGGAGTTTCTGCTAGCTTTAGTCCAGATTCATTAAATTCCCACTTTTTGTGCATTTTGAAGTGAAGATTTAACTTCAGTTACTCTATATAAAGAGTTAAATTTTGTCTCTGAAAGCTCAATAAATAGGGCTACCTTGATTGATGCTTTAAGTGCAACCCCTTCCCAATATTCTGAACATAATGAGGTTAGTGCTAAAAGCTGGATTCTCTGTCATCTGTCTGCATTATCTATTTATTCTGCACACGTCACCATGGTAAATGAGTGCTGCATCAAGTACTATATAGTGGAGGTCAGTCTATTGGCTTTTTTTCCCCTCAGCAAGGCTGAAACATTTATTAATGGATTTTAGTTTATTACCTGCTCAAAAAAAAAAACAAAACAGTATTATCTCATTATTGAAGTATAATTTAAACACAATCTCAAAACAAACAAATTTGACATTCTTATTCAAAACATTTTCTCTTACAATGTTTAAATGGACTTCATTTCAAATTACCTCTAAATTTTTTTACTATTTTAAAAAAACACTCAAAATAAAAATAAAATGTTTACTCTAGGCTAAACTAGACCTATTTTGATCGAATTTTTTTTCTTTTTGAAGGCCACCAACTCCCATAATTGTATACTCATGTAGCTGTATGAAATATAGCTTAAGTACTTTGACTATGAGAAGTAGTTAATTACACCTAGGCATTTTAAAAATAGAAAAACTCACCATCTATTTAGAATTCTCACCAAAATAAACTGTATAAGGTGTATAAGTATTATGAATGCAATAAAGTTAGAAGCTGTCCAACTAACTTCCTCACCAGGTTAGGCAGCAGTGCACACTGCCGCCCTCTACCCAAGGCACACCTCTTTGTCGTGTTAATACGCACGACAGTGATAACAGAGGTAAACAGTCTGAAAGCTTATCAGTCCTGATGCTGAACAATCAGGCAGCTGGAAGTCTGTAACCTGAAGCCATATATATTAAAAATGATTTGCAAATAATCCTCTTGGGTGGAAGAAGGCTGTTTCTATGGTGCTTTTGTGTAAGGAACGAGGAAAACAGACAAAGAGTACAAGGTTCAACTCTAAAAATACCTCCTCCACTCTCAGATAGTTCCATGGACATTGACCCTTCCAACACAAAACCAACAGGAGGCAGGGAGCAGGAGGAACAAGTAATGTCACAGGACACATTAGGAGCTTAGCTGCACTGATAAATAAAAAAATCCACCTGTTGGGGATTTAAGACTGGAACGAAAGAAATGGATAAATGCAATTCCACCCAAATTGGAAGCAAGCAAGCAATTTTTTTTGGCTTCATGGACTCTCAGCTGCACCACTTCCCCAATCTAGGCAAGAAATCTGAGTCCTGGTTGTAAATATCCAGCCTCTATTTCCAGTCCGCAGAGCTCATTCAGGCCTTTCCACAGACCAGAGCTTTCTCAGGCGATGTTTGCATCCCGTGCTCCTCCTTCTCGTGGAGGGAGGACAGGCTTCAGTGAACGAGAGGGACTGCTTGTCTTGTTTTGACTAAATTTTCTCGCTTCAGCCAACTTGACCATAGTCAGGAGAAGCAGCCAAGCTATATGTCATGTGAAATGTACCTGTGCAATTATTATTCAACACGGGAAACCAAGGAAGCAAGGCTAAAACTAAACGTGAAAAATGAGGTCAAATAAGTGAATTTTGACCCGCACATGCACAACAGCTTTTCATTTTTACTTTCTCTGAGCAGTTTCAGACCCTTCTCCTTGTTAAAGTATTCCTTACTGACGAAAGAGAGCCCAAACTCTACTAGGGCACCATATGAAAGAGTACGTTTCCTGCTGTTTCAGACAATGTGTTTTACACAGTGACTAAAAGCTTCCCAGGGAATGTTTCTGCATGTGACCTACTATGTTCATGACCTCACAGAACAGCGAAAATGCGCCTGGGTGCTTTGGTGATAACCCTTAGTTTAGGCACAGCAGCGCACAGCGCATCCCAACTAAGTCAAGCCTAGTCCTCCAGCTACTTACTCCAGTCCTTACCGTACTGCAGGGAGCATGACAGCTCTTTTGGCAGGTGATGACAATGACATATAAAATCCTCACCCTCTCGTGAAAACAGAGCATTTTCATGAAAGATGCTAAGGAAAGCTTTTTTTAAAAATTTTTTTGCTTCTATTTGGAACCTGTGAGCTGTTGCTTCTGGGCTGCATTAAAAACAGTTCAAGCACAGTTTCCTGATTTTTTTCTTTTCTTTCTTTTTTCTTTTTTTAAGTCTCTGAACTTTTCTTTTTATTTTAATGGGTCATATCATGGAGACTTCGCTCAAAATGCACATGAGTGAGGAACTTAGGCTGAGGCTTGTCCCAGGGGCTTCTGTGAGCCTGAACCACAGAGGAAATTCAAAGTAACCTGAAAGAAAGAACATCTGAGCACGGTATATATAAGTAAGAAAAAGGGGTGTAGCGTGCCACTGAACGGTTGCAGTCACACATAAGCCTGCAGACAGCAGAGTATTTTCAAGCACAGACATTTTCAACTCTGTTCTGGAATCCCTATCACCTGTCAGGTCTTATGCAAAGTTTCTTATATATTTGTTTTACCGTGTCAGATATATCTTTCCAGTGCCAGCCTAAAGAACACAAAGGTCATCACTGCCCTGACCAGCAGTGCCTGATCTCTGAGCACCCTGGTGCCATTGGTAATGTACACTGAGCTGTATCGGTTCTGTGGTGGGAGGGGACACAAATCTTTTCCATTGCTTATTGCCGTACCTCCACGAACTCCTAGACGAAAATAAAACCAGACAGCACACACAAATGATATCAACATGTAGCATATAGAAAGGCCAACTAGTTCCACCAAAAAAAAAAGTTAATGACAGTTTTTATCAAGGTACTGCTTTTCTGAATGCTTTATTACCACTTTAGAAGCCTAAATTTGCAACTGAAAACAGCTGCTATTTGGCTTACTCACTCTCGATTTCCTGAACAAAAGCAAGCAGTATGTCCTACCAGAATCTCAAACTTTTGAAAAACATCTCTGTTTTCATGAACTGTGAGACCAAGAGTTCTCTGCAGCTTTAAGTTTCAGGGAGTCTTTTGCCTAAGAAACTATGGCAGGACTGCTTGACAATGCCCAGAAACAGCTGCCTGCTACCTAGTTGGTCTTTTTTGATCCCGGTTAATTTTGTCTTGGGAGAAAAAAAAATGTGGCCATTAGATGTAAAACAAACACATACATTCATTCGCCTAGAAGCATAATCTAACAAATACTAGTCACAAACTTTAATGTTGGGTAGAGCCTATTGTATTTATTCCCTCAAGGATGTGGTGCTGGTATAGTTGCATGGTCAGAAAAGCACGTGTCTACGTGGTAAAGAGATTTATTGTACAGTGAAAGTCTGGGAGTGTCCAGAACAAATTTAGCATGAAAAACCTAATCTGTTGTTGTGGGATTGCCACAGGTGTGAGGACAAGTTTTCCTCCCACCACCCACCTGGCTGTGTTGTTAACTACTGCACTAGATATCGAGGTTGCTCCTAAGGCATCTCACCGGACCTCTGGGGAAGTAGCAGTAAGCTGAAGGGCATGATTCCCACTCTGGACAATGGAAAATCAGCTGGGAACACAACAGAAAAACTGCTAATGCCCAAAGATGAGCTACGAGCAAGTTCCTTGTCTGGAGACAGATACAGCTTGCTTATCTCAAAGTTATGATGTCCAGCCTTCAGAAAACTCCAAGGTACTGTTATACTTCGCATATATTTTTCATATTGCTTTTGCAGTGATAATATACTCTTTCTGCCTTGAAATGAGATTTGCAAAATAGAAAAAGGCAGCTCTGGAGAAGAGTTATCAAAACACACATTGCTATATTTTTCTTATTTCCAAACACCGAGTGACATTTACATTACAAGCAAGGAAGCCAAAACAGGCAACTGAGCAGAAAGGAGAGCTGGAAACAGCAAATACATAGAAAGTTCAGAAATGCAGAAGTTTATCCTGACGTTTAACCATATTCTAGTGCTTCAAGAAGACCAAACACTTTGACAGAAGTTGAACGGCCTTTGCCAGACAGACTGACGTTGCATTGGCTCTGTGAAAAAGCCAGGCCTTACATTGGCATTGTTTTCTGATCAAAGCGAGCCCTAATGACATTAGACCTGAGTTGTGCTCTGACACGGTTTCCTCCCTCAACTGTTACTGCTCTACACTGCCACCAGCTTTTTCCTGAGCAGTATGATATTCTGCTAGTTAAAAGCATGGTCAGACTTATTTCAGGTTACAAGAATTGATTTTCACATATATTCTGCTATGCTTGGTAAGAAGACAGGAGGTTGTAAGTATGTTATGGCAGTGCAGAAAAGGTTGCTTTCAGGGTGTGGTGATCTTCAGTTTCTAGTGGCTCCGATGATACTGCAAGAGAAAGAGGAAGGAGGAAAGCTCTAGGAATTTTTTTAATCAGCTCTTGTGCAGCTTCATAGTTAAGCGTATCTTTAAAACTAAGCATATGCTTATGTACCTTTTCTAAAGTACAGACATGGAGCACTGTGGCTATAGCAGGCTACGAGTGGGTTAACCCAGTAACCCATGCAGGCATCCTGCACAGGATAAGGTGCTGTACATTTTTGTAGGTCTGTCCACTACTGTTTAGTTTCACTTTCACAGATAGTAAGAGGGTCTTATAATTTCATATAAAAGTAAAACTGATTAGATATTATGAAATCTAACATCAGATAGTCACAAAATGTAATTCCATTGACAGCAACTGAGGCATGATAGAGTTGAATAACTTCATAACTCATCTCAATTTTCTATTGCTAGCTTCTCTGCGCAAATGCGACATAACCCATGACAGAGCACTTTACAGAGCACTTGCAGAAAGTGTTAAGGGTTTTATCGCTATGCTGCTTCGCGAGCCCATATAGTCCTTTGCAATCATTGTTGCTGCTGCAATTCAAATTTCTCTTCTGTTGGCTTTGACTGCAATTATATATGATGCCAACCAGAGTGAACAGTAGCAAATGCACCAGTCAATGATATTAAAGGCTGGATACTAGCTCCTGCAGTCATATCTACCACCTGTCTTTAAATCGTTTAGTGTGGTCTAGCCCTTACTGTCTTCTTGGAAGCAAGGAAGCCAAGCAGACTTTTCTCATAGTTTTTGAGTAGCTGTCATCGGTTTAAAATGACTTAGCCTTTGTAGATATTCCATCTTCACTTTATAGCACAATGTACCTGACCTAAATCAATGAAGACGGATTCCTGTCAAAGCTGTAATAGACATCAGCAATGGATACAAAGACTTAGAAGAAAACAATTGTTTTGGATCTTTGTACAGCATAACTCAAACTGAATTTATTATAAAGTTCTGAAATATCCAAACACATTTTACTGCCTTCCGGTTTCCAGATGGGTATGCATCCAGAAAACCAGAATACCACAAAAATGCTGCTTTTTTCCTCCTGCAATCAGAAGCAGCTGCGACAGGGCTATAGAAAAGTCTGATTCTTAGAAAATGCCTATCTCTGTTTTTCAAAGTAGAAGTTTAGATAATTTGAGTAAACTTTGCAGGGACATCCAAACATTCAGAATTGCATTAGGACAGACATTTCAAACCCTTGGAAGCATATCCTTCACTAGCTGTTTGCTTCCAGTGAGTTAATTGGAGTACTCCAGCAGGTAAAATTCAACAGACAGGATTCTGGTCTAGCCCAGCTCTAATTTAATAGGTGGTTTTGACAGCATCACTTAAATTCTCTGTTGCTCAGTTTGCCTGCTGACCTCAGGAATCGCGCTTCTAAAGCAATTTGTCAGAGTTTCAAGTTTGCAACCTTACTATTATTATTTTGTTCACTGTAAACATGTGCCGTGATGAATTTAATATTTTTTGGAGACCAATCATTATTCAGCATTCCATTGAATTCTATTCAAAATTCGGTATGAGACCAGCATTTGGGGTTTAATCAGGGAAGTGTCAAGAGGCCCTAGGACTAGCTGATTCCTCTGAAAACTGAAGCTATACAATAATTTCAGAAACTGCATAGAACCTTGCAAGATCAAGCCCATAAGGAATTTTTTTACTATTTATACTTCCATTGTAAAGCTATTGTCTGCCTTTCCAGTTTGGCTCTGTAGTTCTTGTATTCAGCAGGTTTGCACAGCAACATGTGCACACCTCTTTCTAAGCACTTGCCCATAACAAGCACACCATATGGAAGTGTGCACGCACATGCTCATGCAGAAACCACATGGTGAGGTGCTTTTAAAGTTTTTATTTTTATCTGACTTTATGGAAAATTAAAAAAACAAGACAAGATTATAATTTAACCAAGATTATCTTCGTTGATATTAGATCCCAGTAGCTAGTAAGAGGGGACAATATCTAAATGAATAAACATAAATAAGTGAAGAAGGTGAATATACAAGCTCTTGGGCTTATATGGAAGTTGACTGATACTTGCAGCAATCCTGACTCATAATAAAAATTATTTATTTAAAGATTTATTATGAACATTGCAGGAAAGGAGATAACAGACATGCACCACTTTGTTTACAGTAAAATTTCCTGTAAATTAAAAAGAGTTCTTATTCTCTGTTTGGTTTTGATTTGGTGCTGTACCAAGTATCTGTTTATAAAAGGAAATCTGACGGTACAAAATGTACTAAGTGAGTTGCAAAAGAGATTAATAGTCAAGGTGAATATGCTTTAAATTAAGTCCTAGCAACACAGACACTGTAGGTCCCATTAAAGTAAGGAAAGTCGGTCTAAGGCAAATCTTTCATGCACTGCTACTGAGAGCTGAACTGCCTGGGATTCAGGCCAGAAAGCTGCTCTCCAAACTGGGATTGGTGTTAGCCCCACAGCAAACTCATAGGTCACTCTCAGTGTCAGAAGAATATAACCTTAGCCATACATCATGCCTGAACCTCCCTAGTGTGCTGTGCTGCAGTGACCTCATCCCCAAGAGCAGGGCTCTCTAAATGCTTCTTTCTGTTTTCTCTGAGTAACTTCAGCTACTGGTGATGTTAATCAGAAGTGGAGACGCTCAGCACAGTGCAGTAAGTAGAGATCCTAATAGGGTAAGATGATTTTGTTTTACTGAGGTGCCAGTGCGTACAGTAGTGACCTAAGAGACACATCAGTGGGAAAAAGCCTGAACTGCTTTTAAAAAAAGATTCAGGTGATGAAGAGATAAGGCAGGAAAAAGGTGTTTTAGAGCACCATATAAAAGAGAGGTTTGACATAAAATAGGTAGTGTGTTTCAAAGGGATTATGTCTTGAGGACTTATTCCTGCAATCCATTTTTGCTGAGCTTTTGCGCTTATAATACTCCCTAAACAGATTATTAAAGAGTCTTTCTGAAGTCACATTTATGCGACTATGTATGTTGCAACCTCAAGTCGCCCCATCCCACAGAAAATCTTCTGGGAGAAGTCTTGGATGAAGACAATGTATTCATAATTGCAAAGGAAGAACGAAAGCAGACATCACACCTTTTGTCAGAAAACTAGAGAACAATCTGTTTGCAGAAGCACTCCACTTTGTTGCATTGGCCCTGGACCCACTCTGGTATATCTAGAGATCAGAAAACCAAGACTAGGACTTCATGGATCTCCAAAGTATCCAGCCAGGGAAAGAAAATGTTTGTGGATGGAAGTGCTGGATCAGGGTCACATTCTCTTTGTACATACAACAAAAGATTTACACGAAGGATAAAATCCTGAAATTATTCACATTACCTGGAGGCCAAGAGTTACACATATTCATGGGGTTTACTGCAAACTGTTCTAAGATCCATTCTTTGGTATGCAGTGCTATGAAATTCATGCTGGATTTTTAAAGCCACATAGTTAATAAAACCACTTTGCAGACAATGCTGTGTATACAAGTTTAGTGGTTTAGAAGGTATGTTGGCACTTACCTGGGGGCACATGTTCATTCATGATGACCAGCGATGCTGGTGTAGGCCTTCTTTTCCTGATCTGTAATGTGCATAAACCAAGAAGAGTCATTAGGGTCCACCAACTGCCCTGCATTCAAAGCAAAGCGAAAAAGCCACCTGGTGCATTCCTGAGTATAGACCAGGCAGAGTTGAAAAAGATAATATGTGAAGAACAGCACGTCACTGTCTTACTGACTGCTTGTCTGGTCTGACAGTGATCAGTGGTCATGCTGCTGCTTGTACATGGAAAGCAAAGGCACAAGGGAGAGCTTTCCAAAATACCTTTAGAATTTGCAATCATCTTGAACAAGTTTTCAGACATGTGTTGCAGACATGTATCGACCATATCTTAAAATACAGACATTTAGCTTTGCTTCAGGAAAATGATTGCAACAGTTTCTGAGCTTATGTGTGCAAATAACTAGTACTGTCACAGCTCTCACAAGTAATTGCTAATATTAATATTTTGTAAGTGCACTTGAGAGCTGATATTGCATGTATTCCTTCCAATGAATTTATAGTATTTCTAAACTGTGGCCACAGGTGTTAATGCTGTTCTTTAACTAATGAAAAACAATGCGCAAGACTTTCAAAATAATATTTTTAAATATATACATAATATAATACTATACAACAGACCTTTACATGTCAATATATAATTCCGGATTGTACGCATTTCTTCTTATTCAGTGTTTATTTGGATAAGTACTTTTGTTCCATTAACACTGGTTGAACTACATGGTATTAGACTGCCCTCCTATAATACACACATGTACATCGAAAGCTTTGTGTTGCTTCACTAAAGCCTCCAGGCTATTGATATTCTATTGAATTTAAGAGAGGGACCACGAGTATTTGAGCTAGAAACCATTCTGACACACAACCTCAATGTCAGTGTGTTTGTTCCTTTTTAGTTGCTGAGCCAACAACTGTATTAGCTGGGTTCAAATTTTGCTTTCAGAAGTGTAAATGCAAAATTACATCATCAGGGTTAATAGGTTTATTCCAGATTTGTGTAACTGTAGCTGACAGCAGAATTTGCTACTTTAATTTCATCACACACCCACAGTGAAACTGTATAGCACTTGGAATTAAACTCACAACGTAAGAGAAAGAAGAGAACTTGGGCCACAGAATTTCAAAAGCCATGGGAATTCCAGGAAATCCTAATCCTATGGTTCTCACAGATTTCAGAAAAATGTCAGAACACATCTTGCTTGAATGCATTGAAGGACTGTTCCATAAGGTAGCGATATCCCGCAGATCAGAAGTACCTATGGACAAAACGAAGACCCGCAGCAATTCTCCCCTGCACCCTTCTGGTATTTCTTTGTTCAGTGGTCACTCACAACTCATCATTTTCTGGCAAAGGCGGCTGCCTTTTAAGAGACATGACATCAGAATATTCAGGAAACCAGATACCTATCCTAAAGGTGCAAATACTTTCATAGCTAATGGCACAGAACTGTCAAGGTTATTATATTCCCCTGGTATCATCTAAAACCAGACTTACCGAAATAGAAGCAAATGTCAAGAAGGACTTGCACTGAAAGAAATATACTGGGTCACCTAAATATAATTTATCCACCTTTTCTCATAAGATTTCCTGTGTCCTTCTTTACGTGCATCTATGCATATCTGTACACAATAATAGATATCTTTCCCTCCCTAGACATCTGTATTGCTATATATATTACACGTATGAGTATGTTCTGGGAGTGACTCAAAACCTAAAATAGCACACACAATATTCCAACGTGCATGTCTGGCATATTTCTACACGTATATATTTTTCAAAACATGTAAAATACTGTGATAATGATATAAAGAAGACTGTATAAAAATCATGAGAAATAGAGGAGGTAACTACAGCAATAACTATTGTGCAAAACATAACTTGTGTTTTCTCATGTTAAAATGAATTGTAAATAAACTGTCTTCTGTGCAATATTTCCATTAGGTACCTATTATCAGCTTCATGTTTTGCTTTATGTACAAATAATATTCTTTAGCTGATTTGTTGAGAATGTGTATTCATGTCAAGTTTATGTATTAGGGCACAAGTCCAGTTATGGAAAAGGCACAACAAATATATACTGAATGAACCTATCCAAGGTAAAGAAGCCTTATTCTGCCTAGGGGAAATGTCATTCTCCCTCTTTGGGTGTATCCAGACATCGCTATAACCTCCAGAGCATTTAAACTATAGTTACTCTAATATAAGTTAGAAAAGCATTTAGGCCACAAGTATTACCTGTTCTCACCCCACATCTTGACTCCATTCCTACCCCTTTCTCTCAAAACACCGAAAGAAACTCGCCTTCCTTACCTGCTCAGCTGCCTCGGGATCTATTTGACTCTGAAAGAGTGGCACAGCAAACTGTATTTTTTTAGGGCTGTTGGGCTCCATTGCGATGCTGCGGTGAGTCCGACGAGAGAAGAGCTTGGAGCTTGAGGCTCGGTGTGTGCCTCTCCCCAGGCACCCTCCCCACGGCCAGCCTCCGGGCCCCTCAGCAACAGCTGGAGCTCCCGGCTTTGCACAGGAATCTGCGTGAGCCAGGCAACTCTCTTATTCCACATCCACAGAGATGCCGCTGGCTTGGCTATTTTCTTTCTTGCCCTCTCTCCCTTCTCTTCTGCAGTCCTTCAGATCCTCTCAGCGCAAAGCTGAAAGGAACAATAAGCTAACTGTGTACCAGTTCACTTCTACATATGCCAAGCATTCACTCAGAAGCTAATTGAAAATGCGATACTAGCATTGCATGGCCTGGAGCCCTGGGATTTGAAAAAGAGGATCTCTCCACCGTACATTACTAACTGGCTGCTCAGAAGTGCAATGCAAGCTCCCTCTGAGTATTGCTGATGGGCTCTTAATTATTGATGAACAGAAATCAGGAAGTTTTCAGATTTTGGGGGTGGAGGTAGCAGGAGGGGTGGATGCAATAATTCCATCTCTGTTACAGCGTGCCAGAACTGCTCTCCTCTTCTCATGTATCAAACAATTGCCTTTGCTCTTTCAAATCCTTTTCTAAACCTCTTCCAGGAAGGTTTTTGATGATGATGCTAAATAGAGGCCTACACTTTCATGAAGCTTATCTGGCGTGCTAAGTGGGTTTGCACCTTAGGCCGGGTTTGCAGATTTATACCGTGATCTCTTCTGGTGGGCTCCATCTCACATGATTTCAGACATCGAGAACATCCACATTCAAGCCAGCTATCTGGGCTCCCTCAGCTAGACACACCAAAGGGCATTTCTCCCTGTCCTAGTTCAGTGGAATATAATGTTTATTGGAGATGGTGTTTTCTCTCCATTAACCCTAGAAAAAGTAACAATGACTCAGACTAGTTACCTCACTTTTAGGTGGCCAAAATTCAGAGGGGCAAGTCCAACTTCAGGGTACAAAATCTCTGCCTTCTTCCAAGATCAGGAGAAGAATTTGGTCAATCATGCCAATAGTGCCCTTTGGTGAATGCAATGGATTTTCACTTTTCATTTCACCTTAATTCAGAAGAAGTGTATGAAACAATACACAGTGACCCCTGACTTCACCTACCTCGTGGCTTAGAGCACCTGACCACTGCCAAGCAGGATAGCAGAGCTCCTGCCACAAAGATGTCCTTCATTCCAAAACTGGATCCCCAGACAGCAGGCACCCTAGAGCCAGTTCAAAGTGCGATGCAGAAAGCGTAGCTCGAAGCCCGAGAGTGTCGGGCCGATCTCCTGTTACTTGCTACCACCAGCTGGGAAGAGAGAGAAAACGAGGAAACCCCAGACTGGCTCAGCCCATCACAGGATCAGCTTTAGCTGGGATGGGGCTACCTACAGAGAGAAAGTGCATTTTGGTCAGGTTTTTGGAGGGCCTGTCAACTCTGTCAACAGGGAAGGGAAACACAGCCAGCCAGAACGAAGAGCAAACAGATGAAATTCATGGTGAGCAGTAACAGCTCGAGCCCGCCTCTGTAGTCTGTAGCAAGGAAATAGAGAAGCAGCTGAACTCAGAGCTGAGAATGAACATTACCAAAACTCAGAGGAATTTGAAAATGCATTTCTTGTTCAGAGCACTAAGGATTTGCACAGTTCTTCCCAGGTTTATTCACAGTCACTGAGTATTTTCCCACCTGGGCCAGTGGAGGAGGTGGGGAAGGAATGGGGATCACGGTTAAGAACAATGCACAGGCCGTACACAGCAGAACAAACCTGCAAGTCAGGGATGGAGTGTTTGTTTGGCTTTGGTTTATACAAGTGAAAACTGTTAACACACTATCAGAATACCGGGGTACTTCTGAACTGAGGCAAGCACACTAGCTAGTTCATTTCTGAAGAACCTGATATAGCTCAGGAAGTGAGGATACACTAAAAGTTAAAGACCCAGTCAACTCAGTGATCAAAATTAACTCTCAGTGAGGGCTGAAATTTCCCTCCTCATCCAAATCAAAACTACTGTGTACCATAATGGTTTCCAGCTGACGGCTAGTAGCTGGCAATTTTTCCTCTTAGATTTATTGTGATAGTTTAGGTGGCAATAACTCAGAACCCCAGAAGCCCAGAAGAGTCCTGCATGGAGGGGAATTCTGGAGATACCTGGTCCCACCGGCTGCTCGAAGCGGGGCCCGAGGTCAGGTTACCCAGGGCTCTCTCAGGCTGAGTCCTGAGTATTTTCAGTGCTAAGGTGAAATGCTGCATTTCATTTACCACAACAAATGAAACGCACAGAACAGTGCTGTGCAATGTTTCATAAAATCATGTTTAAGCCTTTGCTATTCTTACAAAGACAAATCATAATTTGCTTTATAGGCTTCCACAGACAATTAGAGCAGGAGTGCAAGTGCAGCAGTTCTGCCGGTACAACCAAGAGTCTAAGACGCTAAATAAGAGCAGCACACACTGCTTTCACTGAGGACAATTAAAGAGCTGTTTTCAGGTCCTTCTAATTATCCAATTTCACAAGTCCTTCATGAACAGACACACCATTAACTTCAGCGGCATCTTCAGACATAGAGGATGTACACAGGGATACGCCCGAGAGGAGGACATACACAGGGATCTGAAGTTCTGGCTTTTCTCTGATAAATTTTCATACTTGAAAGAAAATAATTTCTGTGTTCTCAGTCTCAGATAACGTGAGGAAAAATGTTTTCCAGCTGCTTTGCTATTATATATATTAATAAATAGTATATTTTAAATATCGGGTTTCTCTGTGAAAAAAATGTTACTGTTTGCCATAAAATATCTATTATAGCTGTCTCTGAAACTTCATGCTCCAATTACAGTGCAAGTTACTATATTACAGGAGCTATAATTCTCATTACGAAGGCTTAATGCTTCTTATGGTAATGATAGTTGAAAAAACACATTCAGATGTTGAAAAAATATTCAAACAAATGCTCAAAGGATTATAGAGGTGCGTTTCAGCTCTAGATTGTGGGACATTGCTGTCTAAAGGAATCATGTCTCAAAGTCATTGCTAGCAATGGTATCTGAGGAAAAATCTCAACAATCATATGAAGAAACAAAGCAACAAAAACACTTCTTGGCATGTTCAGAAGGGAGCCAGACAACAGGATAGGACAAGACACAAGGACAGATCCTTCATGGGGCTGCTGTGCCTCGGAGAGAGGCCCACTGACAATGCGACATGCAGATACTTTGTCTCTGCAGCTCTCCTCTGCATGGCTGGAGCCAGCTGCCCAGCAATCTTCACATGCACTATAACAATAGAAATATTTTTAAAATAGTATAAGAGGCATATTTCAGAGTACACTCAGATATAGCATTGCAGGATTACTACATCAGCTCACTCTTACACTTCATTTGCAGCACTAGATGTCTCCGGGCTAAGTGTGCTTGCATTTTCTATAGACTGCATCATAGTCTGGGGAAGGGCTGAAACGCATTTAAGTACTGCCAAATCCTTTTAGCTCATCTTCTGTTTTTAGTGCGCTCCCCACAATGTTTCAAATTCCTTCATGATTCAGCTAAAACTATCTTGGAAGAAAAAATAATAATAATTGTCTAAGATCTTTCCTTTCTATGTCATTCACTAGGTTCTGGTATGAAGCGCTGCCTTTTAAAATATCCTACCGGAGTGATGAGCTATCAGAGTACTCAAGGCACAGCTCCTCCTTGGGATATTTTTTCCTGTTGTTTTAGGGGAGGTTGATTTTTTTTTTCCCCAGACAAAAACAGAGGCTGCTGGGAAGGGAATCCAAGAGTCTCCGTCCTGCACTGTCCTTACACAGCTTCTGTTGTGGGTGTGATCTGTCTCGGCTTCCCTGCTGTGGTCAGGGACTACTGAAGCATCAGGCTGTTGAGGAGTGGAGAGAAAGTTAGAGCTGCTTGTGAAGCCAACCTGCTTAAATCTTTGGCTCCTCTTTTCACCAGCACAGATGCAGGGAAGCATTTAAGTACAGTTGTCTGAGCCACTAGGCTGTCTGCATAGAGCAAAGGCTTGGCTTGGAAGTGGCACTCCTTCCAGCGTGTCTCTTAGGATATGACTTTAAACTCCATTGTAGCCACTGATACACAAGAACATTTGCAAAGACGTGTTGATCCATGTTTTCCTTGGGCTCTCCAATTGAGACCTCTCCTCACACCAGCATCTCCTCAACGTGCTGCTGGGCAGCCCCAGCGTTATTGAGGGGAGAAACACTGCCGAGCACATTGTTTCCCAGCTGCTGCTCGCTGGCTTTCTGCTACAGTCAAAGGGGACTATAGCGTGCTCCTTCCTTCCGCCCTTTTCTAACAAACAGACAAACCAATTTTCACTGCCTTTGTCCATACAGAGGCATCAGTTTCGCAGCTCTTGGTGTTGGTCGTGAATGCTGGACACTGTCTTTGCTGTGCACACCATACCTGTCCATGGATAGGTTTCCCACTTGAGGCCCTATGCTAGGCATTGTTCATAGGTGCTAAAATCACACGCAAGCCTTCCAAGAATAAACAACGACATATTCAAAATGACCCAGAAAGTTTCCTTTCAGAATAGCTAAATACAGGCATTGCAATCAGGGTTGGCTCCCACTCAACTGCTGGAAACGCAGTTTGCTATTTATATGCAGAATATGCAAAGAATTTAAAATCTGCAAGGGTGGGAGAATGTAGATCAGACCATGTCTGTCTCATGAGTGGTAAGTGCTGCCACAGGCAGGTCAAGAAGAACAGGCTTGTTGAGCAGCGCAGAGTCCATGGGACATTCAGTGAGAGCTGTTGGGCTAGTAAGAGCCGAACCCAAACCTCCATCACCAACACTCATCCATCAAACACCAGGCTTGGACACAGCTACGTACTAAATACGTACATGGACTCATAAAGCCTAGATAAGTAAAAAATACAGCTATTCCTATTTAGATGATCTCTTTAGTTGAGATAATCATTCCTTAGCAGTATAATTTTAATCATAATCAGTTTAAAGTTACTTGTATCTGACGACATAAGAACTGACACTACCAATTCAAGTCTTCCTCTGGGACTCACAGCTCTCCAGACTATCAAGCAATGTACATTTACTAGTAGGTGCTATCCACTACAGTCCATAGAATACACACATTCAAAACATAGGAAATGAGCTGGATTAATGAGACATAACCTGATTAGACACTCACAAGATCCATGTCTATTATGGACTACAGTTCAATAGTGCAGAAACCAAAATTCTGGTATCAGTTTTAGAGAGGTATTTCAGCAGGAAGTCACACTAGCATTTGCTTCCTTACCAAAAAGAGGGTAAATCCAATATATTTTTCAATAAACAGAACTACTGTTGGCAGTTTACATAGACTTTAGAATGAAATTATATTATCTTATTTCTGTATTAAATCTTCAATGCAAAAATTTACTTACTATACCATTGAATTAAACAATTGAAATATAAAATTGAGTTTCTACTGCAGTTTTTTTTTTTAAACAAAAGTTAAAATATAGAACACAGAGAAGATGAACAAGGAATGAACTTCTACAATTTCATAGTTTGAGTTAGAAAACTCAGTGTACAAACACATGCTGCCAGGCTAAACATGGGAAGTCATCAGCCGGGCTACAAAAGCTCAGTATGCGAAATTCAGAATACGTTTTTAAAATTCTGATTTTTCTAGTTTGAGACTCTTTAGATTTCTGTTCTTTCTTGCCTCCTCCTCCGCCTCAGAGGCTAGGCTAGACCTAGAGAAGTCACAGCAACCCCAAAGGCAATTTCCGCAGCATCCGCATGGGAGAAATGCAGTCGGCTGGACCGGCGCACCTGAAGGGCTGTGTTGGGGCTTTGGTGACCCGGAGAAGGTGGCTGGGGAATGTTTGTTTGCTATTTCTCATACAAGTGTCAGGAGCAGCAGGAACGGGGCTGCTCTGTGAGTTGGGACAAGCCAGGAGCCAAGGGCAACCCCAGTTTGGGCCATGCTCTCCCTGCAGCCCCACGGGTCCTGAAGGCAACAGCAGAGCTAGCAGGCATCACGCAAAATTCTTCAGGGATTGGTTCAAACTAAAAACCTCCTCTGCAGGCTGGGCTTAAATCGCAGAACTCATCACCACAGGATGCTGTGGACATCAAAACTTTACACCAGCTAGAAAAGCAATTAGATACATCCCCAGAAAAGAAATCCATCAAAGGTACCACCGCTGGCCAGGGAATCCCAGAGCCATCGCCTGCTGAGAGCCAGAGGGCAGAGATGCTCCCCTCAGGCTACGCTCTTCCCAAAGAGCAGCACTTGCTGTTGGCCACTGCGAGGGTGACAATACTGAACAGGCTGGACCTGGGGCTGCTCTTGTGTTGCTACCTGCAGCAAAACTCCAGGTGTTTCATGAGCCTGCACTGCGACACTCCTTGTGCTTAACAATAACCCATCCCTTTACGAAGCTTTTTTCCCCACCACTTGTGCCAGTGCAAAAATATGCCTAGATGTGAATTATCCTGCGATTCCCCCCAACAATAACTGATATATTACATACGCATTTAAAACTTGCATTGTTCAATCTTTAGTACAGGACATTGCCCTTCAAAATCACTTCCCCTGTCTTTACGATACTTTTAAAACAGAATCTAAAAAACAAAGGTGAACACACAAAACTAAACAGAAATATTTTTGTAGATGGTTTCTTAAAAGAATGATTCCTAATATGTTCTAGCAAATAACCAATGGAAAACAGGACTACTTTAGAAAATAAAAAAATTAAAAACTCTACGTTACTATACAAGGACTCACAAATTCAGAAATATCCGTGAAAGCAAGTATCTGTACCAAAGATTTTATAATAAGCAGAACAGCTAGTCTCTGAGGTAATTCTTGCTTTTCATTGTGCTTCCTTCTCATTGCTACCGTTGAATCAGTTAACTGTTGTCCAGGCTTTCCCCTTTTACCCTGTCAAAAAGAGAGAAAGGTGTTTTTGTATAGAACTTTCACCATCACTCAACAAGCATCTGTGCAGAATTGCCTGATATATAAGCTATTTAGAATTATCAAGTCATTTTGCTTATTTTTTAAAGAAAAAGTCTTGTCTGTTATTTTTACAACTTTTGTTATAACAGTATTGTGCATTTTTATTCCATGGCATGAAAATGAAGAATTACCACCACATTTAAAATCACATATGAAATATCAAAGTAAATTCACACTATGCCAAGTTAATAATATGTTTCCTGTTTTTCCTGAAAATCAAATCATATATTATTTTGATATTATCATGTTAATTCAGAAGAAAGGGTTGCATTGGACTGGAGCCATCTAACCAGCAGTTGCTCTATTTTATGACGTCATCCAAGTTTCAGCGTTTTGAGCTTGTCCCCAGTTGAAAAAAACCCTCCAAAAGAGAAATTTTTCAGTAGTTCAGGCATGATTTTGTTTTACACTGCTACACCTGGCTTGAATTACTCCAGTTTCCAAACAGGGCTCTTCTTCCCTCTCCCAAATCAGTATCTTCCTGTGGCCAATTTCACTGAAACAGATTGATCTGCGGTAGAACTGAATTAAAATGTTCTGACCTCTGCTATGTTTAAAGTGTAAGCTGTGTGCTCAGCAGCACGCATAATCCAAAGGCAGTACAAATGCTGCCCTCCAGCCTCAGCAGAGCCATACTGGCGAGCATCAGTGGTGGGACTCTATCAGCAAGGCTTGAAACTCTCACCTTGAAAGAGACAGCAGTCAGAACAAACCAGTCCTTAGGAAAAGCACAGCTTGGAGCATCTTGGGCATGACTTGCCTTCTAAAAGCAGGCTGCCAAGAGCTTGCACACCACACAGTTTTGGAGAAAGCAGAAGATACAGTGAAGTCTTCCCTCTGTGAATGTCACGGTCAGCAAAAGCGCCTGAGAGAGCTTCAAGAGCCTGTCAGTTCTCTCAGCAGGGCCAGGGCCACTTTGTATCCCCTCTCCAACCAGCGCTGCAGACATCACCCGCAGCAGGAGCCTCTCCTCCTGCACACCCACCCCAGCCACGTAGCTGGTCCATGGCCATCCTTGGTCCTTTCCTCTTCAGGCCTCCGACACGCGGCGCCATGGGCGAGCGGTGGCAGCACCTCACCGGCATCGCAGCACCAACCCAAGCGGTGCGGTGCGGGGGGCTGCTCCCACCTTTCCAGCTGCCAAATGCCGAGATCTCTCCACATTTCAGAAGCTTTGCACTGCAACAGTGGGGTCTAGAAACATGCTTTTACTCGACTTAAAAAAAAAAAAATAAAAAGTTTAAAAAAGCCCTGCAAGCACTAGGCCCCAAGCCTCTGCCTGGCTTGAGCTGTGCCATAGACACGCGTTGCTCTGCAGCAGGCTGAAGACGAGTCTGTTCTGCTGCCAACAGGGATGTAGCTGTCCTGTACCCACAGAAAACTGAGAGCTCTTAGGGCTTCCAAAACACAGCCCCTGGCTTTACATTCCTGCAGCCAACTGGCAGCCACAAAGACCACTGTCACAGAGAAGTTTAGAAAAGCATCCAAAATATCTCTGGCATTACTGCTGGCTTTATTCACAGCAAATTTGATTGACCAATATTTATCAGCCCCTAATAAAACTGTTTTAATCTGCACAGAATTCACATCAAATTGCAGGCTGGCAGAAAAAAAGACAACACTAATTTGTAAGGAAAGTAGCAGTTTAAATCATCAAACAAAAGAAAATCTGACCACGCTCGAAAAATCATTACAGCTGAGCTGACATTACTAAAGAGCAAGCCACCCAGGTTAGGTGTGTGCCCAATAATGATGACAGCTGTTCCTCAGGCACAAACAGAATTGTCGATAGAGGTTGATACTGGTTCAGCTTCACTTCTATGACAGCAGTGCACTACATATTTTTTTTAACAGGAGTTTATAGACATTCCTATATCTAGATAAATGTCACTCAGAAAATATTAGGTGGAAGTGTCTTGAATGGCAAAAATCTGTTACAAGGATTATGGAAAAATAGGTGCTTGTATACTCGTTAGTTTCAGTACAGTTTTTACAAATGTCATTTTGAAATGTCTTTATTTTAAATTATGCCAGAACCTCACAAATCTGCCTTCCATCAGCTGGATGAAAAATTGGTGCTATTTTTCATTTCTCAGGATACATTCAACATCAGACGCTGTGATGCTGAGATCAAATGTTGTTACAAGCTATGAGCCGAAGTGCCCCAGAGACTCTGGGATGTTACCTACAAGTGGCTTTTCTCACCGAAGCGGCACAGAGCCAGGCTGCCGCACCGTGGAGGACACTGCTGGCAGCCGCTGCTCGAAGGCCGCTGGCTCCTGCACTGCTGTCCTCCATCGCTCTGCGAGAGCTGCAGTTGACACCTTTCTTGGAACACCACTTTGAGTAGTACACGGGCACAGGACCTACCGTAACGGTTGAGTGCGTTAATCAATCTGGCTGGAGGACAAGGGAAGCATCTGCTGCAGCGATTATTTGAGTAGGCTTCGAGTTTGCGCAGTTGTGAAGGAAGGCTGCAGGCACTCGGGTCTGGCTGGTTACTCTCCAATGGCATTCTGGAATGGAAATGCACACTCACACAAGCTGCAAAGGAAAGCAGAAACCTACTGCAGCTTACCACCTCATACAGACTGCCATGCGTAAGTGCTGTCGGAGTTCCTATATCAACTTTTAAATGTATAGGATGAGGTTTTCAAGAAAGCTCTGGCTCTACTCACAGGGACATACGCTGAGAAGAGGTCAAGACCAAACAAATTCTTGGAATCACAGCAGGAGCCAACAACTTTAAGAGTTTGCGCTTAAGTGCCAACATTTCTCTCAAATTTATATCTTGCATTTCCTAAGCTTATTGGGTCCCCTGAACATCTGGAAGCTTTTGGAAACCAAAGCCCTGAGCTTTTCTGCTGTCCTCCATTCTGTGTACTGTTTGATCAAATCTGTGTTATCTATTTTGCTTAAGAGTAGATCACGCACAATAAAAAACACTGACACAGATTATAGGCAAAATAAATATTTTATTGGTTTAATATACACTTTTTTTTAAGAAATCAGCCCTTGTGTGTCTTCCTAACACAATTTAAAATCTTATAAACTTTTTCATATAATATTGTTATATTTGAAACTATTTTTGATTAAAGACCTTGACATAGTGTAAAGAGTTTTAGTAGATGGAAATGGCAATGGAGTAAAGACATTCCAAGCACAGCAAAATGGGATATTACATATCCACTAAATGTCTATTTGATCACATAAAAACTCCCAATTACTTCCAATTTACTCCACTGGAACAAATGCATGTTCCCCAGGCTAACTGAAAATACACTCAGTGAGGGACGGGGAAGGAAAAGAGATTTTTTTTCTATTTTCCCCATAATACAAGCAAGGTCATTCATCCATTCCAAGTTGCACATGCTAATCGCTTTCAGAGCATCAGTACTTTTATTGCATTTTGGTTAATATGAAGCAGAAGAGAACTTTCTTTTGGTATGACTGAGAGCAGTCAACACAAAGACAAAAAACAGTGCTTAAAATAAGGCACTTTTCTATAGAGGGATGGGCACACAGTAAGGAAGCAAATAAAATTAGTTAAAAGTTGTCTTCTATACAAAGATAAGGCTTTCAGTGTCAGAACTTTAAGTAGTTTTAAGTAACCTCATGTCATTCTACCACTCTGCTAATAGTAACCGCCCCAAGAATTAACAGCAATTTTTACATCAGGATTTTTTCTTTCTTTTGAAGTGGCACTAAGTAACAGCAGTGGAAACCATTATCGGTTGTTTCAAGCTCTTAAAGTGGATCAGTTATTGCACAATAAATACCTCACAGAGGTCAGTGTTTTGGGAGAGGGTTTTGTTGTGGGGTTTTTTTTCATTTTTTTTTAAAAAAGCTAGGCTGAACACGTGTGTGTTATTTATAAATTGGTTATGTCTGGAAATCTTCAAGTTTCATGATGCATTATTAAACAAAGAAATTAGCTACATAAAAATTTACAATAGGGACATACAAATAAATAGAAAACCTTTCAGAGAGCCACAGTTTTGTTGCTGCTTTAAGAAAAGTAATGAAGTAGTTAAAGTGTCTAAGTCTTTAAGACGAACTCAAGGAAAGGTACACATCATAGAACCAAGCGTCGAATACAGTAGCCTATCTCAGCAGCTTTAACATCTCCTGAAGCAAAAATAACTTGACACTTTCACCAGCGTACGCCGCCCAAAGTAGAATCTCACAGCATTTCGGGCTACATCCAACCTTACAGAAAACAAAAAGGAAGACGAATATCTAAATTAGATTTTTTGAAGTCTGCTTGTTACGCTTAAGTATGTGTTTTGATAATATTCACATCTGAGCAGGCAAACTATAGAAATCCTCTCGCACAATGCATTCACATGCGAAGTCATCAAGGAGCACACCAAAACCAAAAATCAAGGACCACTGCATGAAAGCTGACAGCAGAATGGGCCAAACTATAAAACAGCCGATTTTCCAAAGCTGTCCAGGATTATCAGTATCCTCTGTATTTAATGAACTTCCATTTTGATCACTTCTGTTTCCAGGAGAAAATCCAAACAAAAGCAAGGTTTAAGTCAACAACGATATTCCGTGTGACAAAAAAAAATCTGGTTGCGGCAGTTTGCCGAAGATTACCTGTAGTACCCGTTTCATGGCTGTGTATCTTGTTTTGCAGTTGCAGATCTGCTTTGGGGCGATACAGCTGCTAACAATCCACTTACTATTTCTCGTCTTATTTCACCAACAATAGATTCCTTGATCTGAAAGGATTAGCCAAAGGTTCAAGGTCAGTAAGTTATATAACAAATGGATAAAACTAAATGATATTGCAGATATAGTTGACACTACCGAAGTACGAAAATGTACAATACCCAAGAGTCAACTTCCAAAAAAATGCAAATGGAAAAATACAAGAGGCTTTCTCTTGGAAAAATAACTGTAAGTAATTTTAAAGTTCTCGCAAATCATATAAATGCAAACCAAAGCAGTTTTATTTTTCCAGATGGTAAATATATCTGTGTTTTACACTTAGGATTATTAGTTTTACGTTAAGAAAAAATACTTAAATAAAATACTTCAATAAAATACTTAAATACTTAAAAATACTTAAGAAAAAAAACTACGCTCAAGTTCTGAAAACAGCATCTCCAGACATACACATCAAAAGAACCTCAAATGCACCCCTTTTTGACATTTGTCACCTCTTCAAGACAGGGCCAATCTGCGTCATAAATGGATTACGTAGTAAGAAAGGTCCAAGCCTATGAACATGAGCTGCTGATTTCACACAAATCGAAAGGAGACAAATCCTAATTACATACTTTCAGCAGCAAAGAGAAACAGAGAACTCCAGCTGTAGTTCACATCATCAGCTGGCCCCCGGGTCATGATCTATACCAGCAAAGACTATTTTCACAGGATTGTGACAAACCATTTACCCATCAAGTTTTACATAAAACCAACCCAGGATTTATTGCTAGCAGGCACCTGAGTGCAGCTGAGGCTAGAACAAAGAACAGAGCATTGACAACTACAGTAAGGGAAAAGAAGAAAAGGAGGCAAACCCGGTTCTACAACAGCATACTATGCTGGAAAGGAGCAGGGCATGACACAGAACAATAACACAGACTGCTCCCAAGTATGAGAAATCTTTGGCACCAACTAATTTTTTGGATGGTCTTCACTTGGGGAAGCACTGACGAGTGGACACTGACAAGGACAGGGGAAGATGACAATGGTGAGGGAGTGCAGTGGGTAAAAGCCAGTGTCCGTCTGCCAGGGTGACTCACAGAAGCACTCATCAGCTCAGTTAACCAATACAGTTTTCTTTTTCTTATGAAAAAAGCCAAATAATTTCCTGGCACGAATAACTAATGTTAGATTAAAGAAAATACTGTTCATAGTGTCATTTCAAGGTAGCTTTCAAATGCCTGAGTAGTGGTAATGAACGTGAGACTCGATGCCAGAAAAAAAGCCCAAATTTCTAATCCCCATTTTGCCAGTAACAAATCCCTTCATGTTCTGATGCTCCACCAATACCACGGGAATAATATTTACTCAAACCCAGCCTTCTCAACAGCCTTGCAATGTTTGTGTAGCCCTCTCATCATCTCGATGATCACCTTGCAATTATTCTTGTACGTCTCCCCTTTTCCTGGTGCGTCAAAAGGATTAAGCAACAACGTCAGAAGGGTGGCAGCAGCATTAGCAACAGGTTATTTATCCCTTGTTCTCACTGGCAAGCAATTCAATCCCTAAACTATGAGTGGCAAAGTTCCTTGTCTCATTACTACTTTGTATCAAGCAGAAATTCAGAGACTGTATCATTACTGGGAAACAGGTTTCCAGTTGGGTTGTTTGATGATTAACTGACAAAAGAAAAGCCAGCGTGTAACAGGACCTGGCTTACTGATGGCCACAAGTCCTGCGAATGTCTGTGTCAATGCACACACAGACGTACAAAGCTTTAGGACTTCTGGCAATGCAGCATCAGCTCTGGGATTTAGAAACACTGGCACAGGGAAGCAGCAGGCCACTGGTAACAGAACCCCATGCCGCTCTCTCCACTTTCCTTCTCCAGTATCACACAGGGTGGGTCTGCGAGAACGCTACCAAACTGTCATTCTGTGCCCTTCCCTCACCAGACAGACAAAAATAAACCTCACTTTCCAAAGAAAACTGATAAAAGCTTCCCAAATTAGCAAGTAAATGGCCTAGTATGACAGACAGTCTTGTGGCAAGGCGGGGACTGGAAGGGAAGCGGCTCCTATTCTATTCTCAGCTCTTCCAACAACTTCTGGCTTGACCTTGGTGGATCACTTGAGCCCTCAGCCTCTCACCTTCCCACCCGGACGACAACAAGGCCACCCTCTGCTGCTTCTTTTCACTGCCACTGCTTCCTCCCTCCTTTCCAGACTCCTTAAGGTCATTCCTGCGCAGCAAGCACAGCACCGATTCCTGCAGTGACTCAGTCCCATGTATGTGTCATGACAATTGCTAAAGTTTGCCTTTTTCATGACAAATGGTTTAGGGCAAGGTGCACCTCCCATTTACCCTGCAGAGGGCACAGCCTGCTGCCAAGGCTTCCTCCATGCCAAAGACAGCTGCAGTCAATGAATGCTCCACCAGTATTTTTAGCAGCTGAATGAAAAATTGATCATTTGAAAGAGGAGAGAACCCACTCATTTATGGTAGATATACTACGTTGATACAGCACTAATATTCAATATTTCATTAATAACACAGTGCCATGCTCATAGATAGTTTTACTACAGTAAACCAGTGATCTTTCTCCCTGTGAAAGAATTACCGTTACTGTAATATTATGCTGCTGCTAAATAATGAATGGACTGAGAGTGAAATGTGCCACAGTGGAAATTCTGGAAGATGGGTGTTCTTCACCTGCTGATGGAAAATGGGCATGAGGCTTTCACAGTCCTCAGACTCCTGATCTGAGGTACATTTTCTGTAATTAAAAGAATCATTTTCTACTCTCTTATTCTTGTGTCACTTCTTCACGGCAGCAGCTGGCGAGTTCTCATGCTCAAGACAGTAAGATGAGGAAGCCAGTGCCTGCACAAGGGAAGTATGAACACCCAACACACATTTTTGATCAATGCTGAGCTAAGACGGATTTCAGTGCAAAACAGAAAAGGGTAGATTCTCTATCCAACCATCTCTCTGTCCCATAAAGACCCATTACAGCCTCTCAAAACAGATGTTGACAGGAAAATCATACATTTCTTTGAAGTGTAACTTCATTAAATGTCATTTACAATGGCGAACTGTTAGCAAAAACAAAACCTGCACTGTTCTTAAGTAGAAAGCTTTTTAAACTATCACATCTTTTAAACTGCAGAAGAGCAGAGTGAGAGGGCCTGGTGGCACTCCAAGCGACATTGTGACCTGCGAGTCAAGCAGTAAGTACCTGAGGTGACACTCCAGTGGATGTCAGGCTGTATTTTCATCAAAACAAGAGGGCCACTGTTTGACATTTTAATATTTCACATTGTTCAATGCCTTTCCGTGGGAGTTAGTCCATTAACGCTACAAGTTAACACCATGGGTTTTTTTAATGCCAGCAAATAGTTACAGGTCAAAGCTCACATGCATTACAACCCACCCAGACATATTCTGAAACACTGCCTGACTTTTCTTTCCCCAAGACGAGGTCACGCAGCTACAGAGAATGGGAGGAAAAAGCCAGGGTTTAACATTCGTGAGTGCATATGTCAAGAATGCATCCTATCAGATTTCTTTCTTTTGACAAAGAAAGTGGAATTCCTTTGCTAACAACAGGGCTACTTAAGGAAGACACATTTCAGTTTCTGCTCTGTTTTAGCTCTTCTGAAACACAAAAGATTTTCCTGATCACTATTTAATAGCATAATAGCCCTGCAAACACTACCAGGTGCTTCGAGTGAATGCATCTTCATTCTGACCTGCAAAACTTCTCATGCTGAGAATCAGAGTGAATCCAAAGCAGGCTGCCAATAAAGTTAAACTGAGGGACAATCTCTCTGTGTGGTCAAACATTTATGAAGAGAGTCAAGCTCAGTTATTTGCTGACTACTCATCTTTGAATAGTAGTCTCTCAGTTTAGTGCAGATTATTTCAGCATTACAACGCCCTCAGTGCCACACAACCCAAAGAACAATCCCTGTGCAAAGAATAGCCATCTTCATTTGCTATCAATTAATCAAGTTAAAGAGGAACTTTCACATAGTTTAACCTCAGAGAAAATATTGACTGAAGTCTGTACTTTGATTCCAGCTGCCTTTATTGTCTCTGCTTTTACAGCACATTTGAATTACTGCTCTCTCCTCCCTTTCTCAGCTTCTGCTTTAGCATCCCCCCACCACAATACCACTCCTCTGACACGCAGGTTTTATAGAAGGTCTGGATACAAATGTAATATCCTGGCATTACTTCAGAATTGGCAGCAAAGTGCAAGGCATGATAAATATCTCATGCGCAAGTCTTCTCTAAGCATCAGGCAAGAAACCCCTTTAAAAAGGCATGAAAGGGAAATAACAGACCAGAAGGAAAGAGAATTTGGGATGTCTGGCGTATTTTATGACATCTCCAAAACAACGCCTTTCCCAAGGCTCCTTCCAACTTTAGCTACTTTAGAGAAGATGGCAGCAGGAGGGTGGAAGACCTTGAAAGCTTCCTTGAAAGACATTCAAAAATCAAATGCTTGGCCCCCTGCCCATTCATTCCTTTGCTTTCAAAGTAGATGTGTAAAGTTGTAGCATCACAAACTCCACTGTAAAGATCAGTGATGGCCAGAATGTGTTCAGCTCCTAATCCCGAGCACAGCAACGATGACTGTCGGTCTGGTGGTACCTCACCATGAGCTGACTGCAATACCCTTCCTTCCACACGATAAAGCCACTTTCCATAACTCATTCCACTGACTCTAATGGGGCTACTGATGGGGCAAAACACTGTTCAGCTTCATGAGGCTACTTACTGACAGCTGGTCTCCATTTCACACAGTGAGTCAGCCAAGAAAACATCTCCACTTTGCAGAGACAGACACAGCAGAGTCTTGTGGTCAGACGATGAGTTAAAGGGTATCTTACAGTCCAGTACACCCTGCCTCTTTCTGCACCAGAGAGGAGAGGGGTAAAGGTGTCGCAAAAGATTGCTCTGGAATTACAGCTCCTGTTTTATCATGAGATGAGCGGCCTGCCTTTTATCTGTTTTAAAGACAAAGCTAAGGCAAAGCTGGTTCCAGTCACCCACAGCCTCAAAGCAAGCAGACCTGGATGGTACTGCAGTGTTACAGCATGGCCTGTTGTACGCTCCTGAGCATGACACCTCCCCTGGCCTTTCGAGAGGTTTATGGCAGAGCCATACAAAAGCTTCAAGGCATGAGCCAAAGGCTAAGGGTCCAACGACTGTCAGCTAAAGGCTCAGGGGTCCCTTTCCAGTGAAGGAGAGGGAACAAAACCCACACGTTCTTGATCTCCATTTCTATATTCACAGCAGAGAGCTCGCTCCACTTTCTCCTGGACACTGCTTTTTCATCAGTCAAACTAACTGCAAGCTGATATTTTAGCAAGCAAACATAACAGAGAAATTTTCACTTGTGAATCTGAAATACTGCTGCTTAACCAACTAGTAAGATGGCAAATTCTTTCTCATCCAGACTTACAGCAGCAACTAGCTATTAATTTATGTGCTAACCACTATCACCGAAAAAAGTCTACTGCTTTGCACAAGAATACAACTGTGGCTTGAATATCTAGTGACAAGCTCTGAGCTTTCAGAAATAATGCAGCAACAGTACAGAGCCTTGGCTTCAGAGGGAAGAGAAAACCCCAGCAGCCACAAATTACAGACAGCCTGTTTTTAAGGTTCAATAAACACTGTTCAAATATCCTAGATCTCCACCCCTACCCACTCACCTCCCGTATGACTTGCTGCAGCTCCTCCTGCTCCACACTTTTGTGGATTTCATCAACCGAAGGCATGAGAGGGGCTTTTTCAAGTTTGTGTTCCACCTCTGGCTTGGAGTCTGCAAGCTCCTCAGAGCTTTCTACCTGCTGTCCAGTGCCTGCTCTCACCGGCGGAGTTGGTGTTAAGGCAACAGAGGCTCGGTATAACTTCCTGCTTTGACTCTTAGACTTTCCTGTTAGTTCAGCGGATCCAACACCAGCTTTTCTACCTGCATGTCCGGAGCACACTGAAGAGGAATCAGAGTTTCCATGGGAGAATACGGACTCTGTACCCTCTGCTGGGAGAGTTTCCAGTCCAAGATCTCCCAGCCCTAAACCCAGTTCAGACTTCAGAAATGACTGCTCTCGAATAAGTTCAGAGACCTAAAGATTCAGAAAAGAAACAGTCCCGAATAAGCATATAAAAAGTCACATTCAGATACAACTATGCTTTCTTGTTATTTATTCAATACCTTACTCATTCCCTCCATGTAACAAATACAGCTATAAAATAAATATATGCTTTGCCTTTATGACTGCAACAAAGAGGATCATAAAAAGGAATGAGCTTTTTTGAAAGCCAACATAAATATGAATTGTGGCAGTTCCCCAAGCCACTGACTTTTGCAATCCGGATGCCTCCTGCCACAGCCATTGACAGAGACACACCTAAAGGCTTGATTTTGTTTTTCTTTGCTAAAACAATTCAAGTTTGTTCTTTCCTTTCTGCAGCCATCAAACTACGTGTTTTCAGTAGCATAAAATGCACAGAAAAATAAGAAATAATTTTGCCTAGAAAACTCACCATGTCATTGTGCCAACTAAACACAAACAACATCTCACTTCTACAAACTCCTCAAAAACAAACAAGACTTCACAGCTTCTTACACCTATGGTTAACTCTGCTTAAGGGAAAATGCAGCTGTTCTCAACAGAACTATTCCAGTGAGTAAAGTATTCCCAGATTATGTGTAAAATGAATCTCCTGCGACCTCTTTTAAGAAGTCCCTTCCTGGTTCTTTCTCTTAGTATAACATACAGCACACAACAGTTACTTACTGGTTCAATGACATTCAATGGAGAAGGGCATGATAGATTATCAGCACTTCTGCTTCCATAAATACCCTGAAAAATTAAGTCAAGTTAGTGCATTGAGGATTTTTTTTAGAGCTGTCAGAAGCTAATACGTAAACACGCTGTGTCTCAGACCGCTTTCTGTAAAAGCAGAAACTTGGAAACAGGAAGCAAAGCTGGTTGGAGAAAGTTTATTTCACTCATTTGTTAAAGCTGGCCCTCTGCTATAAAAGGATTTACAAATAAAAAGATATTTATATGGTTCAAAGAATGCAAGTTTGGCTTGGGATCACAGTAGTATCATATTTTCCTGTTCTTGGGTTTCATTTTTTTTCCCATGACAAAATACTGAAGGGAAGATTTGGCCTGTGCCTGTGCTGCTTTTGCAGAAGAGGACTGGCTAAGAAAGAGGAATGAAACCCAGGAAGAACATACGATACTTTTCGTCTGAGCTTCTTTTGTTTGGCTCATGACAGAATTGCAGCAGAAAAAAGAGGAACAGTCTTCTGCTGAGTGAAAAAGAAGAGAAAGTATATCACAGTGCCACCAGTAAACACATGCCAGTGTCTTTTTTATCCCCACACTTGTGCTTCTGAGGAGTGCCTGCAGGAGCAGAGCTTCTCCCACTGTTTGGCGCGGAGCCACAAGTTCATCTGAAGAAGCTACAAAAGGCAATGGAGGAAAAAACTGAAGATGACAACTGGATTTTCCTGGGTTTTGTTGCATGCTTTGGCACAGCTAGAGAGGAAGCACACCCCATTTCTTGGGAGAGAAACACTGTGCATTTCTCATCTCTCTGCCCTCATTTCACAAGTAAGAAAATCAGTGTAGGGAAAGACCATCACCATCCCCCAAGGATTTTGGACACTACCTACCAAAACTATGAGAATTGAGGGTCATAACAAGGCAAAAAGAAAGCATTGACAGAAGAGGTCTCAAATCTCAGACCTAGGACCCGAGATGACATGTATTGATACATATTAACACCAAGAAAGCCCCTCTAGTCACACACCTTTTCCCCAAGACAAAAGACTGACTGAAAATAATAAAATATGACCCCTGATAATACACATGGCATCACTGGGTTCCCCAGATATCATCCCACTGTAAAGAGTTTTAACAGTTACAAGTTACTAACTTTACACTGAGAAAACATATAATGTTATTGCAAAGTCCTACTTACTATGTGTGTCTGAGGTCTGTAAGGTGAAGACATGTGCAGACTTCTCAGCTGGTCTTCCAGAGCAAGCAGACGTTCTTCTAACTGCATCTCTAATTCCTGTAGCTCCATGCGGACAGACTTTCTCAAGCTCTGTAGCTGATCAGCTTCATATCTATACCAAGTACACCACAAAAAGAACAAGGGCATTCAGTGCACTCAGCTGCACACCACAAAGGGGGAACTGAGCAGGACAGTCCCATGAGTAAAGGACTTCATAGAAGGGAATTCAAAGTGGAACACAGAAATTTCCTTTTTCATGGAAAAATTAGCTGAATACCTAGATGGAACAAAAGTCTTTCTCTGCTTATAGATATTACCATCACTTCATGGAGAAAAATAAACAACATGCTGTACCACTGCTCATTCTCCAAAAATTTTATCTTTAAATGCTTAAATATGTGCAAGCAGAAGAAATTGGCATTTGTACATGTATCTAATCAAATCAGATTTAAAACCAGTAACACCAAAACTCAACAAAGCAACGCAATAATCGCATATTACTTCTGTGTGGTTCTAGATTCCCAAGCAGTCGCAGCTACACTTTGGGCAGGACATCACTGTCTAAGTCAAACATATTTACTTTTAAAGTGATTAGTCAAGAGCTGATTCAACTAAAGTAAATATATAGGCAGTTTCAAAAATTATTTCAGACCAGCTGCTGCTGCAACTCATGGTGAGCAGAAACACACAGGGTCAGAATATGAATGCCATCAGCAGCCTGCCGAGTGGCCACTGTAAGTTGGAAAAGCATTTGAATGCTACAGCGTTCATTCTTTATTTACATCTACAAAGATGGGGGGGCAGGAAATCTAAGCTGAAAATCTTTAAGGCTTTTTCCCCACCAATATCCTATGTTCAAGCACCCTATGCTAAAAGCCTTTGAAATCCACAGCTGTAAAATCACTTTGGTGAAAGGATGAAGAAAAAAAATCATAAACTAATGAGAAATACGGACTAGCAGAAACAATGAGGAAAAAACTCTAGAATGAAGAAGTGTAAAAGGACAGTTAAACAAGTTTTTGGCAAAAACTCAGCTCCAATCCTGTTCAAACTGAAACTAATAGATTTTTTTGCTCTGATTTCAGGGGCAGCAACACTCTTCCTGAAGCACCAGAGTACTTTCTCTCTTTTTTTTAAAAGACCATTTTACCTTTCCTCTTCTGTCATGTGCTGATAAACTGTTGTCTGTTGACGTAACATAGTTAATTCCAAATCCATCATTTGGGTTCTGAATAAGTTTAGATTTCGCCTTACGACTTGCAGCTCCTGGAAAGTATTCTGGGGAGATTAAAAAAAAAAAATATATATAATAATGCATTACATGGAAAAATCGAATTAAAATAAGACTGGATCCTATAAACACATTTGCCCAGATGTGCTACAGAGGCTGTGTGTTGTGAACTCAGAATAATTCAACAAAACAGCATTTTTAGATGTATCATACAAGCAAAAACATGGAAGGATTTCCAGCTATTTAGATTAATTCGTTTTTAACATTACTTGCAGGATGGAGTCTTGAGAGCAAAGATAGGGAACTGCCCAAAGTTAGCACAATCCGTGGCACATTTAGGATGTTTCTCTGTGTTTTATTTTGACTGAGTAGCACTGTGCGAACAGGGTCACTTACTTCATAGAGAGGTAGAATGGATGATCTCTGAGTAGTGTAACCGGTGCCTGCTGAAAGATCCTGACCCCTCATCACCGGGTACTAGGGGAGAAACAAGCAATTTGAACTGGGAATGTCCACCAGCCCCTTTGTGAATTCAACTTCCCGAACACGCAGATACTCCGACAGCAGCCACTGCTAAAATACAACCTTGCTGGCACTGCGATTTCTGCTGTCTATGTAAATATCGTATCAGGAAAAGGAAACTTCACAAAACGGCAGCGCCAGCTCTTCACTGAAGCATGTGCACCAAAGCTCTGTAATGCAAATGTGCTGCAGGTGAAAAACCAAATTAATCCTGTCTGACACAGTCAGTGGGAATAAAAGCTAAGTTTTTCTGCAGCAGGTATCTTATGCCTGAAAACTCAGTAGTCTCAATTGTCTTAGCTAATGATAAAAAGAACAACTTGGAAATCAGAACGGAACAAATTAAAGTGTGCCACTTTCAAACCATGGTTACAGTCACGTTTATTGTGGGGTTTTGCTCAGTTCTTTGCTTTTTTTTTTGTTGGTTTCATTTTTTAATCTCACTACATTGCCTACATCCAAAGACCCCTGCGTGCTAATGATCTATCAAGAAAACAAGAGCGTTGAAGAATTGCTGTTCGCATGTTTCATCAACACATGCAGCAACCAGATAAAATTCAGGGGCTGTTGCATGTAAAGACATGGCACGACAAAGCACAGTGGAAACAGCAAACACATTCACCTTTTCAAATGTGAAAAAGACAGCTTGTCCAACATAATTTTGAAAGAATTCAAAAGACTATTGACAAGCCATGGAAAATTTGAAGCATGTCCATTCATCCAGAGGAGTTTTGCTCAAACACAATCACATCAAGGGGATGCTGGAGTTTTTTTTTTCTCTCCTAGTTTTCTCTGTTCCCTGTTCTATCAGGAATTTATCTGCTCCTCTTTATTCCCTCCTAAAATTAGAATCATATATTCGAAACACTCAATTTTTTCTTTAGCAGCTGAGTATGCTGTGTGCCTAACTTGATCTCAGCTGTAGGAAAAAGCAGCACAAGTGAACTGTGTATTGTAAGCAAGATGTTTTCATACAAACCTCTGTAATGAGAAGAGCCAAGCCCCAAAAGTGGAAATAGTCTAGACAAACTATGCTGGTAGTAGAACAAGTGGGCTAGGAGATATTATTATCCCCTCCAATACTAATTTTGTCTTTTAAAATGAACCAGCTTGAGCATGAGTTCTGGACATAATACAGAGATTCTTTGGCAGCAGGTTTAGTCAGCACGGTGTAAGTGATAAAAGTGCTGCAGCACACTGTAACCTTACCCATATCAAGGCTGCAAAAGGTTCCCAAGTGGAAATTCTACAAAGAAGGTTAAATTCTGCAAGCGCTTACTCCTAGGCACACTGTCCACTACCCTTGAGCAATGGCTGATCTAAAACACAGTTGATCGCAGCTTTCCACTGCAGTCCTGTGTCCCAGCACCTAAGCTTGCTCCAAGAATAAGGCCAGCTGACATAACCAAAGTCAGGATGGACTAGCCTCTAACTTCTGACAAGTGGCAAAAATAAAACAAAACAACAGGGGTCTGAAAAATCCCACTACTGCCTATCACCTGCAATATGGTGCAGGCAGGCACCTGTTTGCTCTTGGGTAAAACCCACAGAAACTGTTGAAGCTCTACAATTGCATAGCGTTCATATATATACAAGCAGAGTTTGCTCTGCACACGTAGCCTCCTGCAGCAGCTTGCAGGCTCACAAGCTGGCTCACCACCTAAGAGAACAGCAGTACAGCGATGCCAGAGGATGGACAGCTGGCAATCAGGAGGGAGAGGGCAGAAGGTGTGGCAGAAACTGGTAAAAAAAATGTGCTTGCTTTTTAAAGCATTTCTTCTCTGAGTGAGGAGACAGACAAAATTTCAGATACTGTGACAAAACTGGTTCTTAATAATAGATGGATGACTTCAGCATCGCATTGACTAGCTCCTGAGAAGAACATGAACAAGGTTGGCATGAAACAGCACAGAAATGTATATGGAACCGACATCATCACTGACATCATTAGTGAAGCCATGGGACTTGCGATGAAAAAAACAAATTTCCATCAGTTGGATGGGAAGTTATGTCAAAGACAAGGGAGAGGTTAAAGGACTGTCAACATGTATTTTCAAATCTAAACCTAATGACTATCACCCTAAAATAATAGCTGATAAAGAGTACCCTGTTTCTCCCTCCCACCCAAGAATATTCATAAAAGTAAAAAAAAAATTTAAAGAAAAAATAAAAAAATCAATCTGGGTCAACTGCAACAAGAAAAAAAGTAAATCCAAAAATAGTGGAGCACTGGACAGATGATAATCTGCCACTTTAAACAGAAGCTTGTAAAATAGTAGCAAATCAAGCTTGCACAAAATGTCATTTTTTCCTGATCTGCTGCACTATGCAAATTAACATATTGGTTTTGTAAAGATAAAATATGAAGCCTCTTTGCCCAAGGTAAAAATTTGGCTTCCTCTTACCTGTGAGAGGTTCTGCAGAGAGTTTCTGATGTCATGTAGGACCCTGCGCAGCTGCATCTCCACGGTGGAGGGAGGGTTGATGGCATGAGGTCGATGAGGAAATGCAGCATGCCTTGGAGAGAAAGGACAGCTGAAGGGGGAAAGCAAGGTGCCGTAGGAAGAGCTGGAGATGCTCGGGATGCTGTGGGTGCTCAGTGTCCTCACATGCTCGCAGAGCGGTCTGTCCTGCCACTCGGCGGGGAGGGAGTGGAGGGAGCACGTCGACTGGGACATGCGTGTCGGCGTGTGCAGCGGGCAGCTCTGTACCCTGGTGGGACTGGGTTCCTCGGACAGTCTGTTGGGCCCAGTCTGTGGCACTTCTTTCTTGGAGGACGAAGGTGCAATGAACAGCGTGGATTTGCACACCGCCTGGCTGGTGGCTGCCTCGCCCTCACTTTTCTCATTCTCAGACATTGGTTTCTTGTCTTCCTCCACACCTGTGTACTTGTAGGTGAATGAAGGAGGACCACACAGAGTCTCTTTTCCTGGAGTTAACTGGACATTCACAGAGGACACCACTTTCACTGGATTCAGCAACGCAGTTGGGAGAGACTGAGACCGCCTTAGGGGATAGCCTGACTCAGCAAACCAGAGCCTCTGCTTCCTCAGGAGATCTTTTGACTTAAGCGGAGTGCGTCCGGCCCTGGAATCAGATGTGCTCATGATCCTCATCTCAGCTCTTTGCAAGGCGACATGAACTTTGTCCATGGACGATGGGGAGGAGACACCACCTTCTAGAGACTCCATTGACTTGAGGATATGGTGCGTGTGGTACTGAGGAAACTCAAATACACTGCCCTCCTCCAGCAGGTCCAATGCTTTTTGCTCACTGGAAATGTCTTCCTCTTTAGAGTTGACCTCTCCTTGGACTGTCTTTGGTATGTGAGAAGACTTGCTTTCTCCTCCTTGATTTTGTTCAGTTTCATAGTCAATAATTTTTCTGCATTCGCTCATTCTGTTCTCAGAAGGTGCTCCTACCTTTCGTCTCTCTACTTGAGAGATAATATCCTCTTCATCATCGTCATCTTCATCATCATCATCATTATCTTCCTCCTCCTCAAACTTATTGAAACAGGGCAGTTCCTTGGCTATTGGTGTCTTCTGTTCCTCACTCTGCGACGTCACGGTTGTCTCACTGTCACAGCTGTCAGCACTGCTTCCCATGCCCTGCAAAGACTCCTGAACCTAGGAAAGATACGAGTCAGCAAAGGGGTGAACACACTGGAGACTCAACTACTGCCTTCTCAGGGGTCAGGCTAAGAGTCTGAGTCCATATTCATTGGGCATTGTGATAGGGAGCAGAACACATAATATAAAAGGCAGTTGGTGTGCAATAAAAACAGTGGAGGACAAAAAACCCATCATATCAGGAACATTAGAAGCACACTGAAGTACGGCATCAAAAGGAGATGGTTTAAAAAAATAGGAGCAAACTATTCACACATTTCTTTGATTTGACAATTAACTCTGTTGCCAGAAGAATAGAAGTAGCAGCAGAGTAAAGGAGTAAAAAAAGTAAAATGTTAGTTTTTTAGGTAGCGATGACATAGGGGTAGCAGGGTGGAAGTACATGGCGTCTCCCATATATAAAGGTTCACAGCGCTGAAACGAAGGGTGGTATTAGGGAATGCATACAGAGAAGTGAGGAGAACTGTAGACCACAGTGAAACTAGTGTCATGGGAGAACACTAAGAATGGGAAAACCAGTCTGCCTATGCACTCGGCCTGTTTAAAGTCACAGAATTGTCTGAGACCGGGAGTCTGACATCAGGCTGCTAATCTCTGTTGAAAATTCCATCCAGTCCTATTACCCCCATCCTCCCTTTCTTTCTCCTAGTACTTCTTCCCCTCTTCATTCTAAATCACAGTTTAAAACAGACCACATGTATGAGGGAAATGCTAACTTAATAGGTAACAAATGGCAGGAAAAGCATCTATGAGAAAGAGGAAAAAAAAAGATCTATGGATTACAAAGCATATTTCTTAGGCTGGCCTGATCGACTGGTATATTTACAAGTGGACAAGACATTTTCATAAGAATATGTGTTATAAAGTAGTCTTGGAAATTTACCATAGCTGACGCATGAACTAGAAATTTAGAGCAGCTTTTCCCATCTCTAATTTCTGCAGTTCTCACTGCCATTAGGATACTAACTGAGTTTCTTCTAGAGAGATTACTTATGGTGTACATCAGGCAACAGTTCCTTCTCCACCCATCTAGAAGAAAATTTCATTCATGAAGGTCAACTTTGTAAGTATGTGCTTAACACTGCACTCACTGGCACAGTCACAAGTTAGTATGAAAGACTGTACAGGTTCAGATACTGTTGAAGTCAAAGGCAGAACAAAAGATTGTAATGTCTAGGTGAAATTAGGCGTGCTACTTGTGCGCATATCTGTGTCCCTAATCCTCCATCACATTGGTCACTTACAGGTCAGGCAACCAAAACTTCAAGAACTTGGATGGAGAAATCTTCTCAATTCTTTGGTAATGTGAAATTCCCCTGCAGAATATTCCACCTTAATGCCAAAATCTCCCTTCAAAATCAGGGATGAAAGGCAATACGGTTCCAGTTTGTGAGTTTTCTCCTGAGTTTCAGAGGAATGCTATGGCTCCTAGAGTCAATTATTTAACAGTAGATGGCACTAACTTACCATACTTTTAAGAAACAATATACTCCCCTCTGTATTCCCTTCGTCTTCTGTTCACTAGCTGCCAACTTCTCATTTCCCCTAGTCTCATCATTCACCCATATTTTCTGAATTCAGCTCAGCACTTGGTCTGAACAAAGCAGTGATGGTGGCAGAAGAGAGCCTAGTGACTCCACGGCACAAATCACATGCAGTCTAATACATCTTTTCAAAACAGCATAATAGAAAGTAAAAAAAACCTCATCCCTTTATAGCCAACAAAAATAGACTCCACCAGTCTTCCAGTGCAGGGGCACTTCGTTGCAACATGCTTTCAATGGACTCTTAATCAGATTGCAGCTAATATAAAGATCAGGAGTCAGCAACTCTAACCTGAGACTCCTCCTAACATGCCTGTCAACTTCAGCGTAGCCCCAGTTTAGTAGAGAGCAGAACCAGTATCTCGGACTACCATACTCCTTACAGAGACTGAGGCTCATGATTTCCTTTATTCACTCTCTTGCTCTTGGGAAGTGTAAGCTGGTGTTTAAGGGACAGACCAAGACTGTCACTGTCTTGGCTTTCATTTTGGTACTCAGTAGAAAAAGACACAGAATACCAGTACCAAAACAGAAAAGCAATGTTGATGGATGGGGAGAGCGGGAATCTCTTCCTAGTAAGTGCCAAACAGCTTTAAAAATGTTTGGTGTGCCACAAGGAAAAAAAAAAACATACTGTAGCATAAAAAAAGTCAGCAGCTGCAAGCCACAGAAATGAAATTACTGGTGCTACACAGACTCCCACTTTTGTATTCCTCTGGACTGTGGGTTAGGTACCAGCTAGCTAATCAATGGCCTTGAGGCCAGGATCCATCCCGAGACTCTCCTCTGGCTGACTGACAGGACAACCAAATCAAGGCTATTACTGTGCAAATGTTTTAGGAGAGGCAAGAGAACACCTCTCCTAAATATCAGGTACAATGCTGAGCAAACGTATATCGAGCAGACACCTAAGCACCATGCTGGAACAAAAGCCTCCCTTAAGACATGTGGTCCCTAGTCACTATAATGGCAAGTTCTGGGACCAAGATCAGAGGAACTGGAACAAGAAAGAGCATGGGAGCTCAAGATCAACTAGACATTAGTATACCTTCACAGTAAAGTTAGTTTGAAATTGTTTTCACTTTTTGTCAGCTGCTAACTAAAAAAAAAACCAGAAAAATACGCAAAAGAAAATGAGTGGGAAGGCAAAAATGATACAAGAAATGAAATGATCAGCAGAAAAGCTATCTTCTTTCATTACCTTAATCTCTACGCACGGCAGTCACGAGAGGAATGGACTGTGATTCTGAAGCCTCAGTTGGTAAAAGCAGATACACCAGAAACAGCAAACACGACATACTGAACTTAAAGCTTATTCCAGGCCCAAGTATACCCAGATTACCCTACCAGGAAGGCTTTAAAATCTTAACACAGTTCTGTAAGCGATTCAGCAGGTCCAGTGCTGAAAATGTGAGTTTTACAGGATCTAGGCTGATGGTCACGATGGCAGTCAAACATCAACATCCCTCCCCGGGTCCCTACTGTCCCACAATAATCGGTAATATTCCAACCACAGCATGGGAACCTTACCTGAAGCTGATTAAATGGAGAACAATCTGTGGAGGAGTCCTCAGCGAAGCCACTGCTGTCAGAGTGCTGACTCGCGGTCCGTAACAGCTGATCTGTTTAAAACAAGTAAAACCCAACAATAATTATTTTACAAATCGCAGCCCTTCATGCCCAGTCGCATTCAATACACACTTTCCTTTTACATCAAAGTAACATTAAGTGGATAACACAATTCCTTTTCAAGTTCCACTTGGAACAGTATCGAGAAACAGCTTGTTTATTTCAAGTGAAACCTCTTCTCATGCAAAGCCCTACTTGTGAAACCAAGCAGCAGTGGAACAGGAACCATCTTTCACATTTTTCTTTCCTGTACCGTGGAAAAAAACCCACTCTGCAGATGTTGCCACTGCTGGAGTTTTCCTTCTACAAAACTGTATCACTGGTTAATTCACATGCAGGCAGTGGAACAGTTGCTTTTGTATTGACGCGTACAGGTTCGCCACCCCTCCTGATCATGGAGATAAAGGAGATCACTCATCTCCTGTCAGCCTACACCACCCCATACATCCCAAAGAACAGCATCACATGAACAGGGCAGGCGATGCGCAGGACTCGGAGAACTGCTAGAGATGATCCTCCGCTGGTTTAGTGGACAAATACAAAACATCTCTGACACACCAATGGGCAATCTGCCAAAGCACATTCCCGGCGCTCATTTTATACATGAAAGATAAGATCCTCCTGCTTCTTCCTTGCTGCTTAGATTAGGTAAGTGTCAAAATAGCCTAAAGAGACTCTAAAATCCTCAGTGCTACCCAGGAGCGGTTTCCTCCACAAAGCTGCTTTTCAAGGAGATCTCAGCAAGTACTGCAGTACAGTGTTGCATGCATATTGTTTCCTCCTAGACACAGAAGGCACTCACCAGGTACGGGGTTTACCTTACGGCACCATAAACATTTTTCTTAGCCAGACGGCAGCCTGGGCAACAACCATATCTCACATCTAGTTTTCCACAGAAGTGCAGAAGCTTGGAGACGGGATGAGGCCACAGTAGCCTCTAGCCCCCAGGCCTCTGCCTCCTCCTCCTCCTCACCCTGGGACGACTGCTTGCTGCTGTCTTCTCGGAGGCTCAAGGCAGAATTTTGCCCCGCATTCCTTCAACCACTTAACTGTCATCATGTAATTAATCCCAGTTCACAGCTCAATGCATTGGAATGCATTATGAAAACTGTTTTGAAACTGCTGGATATTCAGAAGTAATTTTTTTCAGTATTAATTTTGATAAACATTTCAATAACACAGAAACAAAAGCCTGCACAGACCCAGAAGTTTGTGAACACCAGGAGAGGCAAACTGCCCGCTAAACTTCTGTATCAGCGACTTCATACTGCTTTTAAGGGAGTGCCTTTCAAATTGTGCTGCTGTTCTGTTATCATTGTTGCCACAATATCCTGCGATGATAAACAACTTTTCTACCTCAAGACAGACATCCCCACCCAGCTCCCAGTAAAGACAAAGGAAATGATTTCCCTGAGAACTGGACTAGCTCTTATTAACTGCCCAATATAATTAACGCAGCTGAAAGAGTATGCCACGAACAGGCTGCCACCACAGCCAAGACTGGTGGAAAGCTGCCACCTCCTCCAAGGTGAATAGTCACCTACTTTGGCCTCCCCCTCTGTCTCTTTTCCTATCTCGTAGTTTTTAATTTAAAAGGAAAAAGCACTACTAGTGAAAGCCGTAGCCACAGAGGAGAGTTTCCAACTAGTTCAGATAAAGCAATTCACCAGTGCGTGTGCTCGCATCTGATTTCATGTGCATGAAGTTTATTACTGCTCAAGAAAAATACTGACTTGCCCTTCTATTTCCTTCTCAGTCACTATTTCCTTTTCAGCTATTAAAAAAAGATAATTACATATATAACTCTCTATATATGTGTCTTCAAATCAACCCCTGCCCTCCTCGGAGACACAGTACTAAAGAAATATCAGTGTTTTAGATAATTTTCTATAGCATTTGTTATTTACATCCATGCTTTGACAGCCTTACACGACAGTCAACAGGTCAGTTTAGAGCTGAGGCACTCATAACTGCCTCAGTGTCTTTATCCACTGCAAGAGACTAGCACACCGTGAACAGATTCAATCTGCCTTGTTCCCACCTGAAGAGACACCCCTTTATTACAGCCATCCCTTGCTTTCTGTGTTGCAGAGTTGCTAGGTTTTTTTAAAACATTTTAAAGCAAATCAGAGAAGACATTTTCTGTAAATATGAGTAGTCTTCTTTTACCACACCTTACCCTTGTCTCTTGCAAGTTCTCAGAGTTCTCCACTATACCACTATCGTGTAAATGCAGTACAAACTTCTAAAGAATAGGAATCTCTACTACCTCAGCAGTGAAATGGCAAGGTATGGCTCTGTAAAGACCTGAAATACCAACCAGTACATTGGGATATATTGATACATAACAGTATCCATCCTCCTTGTCAACTACTGATCCCAGTGTACAACCTGTTCTGTGGTACTTGGATGTCTCTCAGATGCAAGCAGACAAGGGGAAAGCATGAAAACATTTTTTAAAAAAGCCAAAGAGTTACCATTTGGATCTTGATTAAAATGCCTCCTGGCAATGAAGGGTCTAAGAGGAGCAGGTTGTGATGAGATACGTCTCCCCTCTCTTCACCTTGAATGCAGAAAACTCAGCACCAAAGGCTGAGTAGTAGGGGCCAACCTGGGATCACCCCTTGCCCTGCACACCCCCACCAAGGCAACTGTACCTTCTGCCAAAGGGTCACCACACGATGTTGACCCTGCAGCCCAAAGCCATTATCAACTCTATGCAGAGGAAATCTTCCAGACTAGTGGGAGAAGGCCAGAGGCTGCATAATAAGTGTGGGAAAAGGAACCAGCCAAGATGAACGAAACCAGAAGGAACAATCAAACTCGTGTCCTGGTTAAACAGAGCACAAACAAAAATGCCCCTCAGATTTTTTTCTTTTAAACTGTATTAAAAAATCAAAATATTTTTAGGCACTGAACACATGCCAGAGAAATGTGGGTATTCAGAAATATATCAAATAAATTGATGAAGTTCTAACAAGAACAGATGATGAAGAAACGAGTCTACAGCTTACAAAACATGAGAGCACAGAATTATCAGAGAATCACTATCAAATAACGGAATAAGTCATCTATTGTAAAATAATATTCAGCTACCAATGGACTGGTAGTCTCAGCAATCCAAACAGTCCCATCAGGTACTTGTCTTACACTTTCTGCATCACTTGACTGCTTACACAGAAGAGGAGGAGAAATACGTGGAAACTGGCCATGAAGTTTTAGTGACGTCTATGTTTCTTGTACCTGCAGCATTGGCAAAGCTCTAATGTACTTTGTATTTCACGAGATTATTAATAAACTGACATTCCCAACTTACCTAGAAAGTATTCCATTATGGGATTAAGTACCTTCTGCCCCTTTTTCCCATATTGATCGCACCCTGCATCCCAGCACTGCCAAAACCAGCCCAGCAGGGAGCCCTGCTGCACAAACTCTTCAGAGTCTCCAAGGATTTCCTAGCTTCTGGACAGATAAACACAGATTCCCACAAATACTAAATCTGTTCCAAATGTTTTCTTCTCACTCCCCCATCTCCAGTCTCCCCGGAGCTACACCCACAGAGAGTTATAAATACAACCCTGTATTAGGGACAGGAAGCGCTGATGAGGCAATTTCTTCACTTTCAAGAACTAAATTTTCAGTTAATCACTGCTTTTGACCATCAGTGTTGTCAGATGCCTTAAAGGAAACAGGTTTGTGGCTATTCAAAATTTCACCGAGCCACTGATGTCAGCAACCAGGCACTCACAAATTACAATGCCTCGAGAATACTTTGGTCTCTACACGTTGTACCTATATTTGTCTTGTCTGTTGGGCATTTTTGGAATGGAAGGTGTTGCTGTATAAATATGTCAGGAAGAAGTTTGTTTTCCAACTAACAAACCTTCCTTCCAGATAACTTTGCAAGAAGTTATTTTTTTATAGTGGACATTTAGCAGCACTGTCTGTTTACAGTGCAAAGCAACTAAAGCTTTTCATTCTTCTCTACTGTGTTCCAAAAAAAAAACAAACCCAGGCACAAAAATACATCTACATTCAAGGTTTGCAACAACAAAGAATAGAATGCTGGTCTTGGACATAATGGATAAACCAGTTCAGTACCTTTTGGAAGACATAATGTAAAAAGTACATCAAGCTAGTCAATATGATACAGAATTCTTTGCATCCCCTATAAAGTGTTCAACAAAGAAAGCAAAGCCATCATTTGCAAGACACTTTGAAAATCCAAGCTTACCGCTTATAATCAAAGCTAATCTGAAACATGCTTTAAAGGGGAACCTAAGCAGCAGTAGACTCAGTGTTATTCAAGCATATCTTAAGTCTCCAGACTGTTCCAGTAGGAAAGAGAAGCTCTCATTTTTTATAATTCAAATACTTCACATCTTATTATAGGCCCTATTAAAATGCCTTATAGACTGTTGTAAATGTCACAGAAAGCATTTACAGCCCTCTGTGTAGATGTAAAATGACACTGCAAGGTTTATAACAGTGTGTGCCAAACAGCATTAATGCTGCTAATTGACACAGGAGTACTCCTACGTGAAAAGAAAGAAAAAGAAAAAAAAAAAAGACACACAAACATATTCCTTCAGAGGAAGCATTCATCTGAAACAATTTTTTTGTTTTATGGGTGCTTATGTACAGTAGAGCCAACACTACTGCAACACCACTGAAAGAGGTGGGTCTGTATAAGGACCATCAACTGAAACCACATTGGAACACAAGACCGGTGCTTGAATTTGATGCTGATCCCACCTCCAGAGATTTCTAGTGAGAGTGGCATTTCACACTCAGACACAATGGCCATCATTTTTTATAAGTGACCATTAACTTTGAATGCCTTCAAACTTGGTGAGAACCCGCTCTCTGAGAAAACTGGCCTCTACGTTGTCTCATGCTGGACAACTTGCAAAAAATATTAACTACTGTTTTTTAACATTTTGGGTAAATTCTACAACAAACTGTCTCCCTCTTGGCAATTTTCCTAAAACCCATCTAGAACAAAGTCCCATGCTTTCCACATCTTCCAGGTGAAATAAAATCTTGGTCTCAGACTAACTTTTAGCAAATACGCAGGCTTACCATCAGCACTGACATCCTTGTTTGATAAGTCATAGAAAACTCTGGGCATTGGGCAAAGCAAAAATCACAAAATGAACTTAAAGATCAGCTTTGTCCCTCTCCCAAGCCATAAAATACATAAACAGGAATTTGAGATGAAAGCACAAGCCACCAAAGCCAGCGCACAGAGTTTGCCATGTGAAGGACTACAGCTTCCACGTGGGTGCAGCGACGCTAGTCTTCTGTACAGCCAGCTCACAGACGGAGCAGTAGCGCATAGGAAAAAGCTGGATGTATCATGCAATTTAGGTTTAAAACAATATAATTTTACTTGAAATGGGTATCTTAAATTACAGGATATGCTAGGGAAAAAAAATCCCATACAATCTGAATTAACATTTCAGTTTCTCTGAGCTACCATCAACCATACAAAAGTGAAAACAGACAATGAGGTTATAGGGCTGTTCTCTTGCCTGTAATTTGGTTGCCACTTTGCAGTAACATTCTGTGATTTAGGTGAAAAAGAAACCCAGATCTTTTTCATTTCTAAAGAGAAAAGAAACTTTAGAAGTTTTAAATATCTGAATCAGCATTTCAGAGACGGAAGGACACTCAGCAGACTGCTGTCTCCTGGGAGTTGAAGTCTACTCACCTTTCCTTGACTTGGTCACTGCCAGCTGGTGAGAAGCTGGAACATGTGGTAGATCCCCCTCTGTACTCTGGATCTATCAGGAAAAGCAGATTAAAATTTTGTCAGGACAACTGGAATATGTTCCTGCGTTTAAGAATGCCCAAGATATATACACTGCACATGCAGGGGCAGGGGGGAGGAGGGGACGGTTTGGTGGGCTTTTTCTTGCCATTCCAACAGCCTATAATGATTGAGGGAGTAAATCGCATTTCCTTGAACGGAAGTATTTCATCAGGTCCTCAGCAATGCCCCCGTCGGACAACAGCGATCCTTCGGACAGCACCTCCCTCTCACGGCGCAGGGCTCCCCTCCAGTTACACGTCGTGCAACAAGACCAGGAAATGGCATCCTGTGACCCCACTGAGAGCTCTCCGCTCCTCCTTGACGAAAGCCTGAAATAATTGTGTGATAATACCTTTGACTATCTTTACACTACTGTTGAGCACTCTCAGACCCTCCCTTGAATATAAAGAACAAGCAAAATACATTTAGGTCCGCACTTAAGGATTGTCATCTGCTGCCCTACCACGTTTTTCCCACAAGCCACCAAACCTCCAGAAGGACCCAGACCCTGCCAGAACTGACTCCAGACTTCACCACACCACTACTCATGGAAATACTTCTTGTGTCTTCCCGGAGAAAAAAAAAAGATAACGTATTCAGAGCCATGCCAATTTCAACTGCGAAACTTAAAACTACATGAAAATTAATCCTATTACTTAATCACTTTGTGAAACACAGCCTTATTAAGAAAGCAGTTCTTAGACAACCGTTCAAACAATGACAAGAACATGCCTAAAATCTCAACAGGGAGGCCTTTGTTTAGTTCAAAAGCTAGAATATTTTCTCTTTTGTGTGCTACAGAAAAAATTCTAATGGTTCACATGCAAGTCTACACGCACAAAAACCCCAATCCAACTACCCCACCCCCAGCCCTTCCCTCTAATGGGCTGCCTGCCTAAATTCAAAATTACCACGCAATGAAATTTTCATCTCCATTTTTGATCAACTTAAAAATGCAAAACCAGGATACTGATGGCTTTAAGCCCATATCGGCATTTGGCTAAAGCAGCAGCTATATTCGCATTGATATCGTGTGTGTAACAGCCACAAGGGCACATTTTCTTTTTTACAGGAGTTTTGAGAAGTACTTGGCCTGAACTTTTCGCCATTAGTAAGTGAACAGTGTTTCTCTTAAACAATAAATCAAGAGGCTTCTGTTCCTTTAGGAGATGAAGGCTGTACCAAAGGGGTAAATGCTTTACAGAATCACTGAATGGTAGGGGTTGGAAGGGACCTCTGTGGGTCATCCAGTCCAACCCCCCTGCCGAAGCAGGGTCACCTACAGCAGGCTGCACAGGACCTTGTCCAGGCAGGTCTTGAA
>Ga0065711_1026702_pt1 | contig 61943 bp, 41 predicted proteins | sample Hoacrofraction12_FD_59098 | JGI IMG/M metagenome (GOLD analysis project Ga0065711, IMG submission 59098) | Hoatzin crop microbial communities from Cojedes, Venezuela - Epithelial fraction 12 v2 (version 2) | ecosystem: Host-associated > Birds > Digestive system > Esophagus > Crop | place...
CCAACCCCCTGCCAAAGCAGGGTCACCTGCAGCAGGCTGCACAGGACCTTGTCCAGGCGGGTTTTGAATATCTCCAGAGAAGGAGACTCCACAACCTCCCTGGGCAGCCTGTTCCAGTGCTCCGTCACCTTCAGAGGGAAGAAGTTCTTCCTCATGTTCAGACGGAACTTCCTGTGCTTCAGTGTTTGCCCACTGCCCCTTGTCCTGTTGCTGAGCACCACTGAAAAACGTCTGGCCCCATCTTCCTAACACCCACCCTTGAGATATTTATAAGCATTTATAAGGTCCCCTCTCAGCCTTTTCTCGAGGCTAAATAAGCCCAGCTCCATCAGCCTTTCCTCGTAAGAGAGATGCTCCAGTTCCCTCACCATCCTCATAGCCCTCCGCTGGACTCTCTCCAGTAGCTCTTCATCTTTCTTGAAGTGGGGATGCAGTACTCCAGATAGGGCCTCACTAGGGCAGTGCAGAGGGGGAGGAGAACCTCCCCCGACCTGCTGGCCACACTCCTCCTAATGCATCCAGGATGCCATTGGCCTTCTTGGCAGCCAGGGCACACTGCTGGCTCATGGTCAACTTGCTGTCCACCAGTACTCCCAGGTCCCTCTCCGCAGAGCTGGTCTTCAGCAGGTCCACCCCAAGTCTGTACTGATGCATGGGGTTGTTCCTCCCCAGGTGCAGGACCCTGCACTTGCCCTTGCTGAATTTCATCAGGTTCCTCTCTGCCCAGCTTCCCAGCCTGTCCAGGTCACGCTGAATGGCAGCACAGCCTTCCGGTGTATCCACCACACCTCCCAGTTTTGTGTCATCAGCAAACTTGCTGAGGGTGCACTCTAACTCTTCATCCAGGTCATCGATGAAGAAGTTAAACAAGACTGGGCCCAGTACTGACCCCTGGGGGACACCACTAGTTACCAGCCTCCAACTAGACTCAGCGCCGCTGATGACAACTCTCTGAGTTCTGCCATTCAGCCACTTCTCAATCCACTTCACCAACCACTCATCCAGCCCATACTCCCTGAGCTTCCCTAGGAGGATGTTATGGGAGACTGTGTCGAAAGCCTTTCTGAAGTCAAGGTAGACAACATCCATGGCTCTCCCTTCATCTACTCAGCCAGTCATGTCATCGTAGAAAGCTATCAGATCGTCAGGCATGATTTCCCCCTGGGTGAATCCATGCTGACTATTCCCGATAACCTTTTTTTCCTCCACTTGCTTGATGATGACCTCTAGAATGAGCTGCTCCATCACCTTTCCTGGGATGGAGGTGAGGCTGACCGGCCTGTAGTTCCCTGGGTCCTCCTTCTTGCCCTTTTTGAAGACTGGAGTGACATTGGCTTTCCTTGAGTCCTCGGGCACCTCTCCTGTCGTCCAGGACCTTTCAAAGATGATGGAGATAGGAGGATGGTAGCAGGCTTCTGGGGGACTGGAAGGGGACAGCCTGGCTTGGTGGGGTAAGAAAACAAAGCCTGGGAAGGCAGCTGATTGCTCTTCAGTTTTTCCACCCTGTGGTGCCACCACTCACAGCCTGGAGTCATGTAAAGTTAAAGGACAATATTGGCACCTGTACAAATGGGCATCATATGTTTCCAAACAAACTTAGCCTGCCACTCAGGTGTTGGGTTTCTTACGAAAGCCCTGGGTTCCCCTACCTCCACCTTGTGCCATTGTGCTCTGGAAGGAGTGTTTGCAGCCACATTGGGCATGAGTGGTGGCACTTGAGGAGGGAGGGTGGGATGACAGCAGCCTTCGTAGCTAAAAAGTCCTGGGAATCACTAGTATTTTTAATCTCTTTCAAGAAACTTTGCGTTCATGGAGATAATGACTTTTCACAGAGGTATGACCAGAAGCAGTTTCACATGTCAGGTACTGAAGAGAACTTCATTAGAGTTTGTAATCTGTCCCTCCTGGAGTTATGATATTGTAGTGTAGGTAGTATTAGGTGTTGCAACAGGAAAAAAAGCCCTAAGATGTTGCAAGCCCTCTCTTTCTCTGCCACGTATGAAATAGAATATTATGTTGGAGGGGTAGACAGCAGAAGTGTCCAGCATAGGGGAGATGGGGACAGCAGGAATGTCCTCTGGCTAGCACGCCAACCCTTCCCACAGCCAGTTTCTACTCCTGTGAAGTATGGGAGGACTCTGAGCTTTTCGAGGAACATTCCTCACTGCATCCCACAGCGAGAAGATTGTGCAAACAGTGTTGCAACAGTGTTCTTGCTCAACGTCTGAAGAGTAGACAGAGGGTTGCTTCCGTATCATGCATGTGAAGAGTAACCTGTCCCTGGTCTGAGGAACTGGCAGTTTAAGGGCTATGTCTGATCCCGGAGCGATTGTGGCTGAAGAGGCATGGGTGCCAGTCGCACAAGCAAAAACCAGCCAGGACAAAAGGAGTGGAGATAAGCCTGGAGATCTTGTCTTCATACCAGCATGGGTATGCCGAAGCCACAGGCAGGCACAGCTGTGGGAGGTGCTGCAGACCCCCACCTGCGTGTGGCTTGTGGGAGCCGGGTGGAATCGGCTGCTGACTCTGTCCTCAGTCGTCTCTGTGTGGCTTCACCCACCTGTTACTGGGCTCCAGGCTCCAGCTCTTGGTTACAACCTTTCAGTTTCCTGCTCAGTTTGATTAGCATGCAGCAGAACTCTAGACTTAAAAATGGCCAAAACTTTAAGCCCTTCTTTTTTGTGTTTGAAAACCCGCTGTTGTGCTATATTATGCTCCTAAAAAAACCACCTTTTTTTTCTGGATGCTCTCTCTTATTTTCAGCTAGAGCCTTCACCAAAGCATGCTGGTGGAGTAGTTCAAGCAAATGGTTTAGAAAGCAATAAAATAATTAAGGTATCATTCTGAGTAAAACAGTGTGCTGTGCTGAAGAGGGCTGGGTGATGGCAATTCCCAGGATGTCCAAATTGGAGTCCACCAGGCAGCCTAGTTGTTTCAGTTCCCTGGCTTGATATAATTTAATGCTTTGGTTCCTGATCTCTTCTGATTTAAAACTTTAGGTTATTTAAGGCTTATGCTTCTAAGCTTCCTTTGTGTCAGGTTATTAACTTTTAGTTGCAAATTGAGATAATCACCTGTAACCAGAGTCTAAGCAGACCCAGAGAGTTGAGTGTAGTTGAGCGTTCAGCTTTTGAAACTTGCCACTCAAACTGTTTAGTCAGATGCTACTTAACTGTCATCTGTTTTGTTGTTTTTTTTAAAGGGGGATGAACTGCTATTAAAACCTCTTACTTGATTGATTGTGTAGAACTATGTCAGAGAAAATCAGTAACTCAGTACACAAAGGACCTCGTGACACCAGTGCCTGTAACAGCGTAGCTTAAACAGGGCATGGTGTGGGCAGATGCTTACGCATGAACTGTTTTGGAAGCTTGCAAAATGAATAATGTTCAAATGGATCACGAAGAGGAAGATAATCTTTGTCAAGTTTATTATAAAATACCTGAAATGTAAACTGCACTTAATGAGAGTGCACATTGTGGACCATAACCAGACATGGGTGCTGTTAACTGGTGTTCACTTGTCTCTGTTTAGTGGAGACAGGTTTTTTCAAGCTGCTCTCCAGTTTACAGTAACCATGATTTTTTATTTTATGTCCAGACAGACTAGTTTACAGCATTTACTGGTAATAACTGGAAGAGGTCTAACTGACTGCATGTAAGGCTCAAATGCTGTTTGAGCATCTCAGCAACTTTCCTTGCTTCACTGTCAGAGGCCTGAACTGCTCTTTTTCTGACCTGGAACCAATGGGGATGTTTGCTAATCAACTTCTGCAGAGCTCTGGAGACATCTGAGCTCTCTCCAACCTTGCTTCATCCCTGCTTCTGTAATAGTGCTTTGAGCTGCTGCAGATGCACAAAGCCTTAAATTGCCACCCCGGTCCTTCCTACCTCCTTTGGTGCCTGAGCTCTGAAGATGGCTGTGGCTTTCAAGGGATAAACCACAGAGTAATGTGGGTGGCTTGGAAACGCCTTGCACGTGTGGCCCTGGAGCCAAGTCCTGTGTAGGCCCTCTCTCTACAAAGAGAGCAACACCAGTGCTTGGGAGCTGTGGCCATCAGTGCCCATGGCGTTCTCCCTCCTCTCTGCTGTTAGACACTCATGAGTGTTTAATCCCATTTGTAAAGTGATTGCTGTGCCTCCTTGCTCAGCCTGCAAAGATGGAAATGCCATCAGGCTGCTCTGGTGAGGTTACCCTTCTGTGTATCACTACTCAAAAGGAGAATGATCTCTGCTGCCAGTGTTTAAACAAGCTGCTTTGAGGAAATTGCCTTCTTTATGAAACGCTCAGGCAGGAGTCTTTTCCTGTTCTTTGTTTTCCATGATAGCAAGTAAATAAAAAACAGTTGGATATGAAGGCAGAGGTAAAGCCTGTAGTGCTGGTTGCAGAGCCCTGCATAGACGTGAGACCATGCTGAACGATGCTCCTCATGGCACGAACTTGGATAACTGTATGTGTGGCTTCAGAAGAATAAAGTTGGGAAGGAGGGGTTTTTTAACTTGGTTCGCTTCTGTAGTTGGAATGAATTTGGTCACAAATATTAGGATTACCCAATGTTTGGTATTTATGATTGCAACGCTGCTTGTGTCTGAGGATGGATGGCCTGATGTGTGGCTTCTTAGCTCCTTTGTTGGGATCCCTGTTGTGCAAAGCCAGCCTACACATCTGTCCTGTACCCCCTGCTGCTAAAGCAAGGCTGCAGCCATGACTGTCCCTCCAGAGATGATGATGCAGAGGGACAGGGGATATAGTATGAACCTTCAAGAGCAAAATAATCAGGCTCAGGAGAATGATTCCTGAGCTACTAGCCTTGGTTATGACACTTGCTCTGGTGGTTTTGGAGCAGTGGGTTTGGGCTGGAATGGGTATGGAAAAGCCTGTGGATGAGATTAGTGAACAGTGTTGCACAAATGACATCAGCCCTCCCTGCACTCAACTTGCTTCCTAGAGGCTGGTTTGCTGCCTTTCCTGCTAGCTGGCAAAAGTAGATACGTGATCAGTTTTAAAGCACTTTGCCAGCTGCAAAGGTGTCTTAAACCTGTACTTTTTTTAGTTAGAAGTATGATTGTTTTAAAGCATTTGTAACCGATACCTGGGTGCAGGGTGTCTGCTGGGTGGAGTTGGCTTGTGCTGGAGGGGAGAATTTGGGACTTCTTAGCAGGCTGAATTGGCCAAGTGGAGTGAAAAAAAAGTTCTTTTTCTCCAGGTTGGCAACTTTACACTACTGCTTGCAGATATAAATGAACTTTGTCTTTTTGAAGACTTCTGTCAGGCAAGTGCTTTGAAATGCGTATAAAGGAATGCTTGTAGGGTTATCTGTTTAGGAGAGTTGTGCAGTTACATTAGCTTCGAGCTACCCTGTCACCTAAGGGGGGGAGCACAAAGCACCCATTTAGAGATTATAATATTTGTGCTGAACATGGGTGGTACAAAACCACTTCCCCAGCATCTTTCTCTTTGGAAAATAAGATGTTTTTTACAGTGCTGTCAGATAGCGGGGCTTTGTTTGCCAGCTCTCGTGAACAAATAACATGGTGTTGTGCCGCCTTGTCACAAGGTTGTTTCTTGATAGGAATTTTTCAGGTATTCCTGATGCAGAGAAGAAAAACCCTGAACTTGGAAGTGCCTGGTCTGGAAACGTTATGTGGCTTCAATATCTGGTATCTTTCCAGAAGCGACAACTTGGTACCCGTTGGGCTTTTGTTCAGCAGACTTTATGGCAGTCCTGTAATCTGCTGGTCAGCACTTCCTAGTGCTGGTTCTTTCGGAAACATAGAGCAACAACTTTGAACTATTATGAAAACAGGATTGTTTTTAAGGCTATAAAAGGCATCCATCTTGTTCTTTTTGGCACAGATTTTTTGGTCATTTGTAGTCAATGCTCTGAGTCCCTGAAAAACTGAAACTATCCCATGTAAACAACTTTATTCCACAAACACTAGCTGTGGCTTTGTTCCCTGAACCACTTACTGGAAGACTGCAGGGGACCTGGCTTCTTACTTCTCTGACCTATAGGTGAAACATGGAAAAATGTCTTGCACTTCTAGTCCCTATTGCAGAATTAGGTGCAATATTAAGGTGCTATTTCTGTCTTAACAGAATTTGCTGAACTGCAAAAAAAGGCAATTTAAGTGCCATCACATGTAAATATTTTTGACCTCCAAATATTGCAGTAGCATTCATTTTCCCTCTCTGCCATGCACAATTGCTCACTGTGTAGAAAGGCAGATGACATAGATGGCCGTAATTGCGAAAGTATGTAACACTAGTTCTAAAATGTCACTTGCAGTTGCTCGAGACTTTGGCAAGCTTGTTTTTCACTTGTTCTTTGTGATTAAAATCTTTAAGGGGCGAAACTTACTGGAAAACCTGGAGAAAAAGGGTGAATCAGAGTGACTGCTGGGGAATTAACTCTGTCTTGGCTCTTTGGACTGTTTGAGTATCTCTGATGCCTTGTTGTAAATTTGAATTGCAAATTACTTGGCAATGGGGTCAGTTTTGGTCCTGTACACATGCCTTAAGTGTTGGGGTTATATATTTACAAAGTATTTCTCTCAGCTTAAAATCACCAGTCTAATTCTTTACCAAAATTCCACCTAATTGCATACCTAGCAAGAAGGGTTCCTAAAATCTGAAGCTGTTTGTACATGTATGGACACCAGCATTTTTTCAGCATTAACTTCCTTCGTCTGCGTGTGCCACTTCATAGTTTCCTGCAGCTTCCAGCTTTCTTGCAAACTTTCTCACTAGAGCTTCTTTGCCCAGGGAAAAGCACATCAAGTTAACCTATGGGGCAGAGTAAAAATGGTGCTGCTGTCACTGCTGGCTCCTGAATATTCCTGTGGGCTTCACAGCCCTTCTTGAGCACCGGTTCATTTATGTAGACAGAGTTGTTTGGCTTAAATCAGATTTAAGTCAGGAGGTGGGAAGTCATGGTTTAAAGAATCAGTTTTAATTTTGTTCTGTAGTTTTACACTTATCTTCAGGAAAATTGTTAATAATTAAGATGTTTGCAGTTGCACTTTGTTAATAATTACAAAAAAGTGTTTCAGCCTTTTGGTTTGTTTTATAAGTAGTTACTTATATGCTTCACCTGAGACAGCTCTAAACTTTCCTCAAAAAGTAAATAATTTGTTTTATAGTTGTGTAGTTAATAAATTTCCAATATTGTACAAAGGTGCCCAAAACCCACATGATATGCATTTCTCCAGCAGGCCGAAGGCTATATAAGAAACATGCTTTGTCTCTTGTGTTTGTGATCTTGCTGTTAAGACAGTTGCGGTATCTCTTGAGAACTGTTTGTGGTCATTCATTAGAGGCTCAGGGGGAACAGCCATCTGCCTTTGGCATCTTGTCTCTGCTGAGAGAATGAAAACGTGCCATTCTTTTTAACTTCTCGTTTGAAGTGGTGTGGTCACTGAACTGAGATGCCTGTTGGTCCAAGTGCGGAAGACGCACTGCACCTGCAGCACAACCTGCTGCTCCGTCAGCTCTTCTGGGTTTTGGCCCTATCCATGTTCCCAGTTAAGCTGGGTAGGGTGATGCCAGTCCTTTCCTACAGCACGATACAGCAGTCTTGTTCTTGACTTTGACAGTTTTGAAAATAGTATTATTGCATGCACCTTGTAGGTGTCCACTTAAAGGAGTATCTCTTTTACTTGGTACCGTTTGTTTGTTCAGGTCAAGGAAGGTGTTTCTGTCCTGAAGAATGGAGCACATTGGTCTGAGAGTAGAATGATGCTAACAAGTGTCCAGTTCAGTTTTCTTACAGTAAAGATTTGGGGGACAGAGGGAGCATGTCTCAAAAATAAAATATTCAGAGACAAATATTCGAGTTCATTTCAGAATGTGGTTGTGCAGATGTGGCTATGCCTGCTTTTACCTGTGAAATGGCAGTTTCCGTGACTCGCTCTGTACAGATCCTTGCCCCATTTCCTTCAGCATTCACTGTTATGAAGCTGCCAAACTTTTGTTTGATCTTGCAGCCTTAATGTCTCTTTAATCTCAGATTGTGCAGGAGTGTGTATATAAATAAACCATGGAGGCATTTTACAAGAGATTCATAACCTTCTTGCAGAGGTCTTTTAAACTACAACCTGAGACCATGGGTCATTGGGCAGGGGGTGGAGGAGTGGTGCAGGATCTTTATTTGTTCCTGTATTTAATCTTTGATGCAAGCTGAGAACAAATTTTTTTTCATCTTTGCAGGTATCAGCTACTGACCATGTCAGAGTTCCAGGATGCTCACCTTGCAGAGGTGAAACCTCTGGTGGAGAAGGAGGAGGTAATTCTAAACCTTTAGTGCTTATGTGTATTATTTTAGGGGTGTTGTTGGAACTGCACATGTGTTCTTAGATTAATTCTAGTATGTAGTATAGAAGAAACCAGTAAGAGGAACTGGAGGTGGAATAAGAGGGTCTTTTTTTAACAATGCAAAACTAAGTCTTGATTATTTGATCTTTCTTGGTTCTTGGTATTATTTTTCTCTAGTGCTAATCTGCTGGTGACACTTTCATTTTCTGGATGATGATAGGGCTGTGTGTCTTTGCCCAGTTGACACTGTTCAAAATAGCTAATCTCATAGATCCATCTGTGCCTGCAGACTTCTCAATGTAAAGGTACAAACTTTGCGCTGTTAGGTCCCTTTCAAGGAGGCAAAGAGCCTTTACTTTTCCTCTGCGCACATCTGAGTCCAGAGGTGTGACTGTGCCCCAGCTATGCCTCTCTGACTGTTCTGAGCTGTGAGTTACAACCAAACTGCTACCAGGCCTGCAGCCGGCGGGGTGTGCGCAAGCCTCAGCTGTTCCTCTGGGGTTGAAGCGTAGAAACATCTTCAGCCTTCTTTTTGCTTAACCTTGTTGTACTGCTTTCCGTCTGTTTTTTTGCACCACTTTTCTCCAAAACTCTGCCCACTGTATCTGGGTTCAGTGGCTGTTTGACTCTGTTTGATGGTAGCAATGCTCTGTGCTTTGGTATGTTCATGGCAAATAATTCACTGTAATACGTGAAAAGAACCTCTCAGCTTTTTTCTTGAATCAAAACCAAAATTTTTCTTTTATTCCCAAGGACTGTAATTCTTGATGATGATGTATATAAATGCATTGGGGTTTTTCTGTTTTTTTTTTTTACACTAGAACTATTCATTGCTCTATCTGCTACTTTCTTTTTCCTTCCCTACCTCTTTTGCGTAAACACTTCAGAAAATCATTTCCACTTGTGACTGCAGTGAAATGGCTAGATAAACTTTAAACACAGCTCCTTTGCCAAGGACATTGCATGAAAGCAGAGCTTGTTTGGATACCAGCGAATGCAGCACTCAAACTTTTCAGAAACTAAGATCCCTTTTTAATGCCGGTATTGTTCAGCAGTAGCAAAGCAGATACTGAGCAGAAGTCCTATGGGTACCGAAATGCCTTTGCTTCAAACTTCAGAAATATCTTAAAACACCAATAAGCTTCTTGGGTTTCTGTAGCATGCAGATCAAAAGTTGGTATCTTGACAATTAAACCTGTATCACAAATCAGAGTGGTTTGGGGTGGAAGAGAGCTTAAAGATCATCTAGTTCCAACCTCCCTGGGTAGGGACGCCTTCCACTAGACCAGGTTGCTCAAAGCCCCATCCAACCTGGTCTTGAACCCTTCCAGGGAGGGGGCATCCACAACTTCTCTGGGCAACCTGGTCCAGTGCCTCATATGCTTTTTTCATGAAGTTACCTTATGTTTTGTCTGCGTGGGGAAGCTGGCAGAGAGTTTGATTTCCTCTGTGGCCATGCCTAACACGTAGGGAAGGAAGTTACTGGATGTATTTTGAGAAAGTGGAAAAGATTTCCCTGAAGGACACTCAGCACATACTGAGGTTAACAGTTACATCCTGGCTTGTGCTTAAGATATCTTCTACATCTGAGTCTTTGTTCCTGGACAATGATGGTGCCTTATTTCATACACTGTCTAGACAGATGCCATATCTACATATTCCTTTCAACTCCAGACCCCATGGAAACACCAGTGTATGAAACTAGCTATGTTTAAAAGGTCATAAGACCAACAGTATAGTAATATTTTAAAAAAAAATCAGATTGTCTTAAGTCTGTGTAGAATTACTTCCACAAGCTAGTCAGCTCTTTAGGTACCTGTTTGTATATACAAGACATTGCCTAGTTACCTAGAGACCATGGCTCTAGAGTCTGGTGAGTCCATAATTATGGATTGGACTGCAATGCTCTGAGGCCCACCATATGAGATGGTATTGCCCAAGAAAGCAGCTGTATTGCTTCTGGCGTCTTCCATTCTTAATTCACCTGGGCTTCTGGGACTGTGTGGCCTCCCTGCCAGAGTTCTAAGCTTTGCTTTTTAACTCTGTACTGCTTTTTCAAGCCTTGGTTTCTTCTTGGTTTCCTCTGCAGTGTAACAAGTGTCTGTTTGGCTGCTCTTCCCTCTCTTTTCAGCTTCCCAGTGGAAACATGAGCTTGACTTCTTTTTTGTCTTTTGGTAGAAGGAGGTGGCTATAAGACGCTTCTTCCTTTGAAGCTGTAAGCCTCTTAAGCTATTGGAAATGGGGAGGATGTCACAAAACTGCTTTGGTGGAGATCCTTGACAAGTGTAGGAGTTTGTCAGTATTAGCGATGTCTGGTCATGGGTTGGAATAGAATGGAATATTTCATCTGGAAGGAACTACAACAATCTAGTGCAACTGCCTGACCACTTCAGGGCTGACCAACACTTAATGCATGTTGTTAAGGGCATGGTCCAAATGCCTCTTAAACACTGACAGGCTCAGGGCATTGATCACATCTCTAGGAAGCCTGTTCCAGTGTATGACCACCCTGTTGGTAAAGAAATGCTTCCTACTGTCCAATTGCCATGTCCAGCCAACCTTCTAAACATAGCAAGGCCTAATTTTGGCTAGGATAAAGCTCTTTCCACGTTCCACATCATATAACTAAATCCCAGGAGCAACTGTGGTGCAAGTACTCGGTGAGTGCTCGGTGTCTTTCCATCCCTAGGCAGGACTGAGGTGGGCTGTTGGCTGTCTCATGGCTACAATAAGCAATGGAGAAAAGTTCAGTGTTTTATTGCTCTGACTTGTCCAGTGATTTAACTGTAACTGAAGATGCACCAGCTTTTGTGCTTTAGTTTGCTGGTCTGTAATCTAGTATTTTACTGCTGTCAAGTTCTTTATGAAGATTAGTGAGTAAAAGTTCTTGGGTGAGTTTTGGTGTTCAGCAAGAGCTTTCACTGAATGAAAGGTCAGGACAGAGCTCTCAGCTGTAGGAGCAGTGGGTTAGAGCACACATGTCCTGGCGCAGATTTCTGTAGCTACGAAAGTTACCTGCATTAACATATTGAAATCTCTTCACAGGCTATCACTCGCCTCCTTCCAGACTTCGATGTTCAGGTAAGTAAAGCTTTTATATTTTTTTTTTTTTTTGCAAAAGAGGAAACTAGATTGCAAAATGTGGTCAGAAATGACTGAGTGCTCACCTGAAATACTCTTACTGTGGGAGAGAGGTCTGAATGGGGCTCTGACGTAGCAATGTGAAGGCAACTGCAGGAGGTCTTTTCATACTGAAGCTGAGAAAGTTTCATCCAAAAGGAGAGACTGGGTTGCAAGCAGTTCTGTTCTTGCTAAGATAATGAAATTCTTCAGCAGTGGCAGTGAAAGCAAAATATTCACCTCCCACAAGGACACACACTTCCCCAATTAATTTGCTTTCATTAACAGTGTGCATGCATTTCCTCGGAGGAAGTGTCCGTCTTGATGTATCCAATTATGCTGTTGAAGGTTTGCAAAAGATTCCCGAAGCCTGTGGAGCAGCGGAAGGAGCTAAGCAATCAGTTTTGCCCATATCAAGAGTGACGGTAGTTTCCATATGTTTGTTTACAGCCAGAACAGAAGAGTTCATAAAGTGCACCACTATGTCAAATGCTGGCTTTCCACTTTCCCTGTGTCATGCTTTTGAAAGGTTACTTTGTAATTCTCTTAGCTCCCCTTGTGTACTATCACCATTTGGACTTCTGACTGAGAAGTTTGCCCTTGCTGGTTCTTAAGCTGAGACTAAGTAAAAGCACCACTGTCAGTCAGGCTGAGTTGAACTAGGGGGGAGACCAGTGAGCTTGTACTTGCCTCCACAAAATAAGTGAGCATTGAATTCCCGTCACTGAGGGCAAGAAGGAATACGTGTTGGGAAAAGAGGCTTTCTGGGTGTCTTAATTTTATCAACGGGTTTTAGGGAGGGAGGTAGATCATGCAGGAATAAGGAAAGCTATTAAATTGTTCTAGTCTCTTGAACGTGCAGATGGAGGTCCTTGGAGGAAAGAGCTATGTACTTTCTAGCATGTTGCACTTTATTTGCACCTGTCTATAATTTATTCAATGCTGCGCAAATTGGCTAAAAATCTAGCACAAACTCAGCAGTCTTTTCCCTGGAAATTGAGTCAGTTATCTTGAACATCTTTACTGTCTTTCAGAGGGTCTTATTTCTGTAGTAAAACTGTAGCTTACATTAATCCTGCGTCTTAGCCCTCATCCTTTCTAATGATGAAATTTACTGCCTGAAGGCTTGATGAATGTAAGTTAAAGTTGTCACCATGCGGCTTCCTGCAGGACTGTCCACAGCATGAGAGAAGCTTTCTGTTTGTGTCCAGATTGATCACTTGTTCTAAATAAATCTGAATCCCAGATTAAGTCTGCTAACAGGAATACTGCAGTATTTTGATTAAGAATCCAGAAGTGACCCATATTTAATTTCTATTCTTGGAATAAATTTGCTTGGTTTGTAAACCATGTATATATAGATTTTTTTTTTAACTTGCAAGATCAAATTCTCTAAGCCTTTTTGTTGTTTTCCATGTTTTGGATTAACTCTCGCTAATCCAGACGAGCATTTCTTGTCATTTAGCCCTGTTCTGCCAGCTTTTGCTTTCTTAATGATCTTTCTTTCTTCAAGTTTAATCTTTGATTGTCCTAGTTCAAGAAGGAGAAATATGGAAGAATAGTCTCAATCTCTTGTGTTAAGGACCAAAGCTGAGCCTCCTTTGCAGCAGAAGTTCTTAAAATCAGAAGTATCCTATCTATCTTTTTTCAGTTCTTCTGTGGTTAATTTATGAGGGAGGTGGTTTGAAGCTGTTAGGAGAGAGTTGGTTGCTTAGTTCATTAGAAGTTCATGTGTAGCCCTGGAGGACTCTGGTCACGTGGGACTGACACTGAAGGTCATGTGTGATCTTAATGAGAAACCTGTCCCTTGAGCCAAACTTGGGAAGAGGATGGACCTGGCCAGGGAAGGAGGTCATCAGCACTTGGCAGGATGGAGCTTCTTATTTAGTGTCTGTGTATGGATGTGGGTGTCCACCATAGCCCTTGCAATTGCTCCATCCTTCTGGGGACGAGTTATGCTGTGTTCAGTCAACAATTTTGTTTCTGCCGCTAGTGAAAAGTGGTGACTGCCCATGAGGTGTTTTGGTTGCAATAATAAATTTTATCTAGGTATTCAGGTTTGGAAAGATAGACTGCTGTTTTAGATAGACTTGAGTTAAACATGCATTTCCATTTTTGAAGTCAGCCCACTGTGTAGCGCAATATTGCCCTTGTGAAAGCACATGTTGCAGGACATACTCTCTGGAGGAAAGCTTTCATGGAGTTACCGGGGATGGCCAAGACAAGAGGTGGAAGAAATGGCAGTACTGAAATACCCCTAGTCAGCACTATATGTCTGTCTGTCTGTGGCACCCACCTGAACACGTAAGTGAAGGTCCCTAGGCTCCCAAGGAGAGGACTGTTCCTGACCAAATCTGTTTTAGCACGATTAATGATAAACTGGTGCAGGGCAGTGTGCCCTGTGGTGCTTTGTTGGCTTGATGCCAAACACATTTTAATTGTATTTCCAGTTTGAAGTATTTGCCTATTCTCTAGGTTCATAGCACTGCAGCCAATGGAAATCTGGCTCCTTGTCACCGTATATATTCTTTTAACTTTGTGTTTCAGAAGCTAGCAGTCCATCAGCAGACTGCTTTCTCAATAACTAAGCAAAACTTTCCAAGCTGTGCGGCAGCTGTAGGTGGCAGAGATGAGTCTGCCCCTTGCAATTCATGGCTCGTGGTCACCTGTATCTACCAGCACGCAAGAGCTGTTTCTGAAGGAAAGGCATGGGGGTGGTTGTGCTTTTGTGCTTTTGCAGAGCAGTGTAACCCAGTGCTAATCAGACTAGGAGGAATCCCGGGGCAAAACTATAGCAATAATCTGCTGCAGTTCCTGCACTGAAGTTTTTGTTACTGGCTTCCAACTTAGCAGAGTCACACTCACATCTAAAGTCATCATACTTATCGGTGTACCCAACTCACAACCTGAACTGGGGAACCTTTTTCTTAATGTTTCTGACTTAAAATAGAAATTTTAACCAAAAAAAAAAGAGAAAAATATCTGGAAAGGTGGGCATTGGGGTCTTAGAAAAGCATAAGATGAATGTAAATAACTATTTCTTAGTAGGAAGAAATAGGGGGAAAATGCTAAATAACTTCAGGGCAAAGGGCATTTGAAACCCAACATTGCAATACCACATTAAAAGCTCAAATATTTTTGATCTTCAATGTACTGAAAAAAAGGTGAAAAATAGAATACATGGGTATTAGTATATTAAATTTACTAAGTGATATGGACTTAAAATATACTGTCTCCTAGGAATTTAAAAACAATTTAAATCCTCTTTAAAAGCTCTGAAGTTTTTCCCACAGTTCTGAGGCAAGAGAATGGAGGTGTGTTTAAAAGGCATAATATTATAAATTAGAATAAAAGCATGACATAGTAGCTGAGGATTAAGTGTATTGGAAAGCTTTAAAATCTTGATGGAATGAGTATTTTACTTAAAATACAAAATGTGGAGTTTTCAGCAAAATGTGCAATGTGTTTGGTTTTCCTTTAGATAACTAAAGTGTTGTGGTTGCATATTCTATACTTTAGAATAAAATAACCTGTTTGTAAACATGTTCCTCAGTCCACGTCTTCCCTAGCCGTGGTGGAGAGGGGAAGGAATAAATGGGCTCTCCTGTGTTACTGACTTACAAATTGCCTCCCCCTTCTAACCTCATGATAAAATATCAAAAAATGTCACTTGACCCCCCCAAAAAATCTGCTTTGGAATGGATCAGCTTCTTCAGACTGAGAGCCTCTCTTAAATTGCATGTGTCAGAAGTATTGTTGTGTGGGTTTTTAGGGCACTAAGACTGCACCTCTGTTAAAGTGAGAGATGTGAACAGATGGTGTGTTTGTCTTTATCCTTCTATCGGATTAGTGTACCTTGGATTTTTTTCCAAGATAGTGTTTTAATACAAATCAGTTGAAGAGCCTCTTACTATAATGTTGACGTTGATTTGGATGTGCTGCCATCTGTTTTCAGTGCTCTGCATGTTGAAAACGTCTGTCCCTGCATCATGTAGACAAATCTCTTGATCTTTGATAGGTTCAATAGGGATGTGAAATTGATGGTTTGATGTCACCAAAGAAACTGGTGTGAATTGATTATTTTTTACGAGAGTCTTTGGAATATTCACCATTAAGAATTTATGCTAATAGAAAATAGCACAACTCTCTTGAACTAGGGGAGTCTTACTGTGAAGATAATGAGGAATTAAACCAATTGTTAAATGGACTGTGATTTATGCCAGTAATTAGGAGTATGGTCATCTGTCATCTCTGAACTATTTTTACTTGACACTGAGTTTGAACTAGACTTAGGCTTCTATTTCCAGAAGAACTAGGTGTGGAGGTCAGTGGGATGTGCAGGTTCAAGGGTCTGGCTTTATCTTCCATGGACAGAGTTTTCTCTTTCATGCACAAAGGAGAAGGATGCCAAATTTTGAAAGATGGTCACTCCAAAAAAAAAAAACCACATTCTCAGTTTTCAGTGCTGTTTCCTGAAGGATCTAGCAATAAAAATCCAATCATGTATCTAACTGAGGAGGAAATGTCAATATTCCACACTTAGCAGGAGGTGTGTTACACAGTATAGCTTACTTTCATTACTGGTGTTAAGGTTGCTGAGCTATCAATTTTTATGCTTTATATTGAAAATATCTAAGTACAGAAGGAAGGATGAATATGGAAAACATAAATTGCTATTATTATTAATAGCCCTTTTTATTAATTTCTATCTATTGCTACAGCAAATCTCTTCTGGAGTATGTATAATGAGTGTACCTACAATACCTTATTTTCTGCCAAAAATGAAATGTACAGTAGCATTAGTATAACTGGTATGGGAATACTTTAGACTAAACTGCTTATCTACAAGGAAAATTCTAGATTTCATATATTTAAAGTCCTTGGTTTTGTTGTGGAGAATCATTCTGGCTTGGACTAATTTTTCAGTCTTCTGTGTTCTCACTGGAAACTCTATTCCTGGCTTTTAGGAAAGAACTTGCTTCTGGTTTAATTTAGAGTAAGTTTGGGATGTTCTAACATTTGCGATGACAACACCTCAAATGAAGTTAAACTTACCAAAACCTGCTGGAAACAGCAACAGGGAAGATTGTACTAATTCCCAGGTTTGACATCTGGCACTTTGTACAGTGTATGGCAAGGACTTAGTTTATCTTTGATGTCTGAGCTCTATTGCGCAAGTACTTCTCCTGGTCAGACCTGACTCAAATCCTATTTAAGAATGACGTCCTCATGAATTAGTCTAGTTTGGCTTTTCTAGCTGGGCATTATGGGAGTCATAAGCCTATGCAGGATAGCAGCTTGTCTATATAACCTGGTTTCCTAGTTGGACAAAGCAGAAACCAGCTAGTGTCCTCTGTCTGACTTGCTGGATATATCACCCTATTTTGCCTAAAGATGGTGCTGGATGTGGAAGACACAGCTTACCTGCTCAATAATGCAGTGAGTATGCAGGGGGATGAATCGCTGAGGAGACATAAAAGCTGAATGTTAGTGTTTTGGTGGAGTGTAGTTCAGATAGGTAGTGGTGATACTCAGCCTGCCTGGTGTAGAAATGTGTGGGACCTTGATTCATTGCAAGGATTGTACCTTAAAACTGATTTAAATGTGTAATTGCAATGAAAATAGGTAAAATTTGGAATGGTATTGCCTAGCATCTTTCTTTTCAACAAAATGCATGGTATATTTCATGTAGCAAATTACCAAGCTGAGATTTAATTTGAATTAATACTTCAGACCTCTGAAGAGCTTCTGGGTTTTGCTCTGTAAGGGTTTTTGCAGAGGCTGTACGCTCCTGATTTCTACAGCATAATTTGTAATAGATTTGAATTTAACTTGGACTTTGCCTCTGGGCATTACTGCACGGAGCAAGTCAAGCAAGGCCAGCAGCAGAGAGTACACTGTACTGAATGACATGGAGATCTGGGTCCTGTACAGTAAATAAAATATTGTGATGAAATGCTAAGACTGGCTACTAACTATATACTGCCTTGACTGTTACCTGGGTGTAACAGTACTGTAAATAAGTGTCATAAATAACTCTTGTTTTGTGATTCCCTGTATACATGTAGGCAAAATAATAAATCGTTTATATACATCTGAAGTTCAAGTGCAAAATAAAGAAAAAATTACTCCGTATGTTGTGGATGTTAGTTCAACCCAAGTCACATCTAGCTTACATAGACAGCCAATAGATAAAAGATGGTACTGAGGGGATCTTTGATTTGATAATAAAGGTGTGCCTAGCTTGAAGATCATTAAATAGTACAAACTCCTGTTATGTCTAATAGCAGTATGCTTCTTAACATTGTTTCCCTGATAAATCACCACAGGGATGTTGTGGACATGATGCTCTATACCAAACTTTAGGCAGTTGGGTTTATGCTCAGGTGTATGCATAGCAAGCCATAAAGCTGACATATGTAGCGGTCGTGTTTATTGGGGAAGGGTAATATAATCACAAGGCTCCACAGTGTGATAAGGCTTTATGGTAAATACAGTCTACTTAATACTGCTTTCTTTGGGGAGTAGTAATTATTTGCTGAGTTAAAGTCTTTTTCCTAGAAAACAGAAGTAATTTCTTTTGGCAACTTACACTTTTGCAAATGTCGGCAGTTGTAGTTGTAAGCTGCTGTTATTTTAGGTGTCGTTGCACCAAACTGCTTTCTTTTTTTTTTTCTTACTCTGCCTTTTAATGAGGTTAACTATTTAGCTAGTCCCTCAGCATCTGGTTAGAGGTTGCAACTTAAGGGTTTCTGTAGTTGTCTGTAGACTGGAGTAGGTGACAGCTGAACATGGAACATTAGCAGAGGGCCCCACCGTGGAGCAGAACAGGGTGGGTGGGAATTGCAGAGACATTGGGGCTGCAGGCAGACCCAGTGATGGGGCAGGACCTGTGCTCCTGGGCACGCAGGTGTTCAGTGGAGTACTTGGACAAGCCCCTAACAGATTCCTTCTGTTCTTCACCAGGAGCAAGATGTGGAGACTGTGCATGGCTCGGTCCGTGTCACCATGTGTGGGACTCCCCGAGGGAACCGGCCGGCTATCCTCACCTACCATGACATCGGGCTGAATCGTAAGTAAACTTTTGATTTTGTAGCACAGGTGTGAGCTAGTTCCTTAACACTACTGCCGTAATGAAAGGTGTGGAAGCTGTTGTGGTTAGGAAACCTTTCGCAGGTCCTTCCTTGTTTATGTGCATCCCAACCTGTTAGATGGTACCTAATTCCGGTCTTACAGCAAGTTTAATTCTCAGATTTTTTTTTTATCCTTGCAAGGCAAATAATTACCTCTCAATATATTTCACTTGGAGTGAAAGATCTCTGAATGCTCATAGTGACTATGTATAAATGCTGTAAAAACATCTGTACGAGGTGGCTGCAGCATTGGAAACAACATTGCTGGTGCTTTGTCTTAGGTTTCTGTCTGATAACCAGTCTTATGCTGCCATGGGTCTATATGAATTACATGTCAAATCAGGATGACAAATTGAGTGGTGGCATTGTGTTCTTAGTCAGTATTAAGAAAGTAACTTTGATAAATGCCTTTTATCTTATCTGACTTATCCAAGAATATAATGACCTAATATCCAGATGGGCTGTAGTGTGTTCTTTTCACCAGTACTGTTTACTTCACACAATTTACTGTTTCTTGATCAATTATCAATATTTACGTTTAAACCCACCTGCAAATCTTTAAAGTCTGGCTATTGCTAGGTGTGGATATTACTCATAAGAAAAGTCTATTTCCTTGCCTGTTTTTTGTGGAACTGCCTTACTTTACTTTGGAATTTCAGTGGGTCAGGGCAGAGCTTAATCTGGATCTCATCTTTGAATAAGACTTTTAACTTTCCGGAGTTACAAAGTCTACCTTTATGATGAATAAACTTTCTCTCCCTTTGAAAGGGGAGGAACCTTTTCCCAAACCTGCATATTCTCCTAAAGCTGATTTTTAGCTAAAAATTATTTATATTCTGCAGTGGGTTTGCTTGTGTGTTGTAGTGTGAGGACATTCAGAAACACACACAGAATACTGAACCATTTTCTAGGCACCTTAAAGCTACAGAATTCATGCTTTTCCACTTCAGGAGGAAAATGTGCTAACCATCTCCCCACATTAATACTGCTTAAAAATCAGAAACCACTTCACCTCAAAGCTGGGAGCCTACAGCACTGAGTATCCCAGAAGGACGCTTTTGTCTTGAGCTGCCTGCAGCAGCCGATCATGTAATGTTTATCTTGTAATGTTTGGGCAAAAGCACAAGTCACGATCTCAGCCTTGGATACTTTTTTCCTCTATCTGTTTTGACACAATCCAAAGAAAAAAGACTGGACAAGTAAATGGATAACTTCATCTAAGCCAAAACCTGGGATGAATGTTCTTGACTGCATTTTTAGTATTTTAACTTTGCATAAAGAACAATTTTTTGAGGTTTTGGTGTACCAAGCAAATACTTCTGGCAGGTGCCAAAATAACACGGATAAATCGTAGCTGGCCATGAGGAAGGAGTTGTTCAGGGTTTTTGCTTCAAGGAATTAAAGGAAGTTGGCAGAAGTTACTTTGTATCAGGGCTTTACTGGTCTTTCCTCCTTAGATATAAAGAGTTGCCACTTTTCCCAGGCTGTAACAAAGCTCACCTGATTGAACCAGCTTTACATTAACCTGCAGGACAGGTTAATAAATGATTTTATTATAGCTGCAAACTTACTATTTTCCCCTCAGCGTAATTATTCCATATTTTCTTTCCCTTCTCAAGATAAAACTTGCTTCAATCCTCTCTTCAACTTTGAGGATATGCAGGAAATCACCCAGCACTTTGCAGTCTGCCATGTGGATGCACCTGGTCAGCAGGATGGAGCACCGTCTTTCCAAGCTGGGTGAGTTGTCAGGGAAACATCCCATGCTTTCAGAGTTACACTCTTTCTGGAAAGAGTCTTGAGCTGCAGTTTAATCAAAAAACACTAACAGCAAACACAGTAGTTGACTTTTGAACTTAAATCCTGACACTGTTTCTAAGGTACTGGAGCTCTGAGCTCTGTTCTGTGCCAGTCCACAGTAGACTTTGGGGCTGTAATTTTGTGTTTTATCTCTGATAACTAGACTGCTTGTAAAGCAATTCCTTGACAGATGTCTACATCCAAATTTAAATATCGAGCTACCTTGTTTTGTAACGGCATTCTGAATACTGATACAAAACTAAACTATAAACAAGATAGACTTTAGCCACTATATAATGTCTTTCCTAAATCCATGTTTTTTATGAAATGGCAGCATGGTGGATGTTGATAAGTAAACTTAACCTACCTGGAAAATCTGAGTTGTTGGACAGTAACAAAGCAACGTACCCATACAGAATATCATAGATAGCTGCCTGCTCCGGACTGTATCATGTATGGTGCTGTAACTCTTGGAAACCTTGTGTGCCATGAGCATCATCTTTTCCAAAATGATTGTCCCATTTAGTTCAAATGAGACAGGTTTGCCTTAAGATGTCCCTTGGACAGGAGTCAGCTTGGTTGAGGAAGGGAGCAGCCAACATGCCAAGGGGAGGTTACAAGGCAAGGAACAGTTGTTCTGTAAGAACTAGGTATTAAGGAGCTTATATGTACCCTTATTGTGTGAGTCAGTCTATTTCCCGTCTTAATTTTTAAGCTGATCTGATGCTGAGGAGGTCACAATGGGCCACGTTCTCAGTGTTAACTGCAATGGCCCAGTTGTCTACCAGAGCAGCCTACAAAGCTATTTCAGTCATCTCACTTTGTATTCGTCTGAATCACAAGCTTTTAAGTGACTTAACCCATGTGTCCTGAACAAGTGTTAACAGTTCTGGGTTGTCAACTGCATAGGGCAGCCATCATGATCTGTGTAAAGACCACTGCTTAGTAACATCAGGAGGACAGCACAAGAGTCTGTATTATCTCTCCCAGCCCTCCAGCTGGGAGACCAGCATGCTCAAGGTAAAAGTCATAGCTGTTGCGGTGACATTAGCTTTTGCCATGACAAAGTGTAGTCTCCCAACAAGAAAATCTAAGAAAATAACTTGAAGTAGTTTTGCACTGCTTGATTTTGTTTAATTTTGTTTTGGAGGCTAAACTAGAGGATCATTAGATGTAGTTCTGATGGGAAGCAGGGATTTGGATATTTCCTAGGCAGATGTTCTCCAGCTACTTTGAGTGGATTTTTTTTCCCATGTGCTGTTCAGTTGAGATTTTGCTCAGAATTTCCTCCCCTCAAAATTTTGTTTCTGTTCTGCAGAAGTCCAGGAGCATTAACTGACAGCTGTTTTTCTTGAACTTCCTCAGCAGCTTCATAGCCTTTCCTATGCTGTCCTTTTCTCCATCAATATTAATAGAAAACTATCCTCACTTATTCTGTGGTCATTTCTGCGTCCCTGAAAACATGCGTAGAAATTATTTGCCAAAGATCTAGATCTCACTGCTGTAGTCTGTGATTCTGCAACACAGGGAAACTTTTTTGTGGTGGACCAGAAGTACAAATGTGGTGAATGTGACTGGAAAATCACCTTTCAAGTTCAAATTTTTTGTAAGTTTGAAGTGTGAACTTTCTTGGAAGAGATTCATTATGGTTGGTTTTGCTCTCAGTTGGACCAGACATCTATCGTCCTGTAACTCACATAAAATACCATGTAGGTCATGCTTATTTTCCTGCTAAACTACTTGTGCTTAGTCCTGATTTCAATTCAGCTCATACTATCAATGAAACTCATAATGAGCAAACTTGGTATGATATCTTCAGTGACAACAAAGTCTCTAACTATCTCAGCCTACTGTACCGAAAGTGGTGTGGTAACTCCACAAACACACATTTGTTGTAGGTACGTGTATCCCTCCATGGATCAGCTGGCCGAAATGCTTCCTGGAATCCTGAAACAGTTTGGGTGAGTGCAGAATTATTTACTTATTTTCCTCCTCCTTCTCTATTTGGCACACCAAAAGAACAGGGCAGAGCAGGTATTCACCTATGCTGCCCTGAAGCTTCGGTCTAGCAGTCTGGCATTTTGTTTGCTAGAATTATGGTTGTGTTTTTTTTTTTTTTAATTCCGCTGTTATAGATGGATCACTTTTGCCTTTCTTTCTGGAAGAGCTTATTTTTTTGGCCTTTTTTGAAATGTCTGTTTATTTTTAAACAGGAAGCAACTTTGAGTGAAATCCCATGTGCCTAATTTAGGGGCTTCCTCCAGTATTTTCTATGCGTTGCCCTCACAGGGGCAGGGCACAGACAATCCGTTCTTCCCACTGTAACAGCCCACACTTTCCTGTGCGGCTGGCAGAAACAACATGGTCCCATCTGAAGACAGTGTTTTGTTTCTGTGGCTTGAATGTCTGAGGGGGTCAGTCCAACCTCCTTAAGCCTCTTCTACTACCAAGTGCAGATGCCAGGTTGCCGATGTCATAGGACCTAGTGGCAGTGGCGCTCTGTTGTCTACCTGCAGCAAGTTTAGGTATTTGTCCTCCCTGAAAGTTCAGCTTTAGCAGGACCTGTAACCGAGAGAGGTACCTGCTCGGCAGAGTTGGTGCTCCTGGTACACAATGAAGAGCTCAGGGCAGATACCTCCAAGGGGTTGTCAGATCAAGCAGAGAAAGCCTGGCATTCAGGATTAGGCAGCCTTGGAGAACAGACAAGCTGGAGTGCTGGTGGGGGTTTAGTCCAAGACCAGCACCCCAATTTAGACATTGTTCATTTGTTGTAATTAGCTGTTACAGTACCTTGGACCAGTTTACCTCACTACCTTCTTAAGAGATCTGGCTTTTGAAATGCCCAATGTAAGGTACTGGGTTTGCAGTTTCTGCTCTTCCACTGAAAAAAAAAAAGCGAGTATTATGTCAGTACCTTGAAAATCGGTTATACTGGAGTGTACTTAAAGAGCCTTGATCTAATACTGCTAATGACAATGAAAACTACCCTCAAGTTTTTTCCTAAAAGCATTGTATAACCTGTTTTTCTGAGTGGTTTTGTCTAGTCTTCCCTTCCATGTATTTTCTAAGACCTTGAAGGCGATGCTTTAAAACCAATCTCAGTTAATGCAAATATTTGGTTTGTCTCTGCCCTGTTTGGTTATGAAACTTAAACTTAATCACCCCAGTGGCTGGATAGCGTGAGAGGTTTCCCTGCCAGCCTCCTGTTAGAGGATTCAGTGTCCCAGTTGGATAGCTGTACTGGGGAGGGCAGGGGAGCTTTGTATTTAGGCTGCAGATTTCAGGACTGTATCTTATAAGTTTTTCTGGCAGAGACTAACCATTTCCTTCCAGCATCAGAACAATGCTATGGTTGCTCAGTATATTTATTTAAGTTAAGTGAGAATTGCTGCTGACCTGCAATGCATGAGGACCAGCGTCCTGCAAATCGGCAGAAAACAAACCAGCTGCAATGCCGAGCTCCTTGCTGGGGGTTCATGGTTTGCCCAAGCTGCAACCCACCCTTCTGTAGATAGATGCTGGCAAGTGAAAGAGGAAGGCTGCTGCTGTGGGTTGATTTATTTTTGTTGCTGTCTTACTCATGGGTCTCTTCCGTTTTATTGCTGTGCAGGCTGAAGTCCGTTATAGGAATGGGAACTGGAGCCGGTGCCTACATCTTAACCAGATTTGCTGTAAGTTTAGTGGAGCTTCCCTAAAGCCTCTAACCTGATTTCCCCGACATGTTGTCACCCCTGTAGTGTGCACAGAGAATTCCTGCTCTGCCATGCCCATTTAAGTAAGCAGTTAGGCTTTTAAGTAAAATACCACAATCTACAGGGCAGCTAATTCAGAAGACCTAGATTTTCCATTTTAAGGCCTGGGCTCTACCCAGTTAATTTGCAGAAGGTTTTTTTAATGGGAGTTCTCTATTTAAACTGAGGGTGGAGAAGTTAAATCTTAATGTTCTCCAGCTGCTCAGTTGAATTGCTTTAATGAATTTTTTTTTTCCATACATACACTTGTTTTGTGCAAGATAAAGCTAGACCCACCGCCTTCCTCTGCAGGAGATTATTTGCAAATTTAAATTTTATGCTGACTGTCAAGTTGCAAAGGAGATGTGATGAATCTTAAACCTTTTGTTTCGCAGTTAAACCACGCAGAGATGGTGGAGGGATTAGTTCTCATTAACGTAAACCCTTGCGCTGAAGGTTGGATGGACTGGGCAGCAACTAAGGTAAACATTTTTAAGTTAGGAAAAATAAATCGTGCTGCAAGCCTGTCAAGCATGAGGAGCTGGGCAAGTTTGTGTGTCAAGGCATGGCTGCAGACACAAAATATCCCTGGCTAATTCCTTTGGGGTTTACTCTTCCTTTGGCAAACATACCCCCTGCAGAGCTAGTGATAAGTGCTTTGAGGAAACGGATACCTGTGGTATAATGGAGCTGCTGGGTATGGACAGTTCTTAAGAGCTAATACCTGCTGGGGAAAATCTAGTTTAACCTGGACACAGTGTAGTTTTGGAAACAGCTTTCTTTCAAGTAAACTTCAAGTATAGTGTAACATTCAGTTCCTTATTGTCCGTGGCTTTGTTTACTAGCACAGTCCAAAATGTGAACTAGAGCACAGAAAAATGTTTAGAACAACATCTTCCAGGTTTCAATCATCTAGCTGTGTCTTAGATGCCAAAAAGATTCAGAAAAGGCCATTAGCTGTGGTAACTGTGGACAGATTATTCATACAACTGGACTTTCAGGTGAAAATGTTCACAGACAAAGAAGCTCCTATTAACAATATTCTTTTGTAGTTCTAAGAAATATTGCAGTGTGGGAAAACAGGTGCTGAGAACTAGTTTCAAAAATCTTCCTGAAACCAGTATATATAAATAAGTATAAATGTTACATTACTCAGATTTAACCTGTTAAAACATTTTTCAAGGTAAACTGATGGAAGGCACTTTGTATCATTCAGGGTCATGTTTAAGTGAACAGCAGTTGTTATAAACATTGAGAAGTACAAAATTTAGTATGTCATCTTTTAACCACACTTAGTCAACCCACTGTAAGTGTCTAGGGTGATATTAAATGTAATGACAACCTTATAATACTAGGAGAAACTTTCCAGAGCTGGGATGTAACATTCTTTCAAGGCTTAGTTACTCATTTTCTTTAAATAATTTTGCATACCAGTTTATTTTGACTTTAATCTGGAAGTATATTTAGTAACTCTTCTACATTGAGAGGTACCAGTTGACCCAGTTTGATTATCTCACCCAGTGTCTCACTGTAATTAAATTCTTCCATATCTGTGCCTCTGCCTTCCACCTCTCAGTCAGTATTGCTGATCTAAGAGTACAGCAGGTGCCCCATATCCTGCTGTCCTTCCAAAGCAAGAGCACATACTCTGGGACTTGAGCTTTAGGTACCAGCTCCAATGTATTGTCAGTGTGGCTACGCAGTGAGGTTAAATGACACCCATCCAGCTGGCTTGCTTGGTGTTCTTGCAGGGACTGATTCTATATATACCTATGTCACTAGTAGTCTGTTCCCAGTGTAACTGTGTTAGTAAAGACTTCTTGTGAGAACGACTCAAAAAATCCAACCCTTAATGGTGTTTTAGTTGGAGAAGAACAGCAAAGAAACATCCATTCATCTGCTTATGGGTAATTGAAAGGTTTCAATTGTTCAAGGATGTTTTGATATCAGATACTTAGATAATCTTGCTGTTCAGATTTCAGGTTGGACAAACGCTTTACCAGACATGGTCATTTCACATCTTTTTGGAAAGGTAAGGATGTTCAAAAGATTCCTCTGTATTGTCATCTGTATTTCCCTCCTGGGGCTGGGAGGAGGGGAGAAGCCTTCACCTGAACAACAAAGTACAAAGTTAAGCTGTGAGATAGGATTCATATTTGTGTTCCCAGTATATTGGAGCTGGTATGCTGCCATGGGGCTTGCTATGTCCCAACAACTCAAGTACATCTCAGTCATCACAACTCTAGTAGGGGCAGCTCCTTGTTTAGACAGCCAGCGTTTAAACATGAGTATAAGCATTACAGAATTGCAGAATGTTCAGAGTTGGAAGGGACCTCTGTGGGTCATCTAGTCCAACCCTCCTGCCAAAGCAGGGTCACCTACAGCAGGCTGCAGAGGACCTTGTCCAGGCAGGTCTTGAATATCTCCCAAGAAGGAGACTCCATAGCCTCCCTGGGCAGCCTATTCCAGTGCTCTGTCACCCTCAGAGGGAAGTTCCTCCTCATGTTCAGACAGAACTTCCTATCCTTCAGTTTGTGCTTGTTGACGCTTGTCCTGTCGCTGGGCACCACTGAAGAGTCAGGCCCCATCCTCTTGACACCCACCCTTAAGATATTTGTAGGCATTTATAAAGTCCCCTCTCAGCTTTCTCTTCATATGTGCTCATGTTCTGAGCAGAATTACCCCACAGATTTTTTTTTGATACCATAATACACTTGTAACTCTGGGAAAGCTGGTTAGTAGTACTAATGGTGCTCTTCAGTGAAAGCCTACTTTAATGGAAGTGCTATGCTTTTTTCTGATGCTACTTTGCTGTGCTTGAAACTGTTAGTAAATGCAATAGAAAACTCCATTCCAGGAGAGCAAGGAACTAATATATACAAACTTTAGAACCAAACTGTGTGAAAATGTTAGTGATTGAAATCCTTGAAGCTTAGTTATTTGCTATTGTGAAATTGAGTTCCAGATTACATATGTTTGTAAGCTTTCAACATCTGCTTTACCCTGAGACATTTATTGAGCTTCTTACCCTTAATTTTAAAAACCTCACATTTGTCTGACTGTAACCATCTGCGCTACAGCTACATGTTTTGCAATCGTAAGATCTTGACTTTACAACATATTGAAGTTTTAAAGCAACAAAATGTGGTACTGCAATCAGAGGCTAATGTTAATTCTGGGTGACACGACTGGGTGTTGGAAGTTGTCCCTTCCCTAAAGGTGCACTCCTGTTCTGTAGATATGAGTCTGATTCACAACTGCTGTGCTGTGTCTTAAGATCCTTTCAGAAAATAGCCCCTATTCTGAACAATTCTGTCTCCACTGTAGGAAGAGATTCACAGCAACCATGACCTGATCCATACTTATCGTCAGCATATTATTAATGATATGAATCAAACCAACCTTCATCTCTTTGTCAACTCTTACAACAGGTAAATATATTAACCTGATTTCTAACTGGAAACTGTTTTAACAGGCTGGCCAAATCTTAGAGCCAGTATTACTTGTGTGGTGGAGTTATTTGTGCTCCCCCAGTATAAAGTTCTACTTGACAGTGCCTTTAAGGATCTCAGGTGGCTTGCTTACAGGACAAGGACCGTGTGCATTTGTGGGGAGATAGATGGTACATGGGGACTGAGCTAAGACATTGATACTTCAGGCTAAAGTGGTTCTCTATCACTTGTGGAGGCTCCAATGTATATCAGATGAAATTAACATGTGTGAATGTCTGTGCTGTCTCTACACGAAAGAATATGGAAGTATCTGTAAAATTTCAGTGTATTAAGAGCCTTTGTCCTCTCCATTTTTTTCAGTCGACGAGACCTAGAGATTGAGCGCCCTGTTCCTGGAGTAAATGTTGTCACCCTTCAGTAAGTATCTTATTTTCTACTAGTTCACTTGTACACAATGTGAGCGAAGAGGTGTGGTCAGTGGGTGCATTGCGTGTGCATTGCAGAGCTGTAGCTGAATGTGCTTGTGTGCTAGAAAAGGATCTTGTAACTTTGTCTAGGACATAAGGTTAGTGCAAGTCAGGGAGCACCATTAGGAAGACTTCCCTTCTTCAAACTTCAGAGTCATACTAGCTGAAATGGAAAGTTAAGTAGTTCCTGTCACTGTGTGTCTGCAAACTTAAGCTTACAGAGTAAGTACTTGAAAAGTAGATGTACTTAGCTTCACCTGGAAATATGACCTAGCTAATGGAAACTATAGCTCTGAATGCACTTAAGCTGTGCCTATGCAGCAAAGAAAACAAACAAAACCAATTAAAAAAAAAAAGTTGGGAAGATGGAGCAGGTATGAGAATAATTATCTGCCAGATCTTCTGCTAGTAGCTTTTCACTTGTGCTGCAGCTTGTGCAGCAAAGCAGTTGTCAAGTCCTTCTCTGCTCAGGTGCTGTTTTTTATCCACAGGAGACTTTGAGACTCTGCTCCTCTGCCAGTCTGACATTGGATGGACAGGTCCAAAAGTTGGAGCACAGGGAGCAGGGGAGGTGGGGGTGAGACTTTGGTGCTGATGCCCACATTCAGTTTCTTATGAAAGAAGGGGTAAGAGCACTAGCTGATTGCTACAAGGTGGGGAGAAGGACAGGTTCTCAGGCGAGGTATTGGAGCATGTCGGTAGATCTGCAGCTAATACAGTGGATTTGATGTGTGTTTAAGCTGTCTGGAATACAAAACAAATCATTTTCACATGTTTAGCTGTCTCAGCCTTCCAGCCACACAAAATGCAGCTTAGGGTGAGTCCGGGCCAGATCACAGAGATAATACTGCTTTTGTATGTTTCCTTGCAGATGCCCTGTGCTCCTGGTTGTTGGTGACAGTTCCCCGGCGGTGGATGCCGTGGTGCGTATATTGGGCTGTCTTTGCCACCGTGCTGGTGGGCAGGCCAAGGAGCTGGGTGAAGCTGGCAGAGCTCACGCCTGCGCAGTGACCTTGCTGGCTATCAGTCCAGCCCAGCTGGCTCTCCTCTTTCAGACCGCCGGAGAGCTGCTGTTAATTCCTGGCTGTTTGTCCCCTCTGTCTGTGCGCTGTTATTTAATAGCTACTGCATTAGGAACAATTGCCACAGCAGTTCCAGTGAACTGCAAATGTTTTCCTTCAGCAAGGAATCTGCTGCTGGTATTTGGACTTGTTCTGTGGGGTTGGAGTTCTGCCCTGGGTCACTATGGAAGCGAAGAGCTTTTTTGACCATTGTAACTCTCCCGGATGACTGGATGACTTCAAATGTTGCGCTGTTATGGGCATGCCCAGTCTGCTGGCCTGTGGCCATACGGCTGCTCACCACTTGGGACGCTACCAGATGACCCCACATCACAAGATAAACAACACTTGTTGCCATTGGAGACCCAAAAACAGATTAAAAAAATCTCTAATTCCCAACTAATGGGTTGGTTTGCACATGGAAAAGAATACTGTTGGAAATGTGAACTGGCCTACTTCAGTTTAAAGATGTATATGTGTGTACATAGTCTTTATACAGAAGCCTAAGATACCCAGTTTAGTCTGTATTAAGCCAGAAAACAAGTTATTTACTGTTTTCATCCAACAATTCATAGTATTTTTGTATAGTGCCTTACACTGCTGTTCTTTAATACAGGTTGAATGCAACTCAAAGCTGGACCCAACAAGGACCACGCTTCTGAAGGTAATAACAAAAGCTGTTTTTTTTTTAAATAAATGTTCCCCTCACTTATATCACTAGATTAACTAAAAAAGCAAAACCAGAGCAATGTGCTGCAGTACAGATAACACGGTGAGAATCCAGTTCTGATGTGGAAAGGAAGTTCCTTCAGGGTAAGCGTGTTTTAGTGGGATAAACCAGACTAGGGGCTGCTTGTCAAGGTTAACAGGGAATTCCTCAGCTCCTCAATTTCAAAACACTAAGGGTGATATTTGAAATGTTCAGTATTTCACATACCCATAATGAATTTGACAAGAGTAGGCAAAGCTGATCTAGAGGTATTTTGAAAGGCTTGAAAAAGCCTTCAGCAGAGTGGAAGTGCAAACCGGCTCGTTCTGTTCCTGTGCTTGCCTGTCCCTCAACATCAGTGTCAGATGAATAGACAGCTGATCTATCAGCCACGGTTTTGTCATCCTGCCTTCTGTGTGGACACAGTCCAGGACATCTTACTGTTGGAAATGACACTCATATTTTCCAAAGGGTTGATAAAATGCACTTCCAAACAGCAAAGCATTGTGCAAAGGCTTTGGCTGATACTTGGCATTCAGAGTATGAGTGCAATCTTCACATCGTTACTGTTGAACGAAGATGCAATGAGTGTAATAGCATGCAACCAGGGAAACAAGTTTGGTCACGCTTCTGCTGCAAACTTTTACTGCATCGCTATTGAAGTGGTCAATGAAAATGGTAATAAACAATTGTTTAAGTGCGTTTTCCTGCTAACATTGGGGAGTTACAGTGCTGATGTACGATGTGAACATGGCAGACTGACCCTAAGGAAAAATCTGATATTATCTCAAAAGCACTATCAGTGGCCAGCCTTTGCTCAGTCCGGGGATACAAGATACCAGGTCCTGCTACAGGCCTGTTTTGCTGCTAACTAATCCCAGATAGAATTTGGGGTTTCCTGTAATTCACAACTCTACTGTTTTCAGCTTGTGGTGTTCCTTGGAACAGGACTGTTTTTGTTGGGTTTGCTTTGAGGGGTGGAGTGGCAGGAAAAATGAAGCGCTCCAAAAATATTGCATGTGCTCAAGATAGCTTTTCTAATTTGGCTTTCCCTGCTTCCCTTGGCAAGTCAGGCTGATGCTTACCATTCGCAATCTCAGCAAATCATTTTTGCCCCCTCGCCTCTGAGGTTTAGGTGTTTGTTCTCTCTCCCCTGTTTGTCATTCAGGTCAATACTGAGTCACATTATTGTAGTTCAGAGCTGAACTTGTAACCAGGACTAACAGACTAGTTTCTAAGAAACTGGCAATGACTGCCTAGCAAAAATCATTTATTTGTAGCTCCAGCTGATGCTTTGCCCTGAGGGTCAAGACACTTTGGGGTTTTCTGGGGTGCAGTCATAGCTTGTATAAACGTTTAACTGCTTGCTTTAATATCTTCATGTGTGTGTACGTTACTGACACAACAAAAGGAAATGTTTTTCTGCCAGACAGCTAAAAAGGTCATTTTCATATATCCTGAGCATGAATGAGTTCCTCTGGCATTACACTAACTGGCTCTTCTCATCCCTGTTTCAGATGGCTGACTGCGGTGGGCTCCCTCAAGTTTCCCAGGTAGGATCTGGCTGACGGAAATCCTCCTAATCCTGTTCTGCCATGTCACTGCAACAAATGGGTGTTTTCCTGTAGGGTACTTGCTGTTCCCGAATGTCAGCCAAAAGGATGGTTATGATTTCACGAGTAATGATGTCAGTTGGTCATCTGAGCTTTCTTTTTTCTTTAAAGACCAATGAAGCACAAAATTAAGACTGGGAGGGGATATTATTTCCGCTAATCAAGTCTTAACCAAGTAAAGGTCTGAGGCATAATACCTCTGCATTCCCGCCTATCTACTAAGCTAACATGAATTAAGGCTTGAGCACTAGTGTTTTAAAAACATTCTTTTTTGGACTATTTATAGTACAGATCAGGAAAGTGGGAGTCAAGAAATAACAATGCTGTGTTCTTGTATACACTGACCCAGCTTGACTAAGAATGAACTGAAGTTTCTGAAATATATTTAGGCATAAATTCCAAGGCTGCTAATAAAAGCAGGCTGAGAAAGTTAAAATTTACCTATGCCCTAGTATTGCTTCACTAAAACCAGCTGACCTGTAAATCAGCTTTAGGAAGTGATGTTTTCTAAACAGATTTATAAATATAATGTGGTGTTTGCAAGCATAAGGAAAAAAAAATGAATTTATAATTCCCTGCAGTTGAGGAGTCCCTGTCCAGGCAGTGTGTGCTTTAACAGTGGGAGAGGGGAAAAGGCTTTTTCTAAAGCCACACAGGAGTATGTGCATTACTTCTGTTATGGAGGGTCCATTCTTTGCACGGATTCAGATAGAATTATGCAAAAACTATAGCTAATATTGGCATGTGCAATAATTGAGATTGAGGCTTATTTGGCCACTGTCAGCAGCAGAGTAAAACAGTGAGTGCCTCATTACAAGAGTGTCATAGGTGCTTGGGCTTGTGTATTCCTGCTGAGCTTTTTTGCCCTGTAAACAGAGCTGTCGGCTCTGAGTATGTTCTCTGCTGATTAGCAATTTCTCAGTTATTGACCCTGTATGAACTGCCTTGTATATTTTGTGAGGCCTGTTCTTTTACTTTGGCTCACCTGCCTCAGTAACTGCATGAGCCAAGTTTGGGCCAGGCTTAGACCACTTGCAGTCACTTCTCTGGAAATCTCATTGGCAAATGCACGTGTCCATTTGGTAAAATAATGGGGGAGGGGAGCAGACTAGGGAGGGGAATAGTGGAGTTTTCTCATCTGAATGAAATTTCTGGACATTCAGTAAAACCTAGAGAATATTTAAGATGTCCCTGTTAAGATAGGACATCTTTGGCATCTATAACATTGCTAAGCACTGCATACAATAATACTCTTTCTTTTGCAGCCTGCCAAGCTTGCAGAAGCCTTCAAATATTTTGTTCAGGGAATGGGATACAGTAAGTATCAGTTTTATGGAATGTTTCACCTGGCTATCAAAGTTCGTTGGGCATCTAAGCACCCAGAGAGTCTTATGATCCCAGATGTGTGATTTTTTGCTCTGTTGGATATGTGTTTGCAAAGGAAAAAAAAAAACACCTATGGTGTCTGGGTAAAGGGTTTTTTAGACCAATTTATGTTACTAAATAGTAGAGAGCTTTGTAGGCAGCTTATTCCCACAAATACTTACTTTACTTTATCTTGATAGCTTTAAGGTGGATATTTGTAATAGTGTTCCCTCGTTGCATCAGATGAGATGATTCATATGCTGCACACATTTAAAACCTTGTTAGTTCAGAGACTTCTTTAGCTTGCAGCTGTATGTCCTTCGTGTGTGTGCTTCTCACAACTGCTGTTGTGTAGATGCATTGCTAGCCTGGGCTTCCAGCAAAGGTTAAATTTCTGAAAGTAATGGGAGATCAAGCGAGTCTTAGTTTTCCTCTGGCTCACTGCAGCCACAGCAACATGCCTCAAAGCTCTGTCTCAAATCCCGTAGCCCTGGTCACCAATCTTGCCTTAGTAATTTGGGCTCATGAACTTGTGTGCTTGGAGCAGTGCTAATTATTCTGCACATGAAGCCACCATGAACAGTATAAATTGAACCCTGAAGGCTGCTCCAAGGGTGGTTAGGAGTGGAGAGGAAGGCAAGGGCTTCCTTCCAAGCCCATGAAGCAAGGCATTAACAAAGGACTCTTCTTCCAGTCCCCTCTGCTAGCATGACCAGGCTGATGAGGTCCCGCACTGCTTCTGGCTCCAGCGTAACCTCTTTGGAAGGACAGAGGAGCCGGTCTCACACCGGGGAAGGCACAAGGAGCCGGTCTCACACCGGGGAGGGAACGAGGAGCCGATCCCACACTGGGGACGGTGCCAGGAACCGCTCCCACACAGACACGCGCATCGAGCTGACACCGAACTCGGCAAGCAACGCTGAACAATCAGGCCCCAAGTCCATGGAGGTGTCCTGTTAGATGGCTGTGGGAGGTTTAAACTGGTAAAGTGTGAAGAAGTAGTGGATGCCCCCTGTGTATCACAAAACCATAACTGGTATTAATCTCAAGCTATTTTGTAGGATGTACTCTGTTCACCAGGGTCTGACAGGGACCAAAGAAAAGAAGCATCTCATTTGCTCTACTGTTATTTTTGTAACTCAGACAGTTGCTGCTATTGTGCCCTCCTTCAATGGATGCCAAATTCTAAAGGATACTTGCCAAAAGCTGATGTGGTTGTAAACACTTCAGAGTCAAACCAGGCTTGCTTAATATCCTCCTTGAAAATCAAATCTGTTACATGCCCCTTTATCTCTTATTCTCTTGAAGTAAACTGGCACAATTTGAGGCAAGTTTCAGAGGGGGAGGAAAAAAAAAATCACTGTTATGGATGGCTTTTAAAAAAAGAAATGAAACAAATGTGTTATGGCCTCGTGTTGAAGCTGGAGTCGATTTTATTGTATATAGCTTGACTTCAAATGATAGAGAAGTTAATGTATCGTGCATTTATAGGCCTTCTAATTCATTAGTATTCAAGCCTGTTTTCCTATGTACAATAATATACTACTAAAATAGGCAATTTTGATGTGACTTTGAGACAAAGTAAATCTTTAAACTTTTTTATTTCACTTTTTTGAGATTTAGTTTCCAGTCTTACTTTCCTTCCCCCCTTCTAGACCCTAAAACCCGCTTAGCCAAATGAGGACAGGATTTAAATTGAGTAAGTAAGGTAGCATTCCTCTTTGGGATCTTGGACCAAAGGGTTTACCATACTGCAAAAATTGGTTTAGTTGTAATAAGTAGGGTAGCCGCACATGCCAGCAAAGCAGAAGCAGCTTGATTTTTCCTTCAGACAGCTTCTTATCTTTGCAGCTCAAGTTTGTGTCCAGCACAATTGTGATAAATTTGGAATTCTGTAAGCTAAGCAAGATCCAGCTGTTCTTTGTCAGGAGAGATGAATAACTGTGGGATGGCATGTAATTAGATACTGTACATTCAACTGCCACTAATTACTAGATTTGAAACTGATGAGATCTCACTGGTGCTGAGAAGTGTATTCCACAATGTGGTGGAGAGACAACACTGTATCTGTGAAATACAGTGCTTAATGACTGCATAAATGTAGTGGTCTGCTGGTTCTGCATCTTTATGTAGCCTCCTGATACCTTGGGTTACTCTCTTTGATGCTAGTGGCTTAATACCTTTCCACCAGTCAGGTTTTTACAGTTGGGTGTTCTGAAGTTGGTCCCGTAGGTAACGGGACAGGATTTCCTGAGCTCCAGTGCATACCTGTTGCATTGCAGTCCTCTCACAAACAAGAAAACTCAAATGCCGAGCAATTAAATATCAAGTGTTAATACTTTGGGAGTGCTTGTTCAGAAGAACATCTAGGTTACTTTATATTGACTAACTTCAGCTCTTGTGTAGAATATCCGTAACAGTTTGTGGGAAGAAAAGACAATTTCCAGAAAGAATAAAGCTATTGTGTAAAGTCTATCAAGAAAAGTTTCTTAATGAAGTATTTGTATTTATTTCAAAACAAATAAATTTGTAACTTTGCAATGTCTGTCTTAATGTTTTAGCAGTACAGTAGTCTTTCTCAGTGGGAGTGTGTTCTTGTCACCCATTCGTATCAACGAAATCTTTTTTTTCGCTCATATCTCTGCCCTTCCCTACTTTGCACTCAGAACTCTTTTTTTTTTCACTCCAGCCTACTATTTATGCTGAGAAAACACAATACCTTTCAATATTAGGTGTGACTGGCTATTCAAAGTACTAAAGGAGAATTTTGCTCTAACAAATGCATAACAAAGTTGAGGGCTTGTGATGGAGTAGTATTTATTTGCCATTTGAAATTTTCTTTGTCTCCCTAGTATGCGCTAGACAGTACTATAGATCTGTGCTTTGTGCACTGACTTTTTCACTGGAGTTTGCCATGTTCATTCCATCCTTTCTGTTCCCAGTCTGATCTGTAAATCTGCTGATGTGCAACATGTTCCTCACCAGTCTCCAGAGGTATATAGGCCTCCTGACTGAAATTGCAGGTGCCACTGAGTTTCTCAAAGCTGTTCTTGGACCTCTTGGAAGAACCTAACTTCAGAAAAGGAGAGAAGATTAACCCTTCACAAACAAGGTTTAAAAGGACTCCTCAAATACAAGAGAGGAATCTAAAGCTGCTGGAAAGAATTAAAAAACTCTTACTTCTGCTTTAAGGAGGGAAATGTGGTTGTCCTTTTTCACCTTAAGCTTCTATTTATCTCACTGGTTTCCTGTTAAGATTGAGGCTTTCTGTAACTTGAGCAGTGTCTGCCCTTCACAGGGAAGCATCCCTCTGTGGGTTTGCAAGGCTCCCTTCTGTGTGCTACTGGGGAGCTGGAAGCATGGATGCTGTTCAGTGTGGAGGGTAGATAGGAAATAACAGGAGTGCGGTCACCAGAAGGGCTCTGCTGTGCTTGCTGCATTGGGACCTTTGTGAGGATGTAGTGCCCTTATCTAGTGACTCATTTAACATACTAGGGTTTTCAGGGACAGGTGCGTTTGTGGCTTTACTGGACCTATTTTAGGCTGCTCCTTCCTCATGTATGTCAAAAAATCCTATGATAGGAAGAGGCAAAAGCAAATATTTGACATGTCTGAGCCAAGGCTCTTCTAAATGTGATGATTCAGCAGTCATGATTGGACTGATACCAGCAAAGGGCTTGATTTGGTTAACCACAGCCTGTGCCAGTGAAAACAGGAGGAACCTGTGCCAACTCATCTTACAAAAGAAGGGCAAAGTTATGCTTTTTGCTGAGCTGTTCTGGGAATGGCTAATCATTCCTTCCACAAGGACACCATGGTGTGCCTGTCAAGCCTAGGGAGTTTATTTTTGTTTAAAGATGAGGAATGCATTCAAGCATTCTTGCAGCATAAAGGGATCCGTGAGCTCTTCTGAGCAGCAAGGAGTTGCTAGGACCACTATAAATGTCAGCTTTGCAACAAAAAGTATTCATTTGGCAAGGAACAGTGTGTACCTGTACAGAAAAGCTGGAGTACAGTACCGAGGAGTGGTGTCTTACAAGGAGTTACAGTTCCTCTTTCCCTGCAGTACTGGTCTCCTGGCATCCTTCACTTGTGCTGTAACTGAAGGGCTGCGAGTGGCTCGCAGATTTATTGGAAATTTTTATAAAACCCCTTCCTAGAGCTAGCAAATGCTGAGTTCTGCATTATACTTGGAGACAGAGTTAGCCTGGATACTGTAGTGTCATTAAACTAGAAAAGATGAGGTAGGGTTTCACCTTTTTCTCAAAGATTGAATGGCCACCACAGAGCTAGGAGCTCCTGTAGCATAGAGGAGATTCAGACTGGATAATGGGAGGTTTCCAGAAAAGAAATAGTTCAACCTTCACATTGTTTTTGGGGTTATTCAGGGTGGAAGAGGAGAATGAGCTCTCGGGGACCAAGAGGCTCCCTAATTGCATCAGTATAGCTCAATACCAAATCTTTTCTGTAGTGGTGTTCTTTAAAACCACTAGTAGAAAGGATGTCATTGCTGGAATCTGAGTTTTTTCCACCTCTGCCTGGGCCTCGACATCTACTGTACAAAACATGGCTAAACTTGAAGGTGGCTTTCCCCCTCCCTGCCCTTGCAGAGGAGTGGAAGAGGATGTGCCCATACCACGTCATCGCAGTAGGACTTTTGTGCTGAAGGATGCTGCTTTCCTCTTTAAAAGTCTCTAGAGACTGAACAGCTGGAAACTTTAACCTAGATGTGTTTTGGGGGTTTATGATTCATGTCCTGTGTTGCAAGAGATGGACTGAGCTGGGGAGAAAATAGTTTACAGCAAAGCTGCTTATTTTTTCTCTCCAGTGCTGGAATCCTCTTCCTGTCTGTTTTTGCATCTTGGGCCGAGTATCTGTTGCAATCCTCGGCGTGTCGGTAACGCGGTCTGTTGTTTCTACTGCAGCAACACATTGAGCAGTGTCTCGCAAGTGCTGCTTGCAACTTGGTCCTCCCCCTTCCCATCAGCCGTCTGCTTTTTTTGCACTACTTTGTACTATTCTGCACCATTTCACACTCACTGGAATTCACTGGAACCAGAGGTCTCTCTAGGTCTGTACATATGAACAGCTGTTTTGATGTGTGGATTTAGCATTTCCACTGAACCAACTATAGGCTTTATGTTGATAGCTGATCACTGCTACCCCTGATGTTTAAGTAACTGAGTGAAAGGATGTCAGGGTATTTTAAGGGATCAACCCTTCCCCCCCAGTGCTTTGTAACAGACAGACACAGCCTCTCACTGTTTCCATCTATTAATTCATTAAGGGCTCCATTCATTTTATAAACAACACAGCTGCTGACCAGTGTTGGGGGGAAAAAAGGGAGAGGGAAAAAAAAGTCCCCCCCAAAAAAAAAAAAAAGGCTTCTGCTTGCAACTGCCAGACAGTTCAATGTCTGTTCTGTGCAACACAGCATGGGGATCATTTGCTCACAAAGCACCTCCTGGGGGCTGGAGGAGAGTTGTTGTTTGGATGTTACTAAAGAGGAAGCCCCCCCACCTTGCATATTTTTGGCACTGGTGACTGTGGGATGGACATCAGACCCTGGATTCAGACATCATTGGGCATCTCCAGAAGAGCCCAAGGTTTGGCCAGGGAGATAGCAGGCAGCTCTTCCTTCGCAAGCAGCACCACAAAGGTGAGGTGTGACCGGGAGCAGAGTTGGAAAACATATCCTTGGGTGACCCACCACTCTCTGCACTTGCTCATGGCTGAAGTGGATTATGGTATTCAGGTCAAGGTCAGCGTTCAAAGGGGGCTGGGGGAGGGAAGCGCTGTTTGCTGAGCGGTTGCGCTCAGGGAGGGCTAGGGCAGCTCCAGTCAAAGCCTACGTGAGCAATAGCACTCGGAAGAGAGCAAGAGCTAACACCAACCTGGATGTTGCAGCCCCTGGCTCTCTGTGTGTGTGGATGTGTGTGTGTACACATGTGTGTGCGTGCAGGTCCTCAGGAGGCTCAGCACCCTGCACGCAGCAAGATGGGCAGGGAAGATGAAGCTGCTGAGCTGTGGTTTCACCCATGGTGAACCTGGCATCGGCATGGGGCATGGGCAACCTGCTCACAGGGCTTGGCGAGCCTGCCCCAATTAAAGGTGCCACCCAGCCCCTCGTGCACCGGTGTCATGCACGCAGTCAGACCCCTTTGCCTTATTTGCATGTTTCCAGCTGGGATATGGTCATTTATTGACTGATTGCAATGTTTTTTCATTTATTTTTAATGATAACCAGTGACCAAATAAAAAAAATCATAGTTCCTTACCCCAGCTGCCAATGTTAAACTTTGACCCTGTGGTGATTCTCTCCCTGTCACTCGTGCGGGCTTGGAGCAGGGGAGTTCATACAGAAGTAGAGCCTAGCATAGGGTCAACACTTTATTTGGAAAGTGCAAAGTATTTAGGAGCGGGTGGGTTTTCCAGACAGGCTAGTTCAAATGTGGTGGCTGAGAAAGCAGCCAGGAAGCCCTTCATGCAAGATCCTGTGCTTGGCAGCTGCCATATGTGCACGCAGAAGATGCAGAGGCCAGATGGGACTTCTGGTGCCTGTAGAGGCAGCAGGGAAATGTGCTACCTTTGCTGAAAGCTATCGTCAGTAACACAGTTGGCTGGCAGCTGCTTAAAACTGCAGACTTTTATTTCCTGGTCAAAAAAAAGCACACTGGAGGAGAAGGCTGAGGAGGGGGTGCTTTCTCACCTAATGCCCAAGTAGCCATAAACAAGCCCAACACAGACCCATCACTATGCAGGGCAGGAGGCCACTCAAAGTGTTCCTGTTCCTACTGAGGTAGGTAACCTATTTCAGGCTGGAAGACAAACTTGATTTGTCGGAAAACTCTCCAAGTATTTTTTTCTAGAATTAAATGGTAGAATCCTTACTGGGGTTAGCTCTGAGGATGTGTAAATTCAGGGATATGGAATAATGATTCTTTAATTCAAATGCTTTTCCCCATGTCTTCAATACCCTTGGTTGAACAATTTCTGTCTATGGCTGCTGCAAACAGGTTACTCCTGCAACCTCTCAAGAGAGCTGATAAAGAGCACATGCTTATGCAGGTTGAGTAACACACTCCACTTTGCTCAAAGACACTAGACAGGCTGTCGCAAGTCCAGTAAGAGTGCTGGGAGAACAAAAAAAAAACCCCAAACCAGCACACAAAGACATGTGATATGGGGAACACCTGGCTTTCCCAAGCTGCCAGAATATTCACACTCAAGGAAATGCTCTCAGAGCAACCTTTTTTTATCACATTACTGGCTCTTTATTTTTATGTGTCCTCCAATTCAGGGCTTGTCACAGATTGCAAACGTACACTTGGACGTTGGCCAGGCAAGGAGATTGGAAAAGAGAAAGAAATGTCAGTGGCAAAGATATTTCACATTCTTTTGCTTGCCTAAGCTTCTAAATGAGGTGTCAGTCATAGGTTCATTAATCGTTTATCACTTAGGAGGTTATTTAATATCTTTAAAACATAGCAGCAACATGCCACCTATAAAGCCTCACCATGATGCTATATAAACAAGTAATACGTGTTACATAGCTGGAGTAACTCAGACTGACACTGCCAAAACAATCTGTTTTTCCGATTAAATTTTCATCTATTTCAGCATATGAAGCTTACAGAAATAACTCTGTAGAACTGTTTAAATTGGAAAGTCACAGTTTGAAAAAGTATGTGTATGGATATGTGCCTGTAGTTAATGAGAGCACTGTGTCTCCATCAGTTTAAGAAACTGCTCATCTTAAAACTCCTGCTAAAAACTGAGAGAAAAAACATCTCAGGGTTTAATTTAAAAGATGAAACAGTGTTTCTGAACATCATGGTCTTCCTGGAGTATTGCATATACACAGCACAATCCTAGTGAGCACATCAAAAATAAAGCAACTGCACTACACCCTGTTTCCAGTTGCATGCACATGGAAAAGGTGTTTTAAATACTAGTCAGTGCTCCCTGCAAAGGCATCTTTACGAGTTACCTGCTTGTTTCTTTTCATCCTGCAGTGAGCGGATGACCTGCTCTGTGGGGGTCCCAAATGAGGCAGCCTGAGCCACGTACTGACTCTGGTAAAGTCCCTACAGAAGGCTAATGGCTATGGTCACTGGAGCCTGCCATTCATATCAGCATGAGCTGACCCTCAAAATCCCATCCACCATCCTTGTCCCAGCCTACGAGGCCAGTAGGATGATTTGCATGAACAGGGTGTGTGTCAAACTGTCTCAGCTTTGCCTGGATGACAGAATTGTTACTCCCATCCTTTCTCAAGCCTTTCCCTGTACCGCTGCACCAGAAGGGTCTAGCACCAGCTCGGAGCCTCATATCTCCTCAATGGTATTATTGTTGCTCTCTTGGATGATGGTACCACTTTCAGGTCCCAGCAGAGACCTGGGCCCATTGTACGAGTCACTGTACAAACGTACAGTGAGCATCAGTTCCTGCTGGAGGAGTTTTCGCTCTCAACAAAGGCGATGAACAGTAGGGCTCTGTTGTTCTGGCTCTGAAGAACTGAGGAAAAGCAAAGCAAAGGGCTGGATCTGTGAAAGCCTTTGAGGATCTGGCTCCTCAGTGTATTTAAACAGTAACCACAAAAGTACTTTTGTAAAGATGCATGATTTGCCCAAGCACACAGGGAGCAAGGGGACTGAATCTAAAGGCTAGTCCGTAGCCTTAGCCCAAGAGCTAATCTTCTTGTAAACATCCATTAAAACAAAGGCTCTCTAATGCACCATAAACTGCAAGTCAAATTCACTGGCAACAAGTGTTACTCTTCCCCTTTCAGTGTCACCGAACAGACAAACAGTTGCGCAAGCAGCAGAGCTAATGAGGCTTGCTTTCCTACAGATTTGTGTCCAATGTCCCCAGAAACACCTTTACAGCAGTGTAATAGCCACCATTCCCCGCCCGTAACGCCTTCAGCTCTCCCTCCTCCACTGCTGCTGGTTTCCAACCGGTGCATCCGTTCAAAATCCCTTAATGCTGCTGTTGTGGTTGGGCCATGCTGCAGATGTGTAGGCTGCATGGCAGATGTGCCTGGGCTTGGTAGGAGCAGCGTGCTGGGCCTCTCCCCCCTCCTGCTATTTTATTTCATTTTTTATTTCAGGAATCACAATGTTTCTAAGATCTTTACACTTCTGCCTACTTTGTTTGACATTTCCCACAAAGGCACTGATTGACAGACAAACAAATGGGCGGCGTGGTTGCATGCGCCTTGTTCCCTTAGGAAACCAGGCTAGAAACAGAAACATCTCGGGTGCACTGGGTGAGATCTGTGGTTTCCAGGCATTCACTTCACTGAAAACCAACACTGGAGCTGCTGGTCATGCATTAGCTTACAATAGCTTCTTTTACCTCGCACTGAAAGCTGTGTGTTTCAGCCATGGCGGCATTTGATTGTGGGGTTACAGCGTTAGCTAACTGCAAAGCAAAGCAAACCTATTAAGTGCCACAGTTTTGGGTATGTCTTTTGATCCTGTTTTCTTGTTTCCTTATATTTACATGTAAGACAGAGAAAGACTGATTATACGTATAAACGCACATTATATACACACTCTATTTTATGCACCACAGACTGCACCATGGGAATACATATATGCAAATATTAACATAAATATTCATGAACATGTTTGTATATGTTTTTATATAAAATATAACTGCCTGCACATAATCTTTTCTATGTGTGCATGTGCACATATATATGTACTTGTACATAGGTATAGATATACACACAGAAATGTGTGTGTACACACACATATATAGATGTCATTTTAAGATGGGCCAGAACTAGAACACAGGATTCCAAGTCATACTTAAGGCATTTTATTGAGAAAGAGATCCTATCACGGCTTCCCTACCATGTGCCTCAGTACAAACCATTTTTCCTTTTGGAAAACCTTTGTTAACTTCTTGGCAAAGCCCTCTTTTTCTTATGTCCCCATGTTCCTTTTTTACCAAGTGATGGAGTTTAAAATTTAGCATTCTCAGTCTTGCAAGTGCTGAGCTCCCATTTGGGTTGAGGTGAATAGGTCAGATGTGACCTCTCCTGTCACATCATCCAGGCCAAAGGCAGTTGTGAGGCTGAATCTTGCAAAGTGCTGGTGTTCTCAGGTTCCTTCTCACCAGAAGAACAAACAGGAGAGGTGATTTGCACCTGCACTGGAACATGCAGACATGAATCACCCTTCTTTTCTGCCACTGGACATCTCAGGGAAGCTTCAAAAGAGAAATAGTAAAAGCTTTGCATTAAGGAATGACCTAGCTCTATGAAAAATTTAGGGGCCAAATCGTTTTACGAAAACAAAGATGTCATTGAAGTTAACAGCTTTTGATGATGCATGTGCCCTAGATGTTTTCACATAGGGATTGCATTATTTTCAGCCTGCTCACAGGAAAATTTAATTTATTGTAGCCAGAAAGATTCATGTCTCTGGGGAACTAATCTCGCTTCCTCTGGGTTAATCAAGATGAAGATAGACAACTTGCCAACTGAAACTAGAGCAAAAGAAGTGGCTGATTTAAAACAGTTGCATCATCTGAATTTCAGCCCTGTACTGGCCCGATCTCCAGACATTGTGTCACTCAGCAGTTCTGCTGTGCTACCAGGGATTTTGGAAGCAAATACTACAGTTCCTCATGCAGAAACACATTTCTGCTCTCCCAAGTGAAGCCACTGCGAACGTGCCATGGTGCATGGGTGCTGTACTAACAAGTTACTGGAGAAAAAACTGGCTCCAACGTCCTTCAGTCACGATTAATGTGTTGCCTGGAAATATAATGGCAGTGTTTTTCTTCTCTTACCTGGCATTTGCATGTGAAACCACTTCTGCAGAAAATGTTTACATTGATGTTTACTCTAAGCAGCAGCCCAGTTGTGACTGATGCACCAGAAGCTATGCCAAGCGTTGTCCTCTCCTTTTGCATCCACTCACCCGCAGAGCTGATGGGAAGCCTGACACCTGCTTTCTCAAGATCAGAGCTGACAGAGAAACTGTGAAAATGTCCCTGGCACAAGATACTCCAAGAGATCAAGGTGAGTGCAAAGATAGCAGGACACAGAGAATCTTTCACCCGGCCTAGTGCAGTGAGACAGGGACTCCTTCAACAGAGATTTCAAGAGAAACCCTTGGTTCTTCGCATGGATTTAACCATGGGGTGGAATATGACTGAGAATGACAGAGGGGGAATTTCTAGGACTGATCTCAATGTGACAGAAACCTGAGTCTAGTGCCAAGGGTCACCAACATCTAAGACTGAAGTGTAATGTTGAAAATAAAATATATAGGCCAACGATCTTTTTCCAGCTTAGATCACATTATTCAAGAAATGACAGTAATGAAGTCTGAAGCTCATGTCTAAGCTACTGACAACCACACTTTTGCTGTCATACAAGTGTAATATTCTTTCATTTGGGCAATTAAACTGCTGGCCTAATAAATGGCAGTGCCAACAGGCCTGTCATTTAAGTCCTGGAATCTGTGCATAGAGGAACTTCTGGCTGTCGTTAATAGATAGAGGTCTATTAGAAGCGAAAACTCTGCTTGTCCAAGGCCTCTCCAAAACCAGTGTGGCAAACAAGACATAAAATCCTACCTCAGGAAAAAACAAACTGTACATTGGCAGGGGATGAAAGACTCTCCCTTTATTTTAAAACCTCTGTAAAATCAGAGTAATGGGTCAATCCTAGCATTGAGCCAATTTAATTAGCGATCTCAGAGTAATCATGGTAATGAGCCAAGTCGGCAAAGATGTCATTGGGGTTCTTGCAGTTCAGGTTGCAAAAACAAGCATTGATCCACATGATTTTCCAGGAAAACTCAGATCCATCTGGGCACTCAAACCTCACTTCAATAGTCTTGGACTTGTAGGGTGTGCAGCACCTGTTGTCTGTGCAGACGCCACAGTATTTGGGTCTATATGGACGTCTGCTCACGCATCCTGAGATGGTGTAGTTCATTGGTTCATCGGCCCTGTAGACAGCCAGGCACTTCTTTCCAGGCTAAACCAGAGAAGAACAGACAAAGAGACAGGTGAATACTCATTGCTGACACAGGTAGGACATGCAAACAGTCTGCCCAATATTTAAATGAATTCGAAGCCTTTAGGAAGCATTTTACAGGCCTGGTCTAGAGGGTGCAACAGATTTATATGTTTGGACACACGAAGCTAGAAGCTACATTGCAAAATACGGTTCGTACCCATGACCAGCAGTGCGTGCACCATTGCTTTTCCACTAACTGAGCCACAGCTCTGTCTGAACCATCAGTGAACACAGTGGTCTTGGCTTGCCTTTCCTTTCCAGAGCCTTTTGGCTGGAATTAAAGCTCTCAGAGGAAGGTTTTCATACCAGTGTGTAGAAGCACAGGAAGCACACATTTTTGACCTCTCTGCAGCACAGTGAGTCCACATGTAGCCTCTAACAGCCTCCAAGATCAGAAGTGCAGCTCTCAGAGGCCTGAAGGCTGCCAAACTAAGGCTGACCCCATGTCCAGAGAAAGCTCAAGGGGCGTGCGGAGAAACAGTCCCCACCTTAATGTGTTTGGTTATATCCACCTCACAGGGCCGCATGTTGCACAGGCGGCTTTCCTTCAGGAGCCGGCACTGGTCGTTGTCGTTGGAAATCCTGGTGGAGATGCCCAGCCCACAGGTCTTTGAGCAGGGACTCCAGGATGAGATGTGAAGGATGCAGTTCTTCTGCCAGGCTTCATCCTCTCCCTCATATGCTGCAGAGACCAGATTAACCCCACATTATTCATCTGGGACAGCTTTCCATACTAAACACCCTCTCCTCGGCTCATTACACATGCAGGCCACTAACCCAAATAATTAAATCACAGCGAAGCGGCTTGGCATTCCTGCAAACTGCCTCATCCCACCCCCTTTGCTGCTGACCTACTTGTGTCAGACCCTCCAGTGCTGTGAATGCTCAGGGCCAGGGTTCATTTCTTTATTTCTCTTCGCAGCCTTGCACAAGGGGGTCCTTGTTTGAGACCCCCAGGTGCTGCCTCAATACAAATACTTAATTACAGAAGCTTGTGCCAGACAGTGCAGAAAAGGGATGAGATCTGATCTCACCGTGAAGGTTTATTTCTGAGCCCATTCAATCGATTCCCTGTAGCAGAAAGTGGTTGACAGTCTTTGCCGGATAGCCGAGGGGCTTGGGAAGCAGCCATAGCCTTTCACTGGGAGGAAGAGCAGCTTGAATAGCTCTCAGCAAGCTCAGCAGCCACTTGAAGAAAGGTTGGGCTCTGTTTTGAAAGCAGCCAGCAACCCCAGTTCAGATTCCTTCACAGCCTCGGCCAAAGTCCCCACTGGTCTGCAACTCACAGTACAGCCCGCAGGCAAAACTCTGATGGAAACTCTGCTGCATTGAACTTACTCACTGTTATATTTATTGTTATATTAAATGAAATAAATGCTAGTCTCCCTTCTGTAAGACTTCTACTTACAAGAGAAAAAGTCAGGCAAGGAAAGCTGTGCTATGCCTATTTTGGGACACAGGCCACAAAGATAGAAGGCCAATTTCAGTAGTAGATGCTTTGAATTTTGACCCACCTCACAGTTCAAAGGTACCAGGGACAGAAGCGAGGGCTAAACTCTGGTGGTTTTAGACCACAAATTGGAGAATGAAGCTTTGTTCTGTGTAACAAAAACACAGACCAATGATTGGGGAAAAAAACGCTACCATCAAAGAGCCAAAATCCTGGTCTACGACAAGCATTCTATGTCTCCTTGAGCTCTGCTCTTGTAAAATAGTCTGTAAGATGGGCCTAATGTGACTAATGTCACTGCATTACATCACAGGGTGTTAGGAGTGTAAACTTGTGATATATGGCAAGGTGAACCCATCCTAAGCACTTGCGACAGTGATTGAGGCGAATGGTACCACCATTCGTGGTGGAGCGGGCTCTATGATCACCACCACGAATGTGCATGTGGGGAAAGAAGGTACCTTATGTAATATATAAAATAGTCATCAGGTTGAAAGGTAGTAATGTCATCAGTCCAGAATTGCTAAAAAGCTAGTCACAGCAGCTACGGGGAAGAAAATTAACTCTATCCTAGCTGAAACCAGGGCCACTAACATAAAGACAAGTTAGCCCAATTTTACACCCGGCAGTGAAATTTCCACCATAATAATTGTTTTCCAGGTGTTATCTAAGTTTGGGACTACTAAGACACAGGGGTTTTAAAATCATACTACTAAAGTAATATAACCCAGACATAAACCCTCAGTCCTAAAACAAACTGAGCCCATTCTGTTTTCCAGAGGGCCCCGACTGAAAGAAAATGATGAAGTAAAAAGGACTTGTGACATCTTCGAAGCACCAGCAGATGTGTGCTTCAAAAGGGGCTTTGTCACACAATCATGTTTGATGAATCTCATATTGCTACTAAGGAGTTCAAGCACACCACTGGTGTTTGCATGTCCTGTCCTTCACTACATGCTGTATAAGAGTCTCTGTGACTTGTTCACACAAAGACTAGATGCCCGCCAGATCTGGCAGTGGAAGCTGATGCTTTGGTTGAAGAGACGCTGACTTCAGTTCCCTGGTGATGAAGGACAGGTCCACCTCACTCCCACCATACCTGCAGAGGAGATGTGGCGTGGAGATGTCTTCCTGATTTTTTTGGAGTCATCACAAATCCACTGCTCGCAGCACTTCCCTGCCATCTTAATCAGCTTTGGGTTTGGGCACCAAACAAGGGGAGGACGTGAGTTTGTGCACATGGGAATGCAGCCCACAGCCCCGTTAATGCACGTGCAGTTGTATTTGCAGTTGGGCTGAAATGTGTCCCCATTGTTGTACCTGACTCCATTGAGGACACATCCTACACCGACAATCTCTGAAAGGAAAGAAAAAAAGAGAAAGACACACAGAGCAATGTTGAAATACTGCTGGCAACAAACAGCGCTGATGTGTTTCTTTACCAAGCTGCTCCCTGGGATAACAGAGCCAACGCGGAGACATGGCTGTGCTGCAGAGCGATGTATTCCATGTGATGCTGAGCCAAATGTGGTCACACCATCTAGGAAGCTGTTTTCATTCCAAATCACAGCAAAACAATGAAACTTTTCATGCTTTGTGGAAAAAAGATGTTAAAAAATAAAAAAGACTTCTATCCACAAATGCTCACTTAAAAAATCATTTCATGGCATGCTGGTAAATCTTATTCACAGCAGGAGATATCAAACTAATTAAAACAGATATTGACTGAAATTTGAGGGTTTCAGGGACATATGAGAGGACTACGTGGAGTCGAATATATCACACAGCTCTGCACAACGCCTGCACCTGTCTGAAGCAGCAGGAGAAAGACAGCCAAGGTAGCAAAGAAGCACCTAGAGAGGCACCGGATTCCTAAATTTAGGAAGCTAGATCCCACTCAGTTTATCACAGAACAGTTCTGGAAAATGAAGTAATACATTATAAAACCATGAAAAATAGTATTTGATGTATATATTTAAATAAAATCACAAAAAATCAAGCTTTTTTATTGCCCATGAACAGGAACGACATTGATTCAGGAAATAAGACACAAGATGTATAAAGTAGCAACTTATTTGTTTCAAAGTTACGGACAGTTATTTGGAATCAGTGGCAGAAATGTTCTAATGGAAAATTCAAACCTCAGTTTCTCGTTTGGTCACATGGAGGCAGTGCACACGCATCGATCAGGTTGCTCAAGTTTTAAGTCTGTTCAGAAATGGGGCTGCAATGTGGGTCCTTCAGGGCTAACACAAATTGAAATGCTGGATTAAAATTCTGCAAAGGCCTCCTATTTTTAGGATGGGCTGAATGAAAACATCAAATTCAAATCCTTCTTCTGCACAAAAATGAGACTTGTTGACATTTGAAGCACATATCCAGATCTCCAGATTGTGTTCAGCTCCAATTTTGATAATGCTTCAGCCTTTGTATTGAAGAGCCATCACTTAGTGCTGGAACCGGAGCTGAGGTTTCAGTTGAATTTCTAGGTGTGCACGCAGATTATGACAGTTTAAGAAAATGCTGTATTTCCTGGTGTTTTGCTACCAGCATGTCCTTCCTGGACTGTCTTAACTCAGCCTCCTGCAGTCTCATACACCAAGAGATTCATCACAAAAAGATCCCCTTCATGCTGAATCTGCTGCTAGATCTATTCCTAGCTCTTTCAGGATCTTTGTTTTCCACAGATTGCATTTTTTCTGTAGTCCTGCATGCATTGTATTCTCTAGACCTTGCTTCTGGCATCCAGTTGCAAAGCAAATTCCTTACAGCGGTTAGTTCCCAACACCCAGCACAGGAGTCCGGCTCTTGCCTTCACTCACCCTGTGGTGAGAGCAATAGCTGGTGTACTCAGAGTGGGGTGATGCAGCCTATATATGACCCAGTGCACAGGAAAGAACACGTCAGCAGATCCTGTCATGTACATCTACCTGGATGTTGAAAGCAAGGGGAAGACCACAGCTTTCTGCGGCATCCAGAGACAAGCCACTTCCCAACCATGGAAAGACCTACTTCTCATTGTCCCTCAGCTGTGCATGCCACAATGCCCCTCACCATATAGCCATAAATGTCACATAATAGGGGATACATTGTCCCAGCAGTAGGCATGTAAAAGTGCATTGGACTGGTGATCCTTCTAGACCTCACTGAGGAAGCTGGGGATCAACCTTCCTACATCACAGTGCTGTTGTCACAGGCATACTGAATGCCTGTGATGTATGGGAGAACGACAAATACAAAAAAATTTAAATTAAGGAGGTAAGCATTTAAATAAATAAATGTGAAGCAACATGAAGGTCTTCAAACAGGCCATAGGAAGGCTGAGGTAGATTTGAGACAACATCCACATTCTTTTCCTCTCCCAACGCAGAGCCAGCTGTAACAATGTCATTCTTGACAAATGTTTGTCTAACCTGTTCTTACAGACCTCCCATGAATGCTCCACAGACACTCCAGATAATACATTTGAATGATCTCATATCCTCTTTTCTTAACCTTGAATCTTTTCTAATCTTGTAAATCACTGTTGAAGCTTATGGCTCCTTACACATACCTTTTCTTGTTGTTTTGCCCATATCCTACAAAAATCTGGTTAGACTGCACTTTGTGCCTGCTGTTTTTTTGTGGCTGAGCTAATTCAAATACAAGTTCATTTCTCACTACACTTCCCATCCTTCTGCTGAGGAACAGCCACCCCTAATATCATTTCAGTAAGAAACTGCCAGCCACCCTGAGCCTCTTTATCCCGCAGACCTACCCTTTGTGAAAGTTCTGCTGATTTTCTAAGTTTGTTGAAGCCCACTGTTTGCAATCTTTTCTCTTTCCTGTGGATCAGTTGTTCTATCTGTTCATCTCACAATCAGCTCTTCTCCAGGTTTCCTTCCATTTTTAAATTTTCTGTTAGTACCTCATTCATGGTGATATTCCAGACTAGAAAACTTTCCTTCTAAAATGGCTTTTTCCTGTTTATGAATCTCAAGCTACAACCAATATGTTCTCACAACTTGCTAAACACTCAGCATGCTTTCTGATCCACTATCTGTGTGGTTGTACTCATGATCCTTTCCCTTTTAATCATTCTCAGAGTAAAGATTTTCTGTCATTTATGACATTTATGAGTGGATCAGATTCTGTATCTCAGAACAAGTGAATGTATCCGTGACACACAAAACACTAGCTCATTTATTTTTCCTCTTCTTCTTGAACAAAAACATTCCAGTCACATGGATTATCCCACCAAGAGGTTGTTACAACAGGCAGGAAGAAATCCTTCAGCTTCACAGCACCAAACATGACTGAAACCATTGTAAGATTAAGGCTCAGACCTCAATTTGTCGCCAAGAAACTTTGCTAGGAGTCATCCCTTTGTCAGGATTCATCCCTGACCCTCTTGACAGGATAGTATATGCTATCCTTCCTAGGGATCCACTGTTGGGAATAAGCCAAAAGTACCTCCTTAATGTCATGGTTTTCATGTAGACACCCATATTGCTTGTCTTTAAAGCCAGCTGCATACCTATCCTACCTTCATTCCCAAGCCACTATAGCACCTTCTCCTATTATGGGGAATACAGAATCATCTACTTGCAAATATGAAGACCTGCAAATGCTGGTTGCTCCTTGCTCTTGACTGCAGCCAACTCAAAGAGCAAGAATTCAGATGTAATTTCTCACCCAGCCAACTGCCCTAAGAATGAAGACAGCTTTAAGGAAATGGAAGATGATGAATGGAGGAGTTGATGAGCATACACTCAGGTATCTAACGACATAAATCTCAGCCATTGCTCAGACTCAGGGGAGCTGTCAATGTATATCTAAGCCAAAAATATATGTACATCACTTACGTGCACATACTCCTATTTCGTACCTAGGTCTGTCTCCACTGTAGTCACAGTACAAGCCCCTGTGGAAGTCACAGGTGTCGGCCTCAGTGCAACTTTCTCCACGCTGCTTGGCACACATCTTGCAGCAGTCACAGCCATCTGTGACCAGGCTGACGCCTACTGAGCACCGAGGTGGGGACTTCGGACACTCGCACGGCCACTTACAGTATTGAGTCCTCGTGTAGGCCTCTGTTGCGGTGGGGATGGTGGGGTTCATGGAGGTGGAGGTCTGGGCAGTGGCCTACAAACAGAGAAATACAGCTTGGAGAGTGTTCCAGAGAAAAGGGGGCTCTGAACCCTGTGGTGATTAGTCTTCAGTTAAAATCCCCTCAAGTCTGAAGAGACCACAAGGAAACCAAGTAATAAATGTCATGTCAAAGAGCCATGAAAAAGGAGCGGTCACTGCTCTGTTGTAAACCTCTTCAGATACCAGCTGAGGGCAAGTGCCCTGCAGCTTGGACTAGCACCCAAACCACATAGCCCCAGCCTGCTGGCACTCAGCCTTTTTCAGACCTCTCTGCTCTAAACAGAGGTGTCTCTCCATGTAGGAACACAGGCACAAGTCAAGACCCCTTTGATACATGAGAAGAAGGTGTGACATCTCCAGCCTGTGTCACCCTGTGGTGCTTGGCTCTGGCAGAGGATTGTGCCCCCTCATAGCTGTTGTGCCTGCTTGTGGAGAGATGGCTTTAGTGCCTCTTGGCTGCCCAAAGGCTTCCGCAGGCAGCAGTCACTGCCCTTTGTGTTACCGAGAAAGATAAAGGTCATTGTATTGCAGTGTGAAAGCACATGACATGTGGCCCCATTTGGCCTCATCTTCCTCAGGTTTGTGTACATTTGTGTGGGTCTCGCAACCAAAACATGGAATCCTATAAATGCACGAGGGAACCAGGAGCAGGGCTGTGAGCCCACCACCCTCACAAGACATACAGTCATCAATCTCTGTGTTGTGAGGATGATCTGAAACCCACAGGCCTAGCACACCATCATGGACCTCATGAGAATGTCTGAGCCACTTTGTTTCTTCTTGCAATTCCACTAATACCACAACAACTGTTGTCTTACAATGTTCCAGCCCTTTGACTTGAATAGAGATGAGATTAGAGACAGGAAAGATAACCTCTGAATCCAAAATCTGCCTAAATGTCTGCGAATGTCTTGATGCACAAGTTCACCCACCTCTGAAAAATGTTTTATTTGTCTCTACCCCTGTAACACAACACACTTGTAGTTCAGCTCCCTGACAGAATCCCAGTCCTAAGCAACGAACCTACACTATGGTTATAACATTTTAAAAAACCCAAAAATAATAATAAAAAAAAATATAAAGTAAGAGTCATGCATTTCCTCTGGCAAACTAACACCTCTTCCTATAACTCTGACAAACACCATTATCCATTCTTTACAGTGTCCAGACTACTATATTCAGAAGAAGTGCTCTCTGCGAATCCTAAAGTAGTCATGAGGATCTTAGGTCTGTCTGTTGCCTGCTATGTGGTCTTTCGGGTCTCATACTATAGTTCGCATGACGTTGCCCTGGCCCACACAGTCAAACAATTGGGATATTTCTGCAGTGATTTTCCACCTACACCTTTTGGCACATGCTTTTGCTCTACATGGAGTCACCGTGGGACCTAGAAGTTGGACGAGTACAAATGAAGCTTCATAATGTTAGTCTTTCTCCCATTAGCCATGCACAAATATTTGTCATCACAGTGAGAAAGGAAGGAAAATTTTATGGGGAAGATACTGCCAAGTTTCCATTTCCTGATCTCCATTTCCTTGGCAAATAAGAAAAAAAAAATCTGCAAATTAATTCAAAATCTGAAAATATGATAAAAAATCTGATGAAGATCAATCAAGAAAGAAAAGGGATTAATGCAATGCAGTGATGCTAATCCAGTAGACACATTCAGGTCACTCTTACGGAGATAATGGAAAGGTGGGGTACCTTAGCTCATAGCAAAACCCGCAGAAGGTAAAGGTTCATTTTCTTCTGTACTCTCCAGTCCCTGCAGAGCAAACTCTGGATGACATTTAACACACCAGCCATGGCTGTGGTGCAGGAAGGGTGCAAACCAGCCCAGTGACAGAGCAAAGATGTGCCTTTTCTAACAGGGTCACTTCACAGAAAATCTGAGCTCTACATGGGGGGTCAAGCAGTGCGCAGTAGCTCAGGCACAGAAACAAATGAGGTAATTTACAGGCTAGCAACAGCAGCCAGAATATGACCCTGCTTGGGCACATGTGGTCCAGAAGCCCTTCCTGGTGACAAGATGTGAGTCCTGTAAAGAGTAAGTGTGTAACCCTATACAGTTCAAACAAGGAAAGTCAAGGTCTAGAAATTACTAAGGCAATCTGTTGTGGTTTAACCATCCATTCCTGGCTACTTCGTGCTGTACTATATATTCCCCAGTGTTTTGTTCTCCTCACAGTTTCAGGTGTCTCAAAACAAAGGCTTGTCACCACCTCTTCACAGAGAAAACTCCCCACCCCAAGACTTTGTGGTGAAAAGCGTCCCCAAGAATTGTGAACTCTCAGCCGATGAGCTATCCATTAGGATACCTCTGCAAAGCCCTTTACAGTCTCCTACAGCTTCCTTGCTAGCAGACTGAAATTTATTAAAGCAAATTTCTAAACCTGCTCTGGTGTGTCTGAAAGTATATTTAAGTATTAGTAATTACTTACCATCTATTTAGAATACTAAATTGTTAACACATTGCTAATCACTGCCAAACAGGCAATGTGTTTGCTCTGGGCACAATTCCCAATTCTATCAAGGCCCTCTTTACAAACAGTTGGCTTTAAAGTTGGCTTAAAATCCCATTTAAATTCAAGTTTAAACTAAAACATACCAATATAATTTACTCCCACTTTAAGGCTTCTTGATGCTGCCAGAGTTGTTAAAAGAGGAACATTCAGATCAATGAAAAGCGCTGGCCTTTTACTAGTGGTATTTTTCATTCCACTCACAATAATTTGAGCAGGAGCAATGATCTGTCACTTGAGAAGAGATTCCTCTTCAAGTGCAATGAACCTATTTACTTTGTTGCTGATCATTAAAAAAGTACTTAATAATAAAATCCAGATACACACAGACAAAAGTCACACAGGTATTTAAAGAGCCCATTGCCATGGCTCAATCCTTCACAGTACCTTATTTCTATTGTCAGCATGAGCAAGCAACCAGCTTCTACCCTGTGTAGGTATGAAAGTGTTCTGTGCAAAAGAGGAACCAATAAAATCTGATGGTTTTAGTTAATATACGAAGCACTGAGGCTGAATTCTTGTCAAGGACTGGGTAGCTTGGAGCCGTTCGGTGGCTTGTGATAGACAGGAATTTAGAGCAAATAATTTAACAGCCTTTCCTCTAGGGACTAAAGCTGGAGCCGGTCAAGGAAGCTTTTCAAGTATCCTTATAATGACTAGATGTTGTAGTTCTTGGACATGTTGACTGAAACGTCTAGTGGTATGTCTGGGTAAGCCATAGGAAGGACACTTAGTATGGGCTACATGAACACCTTCAATCGATGTGGATAGGCATCAAAATACTATGACTTACATATTTTACAAATAGGGAAGGCATGGAGAGATGTGAGTGGCACCCTGCCCTAGACTCCATCAGCACACAATCAAAACCCAGCCTTTGGAAACTGTTGTCCACTGGACCCTAGAGGAATTGCACAACATGTACAGCTTCCAGGCCCTCCTCCTCTTCCCTCCTAAGTCCCTCAGAGCTTTGCTATGGGAGAAATAATTATTATTTTATAAAAGTATTGGCTTTTCCTTTTCCATGGTCAGTTGTCATCACTGGTATATCTAAATCCCTCTGCAGCGGTCATTCATCCCTACTACTTCAATATCCCAGAACATTTGCGGATATAGACACTTTCTTCTTAATAGGTATGATCATTAAGACATCATGAATACTAATACTTTATAAATGCCTTAATAAAACCAACTTTTTCCACAGGCGCTATTAACAGGAAACCTCACAGCAATGGCCTTCGTCAATGCCCATCCTTAACTACAAAAAAAGCAACCAATCAACCAACCAAGCAAGCAAGCAAAGTCTCCTGTAAGTTAAGGAATCATGACTTTCTGGTCAATATAACATACAAAATGACAACGGTTTTGTAAGAAATTCAAAATTAGCATGAAGAGAACCTGAACACCAAAAAGCACAGCTCCATGTATTTGACAGTTTATTTTAAAATATCAGAATGATAAAAGAATATGTCTGCTAGGAAATTAATTTTTCCAGGTACTGGTAATTAACTTGTTTTGTATAATTACTCTTCAAATTTGGGATCTGGAGGTTTGCTATCTTACATGCTAAGGAGAAAATATTCCACCTCAAGATATTAATGAGGTCTAATTTTGCTGTGTTTGGATGTACAAGCCCATTCTCATTAAATCTAGATGAAGCCTTTCGCACCCTGCCATAGCTGATAACTCTTTATTCAAGTCGCTACTAATTTATGCTTGGCAAGCTCCAAAATTACTTTCTTTTTACATTTGCAGAGAATAATATTTCACTAGCAACAATTTCCAGCTAATTTCTGTGTTCAGATTCAAGAGGAGAGAAGGAGAAAATAAAAAAGGATTCATTGCCTGTCATGACCACAGACTCAGTATTTTTAATAGCCATGAGTTTTACTATCCATGTCTCAGATACACAATTGATAGTAGCATTTTAGCAGCATGTCTTACCCACTGGCAAAATAGATTTTCTATTTGTTGGAAAATATTGTAGTGAAATTTTGGTTTAGTTTTGAAAACTGGAAAGACCAAACTACAGTGTTGAAATGAGTGTATACAGTCCAAACTGCAAGGCAGCCAGATACATAGCAGCACTTTAACAAAACGCATGAGGAAACCTCCAGCTCTGCTTTTAAGCAGCAAAGCCCTAGATGCAGTGCAATATATTCCTTTGCTTTCAGTTTTTACAGAAGTTTAAAAATATATTCATGTGTATTGATTTCACTGTTTCAGTGAGGCAAGGTCTTACTCTTAAAGTATTTTTCTTTCAAGTATTTTTCTCACCACGATGAGCTGCGTGAAGGTAGTGAGAAACTATCCATGTTCTTGCCTATCAGTTAATTGATGGGGAAAAAATCCAAAAAGTATGGTGACTTCTAAATTCAGTTCCTCTGGCTACTATTGGCAGAGCTGGGGAAAGTGTTATGAGGGATCGGCAGACAGAGATCTGCTCAAACCATAGTACCTTATCACCTCCTGCTGTTTTCTCCTTGGTGGTAGTGTGGTCTAAAAGCAGGACTTTTGAGTTCACTCCCAGCTGCACAAGCAGTTCTGCTGGGCACATGCTATTGTGTGGACCCCTTTTAATTTCCCACCTTAGAACACACTAAAGGAATAATTTTAATCTACATTTCTGATACTGCCTTTCTGAGCAAATGTCAGATGTCATTGACGGAGGGATACGAAGCAATCTGGATTATCCCGCATCCTCCATCTCTGATGCATTCACAAGAGAAAATGATCAGTGAGGAAATCTTTATTAAAATGTCCTCCTTACTTCTGTCCCATCAAATTAGCTGATTTGCAGGCTGACCCAAACATCCCTACCAGCGGGAGTTCATGCACACAGGCCTGGCAGCTGCAGCCTGTCACTGGACAGAAATAACTCCAGATTTTGCAGTTTGGCTGTCCTAAACAGAGACACTGAAGTTAAAAACACAACCTTAAGCAGTCACAGAGGGATGTATCTGCCAGGAAAGGACTGTGCATTTGTAGCGTCCCTCTGGCAGACAGCACATCTGCTTTCTTCTGGTTCCACCTACTGGCTGAACTATTTAGACAGCACAAGCAGAAACGCCCCTAGAGCCAAATACAACATCATGTACTGCCCTAAATGTTCTCACAAACTAAAATAATTTTTAGAAGCACCCCAGGAGACTAACATCCACATTCACAGAGTTGCAAACATCCTAATAACAAGCTGACGTAGCACTGTTCCCAGTGCTGGAGCTTAATAAAGAAGTAAAAGCAAAAAGACAAAATAAAATATAAATATCTATCCAGTCAAGCCACATACCCTTCCATCCCTCGGTTACATTGCTGGGCAAGCTTAGAGATTGCTTAGTTTCATCCCAGAAGAGACAAAAGTTAACAACTCATGGTGCGAATCAGATAGATGGGCACATTGACAATGACAAACAGGACCTGGCTCTCAAGGTAGATGATTCTTTCTTGATCTGCCTCAGTTGGAACTTCTAAGCTGAATATCACTGAATATTTGTGTTATTGTTACACCCAAAACAGATGGGTAGACAAAGAACCAGTTCTTACAGCAAGATGAGCAGTAATCACAGCACCATCAGGACTTCCTCACTGTTATACTCCTGCTACAAATCCCTAAGTCCTCATGAATGCTCATAAAATACCACAAGGTAAGACTAGTGACAAGTGAGCTACCATCAGGAGAGAGCTATAAATCAGATTCCACAGGACACGTAATGGTAAAAGGAAAACACGATTATTCAGGTCTCGTCTTCCCCAGAGCACACATGAGCTTCTAGATACCTCATTAAAATTGATCCCAGACATCGAATCTCCAGAATATATTGAAAATTAACAGACTCTGAACCCAGAAACTGTAAGACAGTTTCATTGATATCAGGTGCCAGCTGGATTTATTTTTGCTGTGCACTGTAGGCTGAGCAGAAAGGAACGTTCTGCATGAAGCATAACATTAAATAGCCAAGGAAAATAAAATATTCACAAGAAGTTAACCATTAAAATTTCTGTGGATCTGTGAGTGATAAACAATCAACTTCACAGAATCACAGAACGGTAGCGGTTGGAAGGGACCTCTGTGGGTCATCTAGTCCAACCGCCCCTGCCAAAGCAGGGTCACCTACAGCAGGCTGCACAGGACCTTGTCCAGGCGTCACCCTCAGAGGGAAGAAATTCTTCCTCATGTTCAGACGGAACTTCCTATGCTTCAGTTTGTGCCCATTGTCCCTTGTCCTGTCACTGGGCACCAATGAAAAGAGTCTGGCCACATCCTCCTGACACCCACCCTTCAGATATTTATAAGCATTTATTAGGTCCCCTCACAGCCTTGTCTTCTTCAGGCTGAACAAGCCCAGCTCCCTCAGCCTCTCCTCGTAGGACAGATGCTCCAGTCCCCTCATCATCCTCGTAGCCCTCCACTGGACTCTCTGCAGTAGCTCCTCATCTTTCTTGAAGTGGGGATGCTGTACTCCAGATAGGGCCTCACTAGAGCAGTGTAGAGGGGAAGGAGAACCTCCCTTGACCTGCTGGCCACACTCCTCCTAATGCATCCCAGGATCCCATTGCTTTCTTGGCAGCCAGGGCACACTGCTGGCTCATGGTTAACCTGTCGTCCACCAGTACTCCCAGGTCCCTCTCCACAGAGCTGCTCTCCAGCAGGTCCACCCTAAGCCTGTACTGGTGCATGGGGTTTTTCCTCCCCAGGTGCAGGACCCTGCACTTGCCCTTGTTGAACCTCATCAAGTTCCCCTCTGCCCAGCTTTCCAGCCTATCCAGGTCTCGCTGAATGGCAGCACAGTCTTCCGGTGTATCTACCACACCTCCCAGTTTTGTGTCATCAGCAAACTTGCTGAGGGTACATTCTAACTCTTCATGCAGGTCATCGATGAAGAAGTTAAACAAGACTGGGCCCAGTACTGCCCCTGGGGAACACCACTAGTTACTGGCCTCCAACTAGACTCAGCGCCGCTGATGACAACCCTAAACTTCCCATAACATTATTTTGGGAAATATATCTGTGGGAAGAATGTAGGCAGATATTTGGAATAGTTTTTTCTAATTCAGTTTAGACAATTACAGAGTAAAGATTACATACATTCACGACTTTTTGTCAAAATATTGCTTATGCTGGCAAACTCCTGTGGCCTCACATTTTCTGCACATTTTTCTGTGGAGCGCTCAGAGGGAAAGAACTTCCCTGTGAGAAAGAACCTAATTCTCATGTGTGTTGTTCCAGTAAGAGTAGCATTCACTTTCAAGAGGATGACCTAAAAATGTTTGGACATCACCAACAAATTGACACTGCCACCACAGACTCCACTAATCAGGATAATAAATGGCATAGTTTCTGTGCTCTGAGAACGTTTCAATGTCTCGTGCTACACATGTTCGGTTTGTGCAGCTGATGAGCTCATACAGTGAAACTAGCTTGAACTAGACTTTGGAAGGTAACAGGGAACATCTGGAGAACCACTGGAGAAGAGCCTCCAGAAGGCATCAGTTAACAGACTTCATTTTCAGGAAAATGGAGAGCAGAACAAATGAGAGTGCGTTTGGACCATCCAAGGTCATAGACTTACAAACCACCCTAAAACTACAGAACAAGATGTTGACATATGAGCCATGAGCTCGGTAACAAAAGCAGTATCACAGTTCCAGCTCCCAGACAAGGGCAGGCTGCTTTGGCAGAGGTTTTACTCTGCAATTAGCAATGTTTTGCGCTTGTTTATCTCCTGTGTTTCAGCCATGGCCTTGAAATCAAAGGGAAGGTGTCTTCTGTCCTCTCACTCCCTTGGGACATTCTATCCCAAGCTAAGCAAAAAAATAAGGTAAGCAAAATTAAGAAGCTCCACTTATTTATTTTTCTCTATGGCAAAAATAGGACAGGTCTTGTGGCATTTTTAAAAATAATTTTTGTTTTCAAAATAGAAATTATTTTCAAGTATCAACAATTATCTGTTTCTGTTCCAGTGCAGAATATTTTGACTAAAAACAACTTTTCATTTAAAAATTTAATTGTTATTTACATTCTCAAATCTAAAACTGTTTGCTTGACCTAATATCTGTACTTCCCTAGAGCTGCTGATGAACTGATGAAGTTATGTATCCCTATTTCCTTTAAATCACAATTTTCCTCCTGTATCAAGTTTCCACTGCTACTTCCCCCTAGCTTTGCCTTTCCGAGTTGATCACTTTATTTTCCAACTGTCAATGTGTCTTTCTGGAAACATGTACTAAGGGCTAGTTGCTTGCTCTTGTTTTGCCAGTGTTTAGTAGTTTGTTTAGTCAGAATACAGGAAAGAATCTTTGTGGGTTCTCAAAATATTAATTCACTGCCCAGACTACAGTTCTGACCCCTCACTTTAAATGGGTATCAAGGAATTGGCAGTTGAGAGGACAGCAAACAAGATGGTAAGAGACCTAAAGGCCATGACCCAGGAAAGATGCTGAGGAAACTGGCCTAGGTTAGTCTGGCAAAGAGGCTAACAGGTGATCTAGTACCAGTCCATTCTCCTCAGTGGCAGCAGAGGGTGTACTAATGGGCAGCTGCCACAAAATGTAGTTGGGGATGTTTAGCCTGAACTCCAGGAAGGCAACTGCTTCACTAGGAGAGAGGTGCAGCACTGGGACAGGTCACCCAGCTTGGTTCTGAATTCTCCATCCCCAGCTGCTGGATTAAAGACCTCCAGAGGGCAATGACAACTAGCGCTTCCAGCAGCCTGTGAATGCATACCCTGTCAAAACTGCATACGGAATATGCCCATAAACCCAACCAACTAACAAGATATCTCCATCAGTTCAACCCTGTGTTGTGCCACCCAAAGTCTGATGCTGGCACAAAGAGATAAAAACTAATTTTTTTCTAATTGGTGCATTTACTGCAAACAAAACAATTTTGTTTTCCAGGTCCACCCCTTCTCCTATGATGAACATAGCCAGAAATACTACTTGGCAGCTAATTATTATTTTATCTTGTAACAGGAAACCTACCAGAAGTCTGGTTTTGTAGCTGGAAGATTTCAAGATAATAGAAGGAAAGAGAAGCTGCTGCTATTGCTACTTTAATGGCTGATTTGGAGCACATGGCATGTGTGGCTTCATTCAAAAAAAAAACAAACCTGCCATTTAATATAGTGTTGTGCCATTATATCAAAGCTACCTCAAGACTCTCAGTGGAAGATGAGCAGTAAGACTGCATTGCTACATCCATGTAGTTAAGTAAATAACACATGGAGCCTACAACCTGTCTGAATAAACAGCAGCATTTCCAGGTGAAGAGTCCCATTGTAAAAGGATAATTTTGCACTGAGTATGGCCTATTTTGGTAACTGTAGCTTATAGGATTTTATGAGATGGAGATGGAAGACACAGAGGTCAGAAACGTCCTTCGGACAAACAGAAGATGTTGGACAATTGTACAGTCTAGAAGGACCTGAAGATAAACCAGAAAATGATTGCAGAACATTAGAATCATAGGTTGGAAAAGACCTCTAAGATCATCAAGTCCAACCATCAACCCAACACCACGCCTACTAAACTGTGTCCCGAAGTGACAAATCTTCATATTTTTTGAACAGCTCCAGGGATGGTGACTCATCCACATCCCTGGGCAGCCTATTCCAATGCCTGACCACTCTTTCAGTGAAGAAATTTTTCCTAATATCCAATCTAAACCTCCCCTGAAGCAACCTGAGGCCATTGCCTCTGGTCCTATTGCTTGTTACTTGGGAGAAGAAACCAACACCTGCCTCACTACAACCTCCTTTCAGGTAGTTGTAGAGAGCAATAAGGTCCCCCCTCAGCTTCCTATTCTCCAGACTAAACAACCCCAGTTCTCTCAGCCGATCCTCATAAGACTTGTTCTTGAGCCCCTTCACCAGCCTCGTTGCCCTTCTCTGGACACGCTCCAGCACCTCAACGTCCTTCTTGTAGTGAGGGGCCCAAAACTGAACACAGTACTCCAGGTGCGGCCTCACCAGTGCCGAGTACAGGGGCACAATCACCTCCCTACTCCTGCTGGCCACACTATTCCTGATACAA